>Ga0056128_1000278_pt1 | contig 40827 bp, 28 predicted proteins | sample WorMetLIZISLAND2_FD_71113 | JGI IMG/M metagenome (GOLD analysis project Ga0056128, IMG submission 71113) | Marine gutless worms symbiont microbial communities from Max Planck institute for Marine Microbiology, Germany - Olavius geniculatus... ... | reverse complement strand
CTTTATTATTAATAAGTAATAATTACTAGTTATAACTTTAAAACTAGAGGCCTTCAGTGCTATGTCTAGGCTAAATCAAGGACCCACCCGACCTTTACGAGATTGTTGTGGACCCCTCAGCTAAGTCGACCTAGCTGCGTTGGGGGCAAACGTCACAGTCGGTCGGTCAAAAATTTTGCAAAAATTACAAAAGGTGATACTAATCAGCAGCATATTGAGTACACACAATCAGTGTGATGCGGGCAATATCGCCTTTTGTAATTTTTGCTGTTTTCGACGTGCAAGATCATAAATGTTACCGTTAACAAGTGTATAAACTTTGTTTTGTACATTTTTACAATCTACACTGTGTCTCAAAAAACATCCCCGACATTTTCGACTGTAACTTGAAAACCAATTATCAGATTTTGATAAATTTTGGTACGTATATTCCAGACACAACTTGCTATCGAACGATCATTCCGTTTTCCACCTCACCCAGCGTTTGTTTCTGCACTATCTGGGGAAAACACAACCAGCAAAATCATTTTTTATCCAATGCGATATGATTGCTTAATTAACATAACACGTAAAAACACATTTTGTTCACATTTCTGACACTTTGGCTGACATTTTATCCAGTTGTCCATTTTTCAACTGCCTACAGTACAGTTGGCCCACTATGCGAACACAGGCAAGGAGACGCTTTCTGCATTCATTCACGGCAGTATCGATGAAGTTCTGCTCCAGACCAATCCAGGCTGTACCAGTCGCTTCCTGACTTCACAAACATTCTTGAACTTCATCTGGTAGACACTGCTGCATGAGAGTCAAACCTTGTAATAGACCGGCCCACAGATTAGGATAGATCTAATTTATCGACAGTTTTTCATTCATTTTAACACATTATGCTTGGTCTGATTTCCTCAGGTAGTGCAAAAACAGACGTTGAGTGAGGTGAAAACTAAAACACTTATTTAATAGCCAGTTGTGTCAGAAATATTTCTGCCAAAAATTACTAAAATCTGCTAATCTTTCTTCAAGTTATGATCGATAATGTTTGGGATGTTTTTTCAGGTTTTCTGTTTATTTCAACACATATTTCGCTTGATCTGCTTTCCCTAGGTAGTGCAGAAGCATACATTGGGTGAGATAGGAAACTAGACAATCATTTGATGGCAAGTTGTGTCAGGAATATTCGTACCAAAAATTATCAAAATTTTCCACTACAACGGACACCAGAACGCCGCCACGGTTCCACGTCGCTGATCAGGTGTATAGGCCTGTGAGAAGCAGAGATAGACGGGCCGCGAGCCAACAGCACGGCAGTGAGCGCTGTTAACGATCGTATCATGCCGGTAGACCTGGCCTATACATTGTCACTGATTGGCGTGCACTTGTCTGAGCGTATTACACCGATTCAATAGCATTGCATACGACAGACGTACACCAGCGGCAGCGACGTACACTTGTTTCGCGTATCGGTCTGTAAATGTCAGAGATATTATTGTTAATGAAAACTATGACATCGTAGAATCGCAGAAACGTTGCTATTAAGAAATTTATTCTTGGTAGTTTTGTGCTATTATTTTCGAGTAGCGTCGATCAGTCTGATGATTCACTGCTAACATAGTGTTTACAGATATTTTATAACATTCATTTAATGTAGCCTTTAGACTTTTGAATTTATTTCGTTTCATTTGTCTGCAGACAAACAGTATGTTACCTACACCATTTCCTACTTATATTTTATGCCAAAAAAATTGATTCAAGTGCTATTTTCCTCTAACGTTTTTGTATCGGCCTCTCAACGTGTCTCAACAATTGTGCAAAATTGTTTTGTCAAAGTTTCGACAAATTTCCACCAACTTTGACATTTTCTGGCACAATGATGGCAGTAAGGCTAAAATTACATGAAGTGCAGTCATTTTCTACCTCTTCTAATTTGCGTCAACACCCTACTGTTAAACATACGCGGGTTAAACGATGAACACAGTGCTACATAATATCACATTGAGACACGGTGCGTATTTTGCATAATTTTTTGCACAAGATAAACTATCAGTATTAGTAGCCTAAATAGGCATACATGTACCAGTATAAGTTCAGTCTGCACCAGTAGTCCCGTATATTATATATAATACAATCACGCAATTTACGCTATGTAGGTTATGTAATGTTATGTTAAGAAGAAGGCGTGAGAACAGGCAGGAATTAAATGAAGCAGATATGAATAGCCAGAAACTGATCAAAGTTCTCATTCTCACGTCGTTGACAATCTTCCTCTATCTCTTCACCAAAGTCCTGCTCTTCAGTTCGCAGTCGTATTTGGAACCGGATGACGTCACAGAGGTCAAAGTTCAACGGCGGTTCACGCGATACGGCTTCGTGTTTCCTTCGTCGTTCAACCGCAGCTGTACCTCGGAGTTCCTCGACCTTCCTCCGACCCTGGTGAAGCACTGTACCTCGGCCAGTGCAGCCGCCACACCAGGGGACCCGACGTCGCCGTGTGCCCTGTTCACTTGCCGCAACCTGATTAGCGATTACGGCTTACCCCAACTACACGAGGTGCTACAATAACTGATTTGTTTAGGCCTATCTTATTTCAGCAATAATTTTCATTATTATTAGTGAATGAATAAACGTAGGTCTATCGGGACTGTACATTATAAGCCTACAAATTTGATTTTAATTCCGATTTTAATTGTATTTTTTATCTTATATAGTTTACATCAGCTTAACTGTCACCACAGACGTGCAAAAAAGCTTGACGTTTGTAAAAACCGATGGCTTAAAAAATTTAACAAATGACCTACAAAACGAAAATCACAAATAATGAGATACACGGAAAACGCAACAAACACTTCTAGGCAACCGAGTAAGCGAAAAAAGTGATGTATTCTGGGCATGTGATTGTGCTACAGGTAAGAATAATGAACGAATCACCAGAAAAATTTATCAGTGCCAGCCAAGTAACAGAGGATCAAAAGGAAAACCATCGAATAGATAGATGAACTGTGCTCAGAAAGGTTTTAGAAGATTCAGTGTAACGAAGTTCGGCAAAAACAACGAGAAGACACTGCGACATTGCAGAAGACAGAGAACAGTGGACGAGAGAGTTGTTAGCACTGGAAAGTGCGGCCGAAATCAGCTGAGCAGTGAAGACATGATCTGGCTATTCAGGTCAGATCAGGTTGTCAGTCACGGTCGTCGTCCAGACTCCAGACTGATCCAGTCATCAGTTTAACAGTAAATGCGTTATTGTAACCGCAGCTTCAATCCATAGTACTGTCAAATCTTTAAATAAATTTGACTGACTGATTGATAGGTTGATTTATAATTTATATTTGTTTGTTTATTTATTCGTAGCTAGCGGTCAATTATACGGCGCGCAATGTGACACGGACTCCAGTCAGCAATGAGGATATTATCAATGAAACGAGGGACTGTGTGGCGTTCAAGCGACGTCGCGGATTCATTGAACGAATTGATCCGGAAACCGCCGACTTTCCACTCGCTTACAACATTTTAGCACACACCAACGCCAACCAACTGGTACAGTCGAGTTTGGGTCAATATCTCATCATTGTCTGCATTACTGATTACAAAACAGACCTATCTGACTTTTTCTGCTTATCATATCAACAAAAATCTTTATTTGTCATAATATTAGCCTATGATAACAAGAAAGACGCAGCAAAACAAAAACTTAACTAAAACTTTATTAACGTTAACTAATAGCAACAGTTCTCATAACATGGTAAAAAATTTTTTACTTCGTTTCCCAGTCATGAGACCATGTAGAGCGAAACGCTGAGGTTATCCATGACATTTTGTATTAAATAGCTTCGTGAAAAATCAGTGCTGGTTTGCTGTTAAAATATAATTGTTTTACGAGTACTGTACGGTATTTTATTCCAAGCTGTTTATGAGTGTTAGGCATTGACGTCTTTCAGAAAGCTTAGCCTACTGCATCACTTGTTACTCGTACTGCTTGTTATCTCGTGTTGAGTTATAGGGTGTTTACACGATCCAGCAAACGTCCAGCTCCATTACAACATATGGCAGCAAACGTCGAGGATTAGCGCGTGTATTTTGAATACATTTGCTCGAAGTTTGCTGGACGTTTGCTGGATCGTGTAAACACCCCATAAGTGTTCAGACGAAGACGTAGAGATAATCACCGGGAACATCCTCGCCTCTAGGCCCGCCTCTTCATTATGATCTTCGTCATAAGTTAAACACAACATTGTTTTTAATCAATTAAAATTTTTTGAAAAATATCGCATCGTAGTTGCTGAAATTACTGTGATATCTGCAGATCCGACTGTTGCGTGCGCTCTACCGGCCACACAACGTGATCTGCATTCACGTCGATACAAAAGCTTCGCGCAGTTACCTTGCAGCTGTGGATGCCGTGACGCGGTGTTTTAACAACATCAAACTCGCTTCAAGACTTGAAGACATTGTATGGGCCGGCTACAGTCGATTACAGGTGTGGGATTAGAATTTCGCTCTTTGCCGTAAATGTAATAGTAAAAAGTAGAGCTGCAAAATTACCGCGAGGATACAGGTTATTAATATGAAGTTTGAACAGCGTTGCTGATGTAGTCCGGCAAGTATAGCTCCGAAAACTGACGACTGACCACACGATATTCGTCATTAATTTCAACGATAAAGACTAATACACCTTTATCGTTACCAGCCCTACTCGCAAGTGGTTTCGGGCATCGTCTTGTTTGGTACAAAGCACGGTTGCCTTTATGTACAGGCAGACATAAACTGCATGAAGGACCACGTGGATAACGGCGGCGACTGGAAGTACTTGCTCAACACGGCCGCACTCGCGTTCCCTCTACGGAGCGTAGAGGAGACGGCGCGAATACTTCGCACTTACAACGGCGCCAACGACGTCGAGGGTAATACAAATGATAATGATGATACAAGACGTGAATGACAATCGAACAATAAAACACAACAACGCAATAAAGTACAATAAAATGGTTAAACATACATAAAATCGCCAGGATAAGCTTACTCCAAGTTATATGTGTCTTAGAAACGATGCGAGATAGGGGCATCGTTACTATTAGTCACTACCAGAAAAGCAAGTCGTACACGTGCTTTCGATTGGCATTCCTTTGCGTTAGCTAGACTTTCTTGTTATTTTCGTGACTCGGACTCGGACTCAAACTAAGAGTATTCGACCACATTTTTGCGGAAACCGTGGATGTAGTAACAGCGCTGATGCGTTGCGTTTGCAGGTATCTTCGGCGAGCGCGTTCACCGCAGTCGGTTTGAGAGCGAGTGGCTCGAGATGCCGGAGAGACGGACGCTGCGTAAGACGGGACGTCGCAATCCGGCGCCACCGCACAACATGGACATAGTACGCGGCAGCGCGTACGCCGTCTTCAGTCGTCGCTTCGTCGAGTTTATCGTGCGTGATCGACGCGCGCGAGATCTGCTGGACTGGAGCAGACGGACGTGGAGTCCGGATGAGTTCTACTGGTCAACCCTACACCACACCTACGCCAACCCTCACCTACACACGCCTGGAGGTTATTCCGGTAGGCCTAACTCAGAACGTCTTGTGTATACTCGTAGGTCTATACGGTGATGCACGGAGCACCCAATAGCAAAGCATTGTTAAATGCTACGCTGTGCTGGCACAAAAATTTCCACGATTATAGCGTGAGATAATACAGCACGCAATGTCACAGTGTTAACCACTACACTACGTCATGCAGTCGTGTCTTTGTTGAGGTTAATGAACGGCATGCAATATCATGATTAAATTTGAGTACAATCATAATGGATTCGGACGCATACCTTGTGCAGACCTACATATTCGTTTCAAGCATCGCAGGAAAGGTCGTGAGATTAGGGTCAGAATCGCTACAGCCCCCTACAAAGTCAAACATTTAGCAGCTTATTGTGCAGTTTGTAGGCCTAAATTAACTTTAATTAGCTATAGAAACGACGGGCACCACGGAATGGTGGGAACTATTACAGAACACGCCGGTAGGCGACGTGGCTCGCGATTACTGCAGTGCAATCAATAGACGAGCTGCGGACAGACAGGCACGCGGACAGGGTGGTATATAGACACAGTTTCCGACAATAAGGGTCGCTTATAACAATCGCGACTCGCGACCGAACACAATACAACGGTATATCATCGTATGTCATTTGTGACAGACGGCGACTTGTATGACATTGTGTGCTTAGGTTACCCGAGCACAAAGCGCTGGTTGGCGGTGTTCGTGAACTGGGGAGAGGAGCGTTGTCACGGTAAGGCCGTGCGTGGCGTCTGCGTGTTCGGAGTGGCCGACCTACCGACACTCACTAGTCGCCAGGAACTGTTCGCCAACAAGCTGTACGAGGACTTCCAGCCGCTGACGCTCGACTGCCTCGAGGCGTGGATCAGACACAAGGAAGTCTGCCCGCCGCGAGACGACCTCGACTACTATCGACAACTGCCATTCGTCCTTCCGACCCACTGACACTGACCCACGTCACCATCAATATGGTCATATCACACTCCCTGAACAATTCACAATTCTAAGTCTCCTTTTCCCTGAGATCAGGGACAAAACTGTGTTGGACCCCACAATTGTACCTGCCAAGTAGCATCTAAATAAATTATGAACTTCTTAAAATAAGGACTGCCGGCGGCCATGCTTCGGGTCCGCGAACGTGGGTCCATCAATATTTTGTAGTTTTTTTCACCATAACTTTGTCAAACGTGATCCGTTTGGTGCAAAATTTTGTACACATAGTGTCACAGACAACATGAACAAATGCTGTAAATTTGGCTTCTGTGTAATTTCTACTTTTTTGTGTTTGCATATAAAGTAGAAATCGAAAGGAACCAAATGTGCAGCATTAGTTCGTGTTGTCTGTAGCACTATGTGTACAAATTTTGTAGCAAGCGGACCACGTTTAATAAAGAAAAACTAAAAAACCGACGTACAATTTAGCCACAATATATGCGCACAAAAAAATTAAACATCGTACAGTATTCAAATTTGCAGCATTTGTTCACGTTGTTTGTGACACTATGTGTACAAAATTTTGTAGCAAACGGACCGCGTTTGACAAAGTTATAGCAAAAAAACTAAAAATACCGATGGACCCAAGTTCGCGGACCCGAGCATGGCCGCCGTCAGTCGTTGGTCTAAATTCGTTGAACGGTTTAAGCAGGAAGCACGAATGTGACATACAGACGACAGGTGACAGACGACAGACTACGCTATACGGTGAAATGTGTCGAAATGAGTGGAATCGTCTTCGCTGCAAGAAGGGATTGTGCCTAAAAACTAATTCGTCCTCATGACGGACGAGGCGTGCGAGGCGCTAATTGGAGCGCCGAGGGGTTTTCTCTTCTGTATGGGGGTCTGGGCTAAGCCCCAAAAACGTTAAAAAATCAACGCTGAGTTTGCACTTTTTTGTGCATTTTTGCAAGCTAAAATGTTTTCGACTGCAGAGTCGGCAAAGCACGGTTGGTAGACTATACGATTTGGTACATATGCCTACTCGTATTTTATAATTTTATTACTACTTATATGGACAAATATGGATAAAAGTTAAATGTCAGCTAAAATGCTGAATAACTGATAAAGCTGATAAAACATGCATTTTGTGCATAGTAAATTATTGTTACATTTTAAAAATTATTATTGATTGATAAACAGTCACCAATAATTCTGACAGTTGCGTACTCTTGTCATTGTTGACATAGTTTGTGTTATCTTACATGTATTTTGTTTTTATAAGTGTAGTAAGTTAGTTGAAAGTCTGACATCATTGCGATGTGTGACAGCTATGTTTCAGAATAAACGACTTGATGCACAAAGTCATCCATTCAATTGCTAACATTATGTTTATTATTCATTACACACATTTGCGTCTGTCTTAGTGAAGGCATTGAACGTTTGCTTATTCGTTTCACTATAACTTAAATAAGTTTATTAGAAACACAACGACGCAAATAGAAACACAACGACACGCCAAATTTGCTAAGACCACAGTATATGAGTTGTTTATAAAATCATACTACTACACAGCGATTTAAAGTAGCCTATTATATCGGCTTTTTAATGACTAAAATGTGTGACCTTGAATAACCTTAAATGCCATTTATGCTAAATCTGTTTCCTGCGTCGTTTTGTCTGGATTCGTTTGCGTGGATTTAAAAACAACAGCTGTCTAAAAAGCGAACAATGATAGCCTACTTCTGTAGGCCTATTACCAAAGACAAGAATTATGGCCGGGACTCTAGTTTCTGGCGGCGAATAGATGCTATAGTTTATGCCATACATCTAGCTATGGCTTATGCGGATATTCATTGAGACTCGCTGAGTATGCAGCGAGAAACGTGTCTATGTGCCTGTAGTGCTGACTCGCCGTTTGTTACGTTTTTTTTTAACTCAGTGCTAACAATAAGTCATTAAATCACACCTCAACAATTGAGCTATACAAAGTGATGTGCGGTTATTAAAATTATATATAACTTAAAAGCGAAGTTATTTTAAAGTTGTATGTCATGTAATCGCGCACAGCGCAAGTGCTGCAAGCTCAGCTTACCTATTTCTTGTTTTTTGTTACTTTTGTATTTTTTACAATTCAAAATAGGCCTATTTCCATAATTATAATTATAAAATAAGTAAGAATGTGAAGCTGATGGGGCCAACGGATGGCCGCATAATGCGCCCCTGTGTCATTACTCATTAGCTTATCACATGCCAATATCAGCGGCCACTTTCGAGATTGTAAGGCGCTGCCGGATATAAGCCGATTCGTGTAAGCGGCTCTGTCTGTAGGCCTAATAGGCTACTATACCTTTGCATTCGCAGGCATATCGATTTCGGGCTTCGTTGAACCACGGCAGTTGGCAGGCGCCGCACACCTACACGTAAGCCGTGAAGCTGGATCAGTAATAAGCCAGAATAACGGAAGATCGATTGGTACTTGGCAGTCTGATATCACGACAGTGTAGAACATATGCATTATAAATACACTTAGCCTTATATTACGGCTGTCGATTGGTGCTTTTCATGTTGCTACATGTAAGATCGCCATATTGTTCATTTGCCGAGCCTATATAGCGGGGCATTAACAGTCGCAGCGACATTCTGCGAGAATCGGCGTACCGTATATTGTAACTTTATTCTTCTGGGTACGGACTGATCTGTTTTAGTGTCACGTCTTCGGCTACTGAACTCTAATCGTTACTTGAACTTGAACATTCATGTAGATAGTGATTAAGTTCACCAAGGTGGTCGGACTGTTGAACGCATGAGTTGAATTTTATTGTTTCACGGCGATTAGCCATAGGCTACAGTTCACAAGTGCACAAGTTAGGCTAATTGATATGGCCACAACATCAGAGCAGTGTCCTATATGCCAGCATGACAAACAACTGAGCATATTGCCCTGTATTCACTCGTTCTGTCTCGAGTGTCTCAAAGAGTATTGCAGGTCTAGAAGCAAACAGGAAGGGGACAATGTGCCATGTCCAGAGTGTAATACTGGGTTTAATATACCCATTGGAGGCATTATGAAGTTTCCTGTCAAAGAATATCCGACACAGCGACCCAGCGATGACGAAATTCAGAAGATAAGGTTGCACATCGAGCGTTTTCGGGGCCTGGCTGCCAGTGTTACAAAGGAAAAAGACAGAATGATGGAAAAGTTTGCGGTAGCGAAGCAGGAAGCGAAAAATAGAACGACAGTGATTAAACAGTTAGTCGATTGTCATGAGCGCAAGTTAATCGACAAACTGCAGTCGCTGAAGTCAGATGCGGAGACAGAAATCCTGTCGAAGTTAGACGCAGTCCAGTCGACTCTGGCGGATCTGGAAAAATCATTAGAGTTTTCGGCGTCGGCAGAAAATCCACCCAGTGACACAGGCCTAACGCAAGCTGTCAGCAATATGCGCCTGGGCGAACTGTTACAGAGTCACGAGTGCATTCCCGGCGAATACCACGCTCCCAGCTGCAGGTTCGTTCCTGTCAATATCGATGAGTTTCTGGCGAACAAGAGGAACTTCATTGGTCACCTGGACGTTAAAGTGGAACATTCAGGTAATTTATATTGTCTACAGAGAATAACGTTTTAGCTTAGCAACTGACTGTATTAATGTCATACCGCTATCTTTGTTATCTGTATTGTTATACGGATGAATTTAGCGGGTCTGCTTGTTAAAAGCAGCCAAAATAGTTATATTTTTCTTCCACGACAAAAACATATTATTAGTTACTTTAAACAGTAAAGCTCGGCAAAAGTTGTGCTGTTTTTTCATCGCAGTTTGTTAATTTTTAATGCACGAGGCGACCACGCCGCCCAAGTTTCGCTTTTACCATGATAATTGCAGGTGAACTTTTCCCATAAATGCATCAAGACGTGTGGTGTTTTTTCATGGGCAATAAAAATAATTTCTCGCGTTTAAGCGTAGGCCTATCAAAAACTCTACAAAGTGTAATTCTGCCGACGGTAACGTGGATGTATAGGCACAACACAACGCGAGTTGTGAGGTTTTACACTAGGCCTATATAAATTTATGCTATTTATACGTTCACCAAAGTTGTGCTGTTTCTACAGATTCGTTGTAATTCCGCTGTTAATTTGATTTCGCTTTTTCCCAACAATATGATTTTCAGAGTTATGCTGTGCTTCTACCGAACCCTTTAATAGTCTAATAGTGTAATCAAGTCGCTTGTTTAGTAAAGGTTGAGCACTGTTATGAGTCTGTCGGTCCGTCTGTCACTCTTGTCTGTCTGTCGGTTTGTCGTCAGTCACGAATGTATTGTGGCTAACGGGTAGGGCGTAGGAAAAAACTTTTTACACGAATAATTAGCCATGGGTCTTACATGCGGGCAGGCAAGATTTCAGCCATTTATTCCAAGGGCAACATTTTAAAATTGAAAGTTGAGTGAAGGAGGGTAGAAAGAATGTGCATTTTCCAACGGAAAACTGGCTATATCTAGGCGACGGTGATCGATACGGCCTAGGTTACTATCAATCACTAATAGGAAGTCGCATACGTCGTGTCAGATTAGATGGAAATCATTGACCTTGGATGACCTTGAAGACCGTTACGCGTTATTGCAGCTACACGGTGCGAGAGGGCCTAAGTTGCTATTGATCACTAATAGAAAGTTACATAATTGGCTTTCAGATGACATGAAAAACATTCACTTTGAATGACCTTGAAGATCAGTACTGCAACAGGAACTGCATAGGCTGTAGCGTGTTTTCCCGCGCAAGGCGTTTTTATTGTGAGAATTATTTGCAAAACCTGCGTCTGATATTATCCTTATTCGTTTACTCTGTAGCTATTTATATCGCTTGGCGAAATGACCACGTGCGATGTCTGTTGTACTGGCCTTTATTGTACCTTTCGAGACAACGTTCCGTTAACATAGCGTGCATGGAGCTGTGTCACTTCTGACAAATCGCTTTCTCTCCGTGACTGAAATTCGGACGCTGTGCTTCGGACGTAGGCGGTACGGTCGGCTATTCCTTGCGATAGCTGGGCTTCTTGTTTACATTAATGTCGGAGAATATATGCCAGGGTCTCACATTCTTATCAAACAGGGCCTAATCGGGTTTAAATTTTCGCTGTACACTGATTTATGTGTTTCATTTCTGCAGAGGGACAAACAGAACAGGGCGCATCATCATCGCAGAATCAGCAGCAACCCGGCGCAAGCGCACTATCCCGTCAACAGTCTATTGTCGGTTCCGGTTAGTTGAACTCAAGTACTTTCGTGCTTAGAGATATGTTTTCGTTTTAGAGTCGCACGATTTATCGCAAAATGAACGGTTTAAAATCTACAATGATTAGCTGATGATTACAATGAACAAAGTTAATTCGGGTACCATTTTGACTCAACAGTGTAATATCACGCTCCTAGCTGCAAATTTGTTCCTGTCATATCGATGAGTCTCGGTGAGACGAGAACTTTATTGTAGCAGCAAATCTACGCTAAATTTGTGGTAAGTTTTGTACATTAATGTCGGAGAATTTATGTCAGTGTCCCACATTTTTACCGAACAGGGCTTAATCAGGTTTAAATACGGCCCTGAGTGGCAATGCATGGAAGTATGGCTCCGTGGTGGCAATGTTTCATTACAGAGGGCGAACAAGCAAAACCAGATGCATCATCATTGGAGGATCAGTCGCAACTCGGCGCAAGCGCTCCGTCTCCTCAACAGTCTGTTATCGATTCCAGTTAGTTGAACTCACAGTACTTTCGTGTTTAGAAAATTATTATTTTTTAGAGTTGCACGATTTATCGTAATCAAAAAGTTAACGATTTAAAATAGCAATAATTAACCACTTGGACAAAGTTAAAACGGGTACCATTATCACATAACAGTGTAAATGCTATGTAATTTAAATTACATTTACACTGTTGAAAATATGATAAGGATGATTCTGAAATATTTGACACGGAATAAAATGTACCGTAGACAGCGCGTTTTTTTGCCACCGAAGTTAAATAGGTTTACTGTTCTCATGCTGCTGTTATGTGATTAGGTGGTGTTTTTAAACGTAATTCAATTTTGATTATACTTTTAGCGTATCAAATAACGTACATAATGTTTCATGTCGCAATTTATTGGAACATACTGCAAGGTCTTCTAACTCTCCTTGCGACGGAACCATGTAATCAATCTGTTAGAAAGAGAGGGACATGTCCCCCAAAAGTGTTTTGGACGGGGAACATGACTGACTTTTCTTTTTCAAAGCGGAGAAATGGTAATTTGAAATTATATTTTTAAAGTCAAAATGTACTTTAGGCCAAAAATGCACTAAAATCGTTTATGACTGACTGGTGCTTTTTAGATCCATGCAACTGAAAGCTTACGACGTTCCTCCAGATTTTTAAGTCGACCCCAGAGTTACCCCACCTTGCCACCGCTTTTTGCCCCCCCCCAATGTTGGATAGGCCTATATCGACGCCGCTTGGCAGAACGGCATTTCTGTCTGTTAGTAGAAGGGAATTACTGGAGTCGTGACGTAATTCAATAAAGTTCAAACGGGTTCCATTTTGACACAAAAATGCAAATGTCTTAAATATTTGACACTAGTATAAAACAAGGTACAAATACATCACCATTTCGGCAATTTGTTTTACGTATGCTGATAAATATCTGTGTCTGACTGTGCTTTTCTATGTACAGCTGGTCATGTGGTTGGGAATCTGGCGTCGGATGGTGTGCGTGTACTCGGCGTGACTTCCGTCTTCGATCAGTTGTTTGTGTTGCTACTTCGCGACGAGAACCAAGTCGACGTCTACTCCATTCACGACCTCGGACTGCTGCCTCGCATTAACCTGCCCGGACTCCAGGCATGGTACGACAACGACATGACGTCATGCGCACGATACAGCTGCCTCTACGCTGCCGACTGCACCGGGCACTGCATACACAGATACGACCTGAGCAGCGGGGCGCTACGTCAGTGGTCAGTCTCCGGCGAACCATGCGGCTTGTCGGTGTTACCAGGCAGTTGTAATCTGCTCGTTACTTGTCGTCCGGACAGCAAACTGGTGGAATTAAGCGCCGACCGTGATGGTCAGTGCGTGCGGGAGATTGTGCCGAACATTGCGGAAGTGCACCATGCCTTTCAGCTGGCGAGCACTCGTCAGTTCATCGTCTGTCACGGTGCTTGGAACAACCCGCTCCACCGAGTGTGTGTGCTCGACGCTGACGGTACAGAAATGTACAGTCACGGCTGTCACCGTGGTTCCTTGCCCGGAGAGTTTAATTGGCCGCGCCACATGGCCGTCGACGAACAATTACAGGCCGTGTTTGTAGCTGATCGCTACAATGACAGAGTCGTCTTGTTGAGACTTCCGACGCTGGAGCCGGTGCACGTGCTGATTGAGGGACTAAGTCAACCTCGTCGACTCTATCTGCATCAGTCAACACGGCGTTTGTTTGTCGGTCGTGTCGAGGACGGTGTTACTGTCATTCAGTTCTAGTGTGGTTCTAGCATGGTGGCGGCAGGCCGAAGATAGAGATAATTGCGCCCAGTGCGACCCCCTTTTTTCTATCTTTTAGCTCGTATAGGAATATCGTCTAGTTAATCTTCATCGGTATTTTTTCAAAGGAAACAAAGTCCGTGGCTGAAAATTACCCTTTACGGGGGAGTTAGAGTCATATTTGAAAATTTGAGCACCATCTCTTCTGGCGGAAATTTGCAGCTGTCTATGGAAAAACTGCAACTTCTTGCTCCACTTCTGCAAAAAACGACCCCGTTGTGTGGCCTAGTGGTTTAATAGCGCGAGTTTGGTGTATTGTTTCTTATACTGTCTGTGTAATATGCATATATGGACAATGGACATGGTAGTATTTGGCTAATTCGTGATATACCATGATAGTAATGTTTTAGTAATGTATGTCTGTAACTCTGTGTGTGTGACTGCTGGCCATCGATTAAGTTGCTAAGTATAGGCCTACTGTGTAGCCTAAAAGTGTGTATTTAAGTGTGTGTGTACAAGTATGTAACTTAAGTATGTAACTTAAAAACGTTGTGTGCAGACATATTATACGGTTGTCCGTTTATGGAGCAGCACAAACCGGGCATTTGATTAATTTGAACAAAAATGGCATGTTTATTACTCCTGTTTTGAAAAAGATTATAGTAGCAATTAAGCAATTTTGGTTCTTTTAGGCCTATGCTTTTTGTTTTCGAGTTAAGAGACCATACGGCACAGACGGGTAATACCCGGCCGTAATGCGGTTTTCTAGGACGGCCGCATAATAAACAGGTGTAGTTGATAATGATAATACCTGCCTGCATAATTGCATATCAGCTGTACGGTTTGCATTTTGTGTTATGCACATTTTACGCGGTCGTCTGTATACGGCAAATAGCGCCACTTTTAGCGATAAATTTTGCACACAAGTATATGGATTTAAAATTTAAGTAGGCCCTAATTATTTAACAGCTATAAACAACAAAACACACACTTTTTATTACATATGTTAATTGTTGCAGGACCTTGTAGTATTTGATTTGATGTTTAAAACATTCAGCATGCGCACAGCGTTAGATGTCAATTTCGTTTTAAGCGAGTGTGTTTTAATAGGCCTAATGTTTGATATATTTATATTTGTATGTAATGGGGTGTTTACATGATCCAGCAAACGTCCAGCAAACTTCCAGCAAATGTATTCAAAATACACGTGTTAATGCTGGACGTTTGCTGGATCGTGTAAACACCTTTTAACGTCACAACTGAAATGTAGTAATTGGCTAGCTTAGTTTTCAAACAGTCGCTTAAAAACGTCGATTTTTGTATCGTTTCCATGTATCTGCGATGTTAGTATATAGTAATTTATGTCAGTTGCCTTGTGTCTGTGTATTCTTAATGTTGTGTAACTGTTAGTGCTTATTGTTGTCTAGCTACTGTGCAGTGTTTGCGGCATTATTTTTATGCATAAAAAAATCTACGTTAACAAACAAACCTGACTGATAAGCAATTGTTTTTCGTGGTGTGTGCTGTCTCAGTGTATTTCGTTGACCTTTTTTGCGCCACTGCTGATTGCTGAATCATGTTTCATTGTATTGTATGCAATATGTACATTGCTAAAACACGCTTTAGTCTCTTTCTGCGTTTTTTAATCCTCGTGCGCTATTTTCTTAACGTAGCGAAGAGAAGTATAATCATTATGAGATTAGTGTAATATTGAGGACCGACCGACGACCGACGACCGACCTCTGTTCTTTGAAAAGCCTTCCTGGAAGCACTTCAAACGGCCATATCTCCATAACGAAGCTAGATAGACGCATGGTCACTATGAATCACCCATAGGAAGTCGGCCGCCGGGAGTCGAATGGTCACGTAACCGATGACGTCACGTGACCCCAAAAAGTCAAGGTAGTGACGCCATTATCTTTGAGACGCTATATCTTCGTAACGGTGCCAGATAAACGCATGTGTTGAGTGTGCTGCTGAATAATATCACCTTTTGTCATTTTTGCTGTTTTCGATGTGCAAGTCCTTAAATGTTGCCGTTAACAAGTGTACAAACTGATGTTTTGAACATCTATTGTTTATAACAATCAGTCACGAGCGAGTGATAGAAAAAGCGAAGGAAAGGTCTGCATGCTGTAGACAACATTATCACATTGATGTCTGTCTGGAGGATAACAGGGAGGATTATTAGAACTACCATTATGTTAATTACATATGCAGGCATATAATGAAGTTCTTACAATTTTAAGTTTTGTTTTGTATTTTGTGTTTTGTGTTTCTGTAAAGGTTAAACTTACTGTTCCGTTATTATGTGTTTGTGTGCATTCCGCCTGGAAAGGCCGTCCCCGAAATGACCTATACTGTGTCGGGCGGGACGTTAAAACCCTACTCACTCACTCACTCACTCACTCACTCTGCGTGGTCATGTTCCAAATCAATGTTTTCCGCACTGGCAAACTTCAAGAGCTGTATGCCTAATTAAATGTTATTACACCAATTTGGCAAGCATGCACAGTGCACACGCCGTTGCTAGAATCGTCATCAAACTCTTTAAGTTTTTATTGCGCAGAAACACTGCAGGGCTTTGGTGTAACTCTCAGGCTTAGGGTGTCATTTGCAACCCTCACGTAAAAATGTGGAGTTAATAGTACAGTGTATTCCAACGGCCATAATTTTAAGATAGGTTGTCACTGTGTTGATTTCATGGCAAAGTTTATACCAATATTCAGCTATAATCTTTTACCTGTAAACCCCCTGGGGTTTCCGTCAGTTAGGCTTTTTGTCCGAATTCCCACTTTTGAGGCACAGAGTTATGCACCTAAACGCTGGTGGTGGTTAGTGACAGTCGTACATATAGATCAAAATCTTTGGTTGAGTAGGACCTACTGAAACAAAAGTGGCGTGCAAATCTAGGCCCTAGGATACATTACAGACACACGCCGAACTAAATAAATCATTATTTTAAAAACTATTTCTGATAAAGCTGGAATCAAGCAAATCGATTCGACATGGCGAATAAAAATTAAGCTGTCTTCGATTTGACTCAGCAATTTCGTAAAATATTGAATCGAAGTTCTGCTGGCATACTTGTGACTTTTGCTTCTTTCACACGCTGGATGCCGCCATTAAAGTAATATATAGGACCTACTGTAGCCAAAATACTGCAGTTTTGCGTCATTCGCATTTGCTATCCTACAACCTCGTTGCATGGGAACATTATTTTGTTTGTTGAGCATAGTTTGCAACATGTCCACGTCTTATCTGTTTCATGTTTCAAACTGTACGAGTAAGCTTAAACTTAATAGATTCTGTAAATGCTGTAGGGCTAGGCCTACTGCCCATTAATGTGCTCACAACAAATTCTCAGATATAGCGTCACAAAGTTTCAGTCAATACTTCTGCAATAGCCTACATTACTTTCTGTTTAAATGATGAACAAACGAAGCAGATCAAACGATTCACGAGAAACCAAAACGCCCAAAGTCACTCGCTGGGACCTATATCTACACCTTACCTACTAAAGCAACATTTATCGTGCCGATGCTTGATTATAATAACATGCAAAACATAGCTCAAATACACTGTTTATAACAAGCAAAAATGTCGGTGTCCAGTGCCGACATGTATGCTGCCGTCCGTCTATTTGCAGAAAGTCGAATAGGTGCCGACAGTAAACGAGACTTGATAACGGTCAGGCAAAACTTGCAGTCGGTACTATAGCCACTCGACGCGCCTAAGCCCTATAAGCAAACATTTACGCTAGGTATGCGACATTTTTTGACTAAATTTTGACGTCTGTACAAAACCAACTGATTTCAAATCAGTACTCGGATTACTCTTGTTCTTGGGAACGCTGCTGCCGATTTTGGTCTATGTAAGTAAGTAAGTAAGTAAGTAAGTAAATGATTTATAAAGCGCCAAAGTCTCAGAAAGAATCAGGGCGCATGTATATCCTTTTTTGAGTTAGAAGCAAGTACGATATGCACGGACTGACAGAGGACTGATAAACCGCGCAATACGGCCTACAGAAAGGCCGAATAATAATACTATGCGACACAGTAGTGCATAACGTAGGCCTACGCTAAAAAACTGACCGGTATATCTTTGTCTACTGTAAGTATTAAAATACCAAATCAATTAAACGAAAATGGAAACTAAAATTAAAAACCATTACATCAAAGTCCGGATTCCGTGTCAGTGGAAAAAATTTGTGGAACAAGTAACTTATGTAACTTTCTGACTTTCTTGATCATGGACTGTTTTCTCGCTGTGTTTGTTTCAGTTCAGTTTCATAATTTCGCAACAACTGATAGACGAAACCTGCACATAACGTAATAATTGTCTACTTTACAAGACGGGTATAATAATAACATAATGTTAGTATTGCTAACATGCTAATACTATAACAGTTACACAACAGCAAATTAAAACAGAAACCGGTCTTCTTATTAAGTCGAAAAGGCAGTGACTTCTCCTAGAAGGCATATAGTAAAGATACATGTATGATTAGACCTATATGCTAAACTGGCGCTGGTGACCACCGGGCGAATTAAGCCCAAACTCCACTCAGTTTGATCTGTTGTGAATTTTGTTGTGCATACTACGATATATACAACAAAGTACACAGCAAATCCACAACAAATCGAAGTAATAAAATCTGCGCTTAAAGGATTTGTTGCAGGCTTAGGCCTAATTTCAACTATTGTGGACTTGTGTAGCCTACGACCTGTAAATTTGCTCCAGACTTAGGCCTAGATCCAAAATCTACTACTTTGATTTGTCGTGAATATGTTGCTTTACAACAAATCGTCTACGACAGATCGAAGTAATGGAGTTTAGGCAGACGAATTGACGGCCGGGCTTGATGGCGTGGGTGTCTCAAGAGTGGTTGCTGCTGGTGTCTCGGAGGAACCGCTGGTTACGGAGACTGGAACGAGAGGATTCGGTGCAGTATCCGCAATGTAAAGGTGCTGACGCTCCAGCTCTGCCAATTGATCCTTTTCTGCGATCTGTCTTCACTTTTTCATCTTCGATTGTTGGCGTATTGACGTTATAATGCACCCGCGGTTTTCTTGCATAATAAGGACATTAAAACCGTTTATATGAAGATAATAGATGGGTGCTGACGCTCTAGCTCTGCCAGTGGACTGTCGTACATGGTCATATCAGATGCGATCCACTCGTCCTCTGGTATGGACTCGTAGTCGGTCGTGTCAATGATGGTACTGCCGCTGGATAACTCCGCCTGCTGCTGATGCTGTTTCGGCTCCTTGGCGTCTGTCGTCATCTGTTCAACAATAATAAGTAAGTAACATAAACGATTAGAGTGTCTACAGTAACATTAGCGTCATTGCATGGGCAGTGTACAGTCAGAAGGAAAGGATGCGAAACGTTAAACAAAAGAGTGTTTAGACATGATCGAAAGACAGCCACGGAAGATGTTTAAGCAGACTGTACCAGACACAGACTGCGGCGACTGGAAAAGCTCGGTCGCCAACGATGACAGTCAGGTACGGCTGACGATCAATGACGAAAACGAGCCGGAACGTAAACGCTGACGAGCCTCGGATAATCTATCATATTGTAAAGGGTTTGCATTTGCAACTGTACTACTCAGTTTTAAAGCTGCATATTGGTGTAGAATTGCACACGCTCTTTCTCCACAACTCTAGCTGTTGGTTTTACGGTTAACATTTAAATACTTTTGTTAGAATACTGTTTATATATCTATGTACGGCGTACTTAATTTAAATTTTTGCACAGATCCAATGAGCTATACAAAATAGCGAAACAACAGACACAATTTTGCACGTAGTCTTCTACCGTACAGACTATACCGTCTACAGAACGTTATTTCCAAACAAGTTGATTGAACAGCGTGTGCCCGTATGTGGTTGCGTAATTAGGAACGGACTGGCGGATAATAATATCCATAATTAATATCAGACAGGTGACACCACATAACGTCGCATTACTCTCAGCCCACGCTAAGTGCTATACCTAGTGCATTTATTGATTAGCTCTGTACGTAACGGTAGCGTACATACGACTAGCGAACCAAGAGTCCGGATTACCGGCTTAGTGTCGGTGGAGGTGGACAGCGAGACCGTTGTAGTAGTGCCCGAGTACCACGGTGTAGTAATGTAAAGCAGTGTACTACTACTACTACTACTACTACTACTACTACTACTACTACTACTAGTGTAGTAGTGCCCGAGGCTGACTGAGTCGTTGTCGTAGTGGTAGGCAGTGGTGGCGGCGGTGCAGGCAGAGGGGCACGCGGCTGTACGGCCGGCAGCGCCGTCTGCAGCGGCCGGTAAAGGGCACTGTGGTAGTAATTGTATTAGTATTTGTAGTAGTATCCGGCGGTAAAGGGCACGGTTAATGGGGTTGGAGTAAAGTGTGAAGTCAGCGGCGACCATGAAATCGTCGTCGTCGCACTCGGCGTTGTAGTTATGTCTTTCGCCTGCAGATTACGACAACAAACTCAACAACTACGACAATAACGCTGCTGCCACCGCATGCACGTTTAGCCTATTATATACAAACTAAATTTCCAACAGTGACGACAAGGACGACGTTGACAACGACCACTATGCTTACTACAAGGACTACTGCATTGATATCAACAATACCTGTAAATTCTATTCTTTTTAACGGCTGCTCTTAAAAGTAGTTATTACTGTTATTAATCACTTTGAATTCTAGCTATTTTCCTTAACTATATTAAAGTAAACTTTAACCACTTTAAAAACTTTTCAGTGTACTGTGGTAAAAATTCGACGACAATAGCTAATTACTGGTCTAATTCACAACAACTTTAAGCGTATTATTCGTACTGTAGGCCTATTTCTTTTATAAATAACTTGGTCTCAATAACAGGGCTACTTTTACTTTTTGAATAACTCTGTGAAATATCGGTCGATTTTAATAAATTTTAGCAGGCAACATCACGCATAAACTTGACATAAATGACTGCAGATGATGCAGTTTAGCTCAGCTCGCCTTAATACTGTCGCTACATTACCTTTTAAAATGCAGTAGTGGTAGTTTGGCCGTTTACGACAATGAATTCATACTAGGTAGCGCATGTGTTGGATTAGAAATGATTAATTGAATAGCGACAAACACGAGTAACAGTTGTCTCTCAAAAAGTCAAACGTGCTACATCACATTATTTTTACGCGCGATAGCAGAATGCTTCGCACGTCTTAGCCATGGCCTGGGCCTCTGTCCGTCTGTCTGTCTATCCGTCCGTCTGTCCGTCACACTGCTGTATTGTATTAAAACGGTGCAAGATACGATCACAAAATTTTCACTGTGCGCTGCCGCAAAGACTCTAGTTTATCGTGACAAAATTTCGTGACCCTGGGTGAGAACGACGGCGTCAAAGACGTTAGAAGACGTTATTTTGCCGATATTGTGTTCTAGTGTAAAACGATTGTAGATAAGTACATACATGTTGCTTATCATAACAAGCACTGGTCACGGGTTTTTTTAATTTTATCAGGATCGATGACCTTAAACGACTATGAACCCTGAAAATTAAAAATTTTCGTGAATTTTTCGTGATTTTGGGCTGCGACACACATTTTAAGAGTGAATTGCGCCGAAATAGCTAAAGATAGACCCAGATAATCTGTGCATAAAATTTTTAGCATCAAACGCAAATTTTAGCAATTTAAGTCCTGACTTCCTATGTTCAAGGTGGCCTGCGCACGCGGGCGTCAAAGAGGAATACCCCCTAAAAAGTGGTTATTTTAGGTAGGTACAGACATGCTGCTTATCATAACAAGCGCTGGCGACGGGCTTTTTAGATTTATTAACAGAAATAACCTTAAACGACCATGAACTCCCAAAAAAGGTTTCTAGTAAATTTTTTCGCAATTTTTGGCTAAAGCGCACATTTTAAGAAGAAATTGCGACGAACTGGCTGGAGATAGACGAAGACAACCTGGGAATGAAATTTTTGGCATTAAACTCAAATTTTAGCAATTTAAGTCTCGACCCTTTATGGAGACCTGCGCAGGTAAGCGTCAAAGAGAGGTACCCTCTAAAAAGTGGTTATCTTATATTTTACCGCTATTAGCTCGACTAGGGTAAAACAATTGCAGATATGCACATACATGCTGCTTATCATAACAAGCACTAGTGACGAGCTTTTAAATGGTGTCATCATCGATTACTTTTAATGACCCTGAACCTTAAACAATAGAAAATTTTAGTGGTTTTTTCTTGCAGTTTTCGGCTGTGGTGCACATTTCAAGAGTGAATTGCGCCGAAATAATTGGAGATAAACCTGGACAACCTGCGTAGGCCTATGAAATTTTTAGCATAGAACGTCCATTTTTAACAGTTTAAATTTCGACTTCTTAAATTCAAAAAATCTTCCGTACGGAGGCTTCAAATTTGGGTATTCCTCCGAAACGCACTATTATTTTATTGCATGCTGTGCACGATTCCTCAGGTGGCAGGTCTGTTGCTATCGCGCGTCACCCGAGCTTTTCTCAAATTACTTGTTATTACAACATGTGCTCAAAATGTCCTTCTTCAGCACAAACGGAAGTAGTAGACTTTGACGCCACTCGCCAACAGCACATTAAATGACGCGCGACCCAGAGCAGCTCACTCGCTGTTGATGCGTCATTTCAGTTCGTAGACGTACAATATTAAAATGAATATCAGTAATGTTAAATACGCAACAAATTTTGTAACCGCTGTGATCTCAGTGATTTTCTGAGCCGATGCATGCACTACCAGAGTACGAATTCATTGCTGTAAATGGCCAAACTACGATTTCTGCATTTCACGGGGTGGTGTAGCGACAGTCTTTAACTTAAGGTGGGTTAAACTACAATCATTTACGTCGTTTTTTGCTATGTTGCATGCCAAAAGATATTAAAATCGGCAAATGTTTCACGGAGTTATTTAAAGAATAAAAGTGGCTCCGGTGTTTTTAGACACGGTGTAGAATTTAACTTGATTTTAACTTGAATTTAACTTAATTTAACTTTAGCTTCTAACTTGAAAATAAAAAAGCGCAGAAAAGAGAGTAGGGCCTAAAAAGAATTTTAAGCTCACAAAACCAAGCATACAGCCGCGCTGGACTAGCGTATTTGTCTAGTTTTACGATACAATACAAACCTGAATTCAACAAATCGCATATAACTATTGAAAGAAGTTTTTTTAAACGATATAAGTACGTTGAACGATTAGTTGTACCTTTATAGAACGTCATTCGCAGAGAGGTAGCAAAGCAATAAAAAAACAAATTTGTGTAATAACAATAGTAAATAGCACAAAATGTGCCGCAGTTTATTTATATGCGTATATACCTAGGGATATTTCCAATTAGCACACACATACCTGAAGCTGCCATGACGTTGCGGCGATGCCAAGCGCTGAAGCAGACCTAACGATGCAGAAGCAAACGCACAGAGATGTGCGGATCCTCTAATTTTGAGTCCGCGTCCGTCCGCGGATTCTGATTTGAAATCCGCATCCGCAACAGGATTTGCGTCTCAGATCCGCACTCCGTCCACATCCACTGTGTTTACCACCGTGTGAATTGACAGTTCATCTCAGGCCAACAGTCAGTGTGGTAAGTATAATTAGGGACAGTAAAAAATCACAGAAACACAGAAATCAAGAAAACCGTGATTTTCGGCAAATGCCGTGATTTTGCTAAAATGTCGTGTCTTGCCATGTTTTAGCCAAAATACCGTGTTTTTACAGTTTTTTTTACATTTGTACAATAATTTTTCGTTTTTAATGAACACAAATGGTGTGATTTTGCTTCTAAAGTCCGTATGCTTTGTTACATACTGACTCAATAGGTGACCGCGACGTCATTGTAGAAATTTGTATTTTAGTGCTTCGCAGCGACAAAATTTTACAAATAAAAACTTTGCACTACATGTGGTGATAATCGTCATACTAAACGTTGAGTTTTACAGAGTTTATAATGGTTTTTGGCCCGTAATTTGATGCCGTTTTTTGCAGTAATTTTTGCTATCTTCACAAAAGTTTGCCCTGTTTTTTTGCTATTTTTGCCGTGCTTTTCTACTGTCCCTAAGTATTAGTAACCAAAACATTAATTTATATAGCACATTAAAATCACTGTTTACATTATTACTCTGAAACGTAAAATGATTTAAGTAACTGTCCAAAGACGAGGGTAATGTGAACAAGATCACGGAAACATTTCAGTAGTCGCTAGTGAGTTCCAGTTCATCGGACGGGCGACAAAGAAAGCCCGACGTCCGTACAACGTGTTTGAAACGAAAGTCAAAAACCATATCGCATAGGCTATGAGAACGAAAATCGAAATTCGAGTAACGAATTGCCGAATTGGTTCTAAACTATGAGCACCTAAATGAAAAAATACCTATCAAGCATTAAGATTTGCGTCCTCAACTTTTTGTGTTCGGTCCGTGGATTAGAATATTTCTTTGACATGATGTCAACTAGACAGGATCAATGAGTATATGATATGACAGACTGTAGCCTATTCCGTTGTTATTTCATGTAAATCAGAAGTTTTGAGATGTGTGTAAAGGTTAATGATCTTGTAGCCCATATGATTAGCCTATTATGTGAACGTCAATTCTCTCTGCCTGTCTGCGTATCTTGCATGTATTCTATTTGAATGGTAGATAAGTGTACGTATATATTCTGCGGATCGTAGTCCATAAGCGAACTCGTCTGCACTCCGCACAACCGGCTCTGCAGGTAGGTGGTCACGTGACGCCGCGGGTGATGACGTCATACAACTGTCGCCTGTCGTTCCGGCTTTACAAGATAATGACGTCAACGTTTGCGATTGATTGCTAGTCACCATAATGATGAAAGGCTATAATTATAGGCTGAAGTCTACTATTTCGACTTATTGTTTATTACTTGTTGCCGACAAGTCGCACGTGAGCTGTTCTCAATCTCATCTTTAGGTTATGTAGACTATTAGTAATAAATTAAGTTTTTTTAAACCTGTCATGTTTTGCCAACTGTGTTTTTCACAAGTTTTTTGTGTATTTTTTGGTCAAATACGATGGTGATGTGATGACGATTATGACAAAAATGTTGCAATTTTTTCTGGATTTTTGAGTTTTGTGTTAACTTGCAAAACTTGTCATGTAGATTTGATATAAACTTTCAGTGACGTCGTAGCAAATGGGGCAAAAGGCAATTTGTTTCCTCCTACGAAATTTTAAAAATAGAAGCAAAATTAGAATTTTGGGCACCGGTAATTTCCTCAGTTGGACATTTGCATTTGTTTGCCGGAATTTATTTACAACTTTTTGCCCCGCCCACTTTTCAATTCACAACGCCGCTCTAGATATTTGATTTGTTGTGCACTTGTTGTACTGCATGTTGTACGCTAGTTGTACAACAAATCAAACTGAGTGGAGTCTGGGCTTAGCTTATAGGTGTGCATGACTTAGAGCTTACAGCGGCGTCGCTTTTGAATGCTCCGGTTTCCAAAACACTATAAAGTCGCTATGTCATTTAAGGCCAGATACAGGTATTTTCAGGTATTTTTCGGACTACGGCTTCCGACGCTTCTCTTTTTTCTTCTTTACTTTTTTTTCAACATTATTTTAGACCCGTTCCTTTGAAGCAAATGAGTGTCTTTCGGCGTGTTTCACTATGGAGAAGTAGACGTTGTAGTTTATTTTCTAGAAATGTGGTAAACAAATCGGTGTCAGAAACTCATAACAATTTTAGAGAAAACTTGTTAAAACGAACGAAAAGCCAGCTGTCGCTAGAATAACCGACTGTACTGGTTGCCAGTGACCTTCAAGGTTATCCAACGTCAATGATTTTTATTTCGTCTGACATGGCATATGCCACTTTCTATTAGAATTAATAGTGACCTTGGCCATATCTCTCACCGTTTCCGATAAATGGCCAGTTTTCCGTTAAAAACGAACATTTTTCTTACCCCTCCATTCAACCCCAAATTTGAAAAAAAAATTTCCTTGCACTAATTAACTGAAATTGTGCATGCCCGAGCTTAACACACATAGCTAATTATCCGTGTAAAAGTTTCCCCCTACGGTTTTGAGCCTAGCTACAATACATACGTGACAGATGGACAGAAGGGACAGACAGACGAACGACAACTATGCTAATAGCTCGACTGTTATAAGTGTTATTTAACTAAAATCAACTAAAACAGATTTATAAATACTGACTTTAAGCCGGCAAAATGTCCAAAATTAAAAAAATTAATGTTAATTTTTTTAATTGTTTGTGCCAGCATAGTGCTATATATTTTACTGAACAATAAATAAAAAAAGAACAGCCGTGCTCAAAGCTGAGTACTGCCCGTAAGTAGCTACAATATCATGCACAAAAAAACACACAAAAACTTCTATATTTAATAGACTTTTAGAGGTTTGTCAAGGTACATATGTTTTTGCAGAATTTTATCAATCTATGCAAGTTAACGTGTTAACAGAATAAAAACTTTGCGACAATGCTGAAACAATACTGCCGTCACTTTCGCGGGCAGTAATAATAATCCATCATAGCGGTTATTAATCTGAGCAGCAGCAGCAGCAGCAGGCTTCGTTGTCATGACAACAGACGCTAATGGTAATAGCACGTGCTGATGAAAGCCACCAGGATCAGAAAGTCTTGGGCGGACGTAGGCTATGCAGACAGGTGTTTAGTGCATAACTGATGGCAGGCTATTTCAAGAATGTAAACATTTTAAAGTACGTGTAAAAAGAGAACAGATAAAACGAGGTATTTGTGACCAGAAAGACTAAAATAGTACTCACAATACTGTCTACTTACGAGTAAAGATACACGGTAAATGATCCGGAAGCTCGCACGAACAGTAGCGCACGTAACACGTGAGAATAATTTACATTTTGTTATTTGACGATTGACTTTGTAACAGTCCGTCGAAAAAAACATTTCTACTTTCTCTCAGGACCAATATGTCCGAACGAGAAAGATTCTATGAGGCTGTGTTGAGATCTTAGTTTATATTTCAAAATATTTTTAGTTTCGTTTTGCTTGATACCGTACTGTAATCTAAGGCCGTTGTTAAGCCACATGTTTGCCTACATAGGCATAGGCCAATGCGGTATTTTATTTGACACCTAACTACCTCTAAAATCTTATTCTGAAGAATACTTAGCGTTATATAATAAATAACATTTTTAAATGCTTTAAATCTCTGCTATAAATGGCAGAAATAATGCAATTCGGCGACTCTAAAATTGCTATTTTGTACGCAGCGACTCCAGTATAAAATTCAGTTTAGGCATAATACCGTCAAGCAAATAGGTCAGTCTGAACTTGACACGCGACTCTCTAATTCCGAAGAACGATAAAACCTGGAGATAAAACCAACGATAAAACATACGACATACACCTGGCAAGTTTTCATCATAAACGTAATCATGCACGCTGTGATCACCGAATGACGAATCAATGCAGAAATTGTTCCAAAGAGCAACGATGTCGAGGCGCCAAGAACGAGACGTCACAGTCGTCAAATTGGACGTGGAATGGGGAAGACGTAAACTTTCCTCACCGTCCGTCTGCAAAGCATGGTGGGCTCCCTCAGCGTAGTCCGAGACGGAATTTCACGTGTGCATGATAGTTCGTTCAGATAAAAGGTGGCAGACTTATTTTTGTCTTCCACAAGGAAGTATCCTCCCCTCTTTCCCTTGCGGGCGCCGATGAATCAATGTTCGTTCGGGTGTCCAGTAAAATGCACATTAGGCGAAGGTAACATCTGGCAATAACTCTGCAGTCGCAGCAGTCTGGGCTGGCTGATTGGTTTGCGTCCGATAATGATGGATATGCGTCACACCATCTGCAGCAATTAGGCCTATAAACGTCCATCATAGCCGCGGAAAACGAGTTACGTTGACGACCGTGGATCAATATCTTATTAAAATTGTGTATTTCAGTAAGCTTAATTATTTTACAAAGACGTGTACTGTAGAGCCTAGTGCTTGCGTCACAAACATCTGTATGTCGTCGATGGCCTGCTTACAAAATGACTATGCGCACTTTTCAACTCCCGCATCTTTCATCGCCTCACAAAGTTATTTATTGTGCGTAAGACTACCACACATTATCAATCTCATTAAAATGATGTCAAAACGACCGTAAAAAAATTACGACTTAGTTGCAAAAGCTATAGAAACACATTATGTATACTTACAGAAAACTATAATGACACTCAGTAACCATGACATTAATAGTCTCTTCGTGTTTACATTATGCCTACTACTAGGCCTACATCACATAAGTTAAAACGTGTTTTGCACGGAAAAACTGCAAATCTGCCAGGTTAGCCTAACAAAAATTTAAAAATTATAAGACGATACACAAACGATACATCAAGGTCAAAACGGACCGAAAAAATAAACTACATGAGAAAAATTGCATCAGACCAACATTTCCACAAAATAGTGACGGAATGTGATACAGCATAAAAACGTCGCAATAATGAACTTTTCTACAGAGAAACAATAGCTTATAATCAAAACCAGCTCACTTGGTTATCAGTGTAGGCCATATTGCATGCATGGTAATGAGCACTGTAGTTATTAGAGGGATGCAGCGGCTGACGAGTGAGTGACGTCATGCGCATCAGTGTCCAAACAGCCACATGTGACCACTGACCGACCATTACACGTACGAACACACGACATCTGGTCGTCCACACAATGTTCAGTCCACGCTTTCCACATTCCAACGGCCCGGCCCAGTCCGGCCCAGTCTGGATGGGTGGAGGGCCCAACGTCACAGCCGTTCCCGCGAACACAGATTATTACAGTGCTATCTATAGTATAGGCCTATGCTCGACGTTCGATCCGGTTGCTCTTCGGTTTGGTTTGTATTCAGGTGTACAGGTGTTATAGGCGTAAACTCCACTGCTCACATTTGTTGTGTATTTATAACACAAAACTCTTAAAAACTAACTGTAGGCCTGTGCATTTGTTGTGGGCCTTTGATTTAATGCGGATTTGTCGCGCAGCATTTTGTACAATAACAAATTCATAAAGGTAGAGTTTGGGCCTCAGGCTCGCAGTGATATGCGTCGTGAATGTGCAACGAAACAAACTGGACCGTTAGAACGTCGGTGGTTTGCTGTCCGCTATTATTAAATCTTTAAACCAGAAGATTGCTGTAGTAGGTGTTTACGGCACAGTCGATACTCGCCCGATCTGACAGGATTTTTCAGGACTCCATTCTTGCATCGCATTCTCACTCAACGCCATCATATTCTGGTAACTATAACCACTTGTAAGCTGTTTCGTGATATACTCAAGAATTAAGATATTCGTAATGTAGTTATATTAGTCATTGCATTAAGCTGTTACTAACTTACTTATTTACTTATTATCACCATCATTATCGCCATAAACAAATTTAGCGTGATAAGCAATATTTCCAGTATCAATAAAGTAAGTTGTCACACTAAGTAAGCCAGAACAGGAAAGTCTTGAGGCGCTGCTCGAAGACCGAAAAAGGCGGTGCACGGGCGCAGAGTTAGGCCTAATGCTAAATAAAAACGCGCTCCACAGGTTGGCATTAAAGGCCGGGAAAATACTGTGGCGATCTTACTGTGAGACTGCACAAACGGACAGATCTCAAAAAACAAAAACACATCTTTTTCGTTGGAGGTCGTAGGAGGTAATAATTTTGCTTTCGTCTCCGTCTTACATAATTTGCTCATCTAGCAAAAATCGGGCCCTTTGATGCGGATGCAAATTAAGCTTGACAGTGTTGTCGTTACAAACGTGTTTTGTTTGTTCTGTGTTTATTGTTTTTCAGTTTGTGACGAGTGAACATGAAGTCTTCGTCGATCTGTTCTACTCTGTTGTCGATCTTCATCGCCGTCTACTCTACTGTAGTCACACAAAAACACGTCCACGCCAGTAAGCGCTGCACAATACACTGTACTTTTTCTTTGCAATCATTACTAGGCTACACATTTGCGAAAATTAACTACGAATCACGCGATTTATCGCTAAAAAATTTTTTCATGATTAATAAAATTTTAATCGTTAAATTGATTTTGATTAAACTCACGTTACCAAAACGCATTATAAAGTAAGCTAGATACAATGACAAGCATTTGATAAGCGATAATCACTTTCCCCGGATAACGTGATTGGATGAAAAACAAACACTTGGGCAGTAGTAATGATAATTTATAGGGCCGACCTAAACCTATTGTCGTCAGTCTTAATGCGTTTTTAGAAAAAAATAAACTACTAAAACTGTTTTAATTGTTATCAACTGTGATTATTAGTCTTACTGTTCGCTGAAGTCTTAACTCCACCACATTGATTTGTTTAACAACAAGTTCTGCAACAGACTGAAAACATATACAGTTGCACGTCAAATCCACGACTTTAACTGCATTTTGAAATAAGGATTCAGTAAAAAGCTAAACCGAACTTTTGCAACCTTTTTTATTTTGATGTTTTCATTCTTCGCTTTGTTTTTCCATCTGATCGTAACACATGCAGGCTTTATTTTGATAAACAGTTGATAATTTATGTCAATAAATCGTGAACATGTCAACGTTTTGCTTACATTATGCATTACCACATCGTGTGATTCGTGCTGTAAGATTTTCCCTTCTGCTGTAGGTCGTTCCCAGTTGTTTTGTTACTACAGCAGCTACGCACAAAACCGACCTGACGTCGGAAAATTCGTTCCTGAAAACATCGACCCTAATCTTTGCACTCACGTCATATTTACCTTTGCCGACGTCATCCAAGGCACAAACCTTAAAGCAAGCGGGTGGAATGACCTGGAAAACGGAAAAGACTCCGGTATGTATTCACGATCTCTTTATTTTAACCCTGTTCATCAACGTTAGCAAAAAACAAGATAGAAATACGGACTATACGGAAGTAAGTAAGTAAGTAAGATGATGGCGTAATGGATAGGACGCTGGACTTACGATTGAAAAATCGCGAGTTCGACTTCGATCAGATGGTTACTACTTGGATGGGTGATTGCGGATAGGTAAACCATCTCGGTATAGTTTACAACCAACCACCATGGTCAACTCAGCCTTCCATCTTTCCGGAGTAGATAAATCGAGTACTGGCTGGGATTATGACTCGGCGCGTTCACCTGTGTCAAGTGGCAGGTAACACTGTTTGATCCCATATGGCAGGTGACGCCTCCTAGCTCTGGTACTGGTTAGCGTTAGGCGGTATGATAACTTTTAACTTTAAACAGTTAGTTTATAAAAAAAAGTGTTTAGAAAATCGTACGGTAACTTTTCTCTACTGTAGGTTTGTACGAACGAACAGTGTCGCTGAAGAAGTCCAACCCTCGTCTCAAGGTGCTGTTGGCGGTCGGTGGCTGGAGGGCTGGCTCTGAGCCGTTCGTTGCCATAGTCGACAGCGCCAGCACACGGCGCACGTTCGCCAACAACGCAGCAAAGTTCGTGCGTCAACACGGCTTCGACGGTCTCGACGTCGACTGGGAGTTCCCTGGGTCGCGAGGCAGCGGACCTGAACACAAAGCGCTCTTCACGCAATTGCTCAAGGTTCGCCGGTGTACTTGTGACAGTTACGTCCTTGCAGAAGGGAGAACAATTGCGTTCTAGTTGCTACCCTGTTACGAGCCCCTTTGTGTCTTTGTCTTATCTTGGTTTTTATTGCGTTAGACAAATTATTAATTTTGCGTTTAACTTTTAACTTTATTTTGCCGCAGAGCTTTGGAGCTTGTTCGCTGCGATACGCTGCATTGACAACGCGTAGGCCTACACGTGGCCTACGAAAAGTAGAATAAGGCGAGTCACAAGTCAAAACTCTTGACAGTAACTGTTTTGTTAGCGGACCAAAAGTATAGGCGTACATGTTTAAGCTTACGTGACTAAAAATGCGATTAGTAATAGTACAATTTGCACGAGTAACGGTTACATCTGGTTTGATGATGTTTCTCAGGATTTGCGAGAAGCATTCGAGTTAGAAGCTCGCGATTCGGGTCGAGAGAGATTGCTGCTGACGATGGCCGCCGCGGGAGGCAGTTACTACATCGAGCTGGCTTACGAGACCAGACACATCGTCAGGTGAGATCGCATTTCACCTGTCCCACGTGTGACTTCATCACCATTCTCAGTCGCTGATCACAGCTGATGTTTTTACTACATTGAGTTAACTGAAGAAACGACGCTGACGGCAAACAATTTGGACTCCGACTAGTATTTTAAAGGCTTGAGCTCGAACTCGGACTCATTGGACTCAGACTGAGTGGATTCGAGTGCATCGCGGCCACATTTCATTTGTCAAAATAGCCCTTTGTTCAGTGTTGTGCCGTAGCCTACTACATCACGAGTCGGGAAGTTTTCGACAGGCTTTGACTGTTGATAAACGTAGGCCTAATTCCAGAAACACAATTCAAATTTCTGAGTCATAGAATTAGAAGACAAGATTCTGAAAATTTGTTTCTACGGGCATTAGGACATGGGTAAGATATTAAAAAACACAATATTTGCACAGTACCTTCTTTGAAGTTACTGTCGTGTTTTTAAAGTATATGGTCGTTTACATTATTTTTTATAAAAAAAAAGTTTTTAAAAATGTCTATTGGTTTTTATGGAAATTCACGTCAAAGTTACGAAGCGTCACGTGCCATATAAGATCATATAGCGCTATCTGCTACCCGACACGGGTGAATGCGCTTTGCCAAGCAAGCCGATACTCGATTTACCTACTCCAGAGTGATAAACGGCTGAGTTGACATAGTGGGCCGGTGGCTGATTACAAACTCAAGATGTGTTAGTCAGTAGTTACCCATCCAAGTTGTAGCTAGTTGGTATTCAACCGACCGGGAGTCGAAGACACGATCGTAATTTTGAGGCGAAAATGATCTGACGTTGATGATGACGATGATGATTACATTGAATCTCGTGTTGCAAACCTGTAGTGCGCGATCATGGCTTGATGTGTCGCTGTTACAACAATCATTTTACGACATACTTAGTCCTCCTATCTCTCACTTTAGTGTCTGGAGTGTTATAAGTAACCACATTTTTACTCCACATAAGCGGGACTACTGATAGCGTCTCGCGTTCGATTGTACGCCACACGTGCGTCCAGGCAAAACACGCCTTCGATCACGGCCATGTAATTTTTCAACACGGTCTACTGTGTATTGTGTATTATTATTGCTACAACCCGTAACTGTCTACAGGTACGTGGACTACTTGCTGGTGATGGCATACAATTACCACGGCAGTTGGAACAAGTTCACGGGACATCACAGCGGACTGTTCGCGCGTTCGGACGAGGTTGCAGGAGAACGCGAGTGGAATCAGGTCACGTCGTCTACGTAAATAGTATAATAGATCGACACAATGGCGTAGGAACCGGGGGTTAAAGCGTTCAATGAACAGAAGCTCTCAGTTCCTAAGGGCCCATCAAAAAATAAAGCAAAAAGATAATGAATTAAATAATGTAATTCTATAGCGCACACACAATTTTCCATAGCAGGGGAAGTCATCTGCATAAAAACACAAAAAAGCACCAAACTCTTGGCGGCTGAAAATTCACAGGAAAGTGGGGACTTCAGGCTCACTATAGCTGATGGGAAGGGGATCGGATGCTCTATTCCCCAAACCCACCCCCGTTTTTTGCCCTATGGGCCTCGCTACTGAAGGCACCTAGCTTACTGTTAAACCAGGGCCCATGCATAGTCTTGCTACACCACAACGTCGGCGCTAGATTGTGCGGCCATCCACCCGATCACACACTCACTGCGCTGAAAAATGACACGCTGAATGCTTTGTCTGAGAGATTAGCTATAAATCGATCACTGCAGATTTCATCATGTCCAAAGGTGTCGCTACACTACTTAGAACGCACAGGCCTAATCTCGATGAAACCTATCTTGACTTGCATATTTCACAACGGTTACTGCCTTCTATGCCAGGTCTCCAGCGAGTTTAGAATTATTTACTCACAGCACGCTAATTTGTAGACATTAGTATTTCACAAAGTAGCGTAGCAAAGCAGTTAAAACGCTGCGAAATGTTAGATTTTGTTGCTAATTTTATGACAAATTTTTCACTAATTGTAGCATTGAAATAACTTTGATAATCGGTCAATATTTTAAGACATTATGAACAAGATTTTATTTCTCTTATTCTTTATGTTGAAAGTATTATTCTTGCGCATTAAATGTTAACAGCCAGTGCATCAATTTCATACACTTAATATTCATCACACTGCTAGCTAAACAATACCTCCTGCAAAATACCGTAGCGGTTTCGTTAAAAGTTAGAACTACAGTACCAAAAAAGTATCAGTCATTTGAAAATAACACTTATCAAGCTGACTACAAATTTAATGCATTATCATAGTGTCAGATAGTCCTAACGATGTTGTGTGTATTAACCTGCAGGCGTGGACGATTGACTATTGGTTGAACAAGGCGAGAGCGCCGAAGGAGAAAGTGATTGTCGGGATCAGCACTTACGGCACAACTTTTACTCTGGCCAATGCAGCGCAGCATGGACTGAAGGCGGCCAGCACCGGACCTGGAAAGGCGGGAAAATACACGCAAGAGGCCGGCACGTTGGCTTACTATGAGGTATTCTAGTCTGTGAAAACGTAAAAATTTTTCCAAGCCATATGGCCCATACGGCGACGATCATCTACCTTTTTTCCAGACACCAGTTTACACTGCGAGACCACGGATACGGGAATAATGCTGTGCCTGTTTGCGCCCCCAGCTTTCGCTAGTACGCATTGCGCATACCCACAGAGGGATGGCCAGGCTGAGTTAATCTACGTAGCTGGTTATATGGTTTATTCGGATGGTTAGCCCCCCCAATACTAGTCGGGCCTAGCGACCATCGACGTTACCAGCTGAGTAATTGTTGTTAATACAGCCTGAATTTGAGCCAAGATATGGCCAGATATACTACGTAAATGTAGCCCGATCTAAAACGTGACTGATCAGCAGATATATGACGTATGTTTGTAAACTGAAAATGGATATTTCCACGCAAAGTCTTAGCAAGAGGTCATCTGCTATTAAGGCAACTCTTTTAATTGTTTGGTCAGTTGATTGATTGATGTTTATGACTACATTAGGCCTACATTATGTGGTGTGCTGACTGCCTATAGAGACCGGAATCAGCTCCGGATCCCACACTGGTGACTGGGACATTTAGCCACAACGGTAGGCTAAATGTTATCTGCTGTTTCGACTCGTAGCAGTGATGGGGTGTTCACACGATCCAGCAAACGTCCATCAGACTTCCAGCAAATGCATTCAAAATACACGTGCTAATGCTGGACGTTTGCTGGACGTTTGCTGAAAGTTTGCTGAACGTTTGCTGGATCGTGTAAACACCTTATGACGCATGTATTCTGAATCTAATGTGTTTTAGCGCTGATTGTTGTCCGTTGCAGGTATGCGACAATCTGCGCAACGGTTGGACGTCGGTTTGGATCAACGAGCAGAAGGCGCCGTACGCTTACCGCGGCGATCAGTGGGTCGGCTACGACAATGTCGACAGCGTTACCTACAAGGCATGACGTTGATTCTATTTTCTACTTCATTTATGTGAATGAACTATACTTGACAAAAATCTCTACTAGACTGACTATGGGATGTTAAACGTGTAAGATCGCTGTTCACCGTTACAAAATTTCCGTTTTATCATGCGTGAAAATTGCAGTAGCCGGAAAGCATCCATGTGTCGCTTTAATTTATTTTATGCATCTACAATGCCAGCCCACCCACACACAGTGCGAGTTGCTGACTGGGCAGTATAGTAATTTTTGCCGTCAATAAGGTTGACTGATTACAGAGCACACCAGGAACGACAGGCTCATGCAAGGCCGTACATGATGTACAGAGCCAGAAGTTTTGTTCAGGGGGTTGACTTTCCACCCCCTTTTTCTTCCTTCCCTTTTCTTTTTTTCCCATTTTCCCGTACCCCTTCCCTCTCTCAAAACCGGATAGGAAAGAGGAACGCTGTAAACTTGGGGTAACCCGACGCGACCAGCTATGGAATGACACGATGCGGTACCGTTGCATGGATCAGCCCATCGTTGAGAAGCGGATTCAGTGGAATCGTCTTCGATGGTTTGGACATGTGTGCCGAATGGACGATTCCTGCTTGCTGTAACAGCTTTTATGGGCAGAACGTCCGGATGGTTGGCGCTGTCTTTCTAATGCGCCAAGGAAGCAATGGAAAGATCAGGTCGCTGCCGACGTGACGACTCATCTACCAAATGGCGCCTTGACCGTGACCCCTTAATGACAGCTGAGCGCGGCGCATGGCAGGGGTTACGGTGCGACGTCACCGGCATCAACCAACGTCGTGACCAATCAAGCGAGCGCGCACATCCAGATGTCTCGAGCGTGGATAAGCGCCGATCCAATCCGATCCGACTCTGTAAACTCCCTTAGAGGGAATCAACGCAGAGCCCAGGCTGCAAACACATATCGACACATTTTCATTATTCTCAAACCGCACCTCGTGACAATTTTTTTGTCGTTTATGTGTAATGTAAATGGCTGTGTTTTATAGATTTGTCAAGTGAAAAAAAAATTTCCAACATTTTGGGGCGAGGTCGAATCCATTAAACTCATTCCCTTCCAAATTCGGCCTTGGGTTTACGCGTTTACGCTCAGTATGTCTTCTACAGAAAGTGGATAATCTCTGATAAATTAATTGTGCGTTTATAAGGATCGTTCGACGCAATTTATATTATTACAAAATTAAGATTCTGTCAGGGCAAACAAGTTAACATGGCGCTTCGTTGTGTGTGCAGGCTCAGTACCTGTTGAAGCAGGGCGTGGCTGGAGCGTTTATCTGGTCGCTGGAGATGGATGATTTCAGAGGCAGCTGCGGCAATGGCAAGTATCCGCTGTTATCAGCCATCGCATCTGTGCTCGGCGTTCAGTCGTCAACAGGCCGGTCGTCGTTCAATGACTTTGATACAGAGTTCTTCCCCAGCCACGAGTCTTCTCGACGTCGTGGCAGCGGAGAGAGTAGCGACGGGTAATCAGTTAATTGCAACGTAATTAAATAGCTAATTAATTACTTTGCTCTATCAACTAATTTTAATTATAATTTATTGCCCAATCAACAAAAGATAGGCTATTTTAATCTAAGTTTAATTATTTGCCGACACGCTAATTCTAATCGAATTCCGGCTGACAACAAAGGTGACTTACTTTGTTGTACATTTTGTTAGATCCCACAGTGCCATAGTACGGTGAATGTGTACCTTTCTTTGCAGTTATCTCCAGTTTGTTTTCGGGGTAATAAGCTATTGCGTTTTAAAACTTTTTATATCATTTGCTATTTGTTGGTATGAGATAACGTATTGCATGCAGTGTTACAGTGTTACACACGTGTATATTTTTACCGTTGTATAAACTTGTATTGTTTACACCTAAGTAACTAGCATTATCTAATTATTCTAATTCTAATTACTTAATAAAAGGAAACGTGTTAATTTTAATTTTAATTGTGACTTTTTCTCAAGCTGTTAACTTGAGTAAATATATTACTGTGTAAATTTTTACAACGACGTATCACTGGTGGACAGCGGCAGACGGCAGGAGGTCGACGGCAGAGCGTGGAGAGAACGCGGGGACCGTGAGCGCGGTGGGCGTACGTCGTCCAGACGTCGTCCGTTCTACCGCGACGACGACGTCGACGACGACTACGCCGGCAGCAGCGAGCTGGACTCAGCGCGGAACGAGCGTCCGACGCACGGCGGGCGCACGACGCACGCAGACTCAGCCGCCGGGTCTCCGCCTCGACATCATCACGGTCTACAGCCGCGACCTCGTCAGCAGCACCACTTTGACGACGACCACCTCGCTCCAGCCAAACGACGACCGACCGCGACGTTCAGCGACGATCTGTCATCCTCGGAGACTTTCCGACGACGTTACGACGACATCGACGACGATCGGCGACGACAACCGGAGCGTCGCCGACACGACGACACTCTGGCCGATCAACTACCAACCGCCAGACGACGAGGTGTCTCATCACGTGTCTTTTGAATTTACAGATTAATCGATTCAGGTTTTGCAATTAATGTATTATTAAGTTAGTGCTAGTTGGCTTGTCTTATCAGTGTTTACGGTATAAAACTACTGAAACTGAGCTAAAACTCGGGTGCGATATTGTTTCAGGCAGATGCAGACACGGATAAAACTGTTTATGCAAGTTCAGATTTCGTAGGCCTATTCGTTTTACATTCAAAACAACCACTTCCTCAAATATTACTGTAATCGCAACTGTCTTGGTTGTTCATTTAGGCCTACCCTGCATTCCGGTTAGTATCTAGACGAGTGACCGTCGACAAATGGGTCTCGGTATGCAACCAGCCATTCAGGTGACTCAACCAGGCCATTTCTTCATGGGTAGGCGCAGTGAGTACCCGTGGCGGGCATAAACCATATGCACTAGCCCCGTATCCGAGGTCTTGCAATGTTAAGTTGTATATGGTTGAGGGCTAAAGAAACGGAAATCAGCGCGCCGTGTTGGCATGTTTTGGCTTAGGGCTTGGGAAGGACTTCGCGTTATTTTGTCACGATGTAGATCTACCGGCTGCTGAGTCTGCTGTGAACGAGCGTCGAGGTTCGTTCGCTGGTCGTCGAAGAACGTCACAGGACACTGCCGCAGATCGACGTCAGCAGCTGCCGGATGTTGTCTGGAACGACCACGACGACAGGGCCACGTCGTCATCGTCGTCGTCGTCTTCATTCGACGAAGATTTGTTCGCGGCGAACGCTCGAAGAGCGGACACGCCAGTGGACGACAGAGGTAACTACGAGTCCAGACGCATGCACGACTTTGGCGATCTACCAGTTGACGGTTAGTACTAAACAAGACGCGGTTTGAATGAACGAAATGTGTCTGTAATGGTTGCATTAAGATCAATAAAATGTAGACTATGAAGATAATAACAACGTTGTGTAAAGTTAGTTAAATAGTGTCGTAAAAGGATTTAGCATGGCGAGCATATCGTAAATAGTTAGTGACAAAAAGATCACGTTTCGATGGCATTAAGTGCACACGACGAAATCTCTGGAGGTTTCAGCTGATCAAAGATGTTTTGACAACTGTTCTCAGCGTTATTAGTAAAAGCTGTCGCGTCTGCTTCTTAGTCTGTCTCTCTGCCTGCCCGCTTTCTCGTCTGCCCGTTTGTCCGTTTGTTTGTTTGTAGTTTTTCAAAAGTCAGTCCTTGACGGTTACATTTCTTTTCGATTTTTATTAAGTTTTGCGTTGTTATTTTATCTGGGGCCTTAACGGTGAGATCCAAACTCAAATTCGATAGAGATCAGCTTAACCAATTACCGGGGTTTGTTTGTATGTTTTTGCTGATGCGTTTTTTGTAATGAATTTGACGCCCGTTGTTGTTATGCTATCGTTTGTCTGTTGACACGCAGAGAACGGGAGCTGCAAGCGGTCAGGCGTCTTTCTACAGCCAGGCACCGACTGCAAGTCATACTACGTCTGCGTTCAGCAGGGCTCCAGTTGGCACCAGTTCTTCATGTCTTGTCCTCGAGGCAAAAAGTTTAACACTGCCATAGCCGCCTGTGAGACTCCCTCTTCGGCAGGACACTCTTGTACCAACTGACTGCAAATAACTACAGATGCCGAGGCATAAAAAATATCTGTAATTCCGGTTGCTGTCCGTACCTACAATTTTATTGGATTATCAAAAATATTGGTGCTTTTTTGTTTGTTTTCAAAGTTCTACTGAAATAAAACTGTTTGCATTTAATTTGTTATGCAACAGTATTTTACGTTTTGTTTTCAGCTGTTGTGGGTATCCAGTGGGTGACTGCTTTTTATGAGTTGTTGTGTAATATTACACAAAATGTCATAAAATAAAAAATATCTTTTTTATACACTTTTATTCGTCAGGCTGCAACCAGAAAGACAGATTTTTCCGCCCGACATAACTGTTCGTTATTCCTCAGGTCAGAGGTTTAGGGAGGCAATCGAAGGCGCGGGAAGTGAACACGTAGCCTACGTACGTATTAACATCGTATTGGCCTAATTCATGATCGTGGTGTCAGCCTAAACAGGTATCGGTTTAGATCGAGTTTCTGCTTTAAACTATAAACGATTTAGTTTACATCAGTTTATTGAAAAAAGTTTGTTGCCGATAAAGCCTAGGCTATATAAAAATTACTCTCCATTAAGCCTACTTATCGTTTACTTCAACTTTTTGTTAAACGGATGACACTATTTCTCTGCACGTGACATATCCCCGAAACTTTTTCTACGTCCCGAGATAGCGGGGCCTGTAAAACAAACCTAACTGAGAAGTGAAAACGAAATCACTGTCGGCCTATATATTGGACTCTTCTGCTGTTAAAAGAGTTGGTTTACTCACGGCAGTTTTAGTAACTATAAAACAGAATAGTTTTCTAGTATAATATATCAAGGATTTTCCCTTTGGTGCGTTGACCACGACTCGTGTCGTCTATTTGTACAGCTCCGTGCAATTGCCAACTGAGACATTATTATTTAGATTCATCGTTAGCGGTCATAATATGTTCAGGCTTTACTGTGTGACAGCTTCAGATGTGGTCTCCATGATTATGCGATTTTTGCTTGAATGTTGTATAGAAATCTTCCGCAGAAGCCACTAACCACTAAGCCACTAAGCCACTGTATTTACAACGTTTCACATGCCCACAGATGAAATTCAGTGGCGTATAGTCTATAACGTTTAAAATTATTCATCATCATCATCATCATCGACAACCGTGGGCTCAATGCCCGTTGGTGTCTGACGCCATTCTTACTATCGCTGCCCACCGCTGCCTATCTAGGGCAGCGTGGCTCAACTCCTGCAGG
>Ga0056128_1000277_pt1 | contig 40848 bp, 25 predicted proteins | sample WorMetLIZISLAND2_FD_71113 | JGI IMG/M metagenome (GOLD analysis project Ga0056128, IMG submission 71113) | Marine gutless worms symbiont microbial communities from Max Planck institute for Marine Microbiology, Germany - Olavius geniculatus... ... | reverse complement strand
CGCCAAAATAGGGGTTTTTACGGATTTTTTTCGCGATATGAGGCTGCGCAAGTCTTTATCATTCACAAGGAGGCGCCACCGTCGCCAACGCCACACGCGCCTATGGCCGATGTGTATTAGAGTCCCGATGGGCCGAGTCCAAGTGAAATGCAATTTTCGAAACTATAACTACTGAACTGGAAATGCTATAGGCTTTCGCGCGTCTCGAGAGCTTTGCTCAAATTTCTTGTTATAAATAGGCTTAGAAGGCAGGAATTGGGTTCTTGAAGACTGTCCTTGATCTTGAGGACAGCTTCTGTGGCCATGGCCTATATAGGCTAGTCAATTGCAATGAGTATGCATCATATTATCTAGTTTGTTATTTCACCGTGATTGTACAGGATTAAGTACCTGAATCTGCAGTTTTTATTTGGTGCGGAAAGGTTATTAGGCTAGGCCTACTGCAGGGTTGGTGTCCTCGAGGGTCGTCGTCAACCGCGCGGTTTGATGCATAGGCCTACCAAACTAGAAAAAACAACCAAAAATAAAACGACAAAATGGTAAAAAATGGTTTGTACTTTCGCCTTATTGGCATTATAATCATTTGACGACTGACGTCACCACTATACCCGGTCACTCCCAGATAATTCAGTAGGGCCTAGCTCTGGGCCAGGGCAGTTGTAGGCTATGCCTATGCGCGTAGGACTAACAGCGTCAATTAACTGTAATCATAAGGTAGTACGGCTATGGTAGTAAGGCCTTAGCTAACTACTTCCGACTCACGTCCAAGCGCAGGCAAAACACTATCCAAAAGAGTGATATTTATAGACGTAGTTGACGTCCGGTAATTTTGAGTTACGGTGGGATTTTCGAGCGAAGGGGCGTACCGTTGTTTTCTGAATCAATAGAGCTAAAAATAGATGTTTATATAGGCCCTACTATTCAATATGCAGGCGTTTTGACAGTTGATCGCCGCGGCCTGTTTCATAGACGAGTCGATGAAACCTAGGCTATCTCATGTGAGGTTGTGGTAGACTTATGCAGTTGTGTTGTGTATACAGATTCAACGTCAAAGTCAGACAGGCGAGGCAGAGTGGTAGACCGTAGTAAAGCCATAAGCCACGAACAGGACAATGAAGACCGGGTAAGACTGCGGTCACTGCACATCCTTAATTTACGAACATGTGCTGAAACATTTTGCAAGATTGTATAGAAATGTTTCGTGAATAGGCCTACTTGGCCTAAATGCAGGAGGGTTATGAATATGCGATAGTTGGGCGCTAGATTGGGTTGTGATGTTGTGTCAGGTGAGACAGGAAGCAGCCGTGTCACTGCAGATGATCGCGCTGGACGCTCACAAGCGAGCACGTGACATCAGTCTACAGTCAAGCAGCACTGCAGCTGGTACTCAGTCGAGCTGCACGCCTGCAGCTGGTGCTCAACTCAGTCAGCTGCTGCCGTCGTCGTACTACGTGGATGCCGTGTTTCATCAACCGCTGACTGGAGTCGTCGACGTACAGCAAGAAGTCGTCATTGAGACCACCGCCACGACGCCTACCGCCGCTGGACACCCCGTGACCGTCCAACAAAACAATGTACGCATTCATGACTTTTTGCCCTTCTAACGTTTCGCCCCTAGGACGTTTCGCCCACTAAGAAATTGCGGACGACGACGAACGTACGGAGAAAACAGACGGAGAGCGAAGACGATTGACAAAACTTCGGAGAAGACTAAAAAATGACGAAGACGACATCGTCTTCTCCGTTCGTCTTTTCATCTTCTCCGTCGTCTTCGTCGCCGTCCGCAATTTTCCAGTGAGCAAACGAAGGTTACGTCCGTGAGACGAAACGTCTTAGGAATGAGACGTCCAAGACAGCGAAACGTTAAAGGGGCAAAATCTCCGCTATTCATGCACGCTCCTACGTTTCAACTCATCGTCTTTCGACACCCTGAGCCAAACTAGAAAACTACATCCAGTGTGCGGACGTACTGTGCGGCCGTCCCCGCCTCACATTTGATATTTTCAGCTGAAAAAGGACACACCGGCTGCCCTGGGGAACCTTCACCTCGAGTTGAGAGAGTTGACCGTACAGGACGGACGGACGGACGAGCAATTAAGAGTGACCCGTAGTGCTACATATTAGGTCGGCCGAACAAGAAAGCAGGACACACGTAGTCAGTTGTGATAACTTCACCAAATACACTGTACTAACAGACTTTCACGCTTCAGCGATGTAATCTCCGGAAAATCAACTAGGCTAGTGGAAAATGATCCAAGCACATTTATAATGCGTCGCTGTAGCCTGTAGGCCTACTGTCTTAGGCGCGTACAGAGCGACGTAACTGAACTGAACTGTTATGTTTAAATTTTTGGCGAAGTGGTCAATAAGCAAGCAATAATGCAGTATAGTAGGCACCGTCTAACGTCGTCGGTGAATACGTGACTATGCGCACATACGCGTCAACCAATGACCAATGGGCTCGCCCTGCTCGTAGTGAGTTGTAATCTTAATTACAAAATTTAACGCTCGTTTAGTACGGGATAATAACTCGAAAACTTTGTGACAACTTCTTGCGACACAAATCTAACCAAGTGAAATTGTTTGATGCTGCAATCGTGCAAGTCTGTTGGTTTGTTGACAGCAGAGTGATGGACAGCCGACAAATGGCGAACTGAGCCATGACGATGATAAGTTAAACGACGTCTCTACGTCAGAACCGCATCACAGGCCCGTGACAGACAAGCTCAATATTACCGACAACGCCAACGACGACGTCGTCTAACTGCCATATGATCCTAAAGCAAAAGCGCCAGTGTTTCACAGATCTGACTTTATGGCGCAGCAGCAGAGACCGTTACACCGCTGTTCTCATTTTAGTTGTAAATGTTGATGATGCATGCTATTCTTCATCAACGCGACCCAGCATTTAACAGCGGAGAATCTGGACGCTGACAGCAACTAACGCAGCTGTTGTCGTGAGGACTCGGACTCAGTTCGGAAAGCGCGCCTTCTCCGACTGCAATCCAAAGATTTGTAACCAGATTCCTTCGCACATCAGGAACATTGATTCAGCTCCAGCATTTTATGAAGACCTGAAGACTCGTCCGTTTTCCAACTGACATTAATGCACTATCAGCCTAACTATTGTAGATAGGCCATTACAACACTGACTATTATGATTATTATGGTTATGCATTGTAAACGATGCACTACCAAAAGTGGCGTATTCAGGGGGCAACCTATCACGCTCCTCGGCTAGGACAAATTTGCACACCTTTTTCTTCCTAAAACATCAAAATTGATGAATCAGTTTACAAAAAGCTTTTAGAAAATTTCCACCTCTATTTGAAAGACTAACTAATTAATTTAATCAGATTTCTTTCCTCCAAATTTCCCACCTCGTGGCCACCTCTAAATACGCCAATGACTACGAAATATTTTTTATGATAATGAATCGTCGTCTTCAATAGGAGTCGATTCTGTCATCTGATGCAGAAACTGCTTAGTGCTGATAGATGAATTTCTGGACGGTGTGACATTGGCTGTGTCTCAAAAAAACATCCCGGACATTTTCGATTCAAATTATCAGATTCTCATAATTTTTAGTGTGAATATTCCTGACAACTTACCATTAAATGGCCATTCAGTTTTCACCTCACCCAGTTTGCTTCTGCACTACCTCGGGAAAGAAAACCAAGCAAAATATGCATTGAAATATGCAAAGAACGTGAAAAAACATCCTCAACATTATTGATCGTAACTTGAAGCATGATTAACAGATTTCAATAATGTTTGGCAAATGTATTTCTGACACAACTTGCTACTAAATGACTGTTTAAGTTCCCACCTCACCCAATGTGTTTGTGTGCATTATTTACATTAAGTAATAATACTACTTTAGGTAGAAATGCAATATTTCACTGGTTCAGACTTTACTGGGCAGTGCAGGAACAGATGATGGGTGAGGTGGAAAACTAGATAATGATTTGATGGTCAGTTGTTTCAGTAATATTCTTATCCAAAATTATTAAAATCCGATAATCCTTCTTCAAGTTACAATCGAAAATATTTGGGATGTTTTTTGAGACACAGTGTAGCATTACAATGTGTATTGTTACTTGATCAAAATGGCAGATAAAAAGTTAAAAATAGATATAAAAACACAGAATTATCACACTATCGTGTTATTATTTTTATTTGCATACACTGTTCAATCAGACAGACCACAGTAGCACATCAATTCAAGATTTATTTTTATCTACGGCACTGTAACAATCAATAGCATGCAAGCATTTCTGCATTCCACTCAACTTTAGGATCACTTTCTGGTTTTAAATTCAAGTCAAATTCAAAGTAACGCTTATATGTGAATGTTTAACATACTTCATTCTGACTGCAAATTATCAACTGGGAATCCAACCAACCAAAAATGGATGAGGGAAGGAGTAATTTCTTAACTGCACATCAGCACACAAAAGGCCACTTCATGCCATGACAGTCATTACATAAATAAAAAAAATACCAGCATGAAAAATCGCAGCTATTCGGCAGTGAAACAGAATGAATCAATTAACGAATTAAGGCGAGAATGAACTCGCGATAAGTGCATCCGTCAAGTAAGCACTAACTAGAAGATCAATAGACAAGGTAGTTATACTGTGAACGAAGCAACAAAAACCACTGCCAAGTACATTGGAAATGGGTTAAACAGAGCCCAGTTCAGAAAATAATAAGGCAAAGTATTTCATAAAAGATGCATTTCGAGTCACTGGCTAGATGTCGATAACAACATCTCAGTGAACGTTGCAGTTACTGGCTGGCATACTTTGCAGCCAACCATTCGGCAGAGACCTTGAATAAGGCAAACTCGAATGTAGTATCAGAGAAAAAAACAGCTCTGCTGTTTGTGCTAGAAAATGTCCCCAAACTGCTGTTCCAGTAAACCCATCACATGCTGACACTGTTGCTCAACTTCCTCGCACTCATCTGTTACAACAAACATGCAACATTCACTCACTGGCATCGTCGCAGGGGAAAGGGGGCTGCGGTTACTGCCCCTCTTAAATTTTTGCCTGTTGAAATATTCCTTCTGGTCCAGAAATGTCTTCCAAATGCACACTTAGGGCTGGAAATATCCCATTTTTAGGAATTTTTGGGGAAAATTGAAACTATGAAACTATATTTCCCCTGTCAGAAATTTACAGCTATCTATCAGAAAATTACAACTTCCTGCCCTGCAAGCTTTTAAATCGATGAACAGAGGACAACAATCACCTCTCCCAAAGACAAAACACTATTAATAATCATGCATGTACATCAGTGAGCAAAATGTAAAAATAACATAGTTCATCACTGCAACAATCTTTTCCACATATATTATTAGTACTCCATGGTGCAATCGTTTTCATTTTTTAAAACCCGTACATCACAAACATGACCATAAAAAGCTAATTTATTCTAACGAATAAATTGTGCTCAAAGCTAAATATTTCTGTAAGTCTCACATATTTACCCTTCTTGATCTGCAAATATGAGTCGGTAACATTCACAGCCTGTAAAAACAGTGTGTATTAGTATCGACTGATCAAGAACAAATAATGCTAAACAAGGACTTTAGCGGACACTGTACGACCACAGGATAACAAAAGATCAAAAGACAAGCACGTGGAAGGCAAGAATTAGTGGCAGCACAGGACACAGTTGTGTGGAGCCAAGTGACCTGGGGCCTATGTTCCACTGGAAGAGACAAAACATTTAAGTTGAATCAATGTTAGCAAACTGGAGACAAGATCTCCTTCCTTACCTTCATTCAGCTCAGTGAGTGTCACGATGGTCTCTGGCAGAACAACTTTGTATGAGTCGCCGAGTTTGCGTGACATTTCCTCAATCACTTTCAATGCCGCAAACCGAACCTGGACAAGCATAGATGAACAGATCAGCGTCAGTTCTGTTTTCCATGAAAAATAGCATTTGTTATAATCACCCATCCATTTTGTCAGCCACATTAGCTCATTTTTACACTGCAAAGCCTCAGCTATGATGAAAAACATGATGGATGATTACTACTACTAGGAAAGAAACTATTCTGCCTAACATCAGGCCCTGCGACCAGGACTGCTGGTCCACAGAGCCAGTCAGTTAGAAGTGCTAGCCTTTAATGAAGGTGGCCAGCCAGTGCACGATTTGCATGCTAGCTCAATGTGGTTAAACCTTCGCCAGCTTGAAGCACCACAAAAAGGCTGAGCAGTCACCACAACAGAATTTCAATCTATGTGAAAATCTTATTCTTGTTGTTCCATTTACAGCAGTTAAATGTACAGCAAAATGGGCAGAACATTTCTCAGCACAGATATGTGACTCACACGTGGTGGGCAGTCGACTGGTTTAGTCTTGTAACAGACGAGCTCATTCAGGCGTCGCAGTGTGGTCGTGTCTCGGTAACACTCGGCTGCTAACTGTGCAATGCACGGCACGACGACATGTGTCAAACGACTTTCCACCACAGACTCTCCGCCGATCTCACAGTCCAGCTAGCAACACAAACGACAATTTATTTACGGCAACTGTCAAATAATCTGCCTGTTGAACAGTGAAAGCAGAACACCAGCTCTGAATAGCTTGCAGCAAACAATTACTCACTAACCTGCTTAATTACTGACAGTTCTCACTGTGGGATTATTCGAGTTTCACTCTGTCTATAAACTCCCAACTTAATGCCCACAACGTCCACATAACACCTCACTTTTTATCACCACAATAAAGTATCACACTGCCTGAAAATGACCTCCACTGTCAATAGGTATGTCGTAAGTTATGTGCTATTGCAATTTCACTTGCAAATTGACTGACTTTCTTCTTCTAGACATCATATTACATGGTATTTATTTATTATTTTGTTTATTTGGTTTCATCTGTACGGTATTTTACTACACATTAACCTCAACAATCAGAGGCTTCATTCTCAATTTCCACAAGTTACGATGGTCGTTCGACAAATAAGTTACAAAACAGCGTCATTCTGTTAGTTTTCCAAATCTAAAAAATCCGAAATGTATGTTTTGTAGGGAGTTTTTTTCTGTACATGTGTACAAATTTTTTTGGATTTGCACACAGAACAGTCTACACGTGTATTATTTTCCCCACCAGTAATCTATCACAACTTGCAAGTGACAAACATCATGAGAACAAAAAAAATGAATAAAATTAACAAATTAACACCATCTCTTTAAATGTTAAAGACTAATGTTTCATTTTTCAACACATCATCCAAGTTCGCTTAAACATTTTCCCTATCTGTCAGCAAACTTCTGAATGACCGATGTAAAGAACGATGCTGGCTGCTGTCCATGCCACTGAAGAATGACTGATTGCATCTCGGTATATGATACAAATTTCTGTCCACCCAGCATTTTTACACCAAATGTGAACTGTTTGCTTTGCAAAGCACTTATCACCATATACTGGATGCATTTAAGAGTGAATATAATTTGCATTTATATTTTTGCCCACAAAAATACAATAACAGCAAGCTGTTCATTACGGGAGAATTTCAGAGTCAACGTTGCCAGATTTATTGTTTATAAATGTACAGTGACGTCATCATCATGAAACGCAGAGCTGCTACTCAGAAATAAATTCCCTACAAAACGTATATTTCGGATTTTTAATATTTGCAAAACTAACAAAATGATGCTGTTTTATAACTTATTTGTCGAATGACCCTCGTAATAGAAAAAGTTGATTTTGATGAAAACAAGTGAAGAGTACGCTAATTTTTCCGGCAAAATGCAGATGCAATATGCAAATGATGCTTGCATCTAACATTGCCTAACAGAGTAAGAGACATCATTAAGTAGAAAATATGTCAAATCAGTGTTGACATATTATGCAGCCATCCTACTACTAAAGTTGTAGCTTTGACATTTGACCTGGCATACCAGCTACTCCCGCTGTGGTGAACGTTTGCACCATTTACCATTTCCTTCTGAGTTAAAAGCCTGTACAGAACTTGTGGGTGAACTGGCATAAACAATTAAAACAACTACATAATAAAATGCATAAACAATGCAGCAGAGCGAGTTTAACCTGGTCTACAAGTGGAGACATAAGCATCTTCATGCAGTCAATGGTGAAAAGACCTCCGACGTCGTGTGTCTTGTCCTTGTCCTCGCGGTTGTACAGCAAACATTTGTGTACACAGCCGAAGATGGCATTCAACAAACTGGATGTTGGTTGCTCGCTTGCGTCCGTGGTTTCACCACCTGACCAACAGTTCGCACAACATACAGTACGAACAAAACAACAGAAATACAGATGGCAGCGACCGTAGCTCTCAAACTTCTGCCAAGAACAGTGCTGCCATCTGAGGACAGCATTGTCTCAGTTTATGCTCGGGCTCCCTAAAGAATCATGGATGACAAAAAACCCACAAAATAATTTCCATCGCAATCAAAATCGAATCAGTTCCTACTTGGCCATGCCCAACTCCTGCAAAAACTTCTTTAAGATCTGTTCATATTCATAATTTTGCGATTTATTTTTAGACCAAAACCAACAGACCATAAACATAAGCTCCTCATCAGACATTATTAACAGTTATCTCAGTCACAGACTCACAGTACAGCATCTCAGCAATATAACATTTCAACTGTGTGCCACTTAATGTGAAATCAGCAAAAATGGCACATCAGCACACATGACCATTTCATGTCACAATGATGCTAATAGCAATATAACTATAAGAAATGTGCAAAATCAAGATTATTTAGCTACGATAAAACATATACAAAAAAGTAATAAAAGCACCCTTGTGACTGCCAACACTTTGTAAATGATCTCTGAAAGTATGTATAATTTAAAAAAAAACGTAAAGACTATTGAACTATGGAAAAATGGCAATCAGAGAAAATTACAATGGTTTTTTAAAAAAAAATAATGGTAATGCCCGGAGAAAATGTCAGTGCAGTACAAGCTGCAATGTAAGCAACAAGAACCTATGCAGCATTCCATTCAGTTGCATTCATGTACTGCATGCATGAAATCAAAGTTTACACATCAACTAATGGAATGTGGTCAGATTTTTCAAATGGCTGAAGACATGAAAAAGCTACCGGCAAAGCAAAAAAACACCAAAAAATTTATTTTTCAAGCTCCTCACTAGATACTGTGCAAACATAGAAACTGCGCTCAAGACAATTTGCTCTACTATCACATGTATATTGTATAATCAAGGAAAAACTGGCAGTAACCTTCTGCAGATTGCTTCAGAATACGACAGATGTCTTTGATAATTTGTCCAACGAGTGGCACAAACAGCGACTGAAGTTTCGATGCGAGTCGTTCACAGAGTCGATAGAATGTCAGTCGCCGATTCATCCCCATGGCAAAATCGTCGGCGCTGCACGCTGCTACGTTGAGCTGGGCAACAAACGCATAAGCTAATAGTTCACTGATCCATTCAACCAGTCATTGCAGTGTAAATTAAAGGCATGGAAACTGAACGTACTTTTCAGGCCCCTGTCGCTCATTTGGCGCCCAAACTTAATCAAGAATCTTAAATCCATATGCATCAACCGACAGAAAAACTACACAGGAGATACAATATTGACACATACTACGCAATGAACCCCTAAGCCGACTACCCGCGAATTTCACGGCTGGCTTAGCATTTTTGCGGCTAAGGTCCCGGCTTAGCCACGATTTTTGCGGCGACGGCAGCTTAGCATTTTTGCTACGTTCCTGTAGTTTCATGCAGTTTTTACATCTTTGCTACATTTTTGCATTTTTAACGTTTTTTCATTCTGTGAACGTTTTCTGTATTTAAAAAAACGTTTACTGAAAATTATATCAAGAACTTCGAAAAGCACTTTTGAAACCATCACAGAAACGAATTTATAGGCCACATGCAGATTTCGATTTGCTTAGTTAGTCTAGTGATATGACCACATGGTTGAATTGAAATTAAATAAAGTTCTCTCTCTTTCCTCCCAGTTCCAGCTGTACTGCGCCTACAGCATGAGGTATTAGGCAAGAGGTTGAACAAACTAAGGCTAACGTTTTCATTTAATGTTTATGAACAGTTTTCCTGGACTTTTAACATTTTTAATTTTTTTCTGGAACGTTTCATTGCGTAGTATGTGTCAATATTGTATCTCCTGTGTAGTTTTTACATCTACATTTTGCAACGCATTATGCAGTGTGTAGTAAGCGTTGTGTACATTGTAATTTGTAATACTGTGCGACTGATTGTAGGAAAAGTTACGTTACAGGACGTTATTTCTACGGCGCTTTGTTTTAGTGTTCACACAAACCGATATTAGCAAATTTTTCTCGGCTAGCCGCGATTTTCGTGGTGGCGACAGCTTAGGATTTTTGCAGCTGGGTCCCAGCCTAACCGCGATTTTTGTGTCGGCGGCGGTTTGGCAAAATCACGATGCGGTGATGGCAGCTAAGTCGGCAGCTTAGGGTCTACCATGCAATACAATTTCATGCAAACTCAATACAACGCAGACACAAATGATGCATTTCAAGCATGCCACTGACACAAGAACCACATGACCACAAATGGTGCTAAAATTTGTCAAAAATACAAACTTTAGGCCAGATGTGCATTCCAGCAAAAATTTCTTTAGTTTAGCGCCCCTGAATTCTCAGTAAAGAGTCTAAACAGTTACAATGCCAGCAAAAAAGATAAGCACTCAGTATACAGAAAAAGAACTGTTTCAACTAGTCGGGTTACCTTGGTAAACTTCACTGAGCGGAAGTTTGTCTCTGGCAGTCGAAGAACGGTTGACAAGACAGCTTCAATCACTCCTTCCTCCACGGCGTCCAGCTCATCACAGCTCAACTTCACACATATACATACAAGATCAGCATTCAAACCTACTCACTGCAGACAAACTGTGAAACAGGTACTTTCAGTGTCCGAAATTTCCCCAAATTTTGTGAATAGCAGAACTAGTCTGTCAAGACGTGCTGAAGTTTAACCACCGACTGCATTAGCCGCAGAACATGCTGCAATATTTATAGCAAAAATGTCAACATTGGCCAATAACTATCGGCCTACATCGGCCAGCCTACTAGCAGCGAGTACTATCTTGCAATGGTAAAGAATCAGAAAATGTGGTCCTGTGATCGTGACCTTTAACCTATAACATCGAAATTCATCGGGTTCTTGCAGCAGTTGTCAAGATACATGTTCATGCAAAAATTCATTGAGCTAAGTGTAGCAGTTCATGAGTTACCTGAGTAAAGGAGAAAAAAACTTGTTACAGAAACAATACTGTTGTCATTAACGCGGGCAGTAATTACATACATGTGAAATTAGAGTTAAAATGCAGAACCTGTTTGCAGTCGTTTCTGACGTTGATAAGTTTCTGACAGTAGAACAACCAGAGTAAGTCTTGCACGCCACTGAGGTCTTCTCGACTCAATGATGAAACGTGAGATGTGGTAATGTCCAATAGCCCTTTTACACTAGCCTTAAACATGAAGATAACAGCAAGTCTTGCACGGCATTAAGTATGGCTAAATATACGATATATTTACTTCTGAAAAAACATGCAAAAATGTTTCATTTGACATGTAATCAAATGTTATCTTTATCGAGTTTTGCATCATTTTCCACAAACTGCCATCCTAACAGGATAGTAATACGGCTCTTGCCAAGCTGCCATCCATATGTCCATCTATCTGCTTTTCTGTTACGAGTTAAATGCAAAAAAGCACAGAAAAATCACAACTGGCATGTACGTTTGCCACTTGTGTGCCAATTACCAGCGCATAAGAACAAAAGGCCAGTGTCAAGTTTAAGGTTGCATAGGTCTATGTGCAAAGGTCTACGTGGACAAGGATAGGTTACTCACACAACCTGTTCAAAGCCCTACATTTGTCAATCTGTGGGCTCCCTAAGGACTGGAGATGCCACCCAGGACGTCCATGTCACACCAGTCTACAGACTCTGAAAGCTGACCTTTAGCCACTCAACCACAGACTGAACTCAAGTGTGGCGACATGCCCCAGATCATGGTTGATGTAAGCAGCTTGCGGAAAGGGCCACGCTCCAGTCCGGGACACGTTCGCAATGAGTGATGATGTAGACTGCTGGACAATGGGTGTGGTCAAGTTTTGCTAAGACACCTTAGTCAAAGACCAAAGACTGAAAAGTTTGTAAATTCCAATCCGAGTACGTTAGACTTTGGTCTAAGGCTTTGGTCTTTGCCTAATGTCTTAGCAAAACCTCACCTCATCTGATGTGACATCTGAGGACAAAAATGGCATTTTTTGTAGTTGTCACTTTAATCTCAGCCTCAGTCATGGCAGCGGCAGCATATGTCACTGTTATTCCTAGCGAGAAGCTGAATGAATGACAAAAGTTGAGTAGTTGACCTGATGACTGTTGACCAGCTGTGAATAGGAACTGGACAGCTTTGCCACAAAAACACGTCCACTCACTGACTCCGCAAGCTGACGCCTGCACAATTTACATACACTGAATATTCATACTGGGTACTTCAAATGTTCAGTCGATAACAAAGTAAGTAAGTAAGTAATTTAACAGTTAACCATATTGTGTCACAATCGCAACACTCTCAAAATTGACAAAAAGTATTCATTGCCAGCTGTCACGAAAACTAACATGGCATTTCTGCAAAACCAGATAGCATTTTTGTTCGTACACTATTCATCCCCATCGTTCATACAGTACATCATGAGCAAATCTTCCAATGTGATGTAAGCATTAATTGGCAGATAGAAGACGTTTTCGAAGCAAATAAGACTGAAATTATTACTTACTTCACAGCCGCTAGTCGTGCAGTCACTGGTGATCTTGCATCATGTTTACCAAGCTTTGCACAATTACTGCTTATTGTACAAACCTACACAATAACCCACACAATCCAATGACATATAACCATAATCAATCAGCATAAAACCATACCAAGCCAACAAAATATGATGAAACAATTCACTGCAACATTAACTGACACAACAGAAAATGTTGTCAACAAGTCTACTAAATACCGCAGCCCAACTGCATTTCAACCTGCTGATCGACAGCTCAAATCAAAGAAATTATGTATTTAGTGACCACAATCCACATATTAGTCTTTCACACCGCAGCTCCTTCAGATTACTAAAACTTTGGCTATGTCTGCGACCTGAGCCGATCTCCAGTTGCAGTGTTTGGGCAGACTGACTACACGGTGTTTTTTTCATAATTCACTCAAATGATGATCAATTTACATGAAAATTTTTACCAGTTGTAGCTGAAGAAATACTAATTCAAAATATTTTTAAAAATTATGGCAGTTGATTATATATTCTTTGCTAGGCGTGATGTAACGCTGACATCATAATATGTCACGGGCACAAGCTTGCTAGTCTCAACTCGTGCTGTCAGTTGCCACCCTGCTTCGATGGTGAAAAATCTGGTTCGTTGATGACAAATTTTTGAAGTTTTACAGTTACAGCCACAAAAAAACGTGCAAAGCGATCACATTTACATGTCTGTGGGGATAGCTGGACTTTCACATGTTCGAGCAAGACAGTGCACCAGCACACTGAGTTGGCAAAATGGTTGCATTTTTGGATCGAGAAATGCCTGATTTCATGTCCACATGTTGTTCAGTGCTGACATGATAAGCATTTTTCATTAGTGGACCAGAAGTTCACCATCGCAGCAGGGTAGAAACTGACAGCACTAGTTGAGACAAGCAAGCTTGTACTCACGACACATTATGACGTCAGCATTATGTCACGACTAGTGAAGAATATGTAATCAACTGCCATATTTAGGTTAAACATTTTGAATTAGTATTTCCTCAGCTATAGTAAAAATTTTGCGTAAATTGATCATCATTTGAGTAAATTATGAAAAAAAACAAAAAGGAGTCTTTTTTTATGAAACACCGTGTACAGCTGTTCATAGGCATTTAGCTGTCCAAATTTGTGTTCGACTAAAAGCCAATCGTACAAAAAAAAGAAACAGCAGCTACAAGATATTGCACTTATAATTTATCAGATGTGAAAACATGTATCAGTTTGATCATTACAAATCACTGCAGAAGTAAAGCAGAGCCAAAGAACTGGTAATCCCAAAATGCATACTTCACTAGCAACAAATGGTGCAAAATATCAGCAAGTCAAAGAAACTCGACTAGAATAACTACAAGATATATTAACAAACAGCTGGACTCCAACTAATCTCTCTCCAGTGGACATAACAACAGTTTGTACTATATAGGCCACTTTAAAAATTCTAGATTAACTGTCAGACTGATCAATAAGCAGTTAAATACCTAATACATGATACACAAAACGGGAAGAAATTGAGAGACTTCTGTATCTAGATGCACACAGAGGAGTGAAAGGCTGTAGATACTGAAAGAACTGAACATTATGATACTTACAGAGATGACGACAGGCTGTAGATACTGGCTAAGAAACTGTGGAAGGTGACACAATGCCTTGTAAAGTAGAACCAGCAGACTAATGAGCACTGTCTCATGACTGCAACAAACAACGTCATTCATTGGTAATAATACAACTACAACAACTATAACAACAACAACAACAACAACAACAACAACAACAACAAGAACTACAACTAAAACTACTACAACTGCTGCCTCATTGAATCAGAACCAGAGGATACTTGAGCACAGTCTCATGGCTAGACATAAAACAGTCAACAGTCATCATCAGCAGATTGTTTATCACACTACTACATTTTCTTGACTGAACCATCAATCCGCGTATCTCATCCTCGTATAATGTCAAAGACCAGCAGCAAACAAAAGTGGAAAGTGCACGAGAAGTGAGTAGTTTCCTAACAGCAAATCAGAACACAAAAGGGCATTCTGCGAGATAACAAAGTTTATAAAAACTAATTACTGGAACAAAACCGGTGGGCGCAATCAGGAAAGCAACAGCAACAAACCGAGTGAGAAGTGCGAGATCCGTGGTGACCTCGATGACAGCCGGCATAAACAGCGGCAGGAGTGGAATTATGTGAAACCTGACACTTGTACACAGCTCAGCAATGTACAGCAATGCATTGGCTGTGAGCGGAGGACACTGCGACCGATGAATACTGGACTGAAGTACAGCCACAATGACCTCAATGACCTGACACACGTGCATCATTTTACAATAACCTCAATCACATGACACACATATATTAGCTATCAATGTTGCTGGAAATGGCACCTATCAGATGTAAAAGTTCTAATAGTTATATTGGCCTTCTTACATGAGCCCAGAGCGACAGTGCATTACAAATGTCAAAATTAATCATGTTAATAACATTACTCCTTCATTAACTATTTGCAGTGACTGAGAATGGAATCACTGAGGACAATGGAAAAAGAATAAGCCCACTAAAACTACACTAACATCCACCAGTGGCATTGTGACCAAAGGTAAGGTAAGGAGGCAACTGCCACCTAATTTCTGAGCTGTCAAAAATAGTACACAGATTTTGTTGTCCAAAAACTGTCATCATAACACTCAAAATTTGGGGTTAACAGCACCAATTTTGATGAAATTTAGAAGCAAAACTAAAAATTTGAGCACCAATTATCTCCTTAGATGGAAACTTGCAACTGTCTGTCAGAATTCTGTCAGAAAATTGCAGTGTCTCTCCTGCCTCACCTACTTTTTTTACTCCTCGTGTGCTACGTTCCTAACGTAGCAAAGAGGAGCATATGAGATCAGTGTAATATTGAGGATCGACCGACCGACCAACACTTGGAAGAGCCTTCCTGGAAGAACTTCAAACGTCCATATCTCCATAAAGGTGCTAGATAGATGCACGGTCACAATGGACCACCCATAGGAAGTCGACCACTGCAAGTCGAATGGTCACGTGAACGATAACGTCACATGACCCCAGGTCAAGGTTGTGACCCTATTATCTTTGAGGCGCCATATCTCCATAATGGTGCCAGATAGACGGGGAGACAATTTCCAATAACAACTTCGATGCCTGTCACTATTAGTATAATATTAGTCCGGTCTCAAATTGATGCCAAGTCTCTTAATATAAGTTGAAAGAAACGAAAAAGCACTGAGAAATACAGGAGAAAATAATGTGCGCAAGGAGTACATTAGATTGGTCACAATCTAATGATATTTCTTGTAACTCATAACACCACTGACATTTACTGCCGAAGCCAGCAGTGCTGATGTCTAAAAACAGGTATACCAGGCATGAGTGTTCACAGATAGTAGTAAGGACGTCATAATAGCAGGGCTTCTGATGGGAAAAGCTCAGTGAAACGTATCGTGACTGGTAAATAGTTGAAGTTGAAGACTGCCAAGCAAATAGCGCAGCAACTGTAGACAAGTGAGTGCAAGTTGACAGATGAGTAAAATCACATAAATAACAATATTTTTGACACAAAGTATAGTAGACAATAGACTGAAAAGCTGACTGAACGCACAGAGTCTGTAGTGTTTTGCGCAGTAAACAGCTGAGGTTGGGCGCTGCCCAGCAGGCGACACAGCAACTGTAAACCAATCAGTGCTAGTTGACAGATGACCGCTGTCTGGGATGCTGGTGTCGTTACAAGCACCTGCTCTGACGCCGATGGCGTTACAACTGCCGTGTGTGACACGGGTGTTATGCTACGTCGTACCATGTCCATCAGTTGTGCCACAAGCTGTGACAATGCCGGCATCTGTCGCACACACGACAGCTTTTAAGCTATATTAGTTGATCAAGATACAACCTGTGCTATGGAATATGACCTTTAACATTATGAATTTATCAAAATATAACCCTTATTTACTAATATGTTGACGTTTTGACAACCAGCTGTTGCCTTCCTCAGAACGACTCCTGTTGCTGCTAGATGTTGCACAGAAAACAATTTATCATAGATAGGAGGAAGTTGGTAGGACCCCTTGTCTTTGTTTGACAACTTCAATAATTTATGTAGCTCGCTAGTTACTGTTTCAACTGTTTATTTCACTCTAGTGCATGGTTGCTGACTATAAATGTAAATAAAGTTATTTATTTATTTATTATGTGGTTTATACAAATGCTGTTTCATTCACTGCGACAGTAAAAAATCCAAAGTGTGAAAAAGTCCTGTGTCACAGTGGAAAGGCACAACCATATAGAGCAGATATGATTTTAAATGTACTAGTTGTTACAGTTAAGTGAGCTGAGAAAGTTTTATGAGAGTTTATGAGTTAAATGAGAGTTTGAGGAAGACTATTCCACACTGTAGGTAAGGCATGACAAAAAGCATGCTTAGAGCAGTTAAAAACTGTTGCATTGTTTTGTAGAATGCTTATGATCGTCAATAAACAGCATGCATAAAACACAACAAAAAATAATGCAACACAAAGAGCAATTACAATACTGACAGAACACTAAAAAAATAAGAAATAATAACCTTCTTTAACAGACGCCATGCAAACTCAGTAAATAAAACAAATTACAGCATAAAAAACAAGAAAATGTTTGCTGATGCTGAAAAAGCATCCAGATAATGAACTTCTATAATATACAGTCGTAACAACCATACATGAGCAACAGAAATTCTATATCAAGCAGCATTAGTTTGAAGCTGGTTCTTGCACAATCCCACAGAGTCATACTTTAACTACTTCAGTAGTGTGTCCTACACCAAGTGGGTTGCATATTGTGAACACAACTACAAATACACTCATCTGCTTCCAAACACTAAAAAAGCCGACAGCAAAAGTCAACAGCTGCCAAGGGCAGTCAACAGCTGCTCAGTGTTCAAATGTCATAATTTTCACATTACAGCACAAATGTGAATTATGAAACGTGACCAGAACTAACCTCGTCATCAGTGAGTTTATCAGCATCCAAGTGTCGCAGTCGAGCATTGATGAATTGGTGAGATTTCTCGCGAACTTTCAGCGACTCATGACACAGCAGGGATGACATGTGACTTACAAACTGCGACGTTGGCAGCAAATAGTTCACCTAAACGCCAATACACTAGCGATAATATAAAGAATGTCCATCTCTTTGGTGTTTTAAAAACATTTGATGGGTGACAATAATGACTAGACATCTATAAAGCCTGCCATGAACAAAACCAGAAAGGGAAAGGCTGAACTAGCAAATAGTTTCTAAATAGCACACCAGCAGATGACAAACCATTTCATGCCATAATGGTGTAAAACTTAGAGCATAAGGGTCAACACTAATTAGCTACCAGTACAAGAAAGTCGATATCATGCATTATGGCTAAATGTAAAAAAAAATTAACTTGCAAAATGATGACATTGCAAAACTGTTGTTGAAATTTTTGAGCAAAAATGGATTAACAGTATTAAAAAGAAAAACCTGTTCAAGGTGAAAAAAATTTAACTTGCGAAAATGACATTGTGATCGTTGTTAACAACAATTTCAAGTAGAAAAGAAAGAACAGTGTCAAACAGAAAAACCTTCTCAAGAACGTCAAGTGCACGCTGTTCCAGCGACATCCAGAACTTAGTGTTGACACCTGACATGTGAGCTGCAGCACAGAGTGACACTGAAGTAACATAACAAACTGACTGAGACGTCAGCTGTTCCATTGCAGCCTTCAGCTCCGCAGCCGAAGCCATCTTCTCATCACCAGAGCTTAAAACTATCAACTCAACGACCTGAATCGCATACAGCCACAACGAGACTGATTGAATGAATTCAAACAAATGACAGTGACTGAGCCAGGAATGTGATCTCAGACATGATGTCTCGGTCTTGAGACTGTCTCGAGTCGCACTAACACATTATCTCCATCTCAGCCTCAGTCTTGTGTGCACAAATATATTCAAACAAAGAACAGTGACTGATGTGGTCTCAGCCACGACATCTCAGGGTGTCGAGACCTTGAATCACACTAATGTCTCATCTCAGTTTCGGCATGCAAAGTCTTGTGCGCATCCCTGGACTGAGCAGTTTCTGAATAAAATGTCAGCAAGACATTTGACGTTAACAGCAACTAATTTATATTAATGATATTCAGCTACAATAAACACAGTAATGACAATTACGAATGTAAGAACGTTAAGTTAATAAAAGCAATGTTGTGAAAAGACGAACATCTTTGCATCACTCTAGTAAGCACTGGTGATTAAGAATGGACAATTTATCCAAGGAGTTGCACAAATCGACAAATACTTCATTTTCCAATCTACTGGCCTACAAAAATTACTGCTGCAGCAGTGTTTCTGGCTTAAATGTTCCTACATGCAGTTTTCAAGTGATCAAAACTGTCATTGTTATAGAAGGGATGAAGCTGCATGGCTAAGCAGACCATTCACCCATCTACTATTACTACTTTCAAGCATTTATCTCAATATTACCTGCGTGACAAGCGACTGGTCGGCCAGCAGACCAATCAGCAGCTTTGTTGCAGTGTACTTGACAATTCTCAGCTGCTGACTGGTCAGCGTGTCCAAAGCAAACATGTCTTTTACAGGCATCAGAGATGACCCAGAAATGTTGACCCGACCTACTTTCAACTCCTGGTCTAATTTCAGCTTCATCAGCAACTTGTCTGCATAACACAGTCCAGCAATACCAGTCATTAACCCAACTACTTTTTACAGTAAAATCTTGGCTGATAATAATACAGATAAATTGGCTTAATTAATAAATTGCAGCATTAATGGAAAAAACATGCCAGTCTGAAAGCCTCATACATTTTCACAAATAGCAAAATGCATCAATAATTTCAAACAAGTTGAACTAGCAACAAAAATTTGATGAAAATCGGTCAACGTATACCAAAGATGTCGCAGAATGAAACATTGTGAATAAACAAATAGACACATGCATGAAAACAACCACCAGTACTGCCTAATGATGGCATTATTATAAAAAACCAGAATTTCATACATAAAAAACACACTCAGTCATGTGCATAAGGTCTGAAAATGATCTGGTCTTCAGGCAGCCAGCCCATAGATCACAGTCATAAATGTGGTGGCATAATTTTCTGTCCAGTTAGCTCCCCAGCCTCGGAGCATCACCACTAGATGGCCGGTACTAGAGATGACCAGAAATAGCTTTTTACATTCCCATTCCTTCCCATTCCCATTTCCAAACAATCGTTTCATCGCTGCAGCATAAACACTTTTTGGCCTATCAAAGACTCACGCCTGACACACAATATAATACTGTGCTGAGTGTGCCCTGCTTGTCATTAAATCTAAAACTTGTCACGTCAGTCATCATTACTGAACATCACAAACTACAGAAAATATACGCTGAATTGTATTCGACTTGAGACGAAAAACAGTATCTTTCTTTTTCTAGCCAGAACATAAGCCAGACACGGCATCCGCCGATGGGAATTTATTCCCATGGGAATAAGAGCCATTCCCATTCCCATACAGATTGTTTCCCATTCCTTCTCATTCCCATTCCCAATTTTGTCATTAATTCCCATTCCCACGGAATTCCCATGAGACTCCCATTCCCATGATCACCTCTAGCCGATACCAAATTATACTGCTTGGTGACAGAAGCAAATGTGCCGCCAAATGTCATTACCTGGCAGCACACCAAATGGCAGACATGAGTCAAGTCTGATGTCCTAATCACCATACCACCACGCCATAGTTTTACTACTACTACTACTATAAATACAAAGTTCTACGATGACAATTAAACTATTACTATTACTACAGCCAGGCGGTGCAAAGACCTCTGCTGTCAATGAAGAGCAGTTGTTGAACGTAGAGCAGAATGTTTGTTGCCGAGACGAGACGAATCACACAAGAGAACTGAGAGACCACGCTGATGGCAAAGTCTACGTCATCTTCCATCCTTGTTCTCTGCTGTACACAATCAGTAGCTGGCTTAAACTCATGCTCAGACTTCTCACTAATATGGATAATTACAGCCCTCTGGTGAATCAATATACATCAACAGTGAACTCACAAATGAATATCCTTATAAAAATTCCTGACTGCCACCAAAAGTTAACTGTTCCTTAAGTTACATCACAATACATCACAATTCTATGAGTAATCTAACAAACAGAAAAAGACAGACAGCAAGGCAACAACACAACCTTTATTCGATGTAGAGTATAGACAGCATAAATATCTAGTAATATTACCATTAATGAACACTGAAATTTCTGTCTATCTACTACATAGCTCATTCACATATTATTCTGATTGAAAAATTTCTAAATCCACTTTAGCACTGCCATTTTCCAGGCCTATTACCCACTGATTCTCATTATTACAGAACCATGCACAAAAAGAATGAAACAGATGGTAAAAATATGAGAGTGGGACTTACCGAAGTTTCAGTTTCGCCTTCAGCCATTGCCTTGGTTCTTACGGAGCTTTCAACAATGAGCATACAAGCACAGGCAAGGCTAATGTCAGTACCAAGCTTCAGAATAAGCTGGTGAAACAACGGCAAACTGCGATGACGTGGAATGTGATGACGTGCGTCGATGAATACACGCAGAATGTCGACCGTCAGCTTGCGCACAGATGCTTCACCACGGGAACTGTACGCCTAACAGTCAACACAATCGTATCACCTCCGGAACAAGACAAACAGTATGACAATAGCGCTGCTGATACTGCTGCTGCAAATAATACTACCACCAATACTATTACTGCTGGTGCTGCTGCTGTGTTGACAAATACCTGAAGAATGTCGACTCTCAGTTTGTGGACAGTTACATCATCATGGAAACTGTATGAATAGCAATCAACTCAACCAAATGGCATAAACAGTATAATACTGCTACTGCTATAACTACTACTGCTACCAGTGCATCGATGAATACACACAAGATAACAGACGTCTCACAAACAGAACGTGAACTGTGTGTCAGACAGACCTCATGTCAAGAATAAGAGAAAACACTGTAAAACAACATAGTATTATTAATATTACTGCCATACGATAACAGCAAAAACTAGAAGAGATCCTGCCACCTACAATGGACTGAGTGGACTTAATATGGCTGCTATAAGTATCAACTTACAAGTTCATGGATCTGGATCCAGATCATCATGGCAAATTGCCACCAAAATCTATTCATTTGCTCTGTGGATATATTTTGCTTAATTCCATGATATTTCTATGTCTTCCATACAAGTGCGTATAATGCTGTATACTAGTCAGCAGCGATGCTGTAGGCTGAAGCAGACTCACAGTAATCAGTGCAGGAATGACGATGTCAATGGTCCTGGTGATGAGCTGGAAGCTGTAGATGTCGTCCTGCTGTGCGAGGTTGTTGCCGACAAACGTAAATATTGACATTGCGTTGTGCAACAAATACTCCTGCACCTCAACCACACATGCGCAATGGTAAAACACACTTTTTTCTGCAAGAAGGTGATGACTTGATGGTGGCTTGGCTTAGTTGGCAATGATGCCATTGCATCAACACCAGGCATGGTTAGTACTTAGATGCTGGCAGACAAGTAAACCATCTAGGTATGTAACCAGCCACCCAGTTCAACTCAGCCTGGCCATCCATACGTGTACAATGAACACCAAAAGATGTGTACAGAGTCCCCACAACATAAACACACATCCCCACACTCATGCAAATGTTAGTCAGCTGGGTTTAAAATTTAGACAGCTGGCTAGAAAGCAAAATTTGACAAAATTAACAATTTCTGCCACTTTTGACAAACTTTACGAAATAGACGATAAAGATTATGACAGGTTAATCATGCTGATCTATCTGATCTCAGAAACTGTGCACTACTATTATAGCATTTAAATTACAATGTTGTTAAGACATTTTTGAGCAATACAAGAGCTACCACATATAGGCGAAAAAAAGAAATCAGTTCATGAAATAATGGTGTGAACAGAAAGCAACTATATGAACAAAACTAATGAGTAAGCAGCAGGTAATATGATCAGATGATGAGAGAAATACAAACAGGATAAAGAGGAGCAACGGCGGTCATGACAATCAGAGCTTGCTGCTGGATCTGTGGACTGCAAGTGTTGCGAATACACTGCACGACTGCTTCAACGTTCACCAGCTCTGCACCAGCATATGGGAGGCATGTTCAATAATTACTGAGCATCAATGAATTAGACTAAAGTTCTTTAAAATTCTAAATATCAATAAAACACACATTCCTCAGGAACATGTATAACTTTGTTGTGAATGTGATGTCACTGTAATTTATGATGTCACAGCATTAAGTAGATACGATTCAAAGTGTTATTGCGAATGGCATAGAATTAGCCTCTCTGACATTGTACGACAATTCTCCAATCTGCAGCTGTATTTACCTGGGGCATCAATTTTCTGAAAGCGCTAACAGATACATTTAAGAATTTCTTATTTGCAGCTATTGTATTGCATATAGCCTAAACTTGTGCCGGCTGTAAATAACAGTTAGAGCAATAGAAAATCATGGCAAACAAGTGAACAGAAACGTGCAACAGCCGGGGTGCATGTTTGAAACACAGTAAAACCAAGTCTAAGTCCTTCACCAGAGGCCGCCACGACGCGCGGCTATAGTGTCTATAGTGTTTTATTTACTTGTACTCACCAGAGGTCGCCTCTATCGCTCTGCTAACGTCGTATCGGTTGGACATAGCAAATTTTGCCTACCCCCCTCTCATTTAGCGCCCTCGTTCAGGGTGAACCACTTCGAATTTATGAAAAAACTTTACTGTTCCTGAAACTAGAGTCTTCCAGGCAGCTGACGGTGAAGATTTGGTGATCGTAGCTTGCACCGTTTTTGACTGATCCACCCGTGTTACAGACAGACAGACGAACAGATGAACAGAATTGTGATGGCTAAGACGCGCTACAGCAGTAGCTGCTGTTGCGCGTAAAAATGGCAAACTTCTGTGAAAATCGCAAAAATCACGGCAAAAATACGGCATCAAATCACGGGCCCAAAGACAATTATACAGTTTATAAAACTTAACATCTAGCATTGACAACCATCAACCATCATTGCATACAGTGCAAAGTTATCATCTAGAAAATTTTATTCTGCAGAGCACTAAAACTCATACTTCTACGATGACGTCACAGTCACATGTTGAGCCAGTAAGTAACAAAGCACAAAGACTTTGTTAGCAGAGGCAAAAGTAAATGATTTTGCGTTAAAATCAGACAATGAACATGAATTTATGCTGATTAAAAGCAAAATATTCTTGTAAAATGCAAAATCACGGCATTTTAGCAAAAAACATGGCAAAACAGAGCATTTTGGCAAAATTACAGCACTTGACAAAAATCATGGTTTCCATGATTTCCGCGTTTTTTTTATTGTCCCTAACAACAGTGCTTGAGCTAATACTGATGTCACATCAAAAATGAATGAACTCTATTAAGAAACTGATTTGAATTAAATGCACAGGTGTAAGTGGATAAATTTTTCTTCCCATCGTGTGTGCAACAACGCAAACTGCTAGCAGCTGATCAAAATCAAACATTTCGTTTCAGTTTCTTAGACAGAAAAAGAGAATACATTTGTGCTCAATTTTTACGTGCGAAAGCAGCTACTGCTTTCAGCACATCTTAGCCATTGCAATTGTGTCTCTCTGTCTGTCCGTCCGTGTGTCACATGGGTGGATCAATCAAAAATGGTGCAAGCTAAGATCACAAAATCTTTACAGTTGGCTGCCTGGAAAATTCTAGTTTCAGGAACCATAAAGCTTTTCCATAAATTCGAAAGGAGTCACCTCAAACAAAGGCACCAAATGAGAGGGGGTGGGAAAAATTTGCAATTTTTAGCCAATAAGTCGCCATATCTCAATAATGGTGCGAGATAGGACCTAGGTTACTATTAATCACAAATAAGAAGTCGTACACTGGCTCTCAAAGGGCGCCAAATTCAATGACCTTGGATGACCTTGAACGCCAAAATAGGGGGTTTTATGTATTTCTGGCGATTTTGGGCTGCAACACAAGTCTATATCATTGATTAGTTGCCGCCACAGAACTATCGTTATGCGATCCAGATAGAGAATTTGGTATTTGTATATTAACTTAGTGTGAACACCCCAATTTTCAGCTAAACTACTGAACCGGAACTGCTACAGGCTTTTGCGTGTCTCATGAGCATTAGCTCAAATTTCTTGCATCAGATTATCACACAACCAGTGCATCATTTCTGCTAAAAGTTAAATCTTTCGTTATAATCAGAAACTACATTTCCTGCTACAAACCAGCAGCAGATATCTGGCAATACAAACGTGTCACGCTGATTATGGCCAGCATACAAATCAAACTCAGTGAAGTAAATATGATATAATGTGGATGACAGATCTGATAAAATAATTACCGGGCTGTGATGGCTTGCTGGCTGCCCAGTCATGACAGACATTGTACAGGCAAGTCAATGTCAGCTGCACGGAGTAAGCTGTCTCCGAACTCTCATCAGACATCAATCTAACACACCAGTAACACACTAAATGTGCCACACCCGTCTCAATACTTGTTGTCACAACAATGTATATACACTTAACCTTTGAACGAAATAAAAAAACCCTTTACAATTAAAATGGGCAAATACTCTAGCTGTAGAGATAGAAATATGGACAAACAAGATAATGTTCATACGAACACAAAGTCTTCCAATGCATTTCGATAGTTTACAGTATATGCCCGTATAAATATAATCAGTGAGCTGTTTAGGCTAGTAAAAAAATCAAACAGTTTAACTTCAAATTGTACAGCAGCAATGATCCTTTCATCCTTCTCTATTATTTTAGCAAAACAATAAACATTGTCAGTCACAAGACCATTTGATGCGTCACCAGCGATTTACTATAAATGGTGCATCGTCACTCACCATGCGTCTATCTTGCACCGATATGGAGATAAGCATTTCAAATATCGGACGCACAGATGTGGACATGGAAAAAGAGATGGAAGAAGGGAAAGAGAAAGAGGAAGGGGAAAGGAAGGAAAAGTGGAAAGGAAAAAGGAAGGGAAAGGTAAAGGAGAAAAGAAATGGTATGTAAAGAGAAGGGGAAAAAAATGGAAAGGGGAAGGAAAAGGAAAAGAGATAAAGGAAGGAAAAAAGAAAGGGGAAAAGGAAGGGAAAGGGGAAGGGTAGGGGGAAGGGGAAAAGGGAAGTAAAAGGGGAAGGGAAAGGAAAAAGGGGGAGAAGAAAGTTTAAGAAAAGTTGGATGCACAGATGCACACACAGACGGACGAAAGCACGGACACTCAGGTGATTTTATACTCTGTCCAATGCTATGCATTGCATTGGACAGACAACAACAAAAAACATATGTCACAAAATTTAACTTTTGATTTCTGTTTAACTGGCCAATTTATCTGGACTAACTAAAGGTTAGGTCAAAAGGTCCCCATAATGGTTAAATACTATAGCTCTTCATCGAAAACCTATCTCAGAGCTACGAAGCATCATCCGCCGCATGTGACCACACAGTGTTACCTGCCACCCGAAACAGGTGAATGCGCCCCACCTTAACCCCAGCCAGATAGGCCGGTACTCAATTTACCTACACCGAAGGGATGGAAAGCTGAGTTGACCTAGATGGCTGGTCACATATACCAAGATGGTTTTCCTGCCCGCAGACAGTCATCCATCCAAGTACTAACCCGACCTGGCATAGAGTAACTTTGTTGATCGGATGAAATGCATTACCGCTACCCCACACCACCAACCCTGAACTTCAATTGTCAAAGTGACACTTCTCTGACAGATGTTCTTCCTGGCCTCAAAGTGCTGCAGACTATAAAGATGAGTAAGTACTAAAGTAGTGGAGCAAAAGCAGTGGCAGACCTGGCCAGCAAAGCAAAGAGTATTCCTGCATCCACTGCAGCTGTGTCGGATTTCTTGCGAGACTGCAGGGCCTCCAGAACGACCGCCAGTCGAACATGGTTGAGCTGCGATGGCAAGGCTTCCACACTACAGACATACATACAGACAGGCACACATCCATAGTGCGGCTTGGCGGTGTAGTGGTTAGAGCGTAAGACTTGCTATCAATGTTCAACAGGCTGTGAGTTCAAATCACACTCATTCCTGACAGACAACAACTCTAAACAAGTTTATCACATAGATGTGCCTCTGCTACCAAGCAGTTCATAATTCAGTGCTGATGAAAAAAAATGACAGAAAGTTAATAATGGCAAACTATGATAGAAATGACAACTGGTTTATCATTCATAACACTGAGCACAAACTCACAGACAAGCACCTGATCTTCCAGTGTCCAGCACACACGACCAGGCATGAAGGGAGATGCAATGACACTATAGCACTAATCAGCTAGTTAATCAGCACAGCAGTTACCGGGTTCTTTTGGCACCTTTCTTGACTGCTGCAGCCTCTGTAGTTGTCAATGCTGAAGTTTCACTTGGCTGCAGTTCATGTGATGCTTGACTGCAAGAGAGTTTCAGCTGCAAACATCACAACAGTTATCGTGTTATCAGCTATACCATACAGCAGCAGTATATTAGTCTTTTAGCCATTTCAGATTATATATTATGACTACAGTGCTCTTGAGAACTGCAGTCTTTAGAATTTGGTTGCGACGATTCAACAGTACAAATGTTCAATAGTCTGAAGGTGTATACTGGACGAACTTCATTAACCCTAACCCTGACCAAGGCACAGCTGAAAGTTAAGAGAAAATACGAAGAATAAGTCAATGTCTGTACAAACATATAAAAGAACCGTAAACCTTTCAAACTATCAAACCATCAAACTTCCATAACTAGTAGAAATTTCTCATGCAAAACTTTACTGCAAAAGCTAAACTTTTGCCTTTTCATAAGATGAATGCCTTTCCTGTGCAACATGATATTAACAAACACAGTACAAATAAAAAAGCTAACTAACAACACAAAACTAAATCCTGTTTTAGGTGTTTTTGCAACAGGAAAAAAGTGGGCATATTTCACAGCTCCACAGATGTGCAATGGGCTATTATTATTATTAATATTGCAGTGCTGCTAGACAGACGGTGCAGCAAAAGACCTGTTTGAGGCAGGTTACAGCAGCACTCGTGGACTGTAAGTCAGTAGCACTGACAGCAACATCCACCAGTGCCGAGATGAGCTCACGCTGACATTCTACTGATGACATCGCTCGGAAAAAATGACGACGTATCTATAAATCGGCACAAATATTCTTCTGCTACTACCAGTATTCTCAACTGCTTAACAGAAAAAAACAAGACTGTCTTATTAGCCACAAAATGACATGTTTCTTCATCTATAAATAAAGCAAATTAAACTTTCACCAAATCTACACCTGAAAATAAACAATTCCACTAACCACAATTCAGTAAATAGACGAAAGACGGACAAAAGAAAACCAGATATAACATCAGACAGAAGCATTAAGAAAACATCAAGAAAGCATCAAGAAAACATTAAGGCACATCACTTCCTGATGCTGATCCAACTCCATACCTGGTTCCAAATTGTAATCCAGATCACTGCCATATTGGCGGCTCATGCCACTCTCCAAAAAACCATCAAAATCCTTTCATAATGTAATGCTGTAAATGACATCACGCATAAACAAGAAAACAAACACAGAGATAACGTAAAGGCAAGACCCCACTAAAAATGCGTGCAGATCCACTACCCACTAAGGACGAATCTGCCTCGTATGCAGGCCGCACATGCTCACATGCAGCCTATGTGCAACTATGGTGGGGTCTTGGCATGACAAGACAGATAGAAAATGCCGGGTCCATTACCAGCGGAATAGCAGTGGCTGACAGTGGGCTGTCACTGGCTGCAATATGTCGCTGTGACCTCACGGCACAAAGCAGCAGATTCATCTCAGCGGATGAAGCTGTCAGCGTTGGCGCAGTTGACTCATCAAACCGTCTCAGTGTCAGCAGCAGCAACTCACTTTCCAGCGACGACAGCTTGTCACTGGTCTCCAACAGTAACGGTTCCACAATGGATACCGTGGAACTCAGCACCGCCTAAAAATAAGCAAGGCTGGTTTCATCACTTCAGTTCTCCACACAGCTATGGCTGCAGACAAAAACTGGGCATCGGCATCAGTCTGTTAACATTCCCTACCTATATCAACCACTTCATTAGATACTAAGATATTGCTCTAAAAGAGTCCACCATGTTGCTTTTGTCATTCAATACTACTAGCTCGTGGTTTTCTGTGCATTATAAAAGTAGCGGCTAAACACCACAATTTTGCTGACTTAACTATTGTGTGCAACAAAATGTCCAAATAAATGATAAAAATATCAAAGTTTTTAAGATGCACAAATGCGCAAATATTCGCATCCACCAATACCTATCTAAGTCCAAGGCATAAAAACGCAGACAAAAGTAAGTACTGAATTATCAATACCAGATTCGAAACAGAAGAGAGCAGTTGCAACAGTCGAACTTTTATTCCGATTGGCGTCTCCGTTGCGATGCACCAGTCTAGCAGTGTGCGGATGTAGCAGTCATCTTGAACATCATCACCACGTGACAGCTTCACAACGCTGCGCTGTAAAACCTAACAAGCACACGACAAGTAGCACAGCCAATGTCAGTCAAAAGTTTCTGTTTAACTGGCCCCAACTAAATTAAATCCAAATTAGCAACAGAACACTGTGCTGCATAAGCTAACATATTCATTAAGTAAAGCAGTGCCAGTTTTTTTGTTTAACTTGCTTATTTATCTGAAGTTAGTTCAAATTAGCATCAAAATACTGAGCAGCATATTAAAACTAACTCATACAGCAAATTATGCAGTATAATAGCTAGCTTAAACTGACGCTCAATTAAGTACTTACTTAAACTAACAACTTAAATTAACACTGACAGTTTTCAAAAACTAAACAATAAGAATTAAATGACAAGCAAGCACAGATCAGCAAATTATATTACAGCACCATGAATTGAAGCAAATGCATAATCAACATTAATAAGTTAAGTTAATGTGAACACTTAACAAAATCTGCCAATTTATTTTACAGCCATTGCAAATGAGCATCTGACCTGAATCAAAAACATTTTTCCAGAAAAAGAGATAAAATTTTGTTTGACAACAGCACAAAATTTTATAACTGTGCATTTATGATAAATAAAAGTAAAAGAAACACAGCCACATAGAAACGAGCACTGAGCAGAGCACTCACATGAGCTGCGTAAGAAGAATCGGCGATAATTCCGGCCTGAGACTTTCCACGGGTAATTCGACTAAGTAGGCGAGTGATGCAGTCGTCATCATGTGCTTTGCACAGCTTCAGTATGGCATGCAGTGCACGTACTGCAACTGCTCGAACCTCGTCAGTTTCCACCATGAGATATGACAACAAGCACGGAAGCACTGCAAGAAACACATTACATGCACTGCCATATATATAACCCTTGGAAAATTGGGGTTGTGCCGGCAAAAACTGTTTCTGCCACTCAAATGATTTAAACCGGCACGGTCCAAAAGGTACTCAAAAGTGCTCATTGCATGAATTTTCATAACGTAGTTAGATCAACCTGCAAAACTACTACCAGATTATAACATTTCAGAAACAAAATTCACCATTTATAATAGAATTGCAACTCTGTTACAGAACAAGTTTAGTTAGTATAAAACTGACACTATTGATAGGTACAGTTACGTTTTACAAAATAATGACAACAATGACCCCTACCGTGGTGTGCCACCTTGTCGTGGTGGTGGGGCTTAAAGCTCCAAAGTCGCGAAAAATTTCTAAAATCCGGAAAAGAAAAGCCAACCAAAGATACACCAATTTTACATACACCTTACCAATGCTCATATACTAGTTAATTTTCGGCTTTAATGTCGATTTTGGCTTCACAGCCGTCTATAACTTCACAGCCATTTACATGACTTTTGGTTACCATTAACTTGCTGGTGATGTGCATTGGGCCAAACTGATATGATCTCCGTGCTAGGCAGGTGTAACAGCCTGCCCAACCTGAAGATAAGTTAAGGTAGGGTAAAGGGCAACAATGATGATGCCGAAGGAAAAACCTGCTCAGTACACTGATGTTACGAACCTGTAGACTGTGTTAAAGATGGAGCACTCTGCGCGTCAGAGTTCACACATGCATTGAGTATTACGTCAAACACAGCTGTGAGAATAGTAGCTGACACATCCGGCTTCAACTGTATAGTATCGGATGCACCGGCAGCCAGTAGTGATGACAGGAGGTGAAACAAAGCAACGACATCAAACTCCTACCACACATCACATTATGTTAAAGTTAACCTCAGCCAGCATCGCTTTCTCACATTTCCTAGGTCTTAAGGTGGCAGTGTGCCCAGCGTTATGGATGACAGAACTCATCATTTTGATAATCCGTCGTCAGTGTCTTGACTTTTACACTGGTGCAAAATTATACCACGTGGTAACAGAGATAACTTGCCCAGAGTTATTGGCTGGCAGTGAAATGACCTGAAGATCGAATGTCTGATGCCTTATTGATTATGTCACCAAGCCACACATACCACACTGTTTGCTGATCAAATGTCTTAACACATACAACAAGCCTCCCAGTCTCTGTTTAACCAGCATACATTTCTAGAGTTATGCCAAGTTAGGTCAAACCCCCCCCCAAAAAAATAAAATACTGCGGCAGTTATGCTGATGACACTTCCTGACGAGAATAAAAGAATTCGATTATATACACAGCTGTCAAAAAAAGCCACAAAGTGGCAGCAAGCCAGTGCTAATGATAAACAGCGCATCAACCTGGTGAAATCGCTGCAGAAGCATTGTTCTGTGTGCAGTGCTGGGTGGTTTGCTGACAATCACTTCAAACATCTTGGCAACAATTTTAACGATCGGTTCATCGCCACTCAGCCATCGATTTCCTCCATCTTTGCATATATGCATTAGCAAACCAAGTACGAATGCACAATTTGACAACTTGAATGCATCGGTGACAGCAATTCTACTGCTTGGACGGTGGCATGCGCAACACTGCACAGAGTATAAAATTATTAAACGCATCAGAATCAATAAGCTGTATTCAAAAACGATACAAAACATACTTATATTGTTATCAACCTTTATACAGAAATCTCCAAATTAGCTTTAAACTCCAAAATTTCCTACTAAAAGGCATCCACATTTTAACACAAATTTCATCAAATTTAAAACAAATTTCACTGTAGCAATAACATTTACTGACATCATTCATGCAAATAGTTTTCAAACCAGCACACAAGCAACTTTGACCTACATTCAACAATATTTCTTGGCATTATAATTTTTGGTCAGATTTTCACTCAGAATAGTTAATGCTTCTATCATGACAATGACAGCACAAGAAGCCTGTAGAACTAGAACTACCTTGCTGTAAGCTAGCAGTTAGAAGTGATTTCAAAGCACTGAGGCAGCGGTATAGACTCCAGTCTATCAGTGAGCAGGAGATGCTGCTTGTCTTATTAAACCACTTTGTCCACCAATGAAGTCCGTCCACCAAGCTGCTTGAAGCTTCTTCACTGTGTGACTTGTCCAACTAGATGAAACAGCACATCATCAATATATCAACTGAAAGGCACTCCGCACTCCATCAAGTACATTTTTGCACCTAGAAATTTGAACACATTGTTAGTTGGAAATAATTAACTAAAATTCTTTCTTTAATAGCCTATACAAGGCCCATAGCCATAATTACAGCCAGCGCTGTTGCCAGTGACAACACAGACAATGCACAATCTGCTGGTAACGTAATGACATCATTGTTATGATATCGCACTGATGTGCACAGACACAAACAAAACAACAGAAAATCCGATAAACCAAAACCAGTTCAGATAATCTTAACTCTAGTCCTTCAGATGATCATTTGAATGATGTATGAATGTATGTATTAAAAAATGACAGATGATAGCAAGTACTACCTTATCAGGAGTGACGGAGCTCACTGCCAGCTCAATGAGGTTGACAATATCAAACAACACGATGGACTGGAACAGGTTGTTGTTATTGAGTTGAACAACAGCTTCAGACAAGATGCAAAGTAAGACGAACTGACAGCGGACGTTATGCAGCATCCCTCGACTGACCAACGCAGACACCTGCAACACAGACAGCCGATCACAACACAATCAGGCTGTGAAACAAACAATAACGTCAATAATAGGGGGTTTACGAACCATCAAATGCTGCCAACCGAATTTTTCCCCGAGCGACTCTCGTTGCCATGACAATGAAATATGGGATGTAATGGGTTAGAACTCGGCTTACGTAAGAGGTATATCTGTGCATCAGATGGAGTGTTTTCGCAATTATTCGAAAGCGCACATACGCACCACCGAAAAAATCATACGTTAAATATACGAAAAATCATTATTATCTACCAACAAAAAACATTTCTACATTTTCTAACATTGCTATAATTAACTAATGAGACGTTAGATTAGTATGACATTCTAAAAGTTAACGACAAAATCTTCTAATTCGAGAGCTGCTTAAAGCGTGATAGGACACCCGTCCGCTTTGAACGAAAATTGATAGTAAACCCATAGAATTAAGAGAAGTAGCCCATATTCCAAAATAAACATAATTTTAAATTTACTTTATGCACAATAAAATAAATAAAATACTGGCAAAAAGTAGAGTTTGGAGACAAAACAGATGGATTTTGAGTCACTAAATTTAGCGTAAGTTGATAGTATCCATGATGACACCAGAGGACAACATTGGTGCTAAAGTTGGGTCAATTTAAATTATTACATTAAGGAGTAGCAGTAGTTGTGTTAGTAGTTTTAATGGTTATTATACTGTCAAATTTTATTTACTTTATTTTTTATTTTATTCAGCTCCAGGTTACTTCCAACAGCAATAAAACTGCAAATATGGATGGAAAAAACTGTTCAGTTTATATACAATGTAAGGGTGACATCATGGTTGTAAATATAAAACAGCACAAATCACAATGTAAAAATTCAAACATCACCATTACACAGACAGCAAAGTTCTTCTGACATTGTGTAAAAGAAGAACTTTCAGAAGAACTTTCTGAGCCTGTCCATACACGCAACGTCAACTACAAGCTCAGACATTTTTCGTGCAAAAATTTCCAGGCCCTTTAGGGCCCAGCCCACAATGGCGCTATTTTTATATTTGTTTTTAAGATCCGAACTCATTAGATTTTGATTAGAGTTTGATGTCATCAGTAAGGTTAAAAGATAATTATCAAAATTTTGAAAACTCCAAGGCTGTGTATGCACACACAAGTTCAAATGCACAGAATTAATAAATATAACATTAAATTTACAAAAAAAAACATGTCCAAAAACACAGTCTAACAATATGTTAAGCCAGTACTAAACACACCAGTGTTTGATATTCATCTTCAGTGAGTTGTGTGATGGCCGATGCAAGTTTCTGCAGTACAAGACAGTTTACTGGAGTCAAATCTCGTAGCTTAGCAGCAGACGCAACACTTGCTGCTTTCTCCGTGAGCTGTCGGCTTACATCTGACCAACAATAAGCACAACTCCGTCATCGTAAGAACTGGAACTAGAAAAAGTCAACCCGTTGCTGACATATTATGCAGCCGTCTGCCTAGACCCGTGCAAACTTAACTCTAACATTAAACGTAACTTAATACGAGTTTTGCAAAGTCACGTTGGTTATTTCTGTCCTAAGAAACAAACAATACAACAACACATTCACACCACATGTGGTTTTCAATGCCTTTGTGTTTTTGACTCAGAAGCGAGTATGGCACAGGCACACTGACACTCCGACTAGCCAACAGACTAGCAAAACTCACAGTAAGGCCTATTAGAATAAACAAATAAAAAGTGGGACACCAAGTTTTTGCCATAACTTTACAAAATACTGACCAATTTCAAAATACTCCATCACTGACACATTCTATGAAACAATTGCAACAACGTTGTCATAATAAGCAGAAACGTGATTTACCTTCATCCAGGCAATGAAACAGCTTCTCCAAGTGAACCAATTCTGATTGGGCAATTACACGAACCAATGACAGATCATGCTGTGATGTCATTAGTAGCCATGGCAACAGACGTATGATGACGTCATGTGACTGCATCACATTGGCTGCCGACAGCAGCAGTGACACGGCTTTCTCTATGCAACCAGACCTGTCCATTGCAACAATACAAAGCAGTGAAATACAAATACAATGTGGGCCATAAAAAATGTGTCACTTTACTTTTGTCCATATCTTTGCCAATTATTGACTGATTTTAAAAAATTCTTTCACTGGCACACTATGCAGACAATTTGCAATAATGTGATTATTATATATCCCATATATTATATATCCAGATACTGGGTTATCAGGCAAGCACACAGTTTTGCGTTTGTGCTACACAAACAAAAAATATTCACTTCAATCGTCAGATAGTAAGAAACTGCACACTGTATGCACACATAAAACCAGCACAACTGATAAATACAAACTAAAACTAAATCTAATGATCAAAAAAAGTTTAATGATTAAGTTATCTTTTTTTGTGAAAAAAACCCCAATTTGACTGAGCGAATAGCCAACTCAATGGGTAATGTACTGAAGTATTTAAATACTTAACGTAAGCGTTTGTAACAACATTGTGAAAGCAAACACATTACTGCGTAAACAACTGCAAATAACTTTATTCTTTTCAGGCAGCAAACACTCCAATTTTCATCATCAATTTCACACCACTGTTCCTGCATTCCACTTCTACTATCCCAATCAGCAGCAGTACCAACAGATGCTCAAATGCTTTCACAAAGCATAAACTTCATTACAAGTTTCAGATAAAATAAGTCAACTACTGAATAAAATTGAAAAAAAACAACAATAACAACAACGACATTTTTAATCGCTGCGCAAACCGTAAGTAAAACTGCACAAATCAGAAAAAACAGAGACTATTTACCATTCTTTGCCAAAATGTCTTCTTTCTATCAATGCTATGAGGCAATTGATCAGCACAGATACGTCACAAATTCTGAATAATTTCTGCAAAATGCATAATGTCAACTTCTGTTCATTCATAACTAAAATTACTTGTGATTACTGGAATTCAATTTTCACCAGTGACTTCAGCAGAAGAGTTTGGTTCTAAAGATCAGTGATGCAATGTTCATTACTGATATTTCATGCTCAACAATGTTACAACAGCAACACTTCCAGCGATTTCTTTTCAGTCTGCATTCGTCCTTTAAACAAGTTCACCCCGGCATAAACCATCCACTGGTTGCCATCAGACTGTAATCACAGACTCTCTCGTTCCACAGCTATGCCAGCCAGCTGACATCAATAATTTCCTTCTGATAAAAAATCCTTTTCACCCTTCTCCTCATCATACTTGTTTTAATGCTGAGTAACAGAAAAAAGCATTCTGCATTGGGCCTGTAAACGCTTTGCCATAACAATTCACAAGAGTTTCATTTCAGGAACCAAACTAAAGCTAAACTGAAGTATTTGGAAAAAAATGACAAAGGCGAGCAAAAAAAATTGGTGTGACGTGGGTGCCTGTGCACTGACACACGTCATACCCATTTTTTGCTTAATTAAATTCATAATTTCTACAAAGTCCATATTATTAAACTGCACAATGCACAGCAGAGTTTCTACTGTATTATACATGTACAGAAATTAAGCATCAAGACATGACATACATCATTCAACGATAGAACTGTGTCGACAACATCCACAACATCATCCTGAAGTTGATCCAGCAACAACTGGGACAGCACCTCACCCGATACATGTATATCCTGCACAGTAATCGGCCAACCTTATGCATATATCAGGTAGACCAGAAAAATGACAGCCCATTCAACTATGCCAACAATGCCACATAAACTGCAAAACACTAGACACTTAAACTGTGTACAAAATTTTAAACACTTGCCATTAATTTTTACCGTTTGAATGTGCTCACGTATTTGAAAACATTTTCACAATTTATGCAGAACCTCAGTGTTTCTCCATGCGCAGACTGTAAATCAAACAGTGTTCATCATTAGTTAATCCAACCGTCATGACAAAATTATAATTCAACTGCATAAAAGATTAATAACAGCAACTATTTTAAAAAGAAATGAATAGAAAGCAAAAAATGTAACTTTAAAACCAATACTAAAGTACGAAACATTAAAAACAAAGGTATATGTAAATTCGTAAAACAGATATCATGGAAACGCCATGAATACATACAGAGATGATTACCCGAACAGAGAACTGGGGTCTACCATAGCCTAAAGCTGCCAAAGACAAAAGCTGCCATAACTAAGACTGTAGTTCACCAAAAGCCAAGCTACAGCCGAGGGCCCCTACAGATGAACACATTTAACTGCACATTATAGCTTTAACCTTAATCCTCATCCTCCCCTACAGATCTGCTATGGTGGCTTTTTGCTACAGTAGACCATTACTGGACAAACAGCATGAAAACAGATCTTAATGATGGTGGATGCATAAAAAGCAGATCAATAAAATCAACGGAACTTTTACAGTGATGACGAAGATTACAGTGAAGCTGTTGGTAATAATCCTCTGCACACTAGACTCGAGTAAGCAAACAAACCAGCTGTCCATGAGTCAACTTGTTGCTGAGATGTTTCACAGCAGCCAGCCGAGTGCTCCTGTTAGCATGATTCAGAGCGAGCACCAGCGTTGTCGACAACTCTGGAATGACCTCAAAGCGTACTGGGACCGAAGTTAGAGCTAAAAGTTCATGCAGGTGTTCACCCGAGGCATTCTCCCTCTCAAGCAGAATATTTGCCTGACGTTCCAGACATTCAGGCCACCTGACAGCATTATAAAAAAGTGCACTTGTTATAACCTGGGCTGAAAAGATACAGAAGCTCTTTGAAAAAGGCTTTCGAGCTTTGTTATGACTTAGTGTACTAAGAAAACCAGACAAAAATTAAGACCCAGAAATAACTGATTTGTACGGTATTATAAATTGCACAACAAACAAAAAAAACCTTTAAAAACATAAAAAAGGAAACCTTTGAGGTTCTCAGGAACCTAATAAACCAATTTGCCAGCCCTTATAACTATAACAAAGACTTCAAACTTATGTGAGCCTAACAGAAGAAATGTGATGCAAAGTCATAATGTGTCAGCATCTTAACATTGGAACAAAAATGTCCTTAGCAGCTGCTTGAACTGTTCAAAGTCAACGCCAGCTTGTCTCAAATGGAAGGCTTATTCATATTATAACTGAACTAAAAATAAAAAATGTAATAAACTTACAAAATTCACCTATTATTTCTGTCAAATAAATATCTGAAAATCGAACTGGGAAATTCTACTTATACCATGTTGTCATTCAATCAGTGATGTTCATTCCTTCAATGCTCATCAGTGGGGCAAATGAAATTGTGCACTGCAAGTCTATTATGAAAAAACAGAGGTTCATTACTTCAATCAAGTTCAATGTTTATTATCCTCAGCCTTTGCACTGTGGGATGGTGTTGATCGCGTATGGCTTTGGCAAACTGAAGTCACAGTAAGGGGCTCAAGGCACATGACCCAATATGTCAGGAGGATAAAACAATCTCCTACACTCAAAAACATCATGAACTTTCAGACAGAAAACCAATAAGGTTTACCTAGGTCACTTGAGTATAGATCAACATTCAACATACAAATGCAGACACTATATTTGTTTCAAACTCGAACCGTTATTTGAAATAAACTATGAAGCATTACACATGATTGTTTGGTGAGTTCAGTTATCCAATCTACTCAGGTAGCCAACAAGCCATAATCATAAGAACAGCTTATTGGCTGAGCGACACAGTGTTACCTGCGTTCAGCAGTGGACATGAGCACCTGTGCCATGTTTTTCCACGCAGCATACAGCTCCGGCTTACTTTCAATCACAGATCTGGCATCAATCAGCTGGCAGAGCATTAGCCTAAACAGTCCACATCAACACAACAACACGGTGATATAAAAAATTAATAAAAAATGCAGAAAAACAGCATAATTTTTTAATGCAACGAATTCGGTAAAATAATGAATCTTCTTCATTTAGAAATGTGTTTAACGCGGTAGATCAAAATGACGTTGTCAATGATTACTACTTTACCAAGCTTGTCAGTCCTGCATCAAACTGAAGCCTGAGGAATTGTGACCGACAACTACTAAAGGAATGATAATACGTGTGTTCTTTCTCCACTATTACTGTCCTCTTTTCTTATTCTTCTCATGCTACAAAGTTTACATCAAGTTCAAAAAAATCTTAACAACATTAAACTGGCTTATTTGTCCAATTAGGCCATATCATTGGAAACTGTGGCAGAAAAACATTGAAAACTGCAGTAGCAATAAATAGAAATTTTCTCTAGATAAGTTGTTAAATAAACTTAAAGTCATAGAGGCAAACCTGATCACAGTATCAACAAGAGTTGAGTCCAAGTCAATGGTTTGCAGCAATTCCGACAACAGTGTGAAATAATGCAAAGGCTCGTCTCCAACGCACTGCACAATGGCCATAGGGATCATCTGTTGTAGCAGCAGACTGAGTATTGTCTGCATGTTGTAACTGTTGCCAAGCTCAATCAATAACTGAGTGATCCCTGGAATGCTGCAGATGTGCTGAAATACTCTGTCAAACAACCAAAAAGTTGCACTGTAAAAAAATAACCAGTACATTAAACACAGAAATAAGATAAAAACTCAGGTAAATGAAACTGTTACTTTATAAAATAACAATGAAAACAATAAGATTTATAAGGATTACAGCATCATACATACATACTATAGCAGTGCTGGAAAAAGTGCTGGAAAAAGCCACCTTATGCCAATGAGTCACCAAAAGACTAGTGTTTATTGTTCAAGACCACAGAACTCAAGAAAAAGTCAAGAGTCAAGTCAAAGACCAAGCTTTTTAAAACCAAACATACCGACCATGAACAGCAAAAATAACTAGAGATACAATAAAAATAATAAAAAGACCTATAAAAATAACTAACAGAGTAAGGAGAAAGTAAGTAAATTGTCACATCAGTTACCCCAAAAATCATGCGATTTGAGTGCAGCAAGAGCGAAAGACCTGTCACACAAGTTACAAGTCCAAAACTGTGGGTCTCAAGACCAAAACTGCGCGTACATTCAAATCAATGTCAATGATCCCTAAAAAGCAGTCTATCCATGCATGTTACAAGTGAAACATATCAAAAAATTTCTTCCGAAGTTCATCCACAAAATAATAATGTGCGTGGAAAACACAAACCACTAAGCAAAGTAAATAAAAGCAGCAAAGAGCGCTTACTTTGGCGTTAACTGCTGAACGTTCTGAGTGTGCAGCAGCAGCGCAAGGCAAGCGACTGCCTCCTTTGACAGACACTTGTCAACGTCCTATGCAACACGTTCAACAAATGTTCTGTACTGTGCCCTACAGTTCAACTTCTGATTCACATCAAGAAACAGAAATACCAAAGTTATATACACAAACATATGACTTTTCCAGCAACAGCAAATACTGTTTACAGTACTTTAATTAAAGTTAAACATTACATCTATTAACTGCCATCTACCAAGCCACTGGTTAGTTATCACATCAGTACGACATAAGGTTTTTGTTTTCCTGGTCAATTTCTATGAAGTTTGTCAGGTTCTTTATTATAAAAAGAAACGTATATACATCTAATAGAAACTAGGAAAAAAACAAAAACAGTTCACAGAAAATCCACAGTTCAAGCCGCACACGCGGTCTCATCGTCTAGACTGTCTTGGCCTGGCTGCCACGTCCCTAGCCGCGCGCCCCAGGCTGCAGCGTATCTCGCAGTCATTAAGCATAGAGTCCACTGAATCTGACATCTACTCCCATGCGGGACATGTGTCATCTTGACTCCAGTTCATCGTCGTCATGGAACATGTTCGTAGATAACTCCATCAAGTGTCAAGATGAACATTATCAGGTCATTACGTTATTCACTGACCATTTGGGTAGGGAGTAATG
>Ga0056128_1000276_pt1 | contig 40861 bp, 18 predicted proteins | sample WorMetLIZISLAND2_FD_71113 | JGI IMG/M metagenome (GOLD analysis project Ga0056128, IMG submission 71113) | Marine gutless worms symbiont microbial communities from Max Planck institute for Marine Microbiology, Germany - Olavius geniculatus... ... | reverse complement strand
ACTCTTTCTGTTTTCAGCCTGTCTTACCATTTCGACCAGGCTCCTGTCGCCCCACTGAACGATATCATCGATCCATTGCTTCTTCTGACCACCTTGCCGACGTTTTCCGGGCATGATGCCACATAGCCTCCTTTGAACCGAACAGTGGTGGAAGAGTAAGTTGTGTAACTATTATTAGTTTGACGCGTCCGCTGATAGAAATAGAACCGATGTGATGTGGTCTTAGCTTTTTCAGCAAACTTTGCCTTGTGCACGCACACATCAAGTCAAATTGCACGACTTTTGTCGTCTGCCTGCGTGTACAGGTAAACATGACCTTTTGACCAGTGGAAGCTAGTCGATGCGGTAGCTGACTGAGGATCTATTTATTATGCTGTTTCTTCTGCCTGATTTACGGCAGTTATAAACGGTCCCAGTAAGCGCTGCCAGCATGAAGTGTCGACGGGAAAACGGACGTCAAAAATCACGCATCCTAAATTAATAGAGCGCTATAAATAATTGTAGGCTGAAAAAGTGACAGGTTAACTAGCTTTATCTTACTGGATGGAATCAATTACATAATTAATGAAGTTGAAACTAGAGTCGACAAAATTCTAGAAACAGTCTAGTATTTCGTAGTTCGGAGGGTATCAGTGGTCCATATGGCTAGAAAGATTCGTGGAGTGGGTATTCGGTTAAATACGCGGCCTGGAAAACAGGTAACACTGGTTTGTAAAACACTTCAGTGCAGACACCATCGTACTGCACCGAGTGATGTAAGTATTCGAACTCGTTATGAACTCCTTTATTAGCATGTTCGTCGTTTCCGTCGTGTATATAGGCAACTATACTATAAATTCTGTGATAGGATAGTAGGCACACTTTGGCTTGCAGTAGGTTTAGGCCTACCGCTGCGGCCTGCATAGCTGCATTATAGGTTTAGTATTGCCACACGCTGTGAAACGACCGGAGAACGTAACCTCTGGTGTCGCAGTGGCTTTAATAAATCTTTCTCTCCCCCCTCTCTCTTTCTATGGCCTACTCGGCGCTATATTCCTGTTATTTCCAGACTATTTTAATCTTTTCTTTGAAACACCGCCCACACGTCTGTTTGACCCTGGTATGGGTGACATCGATCGATGATGCTGTAGTTTTGTAGATTACCTTCGAAACGCTTCCAATCGATTTTTATATTTGTAGCTAGCATAAAATTTGTTCGTTAAACTGTGACCACACGTCGCTGGAAAAAATGACAAAATAACTAAAACGAATACAACTCGAGTATCGAAATAATACATGTAAATAGGAAAGGAGGTCTCTATAAGCAGTCTGTTTGGGTACCAACAGACTGGCGGAAATTAGTGAAACAGTTCTAGGCATGGGCAGAGCCATATATTTTTGGGCATGGGATGCCAGCGTGAGAAAAATATGTGTGGTAAAAATGGCATCTGGAAATGAAGGATACTGCCACGAAACATCGCGTCGACTCATTTTTCATACATGCTGTGGAAATGGCAGCATCAGAACTGTTATAGGTAGGTGCCTGTACGTGGCGAACGTGCTTTTTGTTTCATTGCGCTGCGCGGGTTTATGTGGCGCCGGCGGCGAAACCGACCAACGGACGGATATAAGTTGATCCGTGAACGAATCTGTCCATGGACTACTTCATAATAGCAAAGTAATCTAGACGTCTATGATCTGTCCATCAGACGCAACCATTTTCTCGAAGAGGCCTGCGGACATGACTCCCGGACATCTGCCCACCCGAACAACTGCCCCCTCCCTACGAAAATGCCAGCCGATATCCCATCCAGTGGCAGCGCCTGTTCTGTAGTGGTGATCCGTCCACGTACTGTCCAACCATGTGCAGTCGTATACATGTATATAGACTGAAACTGGACGAATACGGTAAGGCTCTATATGTTGTGTCTGGGTGTGCACTGTCTAGAAGAAATTACGTGCCTATTTTTGAGCTCAGGCGCCAGCTATCGACATCAGGAGAACTTCCCTGGGGCGACCTCCAGCTCAGCGAATGATTAAAAATGTCCGCAAGTCTTCGACGTCGTCTTATACTGGGTGAAATAATTGAGCGGATAAGACGTTTTGCGTCTGATTCGCTTATAGGTCACACCACATGGCAGAAATATCCGATGCGCTGCAATGATCGCAGCAAACGGCAAAATGATCGCTCTCAGGCCTAGGGGCCTAATTGTCGACTTTTTCTCCGTTATCGCTATAGCCGACGTAACTCCTTTAATTCGAGCTATGCATTTATTTTCACACAGTAGTGTATAGCGCCTTGTTTAAATGTGGTAGAATGTTTAATAGGGGCCTAATCATTTTATTGCATTTTTTCGCAGAAACAATTTTTAAAATCGGCTAGCGTCTGGCGAGGATGTGGACAAAGTTAAAGGCTTACTTTTTTGTCCCTCCCGGTATGTTTAGACATTTTGTTTTCGGACAACTTGTACCGTAATTTGCTACGTTTGCTACTGCAGCAGTAGGCTTATATATAAATAGACCCACAACTGCGCGAATCATTTGATTGCAAAGTGTGTACTACAATGATGGCGTACGTTTGATCGGTATCTGTGTATGAGATGATCTTGGGGTTGATCAAGTCAACGAATTGCTTAATATGCTTTCATTTGACTCAACCGGAAAAACAAGGATTCTGCACGTTGGGCCTGAACTTCGTGCATCTGTTTATCCTCCGATTGGACCGGTAAGATTAGAGGACTACAGCGCTGTACCGTTGACATTCTTAGAAATGCGTCCTGGCCTATACATTGACCTCCAGTGACCGTGTTGATGCTTTTTGTGGCCTTCACTAGCATTTTGTCAACACGTTTAGTGCGCGCCGAGTTTTGTCCTTTGCTTGCTGGCTGCGCGGCTCGTTAACATTGTTACCTACGCGATGGGCCAAACACTCGCACACAATGACGTCGCAGCCAGTGGAAAAATAACAACGAATGAACCATTAAACGGTCACACTCCGTCTTTTCTCGTTTACATTTTTTTGCCAACAAAATGTCTGTTTTACGTCCAACTGCTATCTCATCGCCGAGTATAGGCTGACTGCCATGTTGCATTTTTGCCTCGAAGACGACGTCACATGCACGTTACGTGGTTATACCAGGCAGATGGAAGCTGTCAACTGACACTAGTCTTGCTGTCTTTTGTCTTTGCAATTTTGAGTCTTTTTTCAGCAGCGAATCAATTTTCTAATACAGCTTCGTAGGCAGTCTAGTCCTGCTGGAGAAAATTGCCTGCTATTTTTTTCATAAGCGACACGCCAGTGACACAGCAGATTTGACGTTAAGCCTAAATTCTCTGTGGAATTTGCCGTCAAAACAAACTAATAAAATCTGGCGACGGCGCATTGCGTCACGTATAGTTTAACAACAGCTAGAACTAGGCCAACTTCAAGCAACAAACTGTTTTGTGGACCTTGTTCTGAGACAATAAAGCACTACAGACAATCAGTGCTGACTATTGTTCCAGACTAGTCAATACTGGTATACGTTGACAAGGCACTATTGATGAAATAAATTATTTACTGTCACCGTTGCCACTGAGTGTATTTAATTTGAGCTACATTTTGCTAGGTCTGCAAGCAAAAAAAACAAGCACCAGAGTAATTTGACGAAAGGCGGAATCGCTATGGCAGGTCAACCCAACAGCTCGTATATTTGCATTCGCAGGTGGCAGCAGCAAACTGATGGTTTGGTTGCAATTTGCAGTTGCAAATTATGGCTTTGACCCCAATTAGTCTCCCCTTCCCTTGGGGATCATGGACCTTCATCTAGCACAATGTTTTATTGGACCCCGCAAGTGCATTTGCCAACTGGCATCTGAATCCGTTAGACGGTTTAAGCAGACGACAGACTCAGACCGACAGACAGACAGACTACGCTACGGACAAATGCGTTAGGAATAGTGCGAAATCTCTTGCGCTGCAACAGCGAATCCGCCTAAAATGTTGCACATTGCTAATGTTTAAATTTACATGTAGGCTAACCGCGGCCTGGATGTTGTGTATTTGATGTAAACTGCCTCGTCTTACGATGGCATAAGCTACATCTGAGAGAGGAATAATTGTCGTAATTATCTAGTAGATGGTGACACGTTTCAAACTTTGTCGAGTTTCGAGTTTCAACTTTCGAGTTTTAGGCCTAAGTCGAAATCGTATAACAATTGAGCCCTATACACTAACATTGACTCCAATCCTAAGCTTAACCCTAACCCTAACCATAACCCCCACCCTAACCCTAATGGAGTACCACAACTCGGCAATTTATCGTTAAAAATCATCGATTGCCGATACTCGATGTTCGATGCATCGTGCATTGAACGTCAAGTCCCGGATACTCGAAAATCCTTTGAACTTTGATTGTGTAGGTTTGATTTTTAGATAATGTGTTCGTGTTTTTATGGTAGTTTTTATAGTCTCTGAATAGTTTGTATGTTGATGTATTATGGCTGGTGAGATGTGTGTGTCTTGACAGTTTTTGGGCCGCAGTGAGTGCATCTTTATGCCTTGCGTGCTCCAGTTCTGCTGAACATTGTTGCTGTTTTATTGAATGTCTCTTTGAACAAATAAACAAACAAAACAAACAAACAGAATCAACTTGATGATTTTCTATTACGATGACGGTGATGTTCTGTCTGTGTACAGGTACGCGGATCTACAGTCCACCGGAGTGGATCTGTCATCGCGAGTACTACGCTGAACCGGCAACGGTTTGGTCGCTGGGCGTTCTGCTGTATGACATGCTGTGTGGGGATATACCGTTCGACAGCGATGCACAGATCATTAACGCGCACGTTGTCTATCGACGCCCCGTATCCGACGGTATGTTAACTCCGGTCTGTTCACCTGTGGCTTGGTGGTGTAACTGTAATGACGTCGGACTTATGATCGAGAGATCGTGGGTTCGACTTTCGCTCAAGAGTAACCACTCTGACGTACGTAGTAACCGCTATCAAGTGGTTACTACTTGGATGGATGACTGTCTGTCTGCGGACGGGTAAACCATCTTGGTAAATAATCAACACCAAGGTCAACTCAGCCTTCCATCCCTACGCGGTAGATAAATCGATAAATCGGCCTGTCTGGCCGCTCGGGCGGGGGTTGAGGCAAGGCGCCTTTACACTGTGTGGTTCCATATAGCAGGTGAGGCTTCATAGCTCTTTAATGGGTGTCTTATTGAAAGCTTCACACCAATTAGGCCTAAACGTTTTATTTGCTTTTATTTTTGTGATGGTCGGCTTTGTTTAACGCCAGTTTGGAGCTGACAAAACAAGAACGAAAGTAATTTGGTAATGGGCGCGAAATGGCTTATCGTTGCTGCCTCTTGGTGAATCGTAAATCATCTTTTTTTCGTAAGTCAGAAGCAATTGCGTGTTTGTTTTTTGGTTCGACCGCTAAATCTCCTCTTCCCCTTGGAGGTTCAGGGACCCTAACACAATGTGTCACCGGAGCCCACAAGTGTAGGCCTACCCACCAGATGGCAGCAAAATCCGTCGAACGGTTTAAGCAGTGTGCAAAATGTCGCATGACAGATAGACTACAGTGAGGAAAATGTGTATGAATAGGCAGAATCGCTTGCGCTGCAAGAAACGATTCCGCCTAAAAAAACTCCAGACTGCTCGTGGACTTTAAGAAGCGCATTCCGTTGACAAATCATGAAAGTAGCCTATAGATCCGCGAGTCTTTTGTGGTCGGTTTGAGTTTTAGGTGAGTTCTATATGATATTGCTGCAAAAGCAATACCTACCAAAATCTCCTTTTACGTAATTTACGATTTTTGTGCATAGACTGTTTTGATGCACCAAACGAACGTTGTTGTCCGACATTCTCTAGCATGTGAATGCTCCCTTTTTGTGGGGGCCACTGTGGGGCAAACATGCTGAACATGCGCAAATCCGCCTTTACTTTCTAACCGACGTGCAGCTTTTTTTCATTAAGGCGTTGCGTTCTGTTTGGTCGCAGATGCGAAAGATCTGATTGAGAGATGTCTGACGGTGAATGCATCGAAACGACCAACGCTGGACCAAGTCATGCAGCACCGCTGGACCCGCGACGACGCGCATCAATTTCCGGTTGTTTTCGACAAGGTTGAGGTTCTGTCGTGACGAGCGCATCGCGTTAGTGACTGAAACAATTGCAAGCTGTCTTGTGTGCGCTATATCAGCCGTTTCCAACTTCCGTGCTCTGGTCACTGTTATTATACCACTGTGTCAGAGAGCTTACATAAAAACAGGGCTGGGCTACGTACTGTGCAGCTGCCAAGCAACTCAGATTTGGCAGCGCCGTCGTATGGGACGCCACCAGCAAGGTTTTGTCGCACTCTCTAACTTACCAACCGGGGGCGGATATATACCTATAGCATTCTGTGACAGTCTTTCGAAGTACGAACTTAATCATCAACGTTTGTCTACTGTTGTAGTGACCGGGAACGACGTCAATATTTTGTCATCGTTCGATTTCGCTAATTAATGAAAGCTGTCTGTTGTTTTGCTTTCTGTAAAAATGGATGCGGTTAGTGGCGTATTTGACGGGGGAGACGACCTGTCATGCCTCATCAGCACTGACATTTTGTGCACTTTTTTGTTAAAATATTAAAATTTACGCGATAGCTTATAAAAAAGGGTTCAGTTTCTTGGGGGGGGTGAGGGAGTTCCCAAGACCCCTGCCCTTCTTTTAAATTATAAATACGTCACTGAATGCGGTACGACTATTTTAAAACGTTTGCTCTGAACGTTTCATGTATAATTTGTGCAGTTCTGGCTCGCTAAACTGAGGTCATAAAACGATGGTTTTTAATGCGACTTTATCTATAACGGACAAAAAAGTAGGTCAATGTGTATCTGACATTATATGTTATACATTCGTCTATAAAACTGTGATTACTGCCGTATTATGGTCGTGTATGTAATCAAAATTTTCTTATGTTATCTGTTTTTATAATTAATTACTGTTATTATAGGCGTATTTTGCATCGAGTCGGTTCGATTCAGGCTAAGACCAATACGAGTTACTTGCGGTGAAGAACGAGCATTCGACCAAAATTGCTCCATTCACTGCTCTAGAAACGGACCATCTTACGGAGGGTACAAAGCGACGGAACTGAAATGGACTGAAAGTCGCTCGCTGCGGCTTTCCATTTCAGTTCATTTCATCTCGTTTCGCTACATTTCAGTGCAGTGCATTTAGTTCGCCGTCATACTCGATCCATCGAACGAGATGAGGCAATTGTACATAGACGTTATTTCTATAATTTATTGCATCCAATCTTCCGTTAATGTGCGTATTTTTCGTGTGCTGCTTGACCAATAACCTGTGCCGCTTACAATCGCAGTGTGTTACCCATGATGTTCACTGCATTACCGATTGCATCCAACAGCCTACATTCCACCTTTTATTTGCAGATACCAGTTTATTTTGTTTTGCCTGCAGTCGGCTCTAATGTCATGTCTAGCTGTGTACATTGAACTACTGTGGTAGGTCTGCTACCGTATTACACAATAATTGACACAATTACCCTACATTAATGAATAGTTTGTATAGGCCAGTTCACACCTATGACGCCGACGTGACTCCCAACTGTTGATGTTGAGTTGTCGGCATCATAAGTGTGAACTGGCCATTAAATTTTATTCAGTGCAGTGTAATCTCAGTTAGCCATGAAATGAACTTCAGCATTGTGACAGTACGACAGTGGATCTTTTTTTCGTTGTGGTGCTCATGATGTTATTTATTATTACCCATCTATGCCATATTGTCTGATGCCTTCCGGATAAATAAAGCTATACATGATTCAAGCCTGCTATGGTTGTGGTTGTTTCCTTTATTAGGCCTATATACGTGCTCCCCTGATGGCCTATGTAACGTGGTAACGGAAAGTAAACAGCAATTTACAAATTACAAGCAACAAAGATTAAATATATCGAAGTAACTGGTGAAGATGGCAAGACGAGCACCGGAAGACCCATAAGGACATGGCAAGACACACTAAAAGAAGATCTGGAGGTGATGGGCATAGACTGGAACGACAAGACGACTGCTGCCAGCGATCGTGCCAACTGGAGATGAATCGTCGACCACGTTCCGAAAGGAACGGCAGGAACTAAGTCTAAGTAAGACCGGTGCTACACAATACACATCATAGTAGACTAACAGCTAAAACTTATATGCATTAACTAAAAAAATGGACGATACCAAATCCGAGCACTACCTTTGTATACTACAGTAATACTGAAAAAATAGACGCTGTAATAGTTGCTTAATTTCTCTGGATTTTAGCGGTCGCATTTCAGAATCAGTTAGCCTGAAACTTTTCCAGTGTGACTGTGTGAGTCTAAACTAATAAGTTTCAGCACATGTGATATACGTTGTGAATAATTAACAGCAAGTGACGGAAAAATTGTTCAAACGGTATGAACACTTGGTGTATATCAACTACGTTTATATAACGCCATATACACCAAATACTGTTTGAACAATTTGTGGTCCACACGGTGTACTGCAAGAATAGCGTCTGTGCTACAAACTGCATCCAGTAACTCAAGGTCCTGCACAGTTCAGCCGCTCTATCTAATTAATTACCTAAGTAAGTAGGGCTGCATAGGCCTACAGCACTGAACATGTGCTATCTGATAACAATTAATTCTGAGTTCTGACCAATCCATTTCTGAGACTGTGGATTTTTCACGCGGGTCATCTGCAAAATGATCTGAAAAATGTTACTATAATGTAAAAGGATGTGACTGGTAGTGTTTTCGGTGGAATATGCTACCCGCAGTTCGAATCAGTAGGCCTATAGTTCTATACTCTGCTTTGCAAGAGGCAACGGCCAAAACTATTCATAAACAGAGACTTATAATTATAACTTATCAAATAACTTAGTTCCCTCACACTCTACAACCTATAGATAAAATCTCTTTGCATGTCGTACTACACTGTGTTCCAAAAAATTATGCCAAACTGCAACTTGTGCATTTCACAAGGTAATTCATATATTTAGCTGAAGTAAAGTATGCAAAACTAGAATCACTTAAGTTTCTTCGAGATGTTGTATGCCAAAAAGTATTAAAATCAGCTGATGTTTTATAGAGTCAATTCCAAAAATAATGCTGGCACAGTTTTTTTGGACATGGTGAATATTTAGCCGCATATTGACTGCAGTGCGGTTGCCACAGATTAACATAACGTATCAATCACCTTGACAACTGCTGACATCAAGATGCCACTCATCACAGACAATAACGGTACAGACAGAAGAATTTCTACACTGTACTAAAGAGTGACGCTGCCCGCTATAATATTAAACTATTAGTCACACATGCGCACATAAGAAAATAAATGGCATATATGCTGGCGACCACAGACTGCAACTGCACAAAAACAACTTATGTACAATGTTCAGCTATTGATATCTTTCTATACCTACAATAATTGCAAAAAAGACAACCAATACAAAATTCAGAAATGCATATTCAGACACTGGAAACATGTAACTGATTTGAACATAACCATTACAGGCATCGTAACAATGAGAGAGAAAAAATTGCACAAACTCATTACACAGTACCTATGACAGGTTAACTTGGACAAGCCATTACACACGTATAAATTATTTCTATTAAATTAAACATTTCTTGTATAAATCGAGACTTCGGAAATCTATATCAAATTCCACCCTCATCTTAATGTGCATTAATAATAAAATCATAATAATATCACCAATCATTACACCGTATCATATATTCTGAAAACACAACCATACCAGCTAAACCTAGTATGCTGCAAACAAAACAAATAAAAAAAAGATTACCAGTATCCATTCAATATATTCAGTTTATTCACATATCTGCTATGTTTGTTGCAATATGTCTAATGTTTATACTTTCATTAATCTTGTTCCCAGTCTTCCCTGACTTTTCATCATTTTACCTGACGACTTTGGAATTCCCCGACTTTTTCAAGTTTTCCAGGTGAGAGTTCAGCCTGTGCATACCTTCCCCTCATAAAAAGTGAGCTAGTGGGTTACATCAAAACCACAAAAAAGAGACGCAATACGTTTAACATACCTAGATCATTTATGTTAGCAGCAAATTCACACTGTTCACAAACAGCACGGCAACAGTTTGACATTCTTGCATCACAGCTGAAGACCAATGTGTCAGCCAGAAAGCATCATACTCAGAAGGATAGTTAGAATTACTCAGTATCTAAATATACTGCAATAATTAAATGTTTGTATATGAATGCACACATGTAGTTGAACATTTTTCTGCAAAATCAAAGTGATTAAAGTGAACATCAGTGCAGTTGAAGATAATAACGGTTATTTTTCAATTAGAGCTACTGTGATGAGATGATAATTATGTTATGTTCCAGTTAAGATTTCATGTGATAAAACCAAAACCCAAAGATGCCTAAAACACAGCAGACAGTCGTTGCATTAGTATGTGTTGCGTTATTATTCGTTACAGTTGAAGTAAAACAATTCAGAGTTACTGTTACAGGTAACCGCTTAGTAATTTCTAGTTGAGTTATAAAATAATGATATAAATATTAAATCAGAGTTCAGTCAGAGTTACAGAGTTATATTCACCATAAACTCAAACTGCCATGGAAAAAGTAATACAGGGCAAAAGTTTATGCCTGACAATGAAATATAGTACAGCATCTTTCTAGCAATGACATAAGCAGACAGACAGCCGTCACAATATGGCTACACAGAACTAATTACAAGACAGTCAGATATTAGTGGATACAAAGAGCCAGCCAGAACCACAAAATGACCAACCATCATTTACTACTACAATCACACATGCTATCAGACTGTTACTAGTACATTAAAGGGTGGTGTAAAATAAAGTAAATCATTTCATTTTCATTCATTACACTTTCTGTATCGCACATATGCGGAAAGCTGACATAACATATCAGAAGTGTTATACAGAGCAGCAAGTCTCCCAGGGAGAATATTCAAGTAATTTCAAGCACCTTTTCTATACCTATTCCAGCAATGTTTTACCATGAAATGTGTATAATGTTTTTGACATCACATAAAAACCACCAAGAGCTTAAAAGTAGTGATACTAATAGCAGTAACCAAAACTCAGTAACTTTCAAAACCACCTTCCATCAATTTCCAGAATTCCCAAGGCCTGTCACATGTATGTTCCAGTTTTTGCACCACCCTCTGCAAAGAATACTTCAATGCAGGCTGTAAGAGTATCAATATAAAAAAAGTTTATGCATTTTCAACAGTTGGACAGATTAACCCTGAGAAAGTGGCAGCTGTAAAAAGTGCACCATATCATGGAATAAAAAATTCAGCCAGATTAAAAAGGTCAAAGCAACAGAGTGAATGATTTGTTAAATTATTAGCTAGAGACTACAAACAACACATGTTTATAGCTCATGCAGCAAAAATCCAGATATCTCTCTCTGATTAAGAATCAATACACGCAATAACTTATGAATCGCAGTAACCTGAAAGAAGTATTATGACACAAAGAAAAAGCTGAAGGCAAACTCAAGCATACTGCCCATTCTCTAATCCAGCTATAATCTTCGGTAATTATAAAAAAAATAGGTATAAAGTGTTAATCTGCTGCACTGTTTATTACTGTTTTACAAAAAAAAATTTCAAAAGCCAAATGTGAGAAAATCAAAATCTACAGCACTGATTTTGATTTTCTTACATTTGGCTTTGGAAATCAATTTTTTTTGCATGCTGTAACTCGTTTATCACAAATTTTTTCCAACTGTCATCAGCTGTCTTAGAAAAGTAACTCTGAAAAAATGGCTGGTTAAGTAAGAATCTAAAACAAACATAAAATGCCACAACACACAATTCACACTAACATTAGTAAAATGCATTGCACGAAGATGCAACTCAACATTATTCAAGCGCATTGAATCAAACAGCTCACAGCAGCAGCAAAGATCGAGGCTATAAAATTTTGAATTAATGCACACAAAACGACAACTGTTGATGTGACTATCTCTATGTTAATTCTTAATAAACCGTGCAATTCCAGGATTCTATAACGTATATGATTCAGCTATTATCACTGAGTTTCAGGCTGAAAGGTAAAAATCGTCAATTTGTATAGCGCATCGTCGCGAACATGCGCACTCCTCTAATGTGCTTTCGTCACTAACCAGAGCTGCCTGCCGCACGGCCACCGTGTGCAGCCTGCAGACAGGCTGGAGCAGCGGCCAGCTAGGCAACCCCAGTCAGCTGTACAAAGGTCCCCACCTTCCGTAATCCATGTAAATGAGTTACTACTCATTTTACCGTCCCACAGAGGATAGAAGGCTGAGTCGACCTAGCTGGCAGGCTTCGCACCGAGAGGCAGTCACTCATCGCAGTACTAACTGGGCCCGGTGTAGAGTAACTTCATTTCAGCCGAAACGCGTTACCAACTACTCCACCATTACATCACAGCAGTTTAGATAATTATTAGATAATTACAACATGGTTAATCATTTATTCAGACTTTTCTGCTACTGTATAGTATATTAGTGAATATTGTGTTATGCAGTCAACCAGCAATTGTGTAACTGTGTTAACTTCTTCATCCGGCCTCACTTTTCAGCTCTAATCAGATTTGAAAACGTAAACCTGGCTCTGGCATGATTTTAAAAAAAATTTGGGCTGCACAAATTTATAATAAGTTAATTAATCATCAATCATTAAAAAAAAAAAAAATCATTAAAAATTTAATGATGATCAACTTTTGTAATCTAATTTTATTTTGCATAAAACACATCATCAAGATTTTTGGCTGCATCGAGTTAGTTTAACGGTCTGCAGCTTGTGAGCTTCGACTACACAGTTTGTATAGGTTACTGCATTATCACCTTTTTGATTTGCTTTAGTCTGCAAAAGATAACAACGACCAATAGTTGTCTGTTGAATTCTGCAGCTTTTGCTGTTTTTCTTGACTACAAGAATTAATCAAAATTAATAGACCAATTCTGATTAATTTTTAAATGAGCTGAAGGAAACCAAAAAAAAACACACAACAGCTTTATAGGCATAGAGAGAAGAAGCTCCACTGTACCAAGTATTCGGTGAGTGCAGTCAAAGTTACAGGCTTACAGCTTGACTATCACTAGATACAACACTGATATATTCATACTACAGAATTCACACTGCAAGCACAACTGTTTGCAATCAGCCCAGATAAAAGTCCATAATACTTCAGTGTGTTGAGGCCAACAGCAGACTGTTCCCAGGGCCCGAGGGTGGATACTTCTAACAGTTTATAGTGCACTTTGAGGTAAAATGTTGCTGGTGATTTTGAAGTTTTTTTGTGAAAAGACGTTGCTAATTTGTAGCACGAAATGGACATGGACAGAACTTAGAGCAGTGTTTTTCAACCTTTTTGCTGCAGTGGAACCCTAAACAAATGTGAAGATCACTCACAGAACCCCATGCATTGATTTGTGAGTTTAGCGGCGTAGACAAAGTTGTAGTTTCAGGAGTTTAAGGCAGCGATCCTATGCGAGTGTGACCTGCGGGAAAAGGTTTCATTCCACCTGTTATTGTATTCAACCGAGCAAGACGCGTGACGTGATCGTCAACTGATGCATTAGCTCTCCGCTACCAACACAAAATAATTATCACTTTTTTTGTCACGTTTTACATGGATGCTGTAGAGCAGCTTAGGAAGATTTGGACCGTACAACAAGAGTCTTTTAAATCTTTTCTGAGTGTTCCAACAAATTAAATTTATTAAATAAATGGACACTCAATTTCTTAATCTTTACCCTAATCAATACTTCATTGCACAATGCAAATTATCGAAAATTGCTAACAACAAAAATTTCAACACCGTATGCAAAAATAGATAGCTAGAAACGTTAATTCCGAACAAAGACATTCAGTGTTCAGTGGGCTCAATTTTACGGCATTGTCTAATGTGATTTCGCAAGTTAGGTTAAACCTGTTTTTATTTCCTTTACTGAGCAGTGAGGGACCCTTGGCAACTGCTTGCGAAACCCCGATTGAAAATCACTGACTTAGAGAATCTCCATCCATGATTCAGCGTTGAATGACAATCAGTGCATGAACTAAGAGGATCGTAAAAATTAAAGACCCTATGCTGCAATAATTGCAGTATTCTGCTAACAGACTGTAAACAAGCAGTACATGGGAAATGTTTAGCAATGACACAATCTTCACCAGATGCCCTTCATTATGTCACCAACAAGAGTTCAGAGTGAAAGCCAAACGAAGGTTAATCAGAGGAATATCCACCTCTTTCAGCAACTCAAACAGGCAAAAACAGAATATGCTTCAATATGCCGTGCCCGAATACGTTTGAGTCAGACGTCATGGGTGCAAATTAATCTGGAAGGTACGCTGTTATAAAAATTTCTACATGTAGAAAATGGCTGACATTTTGTGCAATCTGAGATCATCATGATTACAATCATTATGAATCAGACATTCCAAATTCATTGATTCGTGCAGGAGTTAATTCAGTGGCAATATCGACATTGCTCTATCCACCCTAAACTAGCACAGCCGATGAAAAATTAACACAGCAGCAACACACATAAGATATATAATAATAATAATAATGACAATAATGGTAAAAATGATAATAACAGCAGCTGGTTTGCAATGAGATGATTCTAATATGCACAAAACTTGCATTACTACAACAAAACAAGCACACAACAGACCAGTTCGTCTGATCACTGCAAGATACAAACCGACAGAAACAAGCACTGAGATCAGACATGGTTTGCATTACCGACAATCCACTTCTCTGCCATGTCAGCGATCACAATTGGGACATATTCTTTACAAGGACTTGAAGCTAACGACAGTTTAGCACAGACAATCAGGGTGGCCAGTTTTGGATGCAAAAAATTCAAGCTCATTTCAAGGACTGTCGAGTACCTTTTCCAGCCCCATTCCTGCAACATTTTACCGTGTCGTCGTTAGACAATAGACATATCTAGTATTGTACAAACAAAAAATTTCAAATTGCAACACAATGATTCTGAACGACTGAAATTCGCGGACTCTCAACAAGACCATATGACATCAAATTCCAAAACTTTCAAAACTCAATTTGCTTTACAAGAATTTTCCGGAGCCCAGGAAAAGGGAAAAATTTTTTGTTCAAGAGCTTTCAAGAAAAACTTTCCAAAACCTGTGGTGGCCACCGTGAATAATACTAGGGCTGCAACCGATCAAAAATTCTGGTAATTGATTAATCTCCAAAAATTAATGGATTGAAGTTAACAAATTAATTTCCGCAGTCAATCAAAAAAAAATAATTGATTGATTAATTCAATCTTTAATTTGCACAGACCTAAATAATACAACAGACAACATCAGCCAACTTGTGATTTTATATTTACGGGTGCCAGCGATGAGTTTGGCTTACGCATACCAGGCGTAGAAGCAACTTCAGGCCTGACTGGGCTTGTGGTGTGATGTACACCGGGAGTCACTATGCGGGGAGATGGCACGTGGTTTACGATGCCATCTTGCTGCACGGCCATGGGCGCTCGACCCCCTGGTCGAATGGGTGCCGCTGATGTGGCTACCGGCCTAACTGCCGAACCCTGCGGACTGATAACCATCTGTGGTTTGTTGGGTGGGACAGGCGGTGGTACTCCACGGCCAGACGGGAGGGGTTTACGAGGGGCATTCACGTTTGACGGTGACACCACTTGGTGCACCGACACACCGACGCCGGCCGTACTGATCCTTGGATCAGACGGCGGCGCACTGGAACTAACGTCATGCAGCATCGGCGACTTTTTAACACCTGCCGTGGTGCTCGGCGACGCCCCTGTCCTGAACAGCAACGTAGCGTCCATCTCCGGAGATAACTTCGGCACAGAAACTGCAACTGGTGTCCGCCGAAGATCCGACGAATTTGATGGAGTGGGAGAGACGGTTCGTTCCGAGATGTAGACATGCGGGTGTGATGCCGTTGGGCGAGAAACTGAAAGGCCGCGCAGTCGTTCAATCTCAGTCCGCAGTTCACGGTTCTGTGCCTCGGCCCGGGTGAGGCGAGCGCGCAGTTGCTCACGCTCAAAGTCGGCTTCGACGTGCCGTTCTTCATTCGACGCCTCGGTGCGGTGTGCCTCTTCGATAGCACCCTCTAGCTCGGTGCAGCGAGCACGGGCCTCGACGAGGGACTGCACAAGGCGTGTTCGACCACGGATCAACATCAGTGCAACCTGCTTGTGTTTGGCCGACGCAGCGCGATCTTCATCACGGACTGTTGATGCCCGCTTCAGCTCACGTTCTAGCTTCTTGTTCTGCGACTTCTCAAACTCCAACTGGACACAGCATTTCACAGAACTAATCAGCTGCAATTCCATGGGACAGAACACATGACGTACAGCATACAGCACAGACAAGCTTAACAGGACAATCAGTGATAATCCTTGGTGCACTTGCAGATTGCTAGCCGACACAGATACACGCCTGAGCAATCTAGAACCAACACATCCAGGCAGAAATCAGCATGAATATAGTGTGTATATAATAACGTATATCTATAATGTATAAAAAAGCAGATATCATTGCATACATGATGACAACTGTCCAGGTCAAATGAAATTCCATGACTTCTGTTAAAACAGGCAACTATTTATCAACATACTGTTTAACACTATGATCAACAGTTGTTGCACACGTCAATTAAAAACAAGCCAAGTAGTGCCGTGCTTTCAGGATTCATCACTTAATGAACTGCAGATCTGCCACTTTATTCTGTACCAGCTGCAGAATGACATGTCAAATGCAGTCGTAGCAAGCAAATTTTTCCCCAAAAAAATTTTCCTGAATATATTAAAATCTCTGACTTCTTCAGGTTTTCCAGGTGAGTGGTTAACCTGTGCATCAGCACTATCAAGGAAGTAGTTGGGCAATACAAATGACATTCTACCTGTGTTTAACAACTGGAAAAGTGTGGCCACAACGACTGAAGTGCACAAGAAAAGCCCACCCAGCTAACACAAAGGGGAATATGCGACAGCTAAGCATGTGTGAAGGCCCGGAGCGAACGAAATCTAATCTCACATAGATGTTTCATTTAGACTCGACGGCGAATGACGCCTAGTGCCATATCCAGTGCATGAATTTTAGTATTGGTGCAGGTTTGAAAGTTCAGCAAAACAAAATCAGCCGCCAGAGAGCGCCAGACGACCGGCGGCTAAATATCTATAGTGTTTTACTTGTACTCACCAGAGGGTGTGGCATGTCTCGCTCAGCCAACACCATATCAAAATTATGGAAAAGCTTTACGGTTCCTGAAACTAGAGTCTTCCAGGCAGCAACGGCTAAGATTCGGTGGTCCTAGCTTGCACCGTTTTTGACCGATCCACCCATGTGACAATAACAAAGAATGTTTAATTGTTGTATTCAAATACTGACTGATTCAGTCCTGTAAAGAATTTCTTTTGGAACATTTTGTTGAAAACGACATGCCTTTATGACTTACGGTTGCAAAATTATGGTGTCATTAACTTTGTGCCATTTTTTGGACCACTCTGTATTTATGGTCAAAACAGCGACAATAACAGTAAACTGTAAAATACTATACACACATGCATAGTATCAAAGGCATAGCGATGGGAGAGTATATCAGTATATGTACTCCAAAATCAGGCCAAACAAACCTTTACATGTAGTACCGATACCAATGATGTCAGAATTGTCACTAAACCTACATACCCCCGAAATCAGGCCAAGTAAATTCAACAAAACAAATGTCCAGCTACACTCATAATACGACACAGTACGTATGCAATGTGCAGGAATCATAACATGATATTATATATTTTAATGAAACAATGAATAAGTTAAACAACCTACCTCCTGCTTTAAACGTTCTCGGTCTTTCTCCAGCATATACGTAACATTGTCACCCTGCTCCATGTCTCGAGCATGCTTTGTCTTCTCTTCCTCCAACTCCACACAGACCTGTCCACATTGTCAATCAGCTTTCAACACTATGGCTGCGTTCACAAAATTGCACTGGGTAATCTGGATTATGACCCAGCCGTTCACAAACTAATAACCGAAACTGGGTTGACAGTTTAAGAACGCTCGGTTCTCTACCCGGATCGCTAACCGAACGACCCCACAAACTAGTAGAATCGTCTAGTTATAGATGACATCATCGTTTGTTGACGATGATGAGGCTGATTATTTTCACAAATTGTTTGCTGAATCTTGTCTGACATTACTTTTATTATTAACTGCAATTTTCGTGATGTTTACGCACACAGAAAATATATCACATTACTGTACACAACTGTATGCTGCACGCAACTGCCACACCCACCGATTTAACTGATCGTTCTTAAACCGCATAAAACCTGACTTAGTGAGTGAGTAGGATTTTACGTCCCACCCGACACAGTATAGGTCATTTTGGGGACAGCCTTTTCAGGCGGAATGCACACAAACACATAATAACGAAACAGTAAGTTTCACCTTTACAGAAACACCAAACACAAAATACAAAAAAAAACAAGCTAAACATAAAATTGTAAGAACTCCATTATATGCATGCATATGTAATTAACATAATGGTAGTTCTAATAATCTTCCCTGTTATCCCCAAACAGACATCAATGTGATAATGCTGTCTATTGAAGGACAGAGAGCAAAAATCCGACTTACCCAGCATAACTGATGCCAGTTATATGGGTTAAGTTTATGAACAAGACCTATGTGCATTGTGCAACAGATGTACACTGTGTCCTATAAAAACAGACACCAGCTAAATTTTCAAAGAACTCCAACAATCCTGATTCAAAGTTACCGTATAGACAAAACTTAATAGTGTTTGTTACCTTCTAAAAAATATACACGGTGAATGTCAAAATACAACTTAAAGAGTGCACAGCAAGAAATAGGACTCAGTATGCATGTAATATTTTACCTATTAAATGACTAGTCTTGTTATCTGTATCAACTAACACTCAAATGTTTGAAATCCCAAAATTCCGGCACTGAGACACCGCCAATCCCAAGATGCAGGTTTAGCGAAAAAGACCGGAATACCGGGATTGCAGTCAAGGTTTACTTACTCTATTACTTAGTACTTACATACAGCCGGCTGTCAGTGAAAGCAAAGAAGTGTACCTTGTGGAAACGCTTGTCGACTGCACCAAGCTGTTCTCTCATCTGTTGTTGGGCCCGATGCTGCGTAGTGATGAGGTTGTCCAGCTGCGTCAGCTGGTCATCATACATTGCCTTTACTGCAGACTCATCGAATGTTGAGTCAGCATTCAGCTCCGAGTCACGTTGCAATGCATGTAGTGGGTCACCAAGACCACCAAACCGACCGTACTTTGCTTCGTACAGGAAATGCTTCGCCTTTTCAGCCTATCAGACATGACATTATTTCGCAGTCTTACACTGCACTATTATTACTAAATTCAAAATAACCTAAGCAAATAGACATTAATAAGAATCTACGGGTTATAAGGGTGAAACGTAGTGTGGCTGAGTGCGACAGTAGTATGTCCGATAACTGTAGACCATGGGTCAACCGTGGGTCCAACTCTTTGCCGACAAGGGCAACAGATGGCCGCAATGCCGCATTGTGTGCTGTGTTATCATTAGCTCACGCCAATCAGCTGCCACTTCCGAGATTGTAAAGCGCTTTTGGTTACAAGTCTGTCTCATGTAAGAAGCATTATAGGATAGCAAGCACTGGATTTTTACCTTTCTTACTATGATCTAAAACTCAGAATTGTAAATTTTCACAACTAAGCATACAACATTTAACTGGTCATGGTTCCATATTTTTGACTGATTTTCACCAACTCATTTCACTTCTTGTCTTTCATTGACCAGCAAAGTTAATGGTTATAAACTGACCAGATGATTCCATATTCTCAGTTACCAGATAGCAAATATTATCACACTCCCAGTAACATGCAAACAATTCACATGACTAATGCATTATGCATATTTATTATGAGATCGCTCTCAAAATTCAAACAACCAATAAGCAAATATGCTTTCAATAAAACTATTCATATCAGACACAGTAAAAAGTAAAATTGCTAAACATTGGAGCTGTCGAAGCGTTAATTTTTTAATGCATTAATTAACGTGTTATTAGTGCACGCAGGTCCATCGAGAGAGTAAGTTACTCCAGGCCCAGCGACGTTTGAGGGGCCAGTGTAGAATATAGAAAGTTAGGAACACATTTTAAAACATATTATTAACAATAACTGACGTCATAGCTAACATAAAAATCTATTAGCCTGTCTTCAGAATAATTATTTATTTACAGTAGTAATTGAATAGCAACTACAGTCTAATTACTTGAATTCAATCGATTGTCAAATAACCGCAGTTTAACGAAATACTGGAACTTTTGTTTCACAGAATTTAGCAAATTAACATAAATTTACGTACGAGTGTTAATTTTTTTAATGCACATTATTTTTTTTAAACGTATTAATTAATGCGTTAATTTGACAGCTCTACTAAACGTATACTACAACAACCATCAAAAACAAACAATATCATCACTACTGGCTGGTGGTTACAAATATGTGCAATTTCAGCGTTTCTGAGACCCAGCCCATCACACACGAAAACCAGTTTCAGTAATTACCTTTAATGTAGCAATGACCACATCTCTGGCCTGCAACTCTCCTTCTAGATAACTCAGCAGCTGCAGCATGTCAGCCTTGTTCAGATCCATCTTTGGATGTCGCTTGAACACACAGTAACAGAAACTAAGCAAGTCACAATGTGATGAGTGACAGAACTAGTAGCATTCCAAGACTCCCAACAGTGCAAACCTTTATACTCAACCTACTATATCATATTGTGTCATTATTCAGTGTTGAGCTGCAACAGAGTTGAGAATTCAGGTTCAGGACAAATACCACTGGCATTACAATGCTGCCATTCAGCAAAATAATACCACTAGAAGTGCAGCTATTCAGTGAAATATGAATTACGGTGGTGACACTGAATTATTGCTCATGGCGTAACCTCCACCCAGCAGCTGAATAGCAATATCAACCCCTACACTGCACAGAAAGCTGGACATAGGCAGCCACTATTTGCAGCAGAAACAGCGGCAGAAAGGGCAAGGAGACAGTTGCAAATCCTAAATTTTTGGCTGTCAAAAATTTTTTTCAAAAAATCTTTTTCTTGTCAATAAATTGCTGTCCAAAGATTAGATGCAAAACCCCCTTCTTGGGGAAATTTGGAGGCAAAATTGAAATTCTGAGCACCCATAATCACCTGTCAGAAATTTGCAACTGTATGTATCTTGAAATAGTGTTGGAAAATGTCAGTGTCTGCCAGAACATTGCAACCTCCTGTCCCACCTACTTTTTAAACCCATGTCACTGCTGAATTGCAGAATGCAGCCTTAGCCACAACTAGCACTATGTGAAGTGTTAATGAGTGATGATGATGTTGAATCAGTAGCAGTGCGGCAGGCTGCAGCGGACAATTGTCACTCCCTAAAATTTCTTCTTAATGAAAAGACTTTGGCACTGGACATGCTTTGACTTTAAGGGAACTTTAGGTCAACTCAAATTCTGAACATCCAATTCTCTTCACCGTAAACTGGCAAGAGCGCTGTCTGTGGAATAACTGATGCCCAACTTCTTTCCCCTCCAACTTTTTTAACCCACAAAGATGCCATGTCAGGGGCAATATCTAATCTGCAGCTGGCCAGCCAGCTGTGGCGAAGCCTGGTGATTGGATGGGTGATTGACTATTTTGCAGCAGGGCTGCATTTTCCATGTCCACTTTTTGTCGAGGTCCAATGGTGCATTTATTCGTCAAATATTATCTGATTCCCAATTTTTTTTCACTGCAGCATTTTGTGGAAAATTTGTAGTAATGTGACTATTAGATATAGGTCTACCACCCCCACTTCATTTTAACTGCTACCATTAATAGTAAGCCAAAATGAATGTTCCAATAATTTGACTATTGTTCTTCTTCTTCTTCTTGAGGATACGTGCTAACTTCAGTATGTTGAAGGCTCCGGCACGGTATGATAGACACGTGATGGTTGACCGGTGCAGACGTATGATAAAAAAGTGTGCTTTTGGCCAAAGTCCAGTCTAACAGGAAAGACAGACAAGAAGCCCAGCTGTCACTAGGCGGGCCTATCTGAAAGCCAGCATGTGACTTCCAGTCTCAGAAAGAGATTTCCCATGACTGAGTAAACGCTAAAATCAATGACAGAATATGATATGTGTTAATTCGGTGCACACAGCCGATTATATAGCTGCAGGCGGCAACTTTATGTTCAAATTTGCAGCCAAACTGCTGGTACTATATTGACAGCCCATAAGAACTCCTTATCACAATATCCAATCATTCCAATGGTACCATCACCTACGATGTACGGTTTAGCCGCAATACATGCGTTACAGACAGACAAACAGACGACACATCGACGACAGACCATACAAACAAACGTGCCCGGCTGCATTTTAGTAGACAATGGCTGGCTGCATTGTAGTCTGCATTCTGCGAATTTGCAGCTGCGGCACGGTTGCAGAAACGGCCGCACGGCTGCAGAATAGTATACAACCATGACAGGTGCGAACAGCTGCAAAAGACTCATTAAATACTTGCCAGAAACCTATATATTACAATATTAGAGCTGTGGTAAAGTTTTGTACACCTGAGTGCAATCTCTTGTGCCATATCTGTCCCGTGATGTCCCCTCTATCCCATCGCGTTTTATTCAGATGATGGTAAAAGGCGAGTGTGTGAATATGCGGATGTGGCAACAGGTAAAAGATGGATGTCGATGCGGATAATATCCGCCTTTTACCCATCGTACTCTGCCATGCTTCTGGACCAATAAGCAGTGTATAACCGTGTATTAATTTGGAGCCTTTGGGCGCAGGACGTTTGGGCACCATGCTGTGTGACAGGCACCATGGCACGTAATTGAAATTACAGTACTCTGCATTTCGTTTAAGTTAAAATTGTAAGTTGTCAAAATAAGTAAGTTGGTAAATCTGAGTTTACAATAGTAACTTCCTGCTGCACTTTGTAGTCATCATCGTCATCACTCATTGTCGTTCGTCGTCGTGTGACATCACTGTAGGCCTACGTGCATCGTCGTCGTGCATTGACGTGCGGCGTTGTATGTTGTCGTGCATCGTCGTCATAGGTCGTCATCATCATACGGTATATTGTTTTCATGCGTTGTTGTCACGCGTTGCTTCGTCGTGTCGCACTTCTTTGTGCGTTAGGCCTATTGCGCGTTGTCGTTGTCAAGTGGCAAAACAGACCATTGTTTTCTGAGTAAATGCCTAGACAAATTCGCGACAGATCAGGAATTAGGCTATTATCTAGGCCTATGCAGAGTGTGAACTGTAAAAAATTCACAGTGGCAGACTTCAAACGATTGCCACCTATAAAGCATCCGCTGAGCAGTTAACTACGGTGCAAATGATTAAAAAACTCAACTTTATGACTAATAATGTACGTGACAACTGCTTACCCACACATCCGCACTTAGCATCCGCAGATTTTATCCGCCTTTTACCCACTGCCACATCCGCTTATTACCCATAGCCGTTTTAGTCAGACCTTACTGAACGCATTCTGACAATATACCTCATTCCATCAGTGACTGACAACAAAATATCGCTATTAACTAGTTCAACATGCTAACACAAGTAACATCCAAGGTCGGATACCTTCAGCGTACATGACGACAGATGATCGATAGGTTCGTATGATGAACCAGGCCCACCAGATGATCCAGATGCAGAGGCCATGTCGCCTTCCACCGATTTTCACATTTACCACCTATTCATCATTCTAAACAGGTAACAGTCCGGCTGAGCAGAAATGGAAATTTGATCTCAATCGAGTCAACACAACCGATTGTCTGGCGTAAAGAAAAAAATCCATTCAGTAACTAGCCGTCTGTATGTCAACAACACGTTCACAGACAGCCTCTGCCGCTACGCTCATCAATATCACGACTTTCACAGGATCGAAATATCTGCACCTGTCTACTGGTATTCTGTGTGAAGTGAAGTAATCACAAACGAGAGCAGTCGCCTTTAGTTTTATACGGAAATCAATTACAGCCTACTCTCTCATTATCATCACCAAACATGGCAGCGCACTGACCGATCACGTGACCATAGAGACTGTCGTAAAAATGGAAGAGTGTGTACTACTTAAAATACAAATACGATTCGTTCGATACCATAACATTCGATTACGTTTGCATTTTGCACTCGACTCATAACTTTCAGTTTAATATTCCGCATGGAACTAATCATAAACAAAACTAAAATGAGACTTTCAAGTTGCGCCACTTTTTGGCTGACGGTAAAGGTCGAGTTTACGCTGCAGGCGTGCTGTCATGCAATTGCATACAGGTATATGTTAAAATTAAAAACATTAATTTGCAAATAAAAAAACATAAAACATTTTTTTCACTTTTGGGGTCGTCCATAAATGACGTCACGCGCCGAGGGAAAAAGGGGCTTCACGGAAACACGTAGTTAACCTTAGTTATTAGGATAGTAAGCGATGGCTTTTGCCTGTGCTTACTTAGGCCACCAGTAGGCCCTAATTCTGGTGGCTTCGGCGAATTCGGTGAAAAAAAAATCGATGTGTGACGTAGGGTCGAGAGAAGGGGGCGGGTGAAAAGTTGCGTGACGTCACACACGTCACATCTGCGACAAGGCCTGGTCAGAACACTATAGTTTCACGTGAAATTTGCACGTAGGCCTATGTTGGTTACCGTACACAATTGTCACAACAGAGATCATTTCTATAGGCCTATATCAGGACTTTGATATAGGTCTACTATGCTCACTGTTGCAACTGTGTCAAATACAAAAAAAATGCGTTGTGTTTGAAACTCACATAGATCTGTATGCTGCACTACAGACTGCATGTAGGCCTATAAGAAAAAAGGGTAAAAGTTTGTGACGTCATATTTGAGGGGTCCAGAGCAGCGTGACGAAACGTGACAAAAGGAGAGGAGAGAGAAGTTATTTTTCCCTAAAACTTCGCCATTTATGGACGACACCTTTTAAAAAAGAAATCTGAGCTAAAGCTCATGAGACGCACGAGAGCCTATGGCAGTTCCTGTTCGCTGGTAATCTTGGTCTATCTTCATCCATTTCATCGAAATTCACTCTTTTGCAGCCAAAAATCGCCAAAAAATCGCATAATATCAATATTTTTAAGGTTCAAGGTCATTCAAGGTCATAGGTTAACATTCCTACGAAGGTCGTCGCCAAAGCGTGTTATGATAAGCAGCATGTCTCTGCCTATCTGCAACCATTTTCACGCTAGACAAGTCAACAGCGGATGAATAACCACTTTTTAAAGGGGTACCCTTCTTTGACACACGCGTGCGCAGGCCTTCTTAATCTAATCTTTATCTTTTAACCATGATCTAAAGGGTCCGGACTTGGACTGCTATGGCATTTGCATCGAATGTAGATTCAATGCTAAAAATTTTCAATAGCAGGTTGTCTTGGTCTATCTTCAGCCATTTCGGCGCAGTTCACTCTTGAAATGCGTGTCGCAGCTTAAAATCGCGAAAAATTCACTAAAACCATGGGGGCGTCTACACCATATAAACGTTGGAGCAAATGCTCCATGAAAAAATAACGGGGAAGATTTTTTAGAAAGTTAGGCGGAAATTAAATATTATAATTCTGCATTTTTTGATATAATGCATGTTACATCAGAAATGCAGAATTATAATACTCAACTTCCCCCGACTAATTTGCCCACAAAACCATCCCCCTTAAAGTGTTTTGCATGTATATTCTATATCATTAATGAAGAATTATAATTTTCAATTCCCCTAATTTCCCAAAACCCTTCCCTCACAGACAGTTTATTTTTGTGAAATTAGGGGTTAAGTGTACATGCAATATAGGCTACCAGAAATGCAGAATTATAATATTAAACTTTCCTCCAATTTTTCAAAAACTTTCCCTCTGGAAGGTTTTGCATGCGTGGAATATATCAGAAATGCAGACATATAGTATTTAACTCCCTCCTTAATTTCCCCCCCCCAAAAAAAAACCTTTCCTCTATAAAGTTTTTTTTTGGAAATTAGGGGGGTTGAATATTATAATTATTATAATTTTGCATTTCTGATATACTGCACGTATATGCAATATATCAGAAATGCAGAAAATGATAATATTCAACTTCCTCTAATCTCTCAAAACCTACCCCCCTGGGAACTGTCTCGAACCTTAAAGGCTCAAACGGTTGTCTGGACTTAGTGATATAGAACTGATATCGTGATATTTTTGCAACCAGATGCAAGTGATCAGAATATCAGAAGTGATAAAACAATTTACTTGTGACCAATTGCAGCTTGTTGCAAGTGTGTCTGAATGCTAAAAGAACAGCATTGCGTGTCAGACTGTCAGTAACACACCAGTTTCAGTAATGTTGATGTCATAGTGATAGGCTTCATCGTAGAACTATAAGGCATACAGTGTGTACACTGTGTCCGAAAAAAGTTTTAAAAAGTGTCGCATGAGCAAATAAAACAACAAGGTTTAGTGGGAAAATATTAACAATAAAGCAGCTCGGTAAACTTTGATAATGTATATATCAAGTTCAAAATAGCAAAACATTTTTTTCAACGACAGTCGATTACTCTATTATTACGCTTACGCCTAATACACGTAGCCTACGTTTGCATAGGCCTATACTATAAACCGACAGAAACAGTAGACACAAAATGAAGTAGCGGCAATCAGTTCAATGATGCTCCGCACACATTCAACTGCACAGTCGACAAATTCCTATAACACGACATTGTCTTCTCCTACTATACGGACAGAACACTATCAAAGAGGCTACAGCGCAACAGAAGGCACACGATACGTACAACCAATTTGCTGGAAATGTGGTCACGCCTGACGAGATGAACAAAGACAAAACAGCCAATTCATAGGTTTAATTACTCATATTGTGACTTATTTCGGTTCATACAGTAGTCTAAAAGTGCGTTCAAAGCGACAGAAATAAAGTGAACTGAAATGAAATGAAAGCCGCGCGCTGCAGCTGTCGTTTTAACTAGTTTCCTTTCATTTGTGTTTATACGCTTCTTACGACTTCAGTTCGTGTTTGTAGGCGTCGTGGCCACCTAACATTGTTTTGCGGAAGCCACACTTTATTATCCTTAGCCAAACACATGGCCCGTGTCTTACAAAAGGATCGTACAGAGCGAACAAAATGACCTAAACTGAAATTAAATTAACCGAAATAACAGAACTGTAGCATTTCATTTCAGTTCACTGCATTTATGTCGCTTTAAACACATCTTAAAACGCGCATCAGCTGCTATAGGAAGCGCATTGATACTTGAAGTCAAATTGACGAAGGCAAGCCCAGAAAGCATTAGGCCTATATATCAATCACTAACGTCAAATAACGTCAGAGCAAGCCAGCAATATTACGAAACTAAAACGTGACATGACAATCATTATGTTGACATACCTGAGTCATGCTGCTAACGACACGTACAGTCGTGCTACTCATCAGATGACCACATAAATAAATAATAATTACCAATAACAACGTTACTAGCGACTGAAATTAAATTAAATTCAACCGAGAGGAAGTGACGGCGATCACAAAATAGCGCGGTGGGACGACAACGTGTAAGCAGTTCAGAAATACAACGTTTTACTCAATCAACAAGTTTTATTAACACTAAGTACCAGTCTGCATTTATAGGCCGTGATAAAAAATAACTGATCCAACAAACAAAGCAGAGGACTATCTAGCACTGTCCTAAGCGTTGAATGAAAGGTAGTCCCGGCATCCGGAGCCGATTCTCGTTACATAGCAGTCACTCAGCCACAGCTACAAGCAAAATTAGTGGTTTAATCTGCTCATAAGCTCGGTGTGTATAGACTATCGTACGTTTCGCCAGTAGGCTACGCGATAATTGGGCATCTTTGCTTAGCCAATACCAACGTATACAGCTTGATACAGCGGCATGTATGTTTGTCTGAGCATACAACTCGAGTAGCAGAAGAATATGGAGAGGAGTATAACCCCCCTCGGAAGTCTAATACTCTGACCATTACACCGCCAAGCCATTACAAGTTGCCGGTTTCGGTGCGCTGTGAGGAATTACTCTCGCAGGTTAATCTACCGTGTCCGGTAAAAAATAAACCCCCTAAAATTTTACAATAGAAATGTCAAATCTAAACAAATTTGAATAAAATTTTGTACGCTTAATCCCCAACAAATTGCTGAAGCGACCGCCAAATTTTGTTGAAAAATATTATTTCAGCAGAGTTGTTAATTGTTAAAGATCGATAACAAAATATCTCCGTTGCCAACATGGTGTTATGCAACCGCCGTTCGGAAGTGACGTTTGTTGACGCAATCAACATAAAGAATAACGTAAACGCTTACAAAATGGTGTTTACTGCAGAAGATCGTGTAATTCGTGTTTTAATTAAAATGTTGAGACAAGACAAAAAATATGATGTTAAAAAGTTTATCGCAGAATTTCCGAGCAAGCCGTGGACGCTGCCAGGATTAAACAAACTGTTGAGGAAGATCGACACAGACGTTTTGGGGTGACCTCACAAAAGCCGCTGTAACTATTGTTTGCGCTGACAGATTTAATTGAAATTTTGCACTTTGATTGGCAATAAACGGGTCATTATTGACGTAGAATTTGTTAAAATCCGATGTCGTTTGTTGAAGTTACGCAAATGTACAGAGTTTTACTTAAGTAACGCCACATTAATAACGGATATATTTTGCTATCGATATTTTACACTGTGTCTCAAAAAAACATCCCCGACATTTTCGACTGTAACTTGAAAAACAATTATCAGATTTTAATAATTTTTGGTACAAATATTCCTGACACAACTTGCCATCAAATGGCCGTTCAGTTTCCCACCTCACCCAATGTATGATTCTGCATTACCTAGAGAAAACAGATCAAGCGAAATATGCTTTAAAAGAAACAGAAAACCTGCAAAAAACATCCCAAACATTATCGATCGTACCTTGAATAAAGATTAGCAGATTTTAATAATATTTGGCAAAAATATTTCTGGCACAATTGGCTATTAAATAAATGTTTTTGTTTTCACCAAAACCAACGTCTGCTTTTGCACTACCTGGTGAAATCAGACCAGGCATAATACGTGTTAAAATGAATGGAAAAAATCAATAAATTTTATCTGTTTTAATATGTGGGCCCCAACAGCAGGTCTATTACAAGGTTTGACTGTCTTGCAACAGTGTGTCTACGAGATGGAGCTTAGGAATGTTTGTGAAGTCAAGAAGCGACTGGTACAGCCTGGATTGGTCTGGAGCAGAACATTATCGATACTGCTTCAAGTGAATGGAGAAAGCATCTCCTTGCCTGTGTTCGCATAGTGGGCCAACTCTTCAAGCAATTTTACTGTAGGTAGTTAAAAAATGTACAACTGAGTGAAATGTCAGCCACAGTGTCAGAAATGTAAACAAAATGTGTTTTTACGCTTTATGTTAATTAAGCAATCATATCGCATTGGATAAAAAGTGATATTTCGCTGGTTGTGCTTTTCCCAGGTAGTGCAGAAACAAACGTTGGGTGAGGTAAGAAACTGAATAGTCATTTGATGGCAAGCTGTGTCAGAAATATTTGTACCAAAAATTATCAAAATCTGTTTATTGGTTTTCAAGTTACAGTCAAAAATGTCGGGATGTTTTTTGAGACACAGTGTACAATCAATAACTACGTTAAGGAATGATATTTTTCAACGAAATTTGGTGTTCGCTTCTGCAGTTTACTGGATATTAAGTGTACAAAATTTCATTAAAATTCGTTTCGATTTGACAATTCTATTTTACAATGTCTAGGGGTTTACTTTTTTTACCGGACACAGTGTATGTAGTCTAGGCGTTTATTATTAATACGCGGAGAGCTGCCGACAAAATATAGGGGGCCTAGGCTATGGATATGTTTGGTAAGAGTGTAATATATACGCACATCTGAAAATAGCCACCAGAGTAAAAGGATATGTCAGCATTACCACTTAACAGATTGAACAATAGCAAACCTCCACCAAGTCGCTAATAAGTTGAAATAACTAGGGTACTGAGTACAGACGAGTGGCGTAAACGCACACAATAAAAATGCACTGGCAATGCATTAAAAATGAAAAAAAATCGTCTGCCCAAATTCAAATACACATCATCCCGAAATCTATTCAACTGGCCCCTTCCAAAACTTCAGAAAAAAATTATCCTGAACCTTTCCAAGTAATCCTCTCGATAGGCTAAACAAACCGACCGACTAATAGTTCCAACTGAAAATCAAACGGAGCAGTAATAACTTCTTTGGTGGAAGTGTAATTGTTATTCTCACCTACAGCAAAGCTAACATTCATGGCAGTATAAGAGAGGAGTGTTTATGCAGAACGACTGAAATCCAAAGAGTACACCAGGCCATTTTCATTTCGTAGAATTAGTGTTTTAAAGTTTGTCGCCAAAAACAACTAATATATCGCAGATAAAAATTAAAACATCCCGAGAGCACAAATTAAACCGAATCCCTGTCCATTTGATAACAAACTTTACTAGATCAATTCAACCAAATGGAGCTAAAAGGCAACCGAAAGCACGCGGTCACTATGGCGACCTGGTTTAATTTACGGACCTCGCGGAATTGGCAGTGACGTATCTGAGTATGCAGGTATACAATGTATACAATACACGCATATAAATAAGTAGCAGCAGCAGCAGCAGCAGCTACAATCAATCGTGAAAAATTACTGGCAGTGCACGGGGTAACACGTAAAGTAATTGGGAACTATTAATGGCAGTGCAGACGACGAAAGCAGTGAACGCACCAAACGCCCACGCTACGATATACGATCGTGAAAACACAGCTACTTATAACCGATGAATGCCCTTCTGTCTGGACTGTGTACAACGTACATATTTATCAGAAATATCCATAAAAAACCGCGCAGAAAACTAGGCTATAGTGAACAGTGTTGCTAGCGAGACTGCAAGAAAAGTTTGAGAAAAATGTTCAAAATTATAATGCAATACTCAGCACAATGTAAGACCAGTTTCGATAATCTGCATTAGACACGAGTAGCCAATGTTGGCATTCGTGCGCCTAACGTTCTAATACGCAAATAGTGTTGAGAACTAGACGACGAGTTCAACGGATTTGAAAATTAATAAACCAACTCACCTACCTAGTGTGAGGGGAACTGTTATCGTGCATATTTAAACAGTGTTGCATAAAACAGTGCCGCGATATATTAAAATATAGCAGGTAATGTCTTGTTACTAAAATCTGGTCCAGCGATTAAAAGTGCAAAAACGTTGAGTTTTTCGGACAAAACACAGACATGCAAACGCGCTATGCAACTTATTCATTCAAACTACAAATAACATGGCATGTTACTGATAGCATTGTTTTATTATTGAGTGAGATCAGAAGCGCAAAAAAAACTACGTACCATAACTACAACCTGCATATCAAAACTAAAAACAGAAAAACGCACAATGTAAAAAAACTACACTGTCTCAAAAAGACTTTGCTTTGACTTCACTCATAAATTTGTTATGCGTCGACCGATAGCATACTTATGCCGACAAACGCTCAATAAATTTGCAAAAGGATAACGTGTAACTAACACACACCCTATTAGTTTTACAAAATCTTTATGACAATTTTAGTTTTTTTTACATTGCTGCTTGTTAACTTTTACTCAAACTACACAATTTTTGTAATAGGCCTGATCATAAATGACGATCATTTCTTACGAGTTCTCCTGTGTTAGCCGACGTCGAGAATTTGCTTAAAAGTCGAGCTATAATGCTAATGACGCACCACTGTTACAATGTGCTAACCGTGCATAAAATTCGGTAGCATTTGTTGACTCGCGAGACATCACGATTAGCTGATCTGGACCTGTGGCCATTTAACAGAACGACATTTTAAAACTAATACAGCAGCAAAAACATGACAGAAGTTTTAGTCCATTTTTTATGAGACACTACCTTTGTTGCAGATTTTCTGCAGCACACTTATGCTAAAAGTATCAAAATCAGTAAGGCCCTTTTCGAGACACATTATACATACTAACTGCGAAGACGCTATTGTCGCTGTGGCAGTGCTAGCATAAAACTTTTCACACTAACAACATTAGTGTCCATTGGTGTACAAGGTGGGCCAAAAAAGTAAGCTGTTGCACTCTGTCCATATCTTCGCTAAATATTGATCAATTTTTGCAATTTTTTTCACCAGTGGACTGTGTAAGAAATTTGCTACTCAGTGGCATGCGCACCACATTTACTATGTCGCTACACAATTTTGTAAAATATAAATATCCAAAAACATACAATAAGATGGACAAAAGATCTAATGGTAAATTTGTTAAGTATTTAACTTAAATGTCAAAATATGAGTTATAGTAAGTCACTGTAAGTGTCAAAAAACATTGGGCGATATGTTAAAACATTTTTTTCAAATGATTTTAACAATTTTACTGTGCAGTAATTTTTAATGTACATTAATGCTGGTTGATGGCTGCAATCTTGCTCAGTTAACTGCATGAGCATACAGAGAAATGTATTTCAACTGTGCGACCCTACAAGCTGTGCACTTTTTTGAAACATAAAAACTTACTTCGTAGCTACATCTATACCTTTTTGACACTCATTATTATAACTTATATTTAACTTTTTACTTAAATACTTTAACAATTTACCACTCGACCTTATTGCCATCTGTAGATATTGTACGTTTTTGGATATTTATATTTTATAAGGTAGTGTAGGGACATAATATGTGTGATGTGCATGACGCTGAGTAGCAAATTTCTTCCAAAGTCTACAGGTAAAAAATGTGAAAATTGGTCAATATTTAGCGAAGATATGGAAAAAGTACAATAGCTAACTTTTTTGGCCCACCCTGTATACCTTCGTCAACATTCAGATATAATCGTATTTACGGTCAGTTGGACCAGTATCCAAAGGCGTCGTGAGTTAAAAATTAAACTGCGCAGAAAGTTGCAATTTTCCAAAAGACAGTGCAGGTCTCCAACACAGCAGGCTCAGGCTGCCTTAAATTTTAATTTTGCCGCTTAATTTTTTTCAAAATAAGGGTTTTTAGCTCGAAATTTTGCATTTTTCAATAAATACTTTCAGATAAAAACAAAAATTCCAACAATTTTTCGCCAGCCAAAAATTTAGGGTGGGCAATTGCTCCCACCTCTTCCCTTCGTGCCACGACGCCACCGCGAATATATTGATCATATTATTTTTCAGACATCGCACATCACGTCGCAGTATCATCATGCATAAGCCTACTGAGCAAAACTCTTACTAACCTACACTAATGCGCACGAAGGCCTACTACCTGGATTACAGATAATTCATCCCATACTTACGCTACGCACAGTGCTTAAATTGAGGGGAAACCCGTGGAAACGTTGCCCCACCACTTTTTCTCAAGGGGGGACGCCCTCTCCTTAGAACTCTCTCCCTCAACACCTTTTGACGTTTCGATCTCGGCGCCTGCGGTGCCTCGCTTGCTTGTTATAGTTCCTCCGCTTTTTCCACATTATGTAAGTACTGCGTACGCACTCTGATAGGCATTATCGCCATACGCAAGACACGCGTTTCACGAAAGCGTGAACGACGTACATGTAGCTTATTATACATTTATTTACACTGGTTAAATCTCGCTATTTAAAACGTTTAATAACTGTAACCCGTAACACTGGAGAAGACACGTCACACTTGAACGACATAGATGGGCCTAGACGACGCTATGACGCTTAAATCGCGTCAAAATGAACACACAGATCACTGTTCTACATTCAATAGCGACCACTACAGTCGAACGCAGCACACCGAACTCTACTACACTCTACTTTCCATGGATAAGCACCACGCACGACAGGAAAACATCATTAAATTATTAATTACGCTCATTCACACATCAAAACAAACATATATTTATGACATACAACCAGCAGACTGAGAATACGGTATTTAAACACTCACTACAAAATCGTTAATATGCAATGTCGCCTCTATTTGGTTCAGTATGTTGGCAACTTTCATGTTTTTTAGTAAAATTATTACAAAACAAAACGAACTGGATGACGCAAAAACTATTATGCAGCCTTCATAACAGGTCGCATAACGAATCTTGACCGTCCGTCTGTCCGTCTGTCCGTATATGGGTTTCTAACTGAGAAACAAAAAGGCGTAGAAAAAACCAACATTGGCGTGTAACCAGTGAGCCAATTCTCAGAACAAAAAGTCAAATGTCAGAGATAGGTTTGTACAATTGCTGATGGCCTAGTCTGCACTAGGCCGACTTACTTTTTCCAGTTTCAAGTATAGGCTGTTAAATGCCAGAACAAATGCTGTCGTTACGTCTGTTTGTCATTATATCAGTATAATCCATCTACATCAATCGCTTGCTGAGGCTTAAATATTCAAAAATGAGAGACACCTTAAATAACAATAACAAGACGGCGGTAGGCGACTTGGCTCGCGACTGATATATACAGCACCCGAGATGCGAACAGACAGACAGACACCGTCGCACGCAGACCGAGTTGGATACAAACACACTGTCTGACCATAAGAGTTGCTTATGGCAGTCGCGAGCCAATAACAACTATAACAACATCAGCAACAACAAGAAACCCGTTTTACAACCAAAAGAACTCAAAACAAATCAACCACAGATTTGCTTCAAAAGAAATCATTCACTCACTGTCGCTACTTTCACTCTGTCATTGCGAGGTGTGAGGTGCAACATTATTAATTTTTCGTATTTACTATTAAGCACTACATACTGTGTGCAATAAATCTACGCAGTTCTCAGATTTTCACCAGTTTATACCGTCTTTCGTTTAAGATTGAGACTTTCGCTTCATAATCGTTCATTTTCGCCACAGAGTCGATCTTGAAACATGACAAGAGTATCTCGATCTCTGACGCTGCTGAATCGTTAATATATCATCTTCAGCAACTTTCACCGATGTGAACAGTCAACTGCATCTTCAGTCTATAGCACTTCAACAACACAGAGAGGACGCGACCGCGAGAAGTGCTGTTCTGATGAACGCATTCTGTGCCATATTGAACCCGTCGCTGTTTGTCACACGTCCAACGCACAGGCAGTGGCAACGCCAACTCCCGCTTGCAGCGGCTCGGCTAAAAAGTTACAAATTATTATCAACATGTTGTTTAATTTAAACGGAAAAAAATATGCAGACCAAGTGCCGACAAATTGTGCGGCCGTGAGCCCTCTGACCTTCCATTCTTTAATCCGATAACTGGCACTTCGGTTACTTGTGCCCTAGAAACGCTCATGCCAATTTTGGCTTTCCGGCACCCTCTTGTTTTCGAGTTTAGAGCTCATAGATGACAAACAACAGACAGACAGACAGACAAGACATGCATTGCGGCCTATAAGGACGGCCGCATAATGCAATTTAAACGAATTTATACTTACAATATTTTATACTGTATGCTGTTACTACAACGTGAGTCAATGGACAATGCACCAAACTCGTGCAAGCATCATCGCCGTATATTCAGACATTTTCACGAAACGCACTGTTAGCCTATACTCTGGCCAAAATGTAATAAAATGATCATCACAAATCCAATGACAATAAAGGTCCTGCTATACTACTTATGAATAAAATATTGTCCTCGTACAGACAGTAAGTGGGAAAAAATTATGCAAGCTTTAACTACCATCCAGGCATATAACCAACATCGTGGTCAACTCAGCCTTCCATCCCTCGGGGATAAGTAAACTGAGTACTGGCTTCTCTGGCTGGAGTTAGAGTAAGGCACGTTCACCTGTGTCGAATGGAAAGTAACATTGTGTGATCCCATATGGCAGGTAACACTCCGTATCTCTGCGATGGGTTTTCCACAAAGAACATCTTTAACCTTTAACCGTTATTTTTAAAACTAACCTACATTCGTCAATTTAATTTACCATTATTTACGTGCAATAAAATAAATTATACAATGCGCACGTACCGACACATAGAGAACTGTTGTTCAGTAGCTATGATGCGCTATGAGATAAGCTGCAACTGAAGAAGTCTGTTCGTTGGAACGCACAGCCCACAGTGTCCACCACAAGTACCGTTCACTGTCTGGCGATCCTGTAAACACACGCACGGTCGCAGAGTCCTAACACTATGGATTTGGGTCTAAGGCCCCTGTATATACTGTATAATGGGGCCCAAAAAATTTGGACCTATAGTCCCTTAAATTCTTAATCCGGCACTGCATTCGCGCTGTCGTGAACCACGTGACCGGCTACGTAGAATTGTATAAAGATATTGGAGGGTGTATGGTAATCTTGTAGTCACATTGTAAATTTCAAAAATCTATAATATTTCTATAACATTTGAAAAGTTCAAAACTAAGAGGACTAGTCTACATCACCGGGAAAAGTAAAGTATACACTAGCATAAAAGCAAACCATGAATATTTTCCATCTCAAAAATCGAAAGGCACAGCTGGCAAGAGCTAAAGTGAAAAATTTCAGAAGAGATTACCGCGGAAATGTCGACTCGATGAATGGCATCGTTGCCAACGGAAGTCCACAACATTCCCGGAGAAACGACGAACTGTGTGCCTCTCAAATCCACGCGGAACTTTCCCTGAAGTCACACACAAAAATGTTAGAGCTGTCGAAGCGTTAATTTTTTTCAACGCGTTAACGCATTGCGTTAATTCTTTAATGCGTGCATTAATGCGTTAATAACGCATCATTAAAATGCTGATATAGTAGGTAGGTAGACTACATTAACAGGATGACTGGAATGACGACCGACGAACTCGCGGCTGTCGCAAGACCATGACAGCAGTGCTGGAACGGCAACAAACAATTTTCAATTACTTAAATGTTATTCGGTCGTCAAATAACCGCAGTTTAATAAAAATATTGGAACACCGGCTTCACAGAATTTAGTAAATTTACGTGTGTGCGTTAATTTTTTTAATGCACGTTAATTCTTTTTTAAGTTAACGCGTTAATTCGACAGCTCTAAAATAGCAACAATCAAACAGGCAACGAAACTATTGTGTCAAGTTAGCACATGAACTTTTGACAAAAAAAACACAGCTATCTTCCTGAAACACCTGCGTTCCAAATCACAGCAATAGTGGCATCATTGGCATGGTTACTATTGACAGCTTGTAGGAACTAAACAATGCCCTATCCAACAACACCATCGCCGAATACGATAACATCTTATGACGTATCGTTTAGCCACAGACCCACAGTACATAAGGTTACAGACGACGTCACGTCAGAGAGACAGACAGACGGATGAACGGAGGACACAGCATAGCAACACAACTACGGCAGACTAAAAATCTACGTGTACAATGTACATGCGATGATGCTTGTAAACAAATGCACCATATTCGTTATTACAGCTTGGTAAAAAGTGCTAAGAGACAGCCAACAGTGACTGAGCTGAAAGTAAACCTGTGGACAGCGTTTAGTGGCGCTGTAGCAGTCGCCGGCAGTGGCAAATGGCACTGGTTTGAAACCGCTCGTCGCACTGAATGTAAAGTCAGCAGCTGCAACCGATCATATAAAACACATTATTAACTCTCACTGTCATCATCATTCTAGAATTGAAATCGGGCTTAAGTTCCCACTTACTTCCACCTTTCCCTCCTTTTTTGCCCTTTTCCACTCTCCTTTCCTGTCATTTATGCTCCTTTTTCTTCACTAACCTTCTCTTTTTCCCCACCTAATTTTTTCCTTTTTTAACGTTCCATCCTCCTCTCTGCTTCCTGGGAGCCCCACACCCGTAGTCCAGCTAGGAGGTGTGTGGCAGCGCTTTAAGCTCCCCCAACGGGTCCGGGTGGAGCCCAGCCGTTAAACAGTTTCTGATGCATTTTGAGCTAAAACTTCTGGTAATAGCAATTTTGCATACTCGTAACAAATTTCCCTCTTTTACTTTTCACTGGGCGCAACAATAAATATTTTGATTCTTTTAGCACAGAAATGGAGCCTGATTATAACAACAGTTTAAAGTCATTTAAAATATACATGTATGTGTTACATCTACTTCTGTTTAAAAATTTGCATTTGAAAAAAAAATTATGGCAACTGTAATTTCCATTTATAATTTATCACAGAAATATTTTGTCACTTGTTGAATTATCACGATGAAAAATTCAGAAGCGAGTTTTTATTAGTATACCATGGATTACATAACAAAGCTAAAGTGCTGAGTGAATGCAAGTTGAAAACATATATGAGGACTTAATGAGACGACTTACTGATAACTTCTAGAGTTGTTATGTTCAAGCGAACTTTACTGAATGATGTTTTGCCTGAGCGCCGGTGAATGGTGGTTTGTAAGCAGTCGGCGCATGATGACTGCGACTGTGTGTCGTTTGTTGGGCACGTGTTAGCTTTCACAAGCCTACAAACGACATAACACGGACAAACACGATCTGACAGTGAAGTCACAACTACAGGGCAGACTTAACATTAGGCCTATATAACTAAAAGTAAAGCAGCGATAAAACATTTCAAACATCCTCTGATAATAATACTGCCACCTGTAGAATATATAAAACTCAGTACCATTGCTATCTCTTGATAGTAGGCCAAAAATCACGGATAACACATTCGGATTGCCGCCAAAATGTGACTGAAAAATAAAACACATATTTACCGTTTATCGTAAACTTCAGAGTAATTATCACTGTCGCCAGTAGTGAGTGTTATATACTCCTTCGGATGAGACGTGGACATATCACTGCAATATATCTGAAATATCAACAAACACCAACAATTTGTCGCAGTAATATAAATTTAATAATAATATTTAGCCTACTCTATAACAACCTATTTTCCAGTGATGGAACCATGTACCAACTCTCAAGGCCAAGGCCAAGGCCAAAGCATTTAATGCACCAAATACTAAATGGAATCGAATAAGGGCGCTACAGAACATACAGCTCAGATGTAAAACCTTCTATTAGGACAAAAAAAATTCAATACCCTAATTCTATTAATCCAGTTGCCATGAAGAACAATCTAAACTTTGCATTATACCATGCAAGTTCAGTTAACAATATCAACTTATGAAATGCAGATACAAATTGACATTGCATGTTACATCTTAAGAAGATCACATTTTCAAGCATAGAGTTTGACATTTTTGAATGGCGTGGGTGCACAAAAATGCCGACCTGCGAGAAAACTCGTACTATAAACGCCGATATTGCAGAAACACTGAAGAAGCAAGAAAATAGCGGCCTAAAGCAACTGTATTTAGTTTCGGCAAAAAGTTTTTTGCTTTCGCAATCGTTACGATTTATCGTCACGATTTATGCAGAAGTGTATTTCGACAGTTTGACATCAGGCAGAGCATTGGTTGTATTAGTATTACAATGATTTACTTAGTGCGTACTGTGTTGTGTCTAACCTTAGAGGTTAATGTCTTGGTCTCGGTCTCGTAACAAGACCAAGACACCAACCCCCAAGACCGAGGCCAAGGCCAAGACATCAGAATCAAGACAAAGGCCAAGCCACCAAAGTCCAAGATCAAGACCGAGACCAAGGCAGTAAAAATCTGCCTTGAGGCAGCCTCGAGGCGAGGCACTGCTTCGAGACATCACATCACTGCTATTTTTATTACCAACGTCATCGCTGCAGATAATTAGCATGACAATTTTGAGAATACTACTGAAAAGAAGCGCATCTGGAATTTGGAACATAATTAATGGCACGTTGAGCACTTAAGCATTATGTTGAACAATCAATATGACCAGCATTCTTTGCAATGATCGAGGCTGATCGTTTCCAAAAATTTCTAATTGTACATTCCACTTTTTATGCGTCACCCGGTATGTAACAATGTCAAGAAAATACTGTTAAAACTGGTGGCAACTGGCAAAATTTACATTCGCATATTAATGGATTTTTTAACATTAGTGCTTCTAGTATATTACCATTTTAAAACGACGACTGTGCGATGTTACTGTGCCAGAAGTTAGTTTACCTGTACAAGTTTTCGGCCGATGAGCAAATTAAATTTTCCATCAACGCGCACCGCTGAAACATGTCTCAACTGCTTACACGACGTCGAATAACCTGAAACGAACAGACGAGCATGGCGTGGCACATTAGTATCTACATGTAAAAAAGACTACCATTCTGTTGACTGAAATCACTGTCGTGTATAATATTTTTCGAATCGCACGTGCGTATCGCATATGATATTTATCACACGTGTATGAATCGAACTATGAGACATACACGGTCCGACGTAGCAATGGCGATGTGTTTCGGGTTTCTCGAGGACGTGACAGTTGTGAGCGGCGTGACGTCGACCGCTGTGATCGATGCAGTACAGTTCACGATGTGCTCGACCAAACCCACACGTCTTAGAACACTGCAAAAACAACACATTCATTAAGTGATTCACTTGTTTACTTTCTAGCGTCCACGGCAGTCAATTCCATAGAGCTGAAATATTATACTACGAAAATTATGTCTATTTATATTCACTTTAACCTGTTTGTACACCTGCATTGCAAACTTGATTTGACAATGCCTATTGAATCAGTTGTCGGTTGATTATATGTTGCAAGTCATGACGCATTTTAACTAACTTTTACAACGAAAACTAATGAAACTGCAAAGCACAGTACAGTATGAAACTAGAAAGCAGTCAAAGCCCGCACACCTCCGCCAAGGCAATGTTGTTCGCTAGGTGGCAGCACCATCTTCGGTTTTGCAGCGGTTTCCCTTATGTCCCATTGAAAGCAATGGTAACGAAAATTTCAAAGTGATCC
>Ga0056128_1000271_pt1:12500-41015 | contig 41015 bp, 23 predicted proteins | sample WorMetLIZISLAND2_FD_71113 | JGI IMG/M metagenome (GOLD analysis project Ga0056128, IMG submission 71113) | Marine gutless worms symbiont microbial communities from Max Planck institute for Marine Microbiology, Germany - Olavius geniculatus... ... | reverse complement strand
TGTTAAGCCCAACTACAATAAGTCATGGCAGGAATAGCAAAAAGCGCAACTACCCCCACTCACATGACTACACTGCCAGTCAGGTCACATTGCCCTGACCAAGCAAGTACTGTGGGGCTCATCAAAAGATTTACGGTTTCTCAGCTAGTCACCTGGCAGGCGACCCAACCTGTTCAGCAGGCAAGCCGCAGGAGCAGCGCGGCCAAACCACCCTCGCCACGCCTTAGAGCCAAACGTGGCAAAAGAGAGACCATGCAGGGTTTCCAAGCCCGACAGGAAAACCGTAGTCCCGAACTGCAGTGCATTCGGTATCTATGGGAAATCCCCGTCTGACTCATCACCCTTGCAAGGGACCAAGAGTCCCCCAATGCTCCACCCAACCCAAGACATGACAAGGACAGCGAAGCCACACAGCACACACAACCAGACCACAGACCAGGCAGGCACCAACCAAGCAATAAGCCATGGGTATCCGTAAAATCCCAATGAGTCCCATCAAGGCATGATCTCAAATCAGCACCCTTAGCTAGCTGAGAGATCGACCTTCCTTAAACTGCAACTGTTCCGTGGTATAACCTCAAACCAGCACCTTAAGCTGTCTGAGGGGTCAACCTTCTTATGCTACTTCATAGAAGTAGCTACTGGGTACTGTTGGTCCACGGTGCCTTATTCGGTATTATTCGGCACAACCCTTCAGAGTTACCTCACAAAGGGCTTCCTCCATCGGCCAGCCGGAGGACGTGCCCCTATACGCCGTAGTACCACCAGCGCGGGGAGTAGGTATGGTGCACCAACCTATATGATCCAGCGAGCTATAAATAGGACTCGGCAATGACATCATGAACGTCATTATCGTCTGCTAGCAAATCAGATTGTTTTTGCTATTCTATTTCTTTTAAATAGCATATGAATTTTTCAATCACATAGCTGTAAACTTAGGACTTTTTGTTGTGCATTGTAAATTAAGGATGCTTATAAATTGAGATACATTAAATATTCATCTTGCTTATGCAAAGTGGGCGTGGCAGTTTTTGGCCTTCAGATTTTGCTGAATCCATTATCTGTGGTTTATCTTATCTATGGGTATGATGCACTAACCAATAGACTATCAAGGCACAACTGTTGTTGTCGTTGGCTGAATGTTGTTTATCAAATTAATATTATTTGAATACTGAGATTAGCTCCAGCATTAACACTTTCCTGTAGCATATTTTGACTATATTTACTTGAACGTATACGTGAAATTGCAGTTGTCGAGGAAATCGAGACCAGCACTCCGACCATTTATGGATCAACGGATGAGGGAGATGCGCTGCATCAGACTAATAATGGTGTTTACCAGAGTCCAAGCATTTCAGATGCAGAATTCAGCAAATGGGAATTGAATTATCGTGAGGCAGCATTGTATCTTAAGGTAGACTTTTTTTGTGTCATTATTATTGTATGAAAATGCATTACTATCGTCGTCGTAGTTATCATTATCAGTTGATGATCATTGTCATTTAGTCATTTTTTTTAAACAATGAGCAAAATACAGTTACAAATGCCATAGCCACATCAGCAGCAATTCTAGTGATTATGAGTGATATTTTTATTAACTTGAAGTCAAACTTGAAGTGAAAGTATTGATTTTGCTGCAGTCGAACTTGAAGTTGAACTAAAATGAAATTTAAGAACTTGAACTGAGCTGAAACTAAAATTAGTCTCTGAACTTAACTGAAAGTTGATGCAGAATAGTAGCTCGAAGTTAAATTTTAGAAAGTGAGCCATTTTGCAACAGTTTGCATCCGTGCACTGTAGCCTGTAGGCTGCTTTTTATATGTCAGTAAACCTTCAGCTAGACTTGATGACTAGCATCTGTTAGTGTAGATTAAGTGTTACGAAAAACTGTTAATTTGTAAATTTGGAGATTAAACTTTATTGTCAAGAAGTGCAGACTGAAGTTGAACTTGAAGTAGAATTTGAAGTAGAAGTAAAATTAATTCAGAACAACACTGTACATTCAAGTAAAACTGTTTTCTGAACTTGAAGTAGAACCTGAACTGAAATGGCAAGGTATGAACTGAATTGAATTTGAACTAAAACTGTTCGTCTGAAGTAAAATATCATTGGTAGTTAATGGTTATTATATGAATTTTCTAACTTTTCACTGACAGTGCTGATTTTATTCTCCATGGTTACATTAAGAAGAAGAACAGTGACTAAGTGATGCTGAGATCTTTATATTATATGATAGTGTTGTATTTTAGCAGTGTAGACTCATAAGCCATATACAAGATATATATTTAGCTGTTAGGAATAAGGTTAGGACAAGGATTGGGCTCACACAAACCATCTGCCCTTATTTTAACCCATTACTCTGATCCTAGGACTGTAGACCACTTACATGTCAGATAAAGAACTTGTCTCATGATGACCTCATGTAGCTTGTGCATTTGTGTCGCTAAACTACAAGATTACCTGCATTTTATTACCACCTTTCAACATTTGGTCTGCAGGAAGGTTACAACAATGAGAAGCTAAACACTCATTCACTGCTGAAGCTGGACAGCTTTGCGTACACGCTGTCTCACAGTCATTGGTTCCGTGCATTGTCTCTAGCAGCAGATCTGTTGCTCCTTGCACTTGCTATCATTGAGCCGCCAGCTGTGCCAATCCCCGGCTTCACTCCTACTATCACAGTAAGTTTGTCAGAGACCTATGCTGGGCTGATGTGGGAGGAGGGGGTTGTGATCTGTGTCATGTGCCAGTGTCGTCACGGCAGGGGGCGGGGCCCACCAATTTTGGGCTGTCAAATAATTGTCTGAAAAATTTTTGTTTAGAAGTGTAAAATTTGGACTGGAAAACTCCTTCTGGAAAAAAAAACTTAGGAACTAAATTGAAAATTTTTGTCCAGAAATGCAAAATTTGAGCAAGAAAAAAACCCATTTTGGGGAAAATTTAGGAGCAAAATTAAAAATTTGTGTCCAGAACTGCCAAGTTTGGGTTGAAAAGGCATCGTTTTAGGAAAGTTAGGGGCATGGTTGAAATTTTGAGCATTTATACGGTAATCTCTCCTGTCAGAGCTATTTTTAGCTGTCTGTCAGAAAATTGGAACTTCCTGCCCTACCTATTTTTTAAACCTGCCATATCATGTGGTGGTAGACAGTGCCAGCCTGTAGGTGGATTGCGGATTAGCGGACTGTGGATTAGTATTCCGTGTGCTGGTGAGATAATTTGGCTGGATTGTTCAACTGATGCCTTTTGATTTTACACCCAAATGCTGAAATTTTTTTAATGATCTTAATTGTATCTGAGTGTGGGTTGAGTGGCACTCAACAAAGTATAGGCAATAGGCATCATAGTCGTCATCGTCAATACAGAGGGATTTAAGATGGCCGAAGTAATGGGCATTATCTCTAGGACTATGTGAGCATAGATGTCAGATGTGTAGGTCCAGTATGACTTACAAAATAGAAAAGTCTTGAGACAATGCCTGAAGACAGAGAGCAACAGTGTAGAAACTTTAGTTTTGTTCACATGTCCCAGTATATTCACTGGTTTTATAATTTTTAGACAACATATTCTGTCACATTTATTCTGCATTGAATTGGTCGCGAAAGTCTAATGTCTCCATTTATTCGACTTGCATTATAGTAGTAGTAGTAGTAGTAGTAGTAGACTTGTAGTAGTATGATGAATTATTTGTTGGATCATTGTGGATGATTTGTTGTTGTTGCTGCTGCTATAGCTACATGTTCTGCTGGAGCTGATATGTCTGCTAATCAATGCGGTGGAATTAACACTGAAAGTGAAATGGCTCACATGGCCTCTGTATATCAGACACTACCGGACCATGGCCAAGGTTGTCGATCCACTTCATTGCTTTAGACTTGTGGCGTACATGAAACCCACTTTATGCTGACATGCAACACTCAAGGCTGATTGTGCTGTCAAGAAGTTACTCACTCAGTCTTTCACATTAGCTTACTTTAATACAGATGTATTAGTTGAATTACAAATGGCAGGAAAGAATTTGATGTTTTCTTTTTGAGTATGATTTTAGTAAAAAGAATTTTATTGCCCGAGCATTGTATTGTGCACCGTTTCTCAACGCAAAAAACAGTCAAAGTTGTTTGTCGTCATAACTTTGTTAAATTTTCAACAACTTTGATAATTTTTAGAAAACTGATGGCCAAGATGATATAGTTATGTAAGGTGCACTCATGCTTCATCTCACCTAATATATGTCAGCACACTATCATGTGAAACATAGATGCTCCAAATTGTTGCATAATGCTCAATTGTTTTCTCCACTAAACATTGTAAGCTGAGTGATGTTTACGAATTACTTCGTTAAAGTTGGACGTTTGTGTTTCAATCAGACAGTGATTCTGGTGGAGATGTTTGTGGAAGCTGTTGTTGTTTTGATACATCGTCGCAGTCATGTCCGAGTCACGCGAGCGTTTCGTCCACTTTTTCTCATAGACTCACCGTACTGTTCTGGCGTACGAAGGTAACTGAACTTGTTTTATATTTGCCTCTACTGAGGAGGTCGGGGGATACTGTCCATTCATTTTTCTCTCTTTTTTCTGTTTGTTAGCAGGATTACTCAAAAAGTTACGGGCAGATTTGACTGTTCAAACTTGTGCTTAGTGTAGAGGGTTCACAGTTATGGTGGTCAGCATCAGGACAGGATTCATTTACTATTGCCAGATAAGGAAAACTTTTGCCGAATATAGTGCTGCCATCTTGAACACATGGAGCATAATTAACAGAGCATTTATGGAGGTTTGCACTTTTTGAGTGCCCTTGTACACTGTCGTTTGCTAGTGGTATTCCAGAATTGGAACACAGTTCCAGTAAGGACCAGTAGTCATGGCATGTGGCCATTTTTTGGTAAATTGGCTGCTGCAAAAGTTACGGCTCGGTTTGGAGGTCTTCACAAAAAAGTTTTGAAGTGTTGCATTGAAGACCAAGAAACATTTGAAGTGCTTTTGTGTACATTATGTTTTATCAATTTAATTACAGTTTAGAAGTGATTGAAGCTTATTTATCACAGGTTATAAATGTGCGTGCTGTATGATGTAGGTTTATGCGTCAGATCTTGAAGTCGCTTCCTCCAGTCGTTGAAATGCTCATTTTTCTCATGTTTTTCATGTTACTTTTCTCTATGCTAGGTTTGTCTAATCTATGTATCTGTTTTCATGCTGTCTTTATAGTTCTGTACATGTTGAGAGTGTGCAAGGTACCGGCTCACTATTCCAAAGGTCCACTATTCCGAAAGACCATTGTGCAGATACATGCCATGGTGCTAAGGTTTGGTTTAAGGTTAGGATTAAGGTTAAGGATAGTGTTAGGATTAATGTTTGGGTTAGGGTTAGGTTTAGTATCAGCCTTAAGGTTAGGCTCAGGGTTAGGAATAGCGGACCTTCAGAATAGCGGACTCGAATCGTGTACAAAAGCTGAACTTTGGCTTCATTTTTTTGGTAAACTGGACCGAACGATGTGTGACATTGAAGCAACTGTACAACTAAGCGTATTATGCACTGATCCAGTTTTCCATGGCAGTCAAGGGCAAGATCCATTTCTACTGAGTACTGAATGGTGTAAGCTAATGCACTATGCAGTGTGTGCTTAAAGCAGTTATTTATGTATCGATTAAAAGGTTAAAGAGTATCTTTAGCTTTCATGGGAACTGATCTCAGTGGCACCTGTCGTATGTGATCACTTAGCCAGCGGACAGTTGAGTGCACTTTGTTTTAACCTCTGTCCGGTACTTGATTTGCCTACCCTTGAGGGATGGAAGGCTGAGTTGTGATTTGTCAGTTTACCGTGATTTACCGCACTCGAAAATTACTGCTAAAATTTGCTGGAACATTATGCTAGAGAGTAGAGATGCATGACTTGAGTGCCAAGGTGTTTGCATCCCATAATGTAGGGGAATATTGGGTATAATGAGGGAGGTGTAGGGGTGTCGATAAGTGCTGATGAAGGAAATCTAATGATAATTGTATTATTCCTGTGGTAAATGACTCATCTTATCTTGGAATGTTGAATATGTGATGTTATTGATAACTTGACATTTCAGTTTTGTCGATTATAAAAAATTTTTTTGCAGTTTGGACTGTCATGTGAGGTGTAATGTGTATTGTTGTTTTAGGATTTTACTTATTTTCTGATGTTGAGAATGATCCTGTAAGTTGTCAGTGTTTTGTTCATTACATAGTTGTCATTTAGTTGGGAATTAAAAACATGGAAATGAGCTTAATGTCCTATTATTATAATGTTTTTACAGATTTAATAATGTTGAAAGTTTCATAATTTCATACTGCAGTTAATGTATATTTCAGTAGTTTGAACTGATGGCAAAATGTGTCTTAATTTTAGATTATGTCAGATATTGACTGAAGTTAGTTGCAAAAGTGAAGCAGAAAGAATGTTGATTTGTTTTCACAATGTTTCTCAGTTATGCAGTTAAGTTTTGATAAGAAAATTAAGTTCCGTCAAAACGTTTCTATGGAATCTTCATGTTTACATGACACGCACATTTGGGGGGCCTTTGAGTTTGCATGTGGCTACCACGTACCATGCACATAATTGGTCACTAGTATTGACATTTGCTTAGTATACACATTTAATTGGTGTTTTGTTTAATTTGGGAAAATATTATCAGCACTGAGTATAGTGAAAATCTAGATAACGTTAGATGTTTTAATATCTGCTTAGTGTTATTTTACAGAAGTCCGATGTTCACTGTTTTGCATATAATTAGCGTCATGTGATTTTGCATATGATTAACATTTGATTATGTCACATTTTGTTTGTTTTAGTATTTTCAAGACTTCATGCACAGTTTCGTCAGTCTCTTCATTCTGATGACGTCATCCAAGTTTGTTTTTTTCAATTTATGTGCAAAGTTCAACTACGTTTGCATCTTGCTATAGATGTTCCTGCCAATTAGATGTCATCTAGCATAGAGAACATTTATATAGCCTTGAAGTCGCATTACATTAGACATGGGAAGGGGCGACTAGTGGTCAGAAACTAGTGTCAAAAATTGCACTGCGAATTGGGGTCAGTCTGACATTGCGTCTGAACCAGATCCAGGTATAGATAGAATGGGCAGCCCATATGGACACCAAAAATATGGGCTGGTCCTTGTTGCATTATACACATTGCAAACAGGTTATGTATTTACATCTTCAAACTTTTGTCTTCTTTTTCATCTGAAAGTGGACAAAAGAAATTTCAACTTGGGATGGCTTTGTCTTCCCTGAAACTCGCCAGGTGCTTTGCTTTGCACTCCATTGTGGATTTTCCCAAGACTTTCGTTATAAGCTCATGCTTGCTGCTCTCTCCCTCATTTCCGGTCAAGGAGGCAGGTCACCACTCCAGTCCATTTCAGGAAGTCCCAGAGGCATAGTGGATCAGTTATGAACAGATGCTTGCTTATGATGAACTCCCAGGAATCGGATCCCGGGGGTTGCAGCGCTTTGCCGGGCCAGTGAAGTTGGGGGCGATCGGCAGGTGACCACTGCCGGTGGTCGCCAGTCACTCAGTTGACGTCAGGCCCAGACACTTCCACCACGAGAATGTGGCCGCACAGGAATCATGCTCGCCACTCACCATGTCTGTTCGTACTTTTAGCAAATCCTGAATCTATTAGTGATGCTGCTTGGTGCCATGTGACATCGACCCTTGTTGTTGTTGTAATTTCCATTATTATCGTCGTTGTTGTCTAATATTGTCCAATTCTGTTAATTTTCTGTGGTTAGATTGAAGTGACTTTGGTTGTTTTAATAGATTTTTTTCTCATTTTGCCACCGTACGTAAATCAATTAATTTTAAAACATTAATCACCATTAACTAAATTGTCGTAAATTGTCTACGTGTATGGTGTGTAGTTTTCCCGATGTGATGATGCCTGTGTACAAGCAGAACCGATGGTGGGCTGCTTTCTATATTGTCTACATCAGTTTGGAGCTATTTTTGTTCATGAATCTTGTGAGTATTTCTTATATTAATTTGTTATATTTCTGCTACTATACTCGTCATTTGTATAGTTTAGTGTTTTTTATGCTGTTGGTTTTGATAATCAGCATCTTTGTAGGCTTCATATGCACATTGTGCCAAACTAATACAGTTAATACTAATACAGTTTTTGTCTGTGAGTCTAACATGTGAAAATGTTTTCATGTACGTCATATACCATTCTTGTGGTTTTTAAAAAAAAACAACTCTGCATGTTTGTTTGATTTACTGAAATTATGATGCCATGTTTAGGGTCGCACGTTCGAGGGGCCTCTGGGCTCTTGCAAACTGCCAAACAGTCTTCAGTGTCTTAATTGTCATATACTGGGTGTGCCAGAAAAGGTATCGGCTACTTATTCTGAGGGGTCACCAGTCTAGTTGGCTATAGCTTGGTTTACAATAGCCGGGGGCCACCATAACCAATAGCCGCCGTAGCCGAAGTTCGTCAAAGCCAAAGATGCGATTGAGTCTATCGCTAACACTGTCACTAATGCTAACCCTCATGCTGTTCTGACTATTTTGACTGGTGAACTGTCCTGGAAAAAGGAATGAAGTGTTTTAACGTGCTAGATTTTTTTCTGGCACACCGTATTTATGTGGTTGGTCTGTTATGTCAGTTTCTGGCGGTGGTGTACAACTCATTCGTGACGGTGGAGAAGGAGAAAGTGAGGAAGATGTTGGTACATCGACGGCATGCTGCCTTCCTTGCGTTTCGACTCCTTACTGATGAACAGGTAATAAGGTTTAAGTTAAGGTTAAGTTAAAAGCAGCGTTGGTGCAATTGTGAAAGAATGCCATTTTATTCCATCAGATATTATTGGGACAGATGCCGTTGACGCAAATAATATCAGGTTAACGGGAACAATGATACAGTAGCGTTCCTCCAAATAGGCTTGCAAAGAAATAAACATGTTAAAATTTAAAAAAATACAAAACTTGGTGTCATCGGATGCAGTTTCTGTGGTGCAAAAAATGCTCTAAAATACATTTGCAGCTAGGGTTCTGCCCAGACCTCATTTGGGGAACTTAGAGTGCTTCCCGAGACTCTCTGTCTGGATCGAAGGGATTTACTTCTAAAGAGAGTGAGGGAAATGAAGGGGAGGTGTTCTCCCAAACATAAATTTACCACTACACTAGTAGTTAAATGCAGACTGACTTATGTAGTGCCGTAAAACCTACAATAGCACTCGGATACTATTAGAAAACAGATAAATCACGTTACCTTTAATGAACAGAAGAAAAAGATTGCTACATAGCTCATCTTCTCTGCATGACTTTGAGCCGGTGCAGGTTCAGCCCAATGAACTAGCATGTCAGATGGCTGGCTGTCTGTTGACGGCCAGCACCTTTGATCGGCTGGGTCAGTATGCCAGTAGTTCTGGTAACAGGGCCAGGGCCTGCTGTTGCACAGAGTTCGCCGTTTTTTTCTTTAGTGGTGGCCCTAACTGTCACCAATACTTATTTCTCTTGCTGCAGTTTGGCTAGGCTGAGTTGGCTTAATAGTAAGATATAGGGTGGGCCAAAAAACCGGACCTGTTTGGGCATTAATAACTCAGCGATGGTTACCCGTAGAAAGGCGTGTGATAAGTCAACAGTTTTAGAATGTTGTAGACAAAAAAGGGCTGAACTTGCATAGCAAATCATATAAATATTCTTTGCGTAATTTGCATAAATCTTTATCACCCCCGAAATTAGGCATTTGCCTGCACTTCCATGTGCCCGAGTTCATTAAACTCAAAAGCTCACTGCCAAAAAGTTGAGATTTAAATTCTGTGAATTATTCAGTGTGGAAGCATTGCAACAGATAGCATGGTCACAAGATTTCAGTAACTGACCACCTAAAACGTATGCTAATTGAATGCTGGGCTCAGCTTATCCTGAACACGTTGACTCCAGCGATCGATCAGCTGCCTAAAAGGACTGATGACGGTTATGAATGCAAAAGCTGGGCAACTGCCTATGTCAAATTTCATCTAAACTCGACGTGTGTGTTAATGATTGTTGATATTTTACTGTATGCTGAATGAAAATCAACTTAAATTCATGTGTTACTGCCAATTTAGCTTGATTTCAGAAGTGGGGCAAATTTGAGTAAATCAGGCAAAGAATATTTAAATGCTGAGACATGCAAGTTGTACACTTCTTCTATACACAATTTTGAAACTTTTTGCATATTACACGCCTATCCAGCAATAAACATTGCTAAGTTACAAAATCTCAAATATCCATGGTTAATTCATGTGTTACAGTCAGATTTGGCAGAATTTCGAAGGTGATGAATATTTATGCAAATTAGGCAAAGAATATTTAAATGCTTCACTATGCAAATTTGTCATTTATTTTTTAGAGCATTCTGAAACTTTTTGACGTATCACACGTCTTTCTACCACTAACCGTCACTCAAAAAGGTTCGTTTTTTGTCGCCCGCCCTGTAGTATGCCTAGGATATCAGAATATACACTGTGTCTCAAAAAACGTCCCACTATGTGATTGTCTGTATCTTTCCCAAATATTAACTGATTTTCAAAATTTTTTACTGATGCATTCTGTGGACAATTAGCAATTAACTTATTATTAAATATCCTGCCACACTATATAACTGTGTCGCTACACTACTTTGTGAAATATGAATATAATAACTGTTAATGACATTCCAACTTTTTACTTGTTGCAGTTTATTTTCGAAAATTCTGCCAGTATTTGCCGAAAACTGTATTTTTTGAACCAGTGCAAGTTTTTAATCAGAGCCCTGTCTCCACTGCTAAATGGCACCAGTGTATCATCAGTGCATTAAAAATTATTATTTATGACAATATCATCTGCTTTTGTTTACAAACATCAGAAGTGTATGTAAAACTAAACATAATTTATTTTTTGTATGAAAGTTAGTAAAAATTGTTTCAGAAAATGATTTTTGTGTGTCTATTATAGTGATTTTAGTGATTTTTGAAAATTTATGTTTCACATGGTACTGTAGCAACACAGTTAAAGTGTGGTGGGATATTTAACAACTACGTTATTGCTAGTTGACCACAGTATTTGCTAGTGAAAGAATTCAGAATTTAGAAAATTGGTTTATATTTGGCAAAGATATGAAAAATGACAAAGTGGGACGTTTTTTGGGGACAGTGTAGTAACATAGGCAGTAATTGTTTAGTCATTAGTAATTAATGCTGATATACCGGTCATTGTTACAGTACTGAAATAGACTGTGTATATGGCTTTGCTTGCAGAATCCAAATACAGTTTCGGTGCAACGATTTGTTGGCTGTATGCATTATTATGCACCTCGACGCAGTGAGTTCTGAGACTGAACATTTATTACTTCAACTCTTATCAACAGCTAGATGTTCTTCATCATGGTAGCCAGTAATGTACTAGGTGACAATGACACACTAGCGGCTATAAAGATAGTTGAATAGCTGCTGAATAACAGTGCAGTGCAACAAAATAATAACAACACAGTCGGCAAATTCAAAATAACAGAGTCCATAAATGCAGAGAAGTACATGAGTGCAAATGGTAACAGTAGTAGTCCGTAATAAAAAACAAAGCTACAACTGGAATTATAGGTGGAATTATATACCGGTGTGCCAGAGAAAAAAGAACAAGCAGTTTTAATGATGGCCAGCTTTTTTTCTGGTGCACCATGTTTATTTGTGGACACTGGACATGTGTTTGTTGTTTTTACATTTTCAGCAACAACGACAACTACAACAACTACTACTACCAATATTAGGAGTACATGACATGCTACTATTAATGTTACTAACGTATGTAAGGTTAGAGGCCATTCTATTGACAGTGTTACCACTTGACGTGTTCCGCATGCAGCACCGTCTAATGCAGCATAGCATAGCTTGACATATCTTGCATGTTAATTCACATACAACAACGTGATATATGTTATTCGGTGATAAATTTTCATGTGCAACTAATGTAATCCAATCTTAACTTTTTATTGTAGTGTTCCTGCTTCAATTCCCTTAGCGATCTTTTTTCGGTAATTTCAGAAAAGTAAGCCAATGAAACAAATATTTAAAGTGTTATTAGTGGGTTTTTTGCCATAGCTATTGCTGCTGTCTGCAGACACCAATCTTTGCAAATGGTACTGTTTAAGAGAGCGTTTTGTCACTGATATACGTTTTGTGAAAAAGGTTTGACATTTTTATATGTTTTTTGTGTTTTTTTTCTGTAAACCGCTGTATATTTTAGGTGGTTATTTTTTCATTGCTTGATTAATCGATTGAGTTTTGTACGTTACTTTATCCATTACTTTATTCACAAATCGTTCTGGTCTGTGCAGCTAAACGTGACGTCTACCTGACATTTAAGGCGCTGAATACTTCAAAGACCGGCATGCTTACTGAGGACGAATTTATGGACGTCTACAGTGTCAATAAACTCAACTGGAAGGTTAGCTACGATGAAATAGATAAATCTCCGTATTTGCTGTCATTGATATGACGCATATGAAACTGTTCAAACATTCGTATTATTTGTATTAATCATACTGCATTGCATTTTAAGCACAAATGATCGTTGGATTTAATTGCTCAAATATTTGGCTCGGGATCTTTGCTCGTTAGAGCAACACCGTGATTATCCCAAATTTTGACGAGAATGGATTTGGGTGGTTTTTTAGCAGTATATCTGAAGTGAAATTGCGTGGCTCGGTGGTGCAACAGTAGCGGGCAGCACTAGTGACCAAAAGGTCCATGGTTCTAATCTTGCTCGGTGCACTGCCGGGAAACAACCTTGGACAAGTTGTTCACACAAGTATGCCTCTGTTCACCAAGCAGTACAATTTGGTACTAGTCAAAAACTGGTGATGCCCCGAGGCTGGGAAGGTAACCATGGGCTTGCTGGAATGTAATGGCAGCCTACTACCAGGTTTATGACCACCTAGAGACCGTTTGGATGTTGTTGAGGAATGTGAAAGAAAAGGTCTTGAAATTAATTAGAAGAAGTTGTGTGTAATGGTGTTTTTGAAGAAGCAAAATAAACCAACCTGCAACATAAAAGTAAACGGTGAAGTTCTAGCATGAGTAGATCAGTTTATCTACTTAGGCAGTTTGGTCACATCTGATGGAAAATGTGATTCTGAAATAATGAGAAGAATTGCGATAGCAAAGACCAGCTATAAATGCTTGGAACGTGTTTTGACTTCAAAAAGCGTGACACTAGCAACTCGGCTGAGGATACTGAAAATTCTGAAATGTTATGTCTGGTCAACACTTTTATATTGTTACGAAAGTTGGACATTCAGCAGAGATATGGAATCACGTCTACAGGGTGCAGCAAAAAAAGTAGCCCCTTAAAGTTTTTCGCTGTTTTCTCAGCGATTGCTTGGAATTTTAATTTGGAATTTTACACGTTTATTTGCTGAAACCCGTTACATCTAACTGCCAAATAAAATTTGATTTTGTTACAAAAATGACAAAGTTATAGACTTTTTAACATGACCGCCTACCGATTTTTCGGCATTCAAAAATGTTTATGCTAAAAATGCTATTTCATTTTTAAAAACTGTCAAAACATCACTGTGACGTCATCGGCAGTAACGTGTAACCAAACAGCAATTTATATTCTTCATAAATTATCATTAAATTATTCTTCTTTTAAAGCCATCGCTGGCTGCCCACTGGATTCATCTTCTAGCAGGACGGCGCGTCAGCACACACGTAGCGCGCAACGCTGCGCAGCGCACAGAACTGGCTGCGGACCAATTATGAACCCAATGGACTATCATGTGTGGGGTGCAATGTTGGAAGCTTACCGCAAGCCTAAAACAAAGCCGAAGACAATCGCTGAACTCAAGCAAGTGCTTCAGGTTATCTGGGGCAACCTGCCACAGGGACTGATCGACAAAGCTGTGAAAAACTTCTCAAAGCGATTGAAGGCTTGTGTTGGAGCTGGCGTTGGACACTTCAAACATTTACCGTGACAATGGAATTCTGGCATTTGATCATTAGTTAACTGTGTTGTTTCAACGATGTTATTAAATTGGTGTTGTAGCCGGAACATTTTTGAATGCTGAAAAATCGGTAGGCGGTCATGTTAAAAAGTCTGTAACTTCGTCATTTTTTAACAGAATCAAATTTTATTTGGCAGTTAGATGTAGCCAGTTTCAGCAAATAAATGTGTAAAATTTCAAATTAAAATTCCAAGCGGTTGCTGAGAAAACAGCAAAAAACTTTGGGGGCTACTTTTTTGCCGCACCCTGTACAGGCAGCAGAAATGTGGTTCATTCGCAGAATGTTCAAGGTTTCATGATCTCAGAGGATCTCTAACGCAGAAATGTTACAACGAGCTGAGCTGACACACGTCGAGATCTGATGAAGTCAGTTATTGCCAGACAAAAAAAGCAGCGTTAGAAGAAAACTGCTCGACAGAGATTTGTACGAGCCTCAGCCACATAATCACTAAGTAGCAAACGTAATAATGGTGTCATCGAATACCAATCACATTTCTCGTAAGCTGAAAAAAAATATGCCAATTAAAATTACAATCAGCAAATACCTTGTGGGCATTATGCTAAATTTCAAACGTCTAAAAGGAGAATTTGAGCACCAGTTTAAACAACTAATAATAATAAAACATTTCTAGCGGAAGTGGCGCCATCTGGCGAAAACTACGCCACTGTTTCTGTGTCGTACCAAAACGAAATGCAGAGCAACGCAGTCGCGCATCATAACTGTTTCAAGATTTTTTGGCAAACTATTTTCCTACAGTTTAATTTTTTGATACACTAAAATAGTTATTTTAATTACTGCTAGCGCAAGCACAGTGAACCAGAAGCATTTTCTGAGCATAAAAATCAGTGAACGCATTTGAGGTCGGAACTCCGCTCTGATGATGTTTTGGACACGTAATGTGTATCGACAAGACATGTGCGATCGATCATCTGTGCGTGTGTTTGACTCTATTCAAAAAAAGATGTTTGTTGTTTTGATTCACTAATTATGATTTAATTAATTAGTGATTAATTATTTCTGTTGTCTTCAGGAAAGCGCTGAGCGTCGGACGCTGACAAGATATCGAGTTTTTAGCCTGATACATTTCAGTAAGTGGATTGTCACTGCATTATCTCACTGGAGTCTATATTTATCCCTCGTCAGGCCTCTTTCTTAGGATGCGTTGCACCAACGTCGTTCATGATCTCGGTTCAGCTGAACCTAGATCAAAAGTTGAACCAAATTCATGCTGAATTACGTTGCACCAAGTTGAACTCGGATCAGCTGATCCCGTTCAGTTGAACGGCCGTGGTTATTCCATGGACAACGCTGATTGGTCAACCAAGCTCGGCCTATGGGCCAACTACTGTGAATGACTGCTATCTACCAAGTTTTTTAAGGTAATAGGATAATCATTGGATCTGTAAAAGCCTGGTTCAGTAGAATTGTTATCATCATTGTTCTTATAGAGGGGTTTAATGTGGCTTGAATAAGAAGCGTTATTTTTAGGATCGTGAAAGTGAAGTGTCAAGATGCTGCCTGAAGACTAAGCAGAAATTATGATGAAAAAGAAAGAGATAAAGATAGATTGTTTGAAAACGTTACTGACCCAACGTCAATGTCAGAAATTCTTCCGACTGTCAAAACACTTTTTTTTGTGTTATTCTATGTTGTTAAAGGATTGTAAAATGAAGCCGGCATTAGTGCAGTGAGACGATTGTTTTTGCATTTAATAGATTTCATTTGCATTGTGTAGAACTGAGTCTACTTGTGAAATCCAGATGGTTTGACCATTTTATCAGTGAGTAACTTTTGTTTTTTTTTTATGTTTCTGCTGCATGTAATTTATACTTCAGTGTAGGTTTAATGCTTCTGCATTGTTGGTAGGCAATTATCTCTCTTTTCATATAAAATGGACTAGATTTTGGAACCTCACTGTAGTCATTTTGATGACTAAAAATTAAGTTTATCTAGTATCAGTAGTTGTTTTTTGGGGGCTGCAAATTTTCACCGACTACTGTCTGCTGTTTGCTACACTTGCTACAGTTTATGTTATTTGTATGGTTTAATCTTCTTTTCTGGCTCCTTCATATTTATGTATTTGGTATTTTTTTAAAGGCTGGCATTTTTGCATGCTATTCAGTTATAATTGTTTAGTTTTTTTCTGCTATGTCTATCATGCATTATTTACTGATACTGTAGACTTTATGATAAACTTGTGATACTGACTGTCACTTACTTACTTACTTACTTATTTATATACTTACTGTGTGGTTTGCAGGCGTTGTGCTTTTGCTCAACTTCTGCTGGAGTATTTACAACACTGTCCGCATTTCAGGTTTATCAGCTTGTTTTTCATTTTTATTTTCATTTTTTTGCATAATAATTTTAATAGGTTGGTGCATTTGGTATTTGTTATAAAATTTGATGAACTCTCTGCAGTTTTGCTGAGATAGCCACCCGATTTATATAATATTAATAATAATAATGATGATGATGATGATGAGAATAACACCAGTGACAGTAATAAAAATCACATGATATATTTAATTTGTTTATAGCATGGCGTTAAAAACCAAAAGAGTCATCAGGCAAAAGAAAAATAACGGGAAACTGCACTAGACAACGCAGAAGTACCTGAAAAATGTCATCATTAAAATAACTTTTTTGTGTGTTTTGTCTGCAGTATGAATAGCAGTAGCACGTTTGTTGTATGCCTTCTGCTTATTGTTGTGATGTTTGTCGGTGATTAGAATTCAAGAAGCATTCCGGATTCACTTGGCTTTATGCAGAAAAACAGTTTGAGTGGGTCATCGTTGTCTTTGTTGTCTGTAAGTTTTGCTGCATTTTGAATTTATGCTGATATCATAGCTATTATATTGAGTTATTAAATTATTTACCATTAGTGTGTTGAGTTATCGGAGCCAGATTTTGTAACCATCAGATGCTTTTTTCCATTTGTGGTAGTTTACTTTTTGACGAGTTGACTTAGCTGGAATTAACTTCAGGGTTTCCACTGTTCCTGAAAAGTTTTGAAATTGGATATGGTTGCTGAAAAAGTCAGAAAAAAGTCCTGATTTTTAGTCGTGTTATCCTGAAAAACCAAGATACTGAATCCGTAATTTTTTCCAGTAACATTTGTGCTTAATTACTGGAATTGCTTACGTGTTTCACATAAACTAACTTACTTATTTTTGCATACATCATTAATCTGTCAGGTAATACTTCATGTATCATGTTTTCTCGCTAAAATAACTCAGGTGCTTGTAGTTTAGCTAAGTGCATCGATGGGTTTTTCTTGTTTTTATGGTGCTGAAAAAGTCCTGAATTCTGATTGCCATTTTAGTGGGAACCCTGTAACTTCTGAAAAAAGTGAAAAATTAGCCAGTTAATTTCTCATAAATTGATAGATATACACTGTGACTCGAAATTCTAGGCCATCTAGTTTGTTGTGTTTAATGATAACTTTAGTCTTCCGGGTGTTATCTGGAGATTGTCCTGGAAGAATATTGAAAATCTTTTGCCACTACTTAGTGCAGTTGTGGTGAGACTCGGTGGCATATTTTTGATTGGCAGTCCAGTGAAAACCTCTCGGGACTGCTGCAACAAGTTTTTCATTTTCAGTCATTCAATCAAGCAATCAGAACTCATTCACATCGTGTCGTGTGTCATGAACAAACCAGACGCTCAATGTGTAACGTAAAACTGCTGAGGAGAAGCGTGCATTGTGTGTGGTTATTCGTTACTTTTGATTTGATTTATATTGTTGCAGTAATAAGTAAATGATAGATTTTAGTTGGTGTGGCATTCTGATGTCTAATAGGATAAAATTAAACAATTGTTTGTTAGTTTATGTGGTTGAAATCATCTTGAAGATTCTCGGTCTCGGTGTTCATCAGTATTTTGACTCACACTGGAACAGGTCAGTGTCGTGGCATTTTTGTGTCTTGAAGTTGACGTTTCGAATGTGAAGTCATTTTGTTTTTAAGTTTGTTATACATATAACATTTATGTTTTACTTACTTATTACTTGTTCGCATATTTGCCTACTTAAGAATAAAAGCGGGAGATCAGGTGTTGTAATAGGTTTGAGTTACAATGTTTCTGTGTTATCGGTTTGATTTCGTCATGGTGTCCGCTATAACGTCTCTTGTCTATCATAGGTTTGACTTACAATACGTGTCTGTGTGTCGTAGGTTTGATTTCATCGTGGTGCTGACGTCATTCATCAGCATGTTGCTACATGTCTCCGGCATTGCTTTCTGCTCCGTCACCGTCCTGCCGCTCTTCAGAATTCTCAGGTCTCTGCTGCCGCTTGCTGTATAGATAGAACTGTCACTGTTCGTCAGATAATGACATAATTTGTCTACAGGGTGGTCAAAAAAAACGGCACAAAGTTTATGGCACCATAATTTTGCAACCGTACATCACAGAGTCATGCAGTTTTCAGCAAAATGTTCTGAAGGAAATTTTTTACATGACTAAAGTCAGTGTTTAAATACTGCAATCAAATATTCATTGTTTTTGCCTCTCGCAAGTGAACTATTGAAAAACAGTATTACCTTCAATGTACCTTGATCCATAGAAACATGCCACTATTACTTTTTCAATAGCTCTGCGAAACATTGGTCGATTTCAATAATTTCTGGCAGGCGACATTAAGAAGAAACTTGACGCAAAGGTCTGTAGTTTTGGCCATCTCAACTTAAGGCTGTTGCTACACTACCGTGTGAAATGCAGAAGTCGCAGTTTGGCCATTGACAACAATTAATTCCTTCTGGGTAGCATATGTGTTGCCTCAGAAATTATTAACTGAATAGCGACAAATGCAATTGGCAATTATTATCACTCAAAAAGTCACATGTGTCACATCACATCATCTTCATTACACAGCATGTGCTCAAATGCAGCACAAATGCAAGCAGTAAACATTGACACAATTTGCCAACAGCACGTTCAGTAACTGCATGACTTAAGCGGCCCACTCGCTGTTGATGTATCATTTCAGTTTGTGGACTTAAAATTTTAAAGTAAAGATGAAGCAACAAATTTTCAATGATTTTGTGGTCTCAGTAATTTTCTGAGCTGACGCGTGCACTACCAGTATGAATTCATTGTTATTGGTCAAACTACGACTTCTGCATTTCACAAGGTAGCGTAGCAACAGTCTTAGGTCAGTGTGGTTAAAACTACAGACATTTACGTCAACTTTCTTTTTAATGCCGAGTGCCAAACATTATTAAAATCGGCTAATGTTTCACGGATCTATTGAAAAAATAAAAGTGGCACGTTTTTATGGACAGCAGTGTCGAGGGTAATACTGTTTTTGCATAGTTCAACTGCCAGCGGCAATAACAAAAATTATTTAATTGCTGTATTTAAATACTGATTTTAGTCACGTAAAGAATTTCTTTCGGAACATTTTGCTGAAAACCACATGACTCTATGACGTATGGGTGCAAAATTGTGGTGTCATTAACTTTGTGCCGTTTTTTAACCACCCTGTCTAGTATTAGAATGCAGCAGTGATGACCGAAGGGTCCCAGGATCAACTCCCGAGTCGGGGCACTGTCAGGTAACAATCTTGGGCAAGTTGTTCTCACACATTTGCCTCTGTTCACCAAGCAGTATAATTTGGTACCGGTCAAAGGGTGGTGATGCCCCGAGGCTGAGAAGGTAACCGTAGGTCTGGCGTCGCACTGGCCATGCGTCACAGACTCAGTATAGTGGTCTATCCACCTACTGGCTCAATGGCCAACGTATGGGAGATGAGCACCCCACCTATGCTCCTGATGGGGCACGGCCTGGTTTGCCTTGCTTTGCTCCATATTGCCTAATTGCCGTTAATTCTGTCCTTTTAAGAACCAGCTTGACCTAAATCTCCAGTCAGATGTTGAGTTGAGTTGAGACATGGTCACAGAAAAGTCTGTTGCTGTTTTTTTTCACAAGACCAAGAATCTACACAGTTAAAAGGTTCGTGGATATTTCACGTACTTAAATTAATATGGTGCAGTATTTTTTGTGTTTGTAATGATGGCTTAATGGTCCGAAGCATGTAGGTTTTGGATAAAACATAAACTGTTGCATTTTACTGTAGACTCCCCCCCGTCATCCAATAGACAGCATTATCAGATTGATGACTGATATCCAGATTGATATCCAGATGGAGGATAACAGGGAAGATTGTTGGAATTGCCATTATCGATATACATGCACAGTTATAATCGGTAGTTTTTACAATTCTAGATTTAGGTCATTCTGTGTGTTTTGTGTTTCATAAAGGTTAAACTTTCTGTTTTGTTATTATGTGTATGTGCAATTGTGCCTGCAGAGGCCGTTCCCGAAATGACCTATACTCTGTCGGGTGGGACATTAAACTCAGTCTACTCACTCACTCACTCACTCGAATTTTACTGTCCTCCCTTGAGGGAGCTTTGAGTGAGGAAGGGAATGGCATTTTTGAGCTATTATGTTTTCCTCATTTCTAAGTCGATCACATTATAAACACAATGTTGTGCAATCGTTGTTTTTCAGATTGTTTACACTAAGGCTGACATTTATCGACATATTCGGAACACTTCGTATTCTGGTTCGAAGAATGGTCAGGTAGGGTCGCTTCTAGCTTGAATTGTATATGTGTCAGATTGTGCATAAAAACCTCATTTTGTAACTTAACTGTAGCCTTTACTGTGGCAAAAAACTCAACTGTAACATGCGTACCTAGAAGAGCTGGAGGTGACCAGAGATTTCAAACCTCTTGCCACCTAGTGAATATTGTGGAGTAATTTGGAAAAAAAATTTCCGGACTGGATCCAGATTGAGTAGCCTTAGATCTGGATTTTGAACCCAATTGCCATTCCGTAAAATTTTATCAACGTTTGTCTTTCGGTTTCAATCACTAGTCTAGCACTCTGAAGCTCTGCTCTATTTGTACAATAATAATAAGAATAGTAAACTAATTTGTATAGCGCCAGTGTGTCGATTGACTCCAGAGGTGCTGGATGGACAGTCGCAGTGGTGCAGTAGAGTTAGAGCAAAGTCTAAATGTGTGACAGAAGATATATCAACATTCGTCCAGTAATGAGGGTTGGTCTAAACATGCTAAGTTGCTAATAATGGCTTGGTTTATTATCCAACGATGACTGTAGTGTATGTCTGTCGTTAGGCGCGTGTTTTCAGCCTGGCTGTCAACAAGTCAAGGTGTATAATGTCGAGTTTCCTCAAGTTCGTTTGTCATAAGCTTACATCATTTAATACAGTCTGAATCATCTTTAAAGAGCAAATCCTGTATTTTTATGCGCAAAAGCAACTACTGCTTTCAGCGCATCTTAGCCGTCGCAATTCTGTCCGTCTGTCTGTTTGTTCATCTGTCTGTCACACTGGTGGATCAGTCAAAAACAGTGCAAGCTAGGATCACCAAATCTTCACCGTCGGCTGCATGGAAGACTCTTAGTTTCAGGAACCGTAAAGCTTTTCCATAAATTTGAAGGGGGTCACCCCAAACGAGGGCGCTAAATGAGACGGGGTGGGCAAAATTTGCAATTTTGGCCAATAAATCGCTGTATTTCAGTAACTGTGCAAGATAGGGCCTAGGTTACTATTAATCACTAATAGGAAGTTGTACACTGACTCTCGATTGGCGCCGAATTCAATGACCTTGAACGCCAAAATAGGGGGTTTTGTGGATTTTTTGGCGATTTCGGGTTGCGACACAAATCTATATCATTTACAAGGTGGTGCCACGCAACAAGCTATGCTATGGCCGATGCATGCATATACATGATCGATTTCAAGCATCTGCAAACCGTTTTATTATCTGTATCTTAATCTAGAATTAAGACTTTCTTCTCAATCGCGGGTATTACGATGACAGAATTATAAATGTTAAGACACCCAAATTTTGGCCGTAGGTGAAACAAGTAATCGCACGTAAAAAATGGTTTCAGAATGGCACAGACATGCTGCTTATCACAACAAGCACTGCCGACGACCTTTTTAGAAATGTCAACGTCGATGACCTTGAATGACCTTTAACCTCCAAAATAGCAGGTTTTAGGGAACTTTTTCACAATTTTGCGCTGCGACACGTATTTTAAGAGTGAATTGCGCCAAAATGGCTGGAGATAGACCAAGACAACCTGCATATGAAATTTTCAGCATGGAATGTAGATTTTAGCAGTCCAAGTCTGGACCCTCTAGATTCAAAGAGCCCTGTGCACATGGGTTTCAAAGAGGGCTACCCGTGTAAAAAGTGGTTATTTATCCTCTGTTGGCTTGTCTAGCGTGCAAATGGTTGCAAATAGGCACAGCCATGCTGCTTATCATAACAAGCACTGACGACGAGCTTCTTATGAATGTCAACAGCGATGACCTTGAATGACCTTGAATTCTAAAAATAGTGATTTTAAGTGATTTTTTGGCGATTTTTGGCTGCAAAAGAGTGAATTGCGACGAAATGGATGGAGATAGACTAAGATTACTTGCGAACAGGAACTGCTATAGGCTTTCGCGCATCTCGTGAGCATTAGCGCAAATTTCTTGTACTTGTTTGTTCGTTGCAGTACGGCCATTGTGCTGCTGATGCTGTACTACTGTTTTGCAATAATTGGCATGGAGGCCTTCTCTTCATACACCGACCAGTTGAAGAACTGCTGCAAGTAAGCGATCATTTTTTCTTTCGGACTTTCCACACATCATCATCAGTGCATAGTCAGCAAGGATTGTAGTGTCACTCCTGAGTGTCCACTTGACAAGGCTTGTCTCCACAGGTCAGCAGGCAGTGTTGTCCCCATGAAGTTGATCGGGCCATCTGTTTTTTCGGCAGCCTGGACGACGCCTCCAGCTATGGTCGGGGGACCTCTGAGGGTTACGTCAAAGTAGCACCAAACTAGAAAGCAATCACAGCTCGCAGGTACCTCCGCCAAGGCAATGCTATTCGCCAGGTGGCGTCACCATATTCGCTTTGCCATCAGTTTCGCTTATGCCGCCTTTAACACAATGTTAACGAAAATTTCAAAGTGATCCAGAATTCCTGCCGCATCACCCCCAAAATTGAATCACTTGTAGGTTATACCATACCCGACTTTCCCTCATAATTTCAGAAAGATCCCTCCATAACTTTTTGAGTTATCTTGCTAACACACAGACAAACAAACAAACAAACAAAAACTGGCAAAAGCATAACCTCCTTGGCGGAGGTAAAAACCTGATAGGTTGGACTATCATCTCGAAATTTTTTTTAATTAAAATTTTATACTTTTTCTAATGTATTAGCATTGGAGTGTGCTATAAAGATTCTCTTTTGGGTGTCCAGCCCAGCTGAGGAATAATTTCTGCTGATAATTAGGTGAGTTAGGTGCACATGTGTGCACATCGTTTTAATAGCTAAAACGAATGCACTATTTTGGGTAGGCACTTTTTCACTAGAATAAGCCTGAATTGCAGTCATTTTTTTAATATTTTTAACTAATTTTCTAGCGCCTGGGCTGGTGAATGAGTTGTCAATCATAACCTCTTGATGGTATTTTCAGGTGCATTCCCATTACCTGTTGAATTTTGTAACTTCATTCTTTGTAGCCTGTTTCAGGCTAAAAATCTGAAACTTCTGCATGTAGGAACACAAGCGTCGAAGAATACTATGTGTACGACAACGACTCGAGTGGATATTATCTCAACTCATTTGAAAACGTTCTCGTCAGTGGTGGTAGGTGCATAGTCTCATGTTCGTGTTTGTTAATTTATGAATAATATCATCAAGTGAGTGAGTGAGTGAGTGAGTAGGGCTTAAAGTCCTGCCTGACACAACATAGGTCATTTCGGGAACGGCCTTTCCAGGCAATGCACGTATTCCAATAATGGAATAGCAAGTTTTACCTTAACAGAAAGCCTAATATCAAACATAAAACACAGAAACGACCTGAACCTAAAATTGTAAGAACTTGCCAATATAATTGTGTATATATAGTGGTAATGGCGGTTTTAATTATTTTCCCTATTATCCTCTAGATGGTCATCAGTCTCATATCGCTGTCTATTGGAGGACAGGCGGTGGTCGTAACAAAGTCCACAGTCATTCGGCAGCATGATATGAAGAACTGAACATCATTATATTGCGGAAGGGAAAGTCGTATCAGGCTGGTGATGGTACCATTGGATGGAACGTTGCTCGGGTCTTGTAGATTGGCTGTAGTAACCATTCTGCTGGTTTGGCTGCAATTTTCACTGTAAATACCAACTATTAGTTTGAACACTTTGAATATTCCTGTGTCCGACTGAGAATTGATTTATCCGATGGTTCATGCAAGTTAATATTCGTCTGTTATGTGTCTGACTGCTTTGACATCAGAGCACACGTGACATGGGCAATGGTTGTGATGTTTCTGCTGATGATAAAAGAAGACTTATACTTGGAACTGCACTTTCATCCATTGTCACGTGACATGCCAAGACATCTTTTTACTGTCTACTCAAAAATCGATGTTCCTTTATTGTGTGACATATATATGGTCGTTTTGTGTGTTTTCTGTGGACAGTGACGTTGTTTGAACTGACAGTAGTCAACAACTGGTGGATTCATATGGTAAGAGATGCACACAGACTTTTTTGGTTTTGCTAATTTTTGAAGCTGTAATTTCAAACTGTTTATGTTAATGAGAATTACAGAGTAATTACTTCACCATCTTCAGACATAAAACACTCACTTATGTTTATATTACTGGAAAATGCTCAGGTTTTTACGAATTTTTTGGTAATGCTCAAGATGAATTAGATGTTCTATCAACAGGGTTGTTAATATTGCTGTATTGCAATTATTGCAATACGTATTGCAATACTCTTTAGTATTGCAACATGTATTGCAATACTTGTGGCATGTTTAGTATTGCATGTGGTATTGCAATACTTTTAGGACTGAAATATTGCAATACTTAGAAAATTGGCGCAAAATTTTGCATGATGGTCAGTACTAGGCCAAAAACATGCAAAATTTGGCCCGATTTCAGACGACTTCGAAGTTCGGCGGCGAATATCTCCGGAACGGATGAAGATATTCAAAATTGGACAAATATTTGATCTACCGCAATTCCTCCCGCGTTAGGCGAAACAAGACTGGTGAAGTTTGGTCCAGTAACCTTGGAGATCTTGATGTGAAATTGTACCCACTTAAAGTGCATTTTTCGGAAGACCAAATTTCAGCACCTAATGGGTGCTGCGCCCCCAAATTTTTACATGCGCTAGAGAATGATTAAGTCTTACTACTGCACCCCCACTGGAGACGGGGGTCCTTTTTACATTTTTTTAACGGGGGTCAGAAATTGGCTTAAAATTTAGTAAATGCACCTCTATAACTTTGCCGGTAGTGGGAGTAGCTCTGTGATACTTTGCCTTGTGACATGCCTCTAGGTTGGGGTGTTAATGCGGGTACAACTTTTGGGGGACGCTGCCCCCTCAAAATTTTAGAGGGCAAAAAACGTCCAAAGTTTGGTGCAATTTAGGACAACTTTTGAATTTGACTGCAAATACCTCTGGAGCGCATAGAGATATCAACAAGCGGTCAATGGCGTTATTAAGGGCTATTCATCCCGTGTTGAACACAAAAAAAATGTGAACTTTGGCCCACTAACAAAAAAGTTATAAATGTGCATGTTGACCCACCCTATGTCAACATTGCGCTTTCTGCGTATACTAATGCATTTGAGTTCGGGCCATGTGACTTTGCCACCAGGGAAATTTCACAATCCTCAAATTTTCCCCCAATCGGACTTAGAGCACAAGGCAGACTTGCGTTGGGCTTTGCCCCGAATTTTTAGTTGTTCAAATTCTGGGTTGACCACATTATCATATAGTTCGTAATCAACCTTTAATGTAGAAAAAAATTGCACACATTGGCAAAAATCGTAATTCATTTGGGGGAAGCAGATAGTGTAGCATTGCAAAAGGTATTGCAATCACTATTGCAATACTTTTTTGACTAAGTATTGCTATTGCTATTGCAATATTGTTCGCCAGTATTGCCAACAGCCCTGTCCATCAGCATGTTCTTAATCCAACGATTTGCTGTAGCAGGTAGTATAGTTGTGATGTTTCATTCGTTCATTTATTTGCTGTCAAGTGGAAACTGGAATCACTGGTGGTCTAGTGGGTGTTGACGTTTATATTATCGCTGTGTGGTAAACTGTGCAGGAAGGATATGCAAACGTTGTGTCAAGCTGGGCTCGTGTTTATTTCATGGTTTTCTACATGATCGCTTCCGTGAGTAGTTAAGATTTTACTGATATTTATTTCTTAAGGCGTGTACATAGTGACAGACATGAACTGAACTGAACACAACTGAAATTTTTGTTCAGTTAATTTGCATTTAAAGAGCATACTAAATGACAGAAGTGGAATGAACTGTATCAAAATGCCGGTTCAGTTGCATTGACAAGATTGTACTAAGAAAATGAACTGGTGTTTCATTTAAAATTTTATTTCAGTTATTTTTTGCAAAGTGTACTAGCCGCTAGAATATGTCAGCAGCTGGACGTCTTTCACCAGCACAACTTACGGAAGATTCTGGGCATTACATGGAAGGACCACGTGACTAACATGGAGGTGCTAAGCCGGACTGGGCAACGAAGATTACAGGACATTGTAGCAGAGAGACGACTTCAGATGGCAGGCCATATCATCAGGATGCCATCTGGACGACCAGCCAATCACGCCATGTCATGGACGACTCATGGTAGTGGCAGACGATGAGGTCGTCCAACGAACACTTGGCGGTCTACATTTAAAGAAGACCTGGTGGACCGAGGAGTCGATTGGAACAGCATCCGGGCTGTGGCTACAAACAGAAGCAGATGGCGAACTCTTGCTGCCCATTGTCCCGTCAAGGACCGGAGGATCTAAGTGATAAGTGCTAAGTACTAGCCGAATTCAGTTCAGTTTAGTTTCTTTGTTTTGTGCACACTTTTAAGCAATGCAGTGCCATACTGAGCTAGTTGTTTTACTTACTGTCTTGAGGACTGTGTGTGTGGAGGATGTTTATAAGTGAAAGATGTCGCATGAAGTGATATATCGGGAACTGCAAAAGATTGAAACGTGAAACTTTGCATGTGGGTATAGCATGCTTGGAGTGCAGTGTCTATGTGTGATGTTGGCAATATAGATACAGTGCATTATTAAATCAAGAAAATTACTGATGTTACAGTTGTAAATTTATGAACAAAATCCATCAGTTTACTGTATGTTGTGGGATGTTTAAGTCTGCTGGTAAATGAAGAAGGTGCAAAGATAACCGGACAGTCGTTGTTAACATTGAATAATACATATGCTTCACTGTTATGTGGTTATTTGCAGGTGGTGGTTGCCGTGATAATATCTTTCATTCTGGAAGCGTTCTTGTTTCGTATTAGGAACAAAACGCATACACAGGCACAAGCGCAGGACGAGAACAGTAAGTAGCACTGTTGTTATATGTTTCACATCTTTTGTTTAAGTTCGTTATCATGTGTTCCTCTGTATAGATGGCTGGGGTATGCGTTGCTCCCTGGCTTTCTTTCAAGTTAGGAAAAAGTTCTTCACAGCCACAAAATTTACTATTAGCTAATGTGGCTCGTTGAGGACTGTTTTAAGCTGGAATGTGGAATATTTTTCAGCTAGGCATGGTTTCCTGATAATGAGTTGGCATCTTGGCTTACGTTAAGCCTGCTGAGATCAGCAGCATTATGTGTGCAGTGAAAACAACACTCTTCTGTCGCAGATGTTTTTACGCACGAAAGCAGCTACTGCTTTCAGCGCATCTTAGCTGTCGCAATTCTGACTGTCTGTCTGTCTGTCTGTCTGTCCGTCACACGGGTGGATCAGTCAAATACGGTGCAAGCTAGAATCACCAAATCTTCATCTTCGGCTGCTTGGAAGACTAGTTTCAGGAACCTTAAAGCTTTTCCATAAATTCGAAGGGGGTCACCCCGAATGAGGGCAAAAAATGAGAGGGGGTTGGAAAAATTTGCAATTTTGGCCAGTAAGTTGCTGTATCTCAATAATGATGCAAGATAGGGCCTAGGTTACTATTAATCACTTATAGGAAGTCGTACACTGGCTCTCGATTGGTGCTGAATTCAATGACTTGGATGACCTTGAGCGCTAAAATAGGGGTTTTATCCATTTTTTGGCGATTGCACACTGTGAGGCACATTTCAAGAGCAAATTGCGTGAAATTCACTATAGATAGACCAAGACAAGCTGCATACGGAAATTTCAGCATTGAACGTAGATTTCGATGGTCTCAATCTTGATTTTCTAGGTTCAAGGAAACGAGCGCACGAGGGCATCAAAGAGCGGTACCCCCGTAAAAGTTGTTATTTTACCGTTGTTCGCCAGTCTTTCATAAAAACGGTTGCAGATCACCATGTGCATGCTGCCTATCACAACAAGCACTAGTGATGAGCTTTTCAGTCGTATCGACATCTATGACTTTGAAAGACCCCGAACTTCCAAAATAAGGGTTATTTTTATTTTTGCGATCTTCGGCTGCAGCGCACATTCCAAGAATGAACTGCAACGA
>Ga0056128_1000271_pt1:0-10000 | contig 41015 bp, 23 predicted proteins | sample WorMetLIZISLAND2_FD_71113 | JGI IMG/M metagenome (GOLD analysis project Ga0056128, IMG submission 71113) | Marine gutless worms symbiont microbial communities from Max Planck institute for Marine Microbiology, Germany - Olavius geniculatus... ... | reverse complement strand
TTGAGTTTTTGCAGCCAACTTGTAAATTGTTGCTGTGCCTAGCAAATGGAAACTAAGAGGAATTTCACTTTTTCCCAAACTAATTTGGACTTGTCTGTGTTTCGGCAGGAATGGTTGTCACAGCCAGTAGAACTGTTATGAACGAGCTTCAAACATATCTGTCTACTACTAATCCTGCAGTTTATTCCGCTTGCCACCCACCAATTGGTCGACCTCGCTGATTAATATTCACGATGTCGGTGTGGCTGCAGTGAGTGATTAGTTCGTTTACAACACATGATCAGCGCATTGTCCAATAGCAGCTGTCGTTACTATGCAACGAACGAATGTGAACTGATGATAAGACTTAACTGTTTCTGCTTCGAGAAACTGGTTGTAAGTCTTCACTGTCGGGCTAATGCTACCGGGCACTATCTATGCCGGCTCTGGCTATTAGATATAAAAACTCCACTGGCCAATAAATCAGTATAATTCAGTGTTTTCCTAGGGATTAGTGGCCCGATTTTGACAACTTTTTGGGAATTTTTTAAAGATTTTTTCTGATAATTTTTCAAATTCTTCCCATTTTGTTTCTCAGTTAACAACATAAGATTTTTAGTAGTTTTTCTAAGACAATTTATAGGTTATTTTTAAAGCCGCATTATTTTGTAAGAATATATGTCTGATTTCTTTCTAGGATTTGCATAAGTTAATCTTAGGAACATTTGAAGTCTGGCCCGAGCTCATTGAACGATGTGGGAATGTGATAAATGTAGCGTAATGAGCATCTGTGATTTGCTGAAGAACCTTTATTTTCTTAGAGCAAGCCTCAAGTTTTTGTGCATTTTAAGATTGCCCCATTTTTGTATTGTGTACAGCGTATGCTGCGTATTTAATCTGTTTTTATTGTTTACTCATATTTTTATCAGTGTTTCTGTGCGCTGTTGTTACTGATGGCTGTTCGTTTGTTATACTGTATTTTTATTGTCATTTGTTTGAGACATTTTATCGCAAATTTGGAGAAGTGTTATTTTTTAGTTTTTTTGGACCAACCAATGTTACTATAACTCGCTGCAAATTGTGCCTGTTCAAATTGGGTTGTTTTTTGGAGGGGGGTTTATTTATGTAATTTAATTTTAAGTAAGTAAGTAAGTAAGTAAATGATATATAAAGGGCCAATTTTTAAGCTGGTGTTGAACCTGAATACGTTTCTGGTGTTCATGTTTAGTCTGAAAAATATTTCTGCAATATTTTTTGCTTCTTTCACCGGTGCACAGAGTAATCAGTTGTCTCTAATTGACGTTAACTCTTTGTCTGTTAACTAGAGCTGTGAAAAATAACGATTTATTGCCAAAGACTAATAGTTTAAATTGTTAAAATTTTGATTAAGTCGTGTCACTAAGACATTGTAAAATAGATACAATGACATCATGACAAGCATCAGAAATTATCTCAGTCATCTGTTTTTTTCCGAAAAAAAGTCAACATTTTAGTCGACATTTTCCCTACATGACTAAGTTAGGAAAAAAACAATCAATAGTTGCATTTCAGTGCATCTGTGAGAATTTATGATACGTTAATCATTACTTTTTATAAAGCTAGCTGTAAAAAAGTTAATCGTTACCAGCTGCAGTTGTAACGTTTATTTTACTGTATATTTTGTTACCATCGTTTACATAGCTGTGCGTTTCCATATGACTAAGAATGTTTTAAATTGTTGCTGTTTACTGGATGTATTCTATAGTATAAAGCATTACTTGTTTAGTATTAACGGATCACAATATGACTACTTTGAATTTTTTTGTTTAACCAGCCAGTTTTCCTCATTATGTGTTTTTATGTCACATTTTTATATTAACAGTGAACCATTTGGTTTGTTCTAAGGTTGACTTTTCTTGTTGTGATTAACTCAGTTGCACTGCAGTTACCGTCAGTCAAGCATTTTTGGTTATTTGATAATATACACATTTAACTTTTTGTCTTTCGATTTGTGTTCTCACTGCTCTTGAACTGATGTTTTGTAATTAATGGGAAAAAATATGAATTATTAGTAACAGTGGTGTTTTTTATTGATTTTGTCTGTCTTACCAAACATCGTGGGCATTCATTTATCCCTCCATTTCATTAGTCCATTCATTAATAATTTGTCTTAACTTGAGTTCCGCAGACAGTAAAGAGAATCTGGCACACTTTTGTTTGCTGAAACATCAAAATTTATGTTTTTGTTTACAAAGAAATCTTAAGCTTAACCCCCTATTCTGGATTCTCAATTTCTATGTACGCCACTGATAAAAAATGATTTTTGTAAAAAAAAGAACTTGCTTGATTTTATTCCGTTATTTGCGGTACTTTGCTAGCGCTGCACAAGGAAATGCGCCCCTCCCCGAATGATTCCTCGGCCATTTATTGCCCCCCCACTGGCAAAAAAAACTAGCATCCTAGTGTCAAGATTAGATGTCCTACGCCCCTTATTCAGAATGCGGGGAACCATGTACTTTCTATCTTCAAAATATCTGCTCGAGATAATAAATGTTTAGCACATATTTGCAAGAAATGTTTTATTTCACAAGTAACAATGCACGGCCACAGCCTTAAGTGTGTAAAGCAAGAAATCTGAGCTAATGCTCATGAAACGCACGAGAGCCTGTAGCAGTTCCTGTTCGCAGGTAATCTTGGTCTATCCCCATCCAGTTTGTTGCAGTTCACTTTTATGCAGCCAAAAATCGCGAAAAATTCACTAAAACTCCCTATCTTGAGGGTTCAAGGTCATTCAAGGTCATCGATATTGACATTCCTAAGAAGCTCGTCGCAAGTGCTTGTTATGATTAGCAGCATGTGTGCCTATCTGCATCCACGCTAGAAAAACCATTAAAGGTAAAATAACCTTTTAAGCGGGGTGCCGCTCTTCCACGCCCTAGTTCTAGGGGAACATCCCCCCTCACCCAGCGTTATGAAATTTTGTCACGAAATACTAGAGACTCTAGGTTATCATACGGTAAAAACCCGAAGTCTCTATCTCACATGGGCTCGAAACGGTACCGGGTTGTGACAGACGGGCAGACAGACAGAATTACCAACCATAGCTAATACGCGCTATGCTAGCTCTCGCACGTAAAAATTTGCCCATAGCCTGGAGGCCTACAACAAAAATTTAATAAGAAACAGAGGTCACAAATGACATTGTTGTCTAACATTGTGTTTATGATTATTATTTCGTCAACTACGCTTTAGTTTCAATTGTACTCGACGAAAACAACTTTATTGAGTTGGTAAACTTGTTTTGGTCATCGTATCCACTAAATAAGGTACAACTTTTAGAGGCCCTGGACAAAAGTCATATTGACATTGTAAAGCTATTTGCTCAGCAGATATCCATCAATAACAGCTTGAAGAAACGACCAAAACGAACAGTTACAATCATCGTCGTTCACGTACAATAAATATCAGCCATCGTTAGTACGCAGTTAATAGAGTAACGCATATTAAACACACACACACACAGAAAAAAAATTGTTAAAATTCTGCAGATCGACAGCCAGCAGAGATTGCTCTATATCATCGTTAGATGTACACGGCTACATATGAGAGAGTATATAACAGTGTACGTACCCTGTATTCGCAATACTTTGTGACTCACATGCAGCTGAAACGATCGGCTAATTTTCTAAGTAACGTACGATCGTCTCACAGAAAAACGCTAAATATCAGAGACATCATCAGTAAATAAGCGGCGAACATAGAACAACACAAAACAGCATTAACTTACATCAGTTGGAGTATGTTTGCACAATATGTCCGACAGCCTGGCTTTGTAATTCTAGGACAGTTTTGGACTTCAAGATGCAACTAGGTGCACTGCTGCATTTTGGAAACAAGCAATAATATAGGCTGCATGCCGGTGCGACCAACTGAAATCGAATGGCGACCGCGCGGCACAACCTGTTTTTACTAAGGATTTTAGCCAAATATTCATAGCGTAACCGCCCTCCTCGGTTACCACCCCCCCTCGGCGCCTACGGCGCCTCGACCCTACGTCTCGACGCCTTCGGCGTCTCCCGCCCCCCCTATTGGAAAATTCTGGATCCGCCACTGGGAACATGAAGTTACTGGTTTCAAAAAGTCATAAAATTCTGACGGCATTCCCTAGACCTAGGTCTGTAATACATTTTGCTCTTTAGGGAATAAAATATGCTAACCAGTAGCTACAACTTTCAAATCATTATGTTCACGGTCATCTGTAAGCCGCAGACTTTAGCAGGGATGGCATAAGCCTACATGTCTTCGTGAAGTATAGGCTAATAACTCGTATAATAAGTATGCGGCGTTTTGTCAAAACGAGCCCGAAAGTAGCCTACTGGAGACGCCTTTAAAATCGAAACTGTGTTCCGGGGTCGCCTCGCTTTTATATCGGCACCTTCTTTGGGGTGAACAAATGGAAAATAATGCAGCAGAAGAAGCAAATTCGGGCAGCTGCGTTACTGAATCAACGGTTCAACCAGGAATTTCTATTCCTATTATACCTATTGGGTGCAGCTTGCGCCTATTGGAAAAAAGGGTAGAGTTTTGTAAGGGTGTAAGCAGCAGAAGAAGCTGGCGAACGGTGGCCGGAGAAATCGAGAAATATAGGTTTTGTTAGCAGCGGCAACAGGTGCACATTCAATCTTGGTCAACAGTGAAGAAAGCGGTGTCGCTTAAGACGTTATTACGGAGTCAGCCCAGGAGAGAACCTAGAACTAATGAGGGACAACTCAGTGACGATGCATAAGCAGAAGCGTGCTCAAATAGCGCAGTTTCAAGCAGTTTAGCGGACAGTCTTGTGCCGGGTCTTGGCCGTGACAGATAACAAGACCTGAGTGAGAGAATCCGCGCGCGCAAATTCGCCGTGCGCAAATTCGGGCAGCTCCGTTACTGAATCAACGGTTCAACCAGGGATTTCGATCCATATTATACCTTTTGGGTGCAGCTTGCGCCCATTGAAAAAGGGGGTAGAGAGTTTTGTAATGGTGTGAGCTTATGCAAAATTGCTGTGTCTCCAGAAGCACTGTTTCACATGTAGCTCAAAATGCACCACAAACCGTTTGGCGGCCGGGTTCTGCCCGGACCCGCTGTAGGGGGAGCTTACAGCGCTCTCGCAGACCCCCTAGCTGGACTAAGGGCATGGGGCCCTCGGGAAGGGGAAGAGAAGGATGGAACGCGAAATGGAAAAGAAAAGAGGTATGGGAGAGAAAGGAAATGATAGTGAGAAGGGGGCTGAATGATAGGAAAGGGAAGTGGGAGTAGGGGATAATGCGGGAGGGGGAACTTGAGTCCGATTTAGATTCTAGATTTAGGATGATAGAAACCTTTGCGTTCAATTTCACACACGAGCGAGCGACAACATCGACAACAGCGCCGCAACGACCACGTAACAATGTGTCGCAATATTACGGTAGTAAATTAATTATCATAATTATTATATCATGATATTATATACGACGGGTAGTTACGACGACGATCATTGAAAGCATAATAAGATACGTGCTTCCGTAACGTGGCAACGAAATCAACACCTTCGTTCATCAATCATACACGATACACACTGTTACACACCATTCTGTACAACATAGCATGACTTCAGGGACATTGAGTGGCGTAGACTTGGATCATTTTTCTGGTAGGAAAAGAAATAAAGAAATGTCAGTAAAACACCTATACAGTCAAAAATGGTTTTGTATCCATAGTTTCTGGCCTACAGCTAATTTGAAACGAGTCTTGTAAACAATGACGCAGCTACGCAGTAGAGAGAAAACAAAAATCAGAACTGAAATTACACTGAGACTGTGTTATAGGGTTTTGTATTTATAGCCCCGAATGCGCTAAAATGTGTTTGGCTGCTGGGCTTTGGTCGGAAGGTAAACTGTGCACCCCGTTAATGAAGATATGCCTGCGCCAACCCCAACGTAAAACATTTAGGAACAGAAACTGACAAGACAGTCTCCTCAATTCCGTGATTTGATGACGAATTTGGGGGACGCTGTAAGCTTATTTTACTCGCAAGAGGTTTCAGAAAAACGACCTTGTTGCATAATCATAAAGAACGCCTATTATTACTCAGTTTAACCAAGAAATAAAATGCTTTTGCGAAACATTGTCACTTATCAGCCACTGTCGAATTTTTACGCGCAACAGCAGCTACTGCTGCAGCTCGTCTTAGCCACAGCAATTCTTTGTCTGTCCGTCCGTCCGTCCGGGATACGAGTGAATCAGTCAAAAACGGTGCAAGCTAGGATCATCAAATGTTCACCGTCGGCTGTTTGGAAGACTCTAGTTTCAGGAACCGTAGGCCTAAAGCTTTTTTTATAAATTCGAAAGGGGTCACTCCGAATGAGGGCGCTAAATGAGAGGGAGGTGGGCAAAATTTGCGATTTTCAGCCGATACGGCGTTGGCTGAGCGAGACAGGTCGGGCCCTCTGCCGAGTACAAGTAAAACACTATAGATAATTATTTGCCGGTCGTTTGGCGCCCTCTGGCGACTGTAATAGAAACATTGTTACTAGGATGGATGAAAGATTGTTTTACAGGGCTTTCACACATGCACCGCTGTTGCGCGTTCCCCTTTGCGTTAGCTGGGCTTTTCTTGTTACAAGTTGCAGGGATCGGTTGCACTATTCGCCCTTCGTTGGCTTCGTCATTGTGTGGGCTATTGCTTTAGCATACAACCTTCTTTCAAATAAACTTCTGACACAATGTCATCAGGATCGCTAAGCTTGTCCTTCGTTACAAAACAACAACCAACGCCGAATAGCTTACCACCAAAAATCTAAACTCATCTTTCCAGGACCACTACGGTGTTGGGTCTGCGCGTTGTCAACTGTTAACAGCGAAAATGTTTTTAAAAGTCGTCAAAACAAAAAAAAATACGCTATCTACAAATATTGCTTTGACGTAGAAAATAATGCAAGTAGATACAAAATACAGTGCAGTGCATATTGCTCGTTTAAAAGACTAATTAAAAAGTTATTATATTAATTAGTGTACTGTCATTAGCACATCCTTAGATAATAGCAATTATAGTAATATGATCACATGGCAAAAGGTGCAAACATGTACAAAACGAAACAAAGTTTAAATTAGGTACAGTAAAAACTGTTTAAAAAGTTTTCAAAAACAATTAAACAGTACCGTTATACGCTCAACATATTCTCTCACTATTTCACATGCCATTTTTGGCAGTAAACATAAGTAGGCCTAGACGAAATCGTCAATAGATCCCTATCTACGATGTAAAAAACGGAACCAGAAACTGTTTGAGTGCAAAAATACAACTGGGTCGAAACAATGTGGCAGCTAAAGCAAAGAAAGCAAAATTAAAGGGTTTTGCTCTAAACGTGGCAGTATTTTAATATCGATTATTTTTAAACGTGCGCAAAATACTCATTTAGTGCATTTTATACAACTCGCTAAAAAGATCGTCTTTGGCAATTCGCCGTTAGTCGTTGGCATACCCTCACAACGTAGACCTAATAAAAATTATCAATTATCAACAAAATCAAGAGTTTGAAGATACGATAAAGACGCTTAAACATGTGAAAAGTAGGAGCAGCTCTAAGTTTGTTTGGTAGCAGCGAGTTCCACGCAGTAGGACCAGAGAATTCGAGAAAGCATGTTCCTGAATCTTTGTGATGCGGCCGTCCTATAATAGGCCGCATTACGAATTTTGCTCGTTCGTCCGTCCGTCCGTTTGTCTGTACGTCACGTATGCGCTCATTCCTGAACGAAAAGTCGGAGAAAGCCCAAAATTAGTGCAAACGTTCCGCTGCGCAACAATAGCTGGTGCGTCAGTTTTCGACTCAAACGCAGTTCAGGCGGACGGCCGCAAAAACATATCGGTGCTGGGCCGGAACAGTTTTCTAATTTGTACTTCGTGCCGTAGTTTTGGCGAAACGCATTCCGGTGCGAAATAAAATAAAATTTAATGCAGAGACCTTCTATAAAGCCCATACGAGTTTATATTTATTTACTGTACACTAACGGTTCTATTTCATACACCTGTATAGGGCCTATCATAGTAGTTATGCATACACGTGTACCAGTAAAAAGAATAGAACACAGTAAATACGTGCAAACAACGCGTTTGGCAATGCAATTACTGAGTCGTCCACTTAAGGTACGTTCACAGCGACATAACTGAACAGAACTGGACGGACCGAATAGTTCAGTTCAGTTCAGTTGTGTCGTTCTGTACGCGCCTTTATAACACGCACGCACGCACGCACACGCAACACACTCAAAGTAACGCGCGCACATGAACATCACAATGAAGCATGTTTTAAAAAACAACAACAACAACAACGGTACTATGAAAAGCACCCGGAGAGTGCAGACCCCCACCAAGGCTAAGCCAAAAACCTGTCTGAAAAAAAATCCGCCGTATATTCCGTCAGGTGAGCGATATGCCCTCTGAATAATCTCGAAAACTAAATTTAAGTCTGAGTGAAAAACTGACAGAAAAAAACTCTTTTTTTCAAAATGTTAATCAAAGGAAAACGAAGACCCGAGTCATAAACCGTAAATCGTCATAAGGACCTAACGACTACGCCCCCAAAGTGTTTTTAATCCCCCAATATTTGCAAATATTTATCCACACTTTAGCAATCCTACAAACTACTTCCAGACGTAAGCTAGCCCGCCTTGGCGAAGGCAAAAACATTGCTGTTTAAAAAAGACAACTGAGATTAGAATCAAAATGGCAAACGGGGCGCGCGGCGACAGGGGCGGCTGTCGCTTCGACGTAAAAGTCGCTGTGCTGTTACGTCCGTCGTGCACCCACCCCGCCAGCGCTTACACCATTCAATCAATCATAAAAAGTGCCTATCACGAGCGTCGCCAATCGATCGAATAATCTCTGGCATTTATATGCGCCCGCGAAACGCTTCAATAATGCTCAGTAAAAATCCTCTCGAATTCCGTCAAAGACACGCCTGATCAGGAGCACGTCATTCATTGGACGCCCCTTGAAGACGAATTAAGATCGTACGTGTCAGAACCGCGCCCTTGAATGAGTCAAACTGTCTCTAGCTGCAACAGATAAATAAAAATATACTAGTACATTTTTTATCATAGGCGTACGTAGCTTAATAAACTTCGGCAAAAAATGAGTAAACATAAACGCCTGTAAAAAAAGAATAAAACGGCGTGGCCTTCTTTTACTTGATGCAAGTTAACTAGAGCCACTGCTTCAGAATAGAGTTGGAGCTTTTTTCATATTTCGCACGTCAACTCAACCTCCTACCCTCAGCGAGACCGGCTACAGAGTGAGAATCTAATGTGGTTGATTTGGACGGTGGTATGTCTGTGGGCTGCATCGCGGGTTCGATAATTGGTCTCAGTCTCTGGTGCACTGGACATCACGAATGGATAGCCGCATAGTGCGCTGCGGTGTCGTTAGCTCATGCCAATTTATGGCACTTCCGAGATAGACTTATATAAACATCACTGTATCCAATGGCGTAGCCAAGGGGGGGGGCTGGGGGCCCAGCCCCCCAATCCTCCAGACAAAACATAAGCAAACGTTTAAACTGAACGAAATTTGCCAATTTGGTTGGTTTAAAATAATTAAAATCGTTGCCACCAGATCTCATTTTTACAGCTAAAATGCACCAAATTCGATTTTAACTGGGACTCCGCCCCAGACCCTGCTGGGGAGCTCACAGCGCTCCCCAGACCCCTGAGCTGGATTTTATTGGGTTCTACTTCTAAGGTAGGAGAGGAAAGGAAGGAGGACAGAGAAAGGGAAGGACTGGGAAAAGGGGAACGGAAAGCGATGGGAAGGACAAATTGGGGAAAGGAGACTGGAAAAACGCGAGACTGGAAAACGCGGAACTGGAAAACCCGGCACCAAATCGCAGGGGTGGAAAACGCGGAACTACTATTCATCGGGGTAAGCGAATTTGTATGAATTGTTAAAAGGTGCAACCCAAAAAAACAGACCGGCAAACAAACGCCGGTGTCTGTCATCAAGTAGCCTTAAGCGAGCACTAGG
>Ga0056128_1000270_pt1 | contig 41016 bp, 23 predicted proteins | sample WorMetLIZISLAND2_FD_71113 | JGI IMG/M metagenome (GOLD analysis project Ga0056128, IMG submission 71113) | Marine gutless worms symbiont microbial communities from Max Planck institute for Marine Microbiology, Germany - Olavius geniculatus... ... | reverse complement strand
GTTTTTCGTTTATGGCTTGTATACGAACAAACGAGTTGCGTGCTTGGCAAATTTTTTTCCAACTTTGAAAATATTCGATTATTGTGCCCTCCCCGAGATCAGATCCTGGCTGCGCCACTGGGAGAGGACAATATTTTTGTATGCGGGCCAAATGTCAAACTTTATTCAGTTATTGCAAACATCGAAAAAGTGTAGTAGGGTCCAGGGGCAGAGCCCCTGGTCGGGGAGAAGGGAAGCTGAAACGCTTTTAGCTTTGGACGTGCAATGGAAGCCGCAAATTTGCCTGTTTTTTACTCGTTCCTTATTTAAGTGTAATATTGAGGACCGACCGACGACCGATGACCGACCAACGATCGACCGACCAACCTCCGTTCCTGGAGGAGCCTTTTAGGAAGAACTTCAAACGACCATATCTCCATAACGGTGCCAAATAGACGCATGGTCACAATGGACCACCAATAAGAAGTCGCCCACCGCGAGTCAAATGGTCACGTGACTGATGACGTCACGTGACCCCAAAAATCAAGGTCGTGACCCCATTATCTTAGAGACGCCATATCTCCATAATGGTGGCAGATAGACGCATGCGTGGAGGTATAACAAGACAAATGGCAACTATCGTCATCAACCATTATTGGAAATTTTTTCCTTTCAGTTCCTTAAATCGGGCAATATTTTACGAACTTCGGGGAGACAATTTCCAATAATGACCTCGACGCCCGTCACTATTGGTATTTTATTTATTTATTATGTATAACAGTAAAGACGCCGGATCTCTAATAGAAGCCAAAAGAACAAAAAAAGCACTTAGAAGAATACAAAAGAAAATGGTGCGTGCTAGGAGTACATTAATTACGAGTAAATTGGTCACAATCTAATAACATTTCTTGTTAATATTTGGGAACGCAAAAATCACAGATATCTGTGTTGTCTTGCAAAAATGGCGTTTAATAAGCCACACTTTGGCATGTGCCAGATAGAACTTTATTACCATCAAAATTTTTCATGGTAGGCAGTCGGCAGCCGAAAGACAAGGGCAAGAGCACGGGGGCTATCTGTCCCTTCCTCTGGTGCCGCCTATGTCCCTGGGGCCCAATATTCTATAAAATAATATCCACTTATGTAGGCCTACGTCTTAACTCATCAAACCTGCACTTAAAAACATTGACGCTCGGCTCAACTGCATCTTGATCTAATTTATTTCAGACCCTAACACTTTGTGATGAAAAAAGTATAGACATACCGCTGGTGGCCAGACAGTGCGAGTTCGACTGCAAAGACTTGGAGACAACAGCAGTAGCAGCACTCTGCCAGCGCTGGACCACTCTCTTCCTGCTGATTAATCCGCATGTCTGGATCGGCGGCAGGCGGATCTGCCGTTCCTTGTCTTGGTCATCCCCACTTCGCCGCCCTACCACCACCGTCTTGCGCAGTACAACACATTCGTTTATCATCGCAATGCTTTATATGTCCGAATAATTTAAAGCACGACAGAATAAAGCAACGACAAAAATACCAAATAAGATACAACGAAATATGCATAAGATTTAACTGAAGATATCGGAAGTGTTCTTTGAGTTAGCTCACTGTCTAAAGACAATCGTAAACGAAAAAAATATAACTGTTTTAAGGTTATGTTACGATCGTCGGCGAATCGGGCGCCTGGTGTACAAAATTCACTAGGCCTAATGCAAAACGTCAGTTCGACGTTTCAGAAAGACAAATATATCAACATGCGTCTGACAAAGTCAGTAGTGGATCGAGGTCTGATCGCTGTCGGTGTCAACATTTGGATGACGTTCAGCGTCTTCAAGTACACCTCGGGATCAACGCCGCTCTGACGCCTCAAGAATTCTACATTCGTTTTTTTCCTCCTGCATACCAGAAAACTCATTCAGCTTGCTAGCCAGTGCGACACCGTGCAAACTGCAAAGATGATAAAGCGGCGTCAGTTTATACATTGCATCATCGAAAGTTCGAATCGATACAGCTAACGCTAACGAACCGGACAGACAACCTACTTGCATCGCACGGTAAAGACAACAACAACAAAAATAAAAATAAAGAAAATATAACAAAAATGCAAAATGCGGAAATACTATCGTCAGTAATACAGTAATAATTTTTGCTGTAATCGTAATGGAGTGTAAATGCGTGATACAGTTTGACAGATGCCGTCAACAAGCGTACTGTTTATCAACGTTATTTTTTGACTAATTTTTAAAAGTTTATACTTAAGTTCGAGAGCAGCTGTATAATACGAATCAGATTTATGATTTGTTAGTTCTAACGTCACGTGACTGACTATGTCATTCATTCAACACAACGACGTGATGTCGTGGAGAATGGCATATACGATCTTCTTCCTGTAACTTAAAATTTGCATGTTGTTATCTTTGTACATAAAACTTTTAAAAACTTTTAAATTAAAAAATAAAGTCAAACATTAAAAAGGCTTATAAACTTAAAAGGAACCTTAAAACTTAAAAAAATAAAAACTTTTACCGTAAACCTAGGTTTCCCCCGAATTCCAGCCACGATTTGGAAAGACTCATCGCGGGTGTGACTTATCACTCACTCGGTTTGCGACGTGGGTTGTGACGTCATGCGACTGGGGGTTACGCCGTCCACGTGAATGCTGCGGCCAATCAGAGCCGTCGATGGTTCTCTACCATGACGTCTCCTGATGACACTCACAGACCGCAAGGATGACCTGCCAGAAGCGTCACCGTTCCGTTGCTGGACAAGTCTACTACGTACCAAGTCGACCCATCTCCTCACCGTAACGTACGTTGTCAGTGCAATAGCTCCCTTCCCGTACGGTACCTTTCACAACATTAGCATCGCCCTGCGATTACGTCACAATGAGTATTATAAACCTACACGTGAAAAAAGTAGACCTATCGACATATTTTTAAAAGTTAAATGGTTAAACGAGTCCAGACCAGTCTCAGAGCTACGGCGAATCACCTGCCATATGAGATCACACAGTGTTACACGCCATACACCCGACACAAGTGACATGTTTTTGGAAATGTCGCTGCCTATGGTTAAGAGAAAATGGCAGTAAACACAACAGCGCATTTTAAACCACTTTTACGCGCTAAACAATCTTTTAATACCTCTTAGGTTTTATTAAAATAATTACATCAAATCGCGTAATGTGAAAGACAAGTGCTTGATTTAGGCCCCTACGTGAAAAGATTTTTACGTAAAGTAAAATTTTAGCAGAAAGACTACACGACCCAATTCCTTGACAATGCGGTAAACGTAGTGAACACTCGATGCCCGATCAAAGGCAGTTCTATGGACAAAAGAACTTGAAGTTCTTAATGCTAACCCTGGCATTAATGTTAATTGTTAAAATGTTTTTTAATTATTTGTAAAAAAATATTGAAAACATGTTTTATGTTTTATTATGAGTTTGTTGATAAAACATGCATGTTGTTTTTTGGTGTTTTTGCTAAAGTTATAGACACGTTTTATGCTCTATTTAACATTTATGATTTCTAAAACCTATTGGCCAAAGAGCAGCGACTGTTACCGGTTAGCAAAGTAATCTTATTCCCGGTGTCGAGTATTAGAATGTGAGCACGTGTGAACAGACGTTAGAAATAATAAGATATATACCGACTACGCTAAATAACTAAGAAACCTTATCTTTATCCACAGAGAAGCTGCATAAAAATTAGTAGCTAGACTATATTAAGTTGAAGCGTACTTTCGACAATTGCTTGGTGAGGAGGAAAGAAGCACAGAGTGTTTGTTTGTTGCGAAGAGCAAGACTCAGCGGTGTCAAGCGATTCCCGTCTCGCGCCATGACGCTGCAAACATCCTGCCAACGAGCACAGCAACAAAACGTAATATTTTTCGGTATTAACTTTATTTCACCAATCACTTGGTAGCAACAAAACAGCCCGAAAAAAACAATATTATAAATAAGTTTAAGACGAACAAAGCAAAATTTTAACATTTTTAAAACTACATCATTTCTAAACCACTTTTCAAAAAACTCATAACAAATCTAGTCCGTTTCAACAAATTGATGTAGGCTTACGACCAGCAAGCACAGTAATATTATTTCATGCCAGTTTTAACGAAATAAGTAAAGTTGGAAACAGATATGACAGGTACATCATTAACTCATAAATATTTATTTACTTATTTACTGTTTATTGTCGTCGTTAAACGGTCACAGATACACATCGCGTTCAAATAAAGCTGCACCTCTGGAGGTCCGACCGACCAAAATGACGTTAGGCGACCGATCTTTTGCCGTCGACAGACCACGTGTGTGGAACAGTCTACCGGCGTCCATTCGCGACCCATCATTGTGTCACTCACTGTCTTCACTAACAGACTTAAAACTCATCTGTTTGGGCAATAGCTGCGGCGTTTGTGATTGTGAATAGATGCCTTTAAATTTGCGAACTAACTAACTAACCTCGTTTTATCATCCAATTTCGGCATTAAAATGACATATTGGGAAAGTTACAAAGACCTTGTAGACGAAGTATCGTAGGATGTCAAGTTGTCCAGTCTCAGCAGCTTCATGTATAGGAGTCTTGAAGCTGTCGACATGTCTGAGTTCCAGTGACACCCACGCTCGTGTTGGGTGCACTCCCACGAGCACGTCCGACCGAGCTCCCCACCTTCACAGAGGCAGAGAGAGTATACAGCTATATGCTAATGAATAGTGATCTTAATAATATTCTGCCGAATAAAAATATTAGACTCGTCAAACTGCTGGATATAGCAACGTCCTAAGTTAAAAAAGTAGGCGGGACAGGAAGTCGCAATTTCACAACAAACACCGCAAATTTCCGACAGAGAAGAATAGGGGTGCTCAAAGTTCAATTTTCCCTTTAAATTTCTACCAAAATAAAAATCGCCATTCTTAATTTTTGCCTTTCTGAACAAAAAGGTTTTTTTTATTTTGGGAAATTGGGGGAGTTGAATATTATAATTCTGCTTTTTTGATGTATTGCATGTACACTTCCCCCTATTTTCCAAAAAAACTTTCTACGAGGAAAAGGTTTTTGGCAAATTAGGGAGCAAATTGAATACTATAATTCCACATTTCTGACATATTACATGTACAATTGTACACTCCCTTCTAATTTTACAAACACTTCCTAGGGGAAAAGGTTTTTTTGAAAAAATTAGGGGAAATTATTATTTCTGATGTATTGCATATACATGCAAAACCATCCTAAAGAAAAAGTTTTTTCTCGAAAATTAAGGGTAAAATTCAATGTTATAACTCTGCATTTCTAATATATCGCATGTACACTATTCCCCTAATTTTCCAAAAATCTTCCTAAGGGAAGGTTTTTTTGGGAAATTAGAGGGAAGTTAAATATTACAATTCTGTATTTTTGATGTACTGCATGTACACTTCCCCCCTAATTTCCCCCAAAAAATTTTCTATGAGGTAATGGTTTCTGGGAACTGAGGGGGAAATTGAATATTATAATTCTCCATTAATGACATATTGCATATACATGCAAAACATTCCAAGAGGGAGGTTTTGTTGGCAAATTAGGGGAGAAGTTAAATATTATAATTTTGCATTTCTGATATAACATGCAATATATCAAAAATGCAAAATTATAATATTTAATTTCCCCCTAACTTCGCAAAAAACCTTCCCCCTTTTTTCATGGAGCATATGCTCCAAAGTTAATATGGTGTAGACGACCCTGACGGTTTCATAAAAAACCCTTTTTGTTCTTTTTATAATTTACTCAAATTATGAGCAATTTAATGACATTTTTACCAGTTGTAGCTGAAAAAATATTAATTCGAAATATTAGAACAAAATATGGCAGTTGATTAAATATTCTTTGCTAGTCGTGATGTAACGCTGACGTCATAATGTGTCGTGAGTTCAAGCTTGCTAGTCTCAACTGGTGCTGTCACTTGCTACCCTGCTTCGATGGTGAACTTAATCTGGTTCGCTAATGAAAAATGCTCATCGTGTCAGCACTGAGCAACATAGAAACATGAAATCGGGCGTCTTGTGATCCAAAAACTCAACATCTTGCAAGCTCGGTGTGACAGTGCACTGTCTTGCTCGAACATGTGAAAGACCAACTATCCTGTAGACACGTAAATTCGATCGCTTTGCACGTTCTTGTGGCTGCAACTGTAAAACTTTAAATATTTGACACCAACGAACCAGATTCTTCATCATTGAAGCAGGGTAGCAATTGGCAGCACCAATTGAGATTAGCCTGTTTGTACCGGTGACACATTATAATGTCAGCGTTACATCACGACTAGCAAAGAATATTTAATCAACTGCCATGTTTTGTTAAAACATTTCGAATTAGTATTTATTCAGCTACAACTGCTAAAAATTTCGTGCAAATTGCTCATCATTTGAGTGAATTATGAAAAAAAACAAACAGGGGGTCCTTTTTATGAAACACCGTGTAGTTATAGCGGTGCGTAACAGTAGACAGAAGTGTTGTACTATAACAGTAGAGGTTTGTCTCAAGCATTCTGTTCATTCGTCGAGGTAGCAAAGTGATTATCTCCGCGAACAACAATCATGCACACCTGTATTGTACCTGTAGGCCTATTTCAGCTGCATATCTTACCTGAGAAGAATAACGGCCAGGTCGATGTGACCGAAATGAGCGGCAATGTACAAAGCTGCCTGCAGCCGGAAGATCGTTAAAGCTTTGTCGTTCGTGTCCAGATTGTCTAGAACCTATAACAATAGCAACTAGAAGCATTCGACGTGCACAAACCCCATAATTCTCGTTTTTTTTTAATTCAGTAGCGATCGTGATTTTCATCTCCATCAAAATTTAAGCACTCGCTAATAAGATCACGTTTAACCACTAAATCCAAATATCCGTTCGCAAATGCTTCAGTAATTTTGTAACTTGGATCTAAAGCAGATTCCTTATGCGGATCCAGATCCGGCTCGTGATTCCTACTGTCACCAAAAACTAACTGTATGCTATAATTGACTGTCTTTCACTTCTGCGGAAATTCAACAGAATCCGTTAAAACTTGTTTAGTACTTTGCAGACAGATAAAGAAACAGACATGCACTGGTAAACACATACTTTTTTCTTCGGCGGCGGTAAGTAAGCTTGCTATCCACAACTGAGTTGCTGCAGTCAAATAAATTATGCAAAAAGCTTGACTTCGCTGAGAAACCGCGCGATAGGCTACTGAATATTAATGGCGATATTGTAGTATACTCGTACCTCCTGACACCAGGACGCAAGCCGATAACGAAAACATGCAAAGCACTCTGTAAACAAAACTCGTAAAGTTTTAAATCCGGCCAATGAAAATCATCGTTGACACTCAAGGTTGAATTGGTTAAAACGCAAGTTAGTAACTCAAAAAACTGAATTTTCAACATGCTAGAAAACGAGTTGCATTTTCACCAAAGACGGGTGCCTATATTTATGGCTTAAGCCTATTGGCACAGAAGTTAAGCCTAAGTTTAATTTTTCATGGGTGGGCTAAATAATGTTTGGGATCACTGGTAAAAGGTTCGACGGCGTCTTCTATAATTCCGAAGTTACGGCTTTACGACGATGTACACTTAAGTTACTTAATATATAATTTACTTATTAGCTACATCGAAAAAGGCAAAACATTTATACAAATAAAGATTAATGAATAAATGAAATGTAATGAGCGGTTTACAGTTGGTTTGCAATCCACCTGTTTCGTGAAGCCGGAGACGGCGGCGGGAATAAATTCGTTCCAACCGTCCCACGTCTCCAGATAGACCGTGCAACCGCGCCGGAGTCCGTAGCTTTCCAGGACTTGGCAGTCGAAGATCTCCAGGCCTGCCTCGGTGGTCAGACGGAACACACTGACAGGCAAACCCGTCTCTCGACTGACCACGGCACGAAGATCACGACCCCGAGCCGTGTAGAAGTTGAGCGGGCGAAATATTGGCGTCTTGATAGATCCAAGACGCTGGATGAGGAGAACTGAAGGGTTAACCTCCTTGCGAAAAAATACACGGATCTAAAAACAGACAAAAGTAAAAGGAAAGAGGGCTTTTACCTAAAGGGTAGAAGCCCTCTTCCCTTTTACTTTACTTGGCAACAATCAGAAAAAGCATAATTATGGGACTTCCGATTAACGACTCCTAATATTTATCTCGGCTCTATCTCACACTGTTTCCGTCGGCGAGTTATTGGTTAAAAATTTCCGTAGCCCATCTTATTTAGCGCTCTTAATCGGAATGCCTCTTTTCGAAGTAATGTAAAAGCGTTATGAATCCTAAACCTAGAGTCTTAAAGAGAGCCGACAGTGAAAATGTTGTGGTCCTAGATTGCACCTTTTTGCTAGGACAACAGGGTGTGACAGACATATAAACTGACAAACGGACAGATGGACAGATGGACGGATGCCTAATGTGATATCTAAGACAATGCATCTGCATAAACATGTCTAAATATCATTAACAGTAGCTGTAACACGTAACGACTTCAACCTTAACAGTTAGCGTTTAACAGCGTCGTCACCTGTGCGCCGGCGGCAATGCCGAGATCAGCGAAGCGCCACGAGTCGTCAAGTACGGCTCCGGCGTAGCACAGTGACAGAACTCTGCGTTTAGTGCATCCGCTCAATGCCTCGTCTTCACCAAGCAACAGAGCACGTCGCACGTGCTCCTTGACCCCGCCCACTAGCTGTCCATCATCCACGTTCAGCTGCAGATGACGACGACCGACGTCCTCACATACGAACAACGCCCGCGTCCCGCTCCGACTCGACATCCGGATTTACCCTTGATCGAAAAATGCAGAAAAAAACTACGCTGTGTCAGTGCAGTACTTGATGCGCGGCATTCCGCCGAGCCATTGGCCGTTCAAGTTAGCTGCAAATATTGGCACACCGTTTACTTCCCAGTCCCACCAAGGAACGTTCACACCAATGGTGGTCTCTCTGTCTTTTCGTTTTCACGTTAGGAAGCCGTACACGTACAATTGGATGGAGCGGCCGGGCAAATCAGGACAACCGCACAGTAAACAGTACAACACAAAAGCAAATGCAGACAGACAAACAGAGAGAGCAATGCAAGCTTACAGTTAAAGAACAATCGATCACCGACACCTATGAAGAATTTTCGATGTAGGCTACTAAAATATGTCTGCAGCAGTTCTAGTGCCGAATCGACTGTTTCAGGTTCGTATATATTCAAGCTCTAATAATTTAATTTCTTTAGTTTCTCGCGCGTATAATGGTTTATCGGAGACACACTTCTAGCCTATAGGTGCCACAGTAGGACGACGAGTGACCGGATCAATGTGAACATGACATGACATGACGCCGACGAGTGCAGTTAATTAATTAATGTATGTGTAAGCTACTTGAATTACAGTTAAGTACGCCGCTAGGCCTACATTTCATTCGAATGAGTGCATAGGCGGCGCCGCGGCGCCAAACGAGTGAGGCCTGATCTCACATTTTGGCTGGGCTTTTACTTAGACCCCGTTAAAGTTATATAGTTACGCACACGAATAGTAGTAAACGTAGGCCTTATGAAAATTAGACCCGAGACCAAATTTTGTTAGTTGCAACATAGGGACTGGAACCTACTCGTTTATTTCTTCGGTTTCAAAGCTTTCTTTTGGCAAGCTATTCTCTCCGGACGAGATTCGGTGCTGTACTGCGTTTCTGAAAAGTTTCGTTTAGTGTTTGTAAAATTCGTACTTTGCTTAAATTGTTGGAGTTTGGCTGACTGTCAGTAGGCCCAATCGTCATCATTATCATCGGCATGTTCGTTAAGTGACAAAACTTGTCACAACATGTCAAGATCATGTGCAGTAGCGTCATTTTAGTAAATCATTGGGGGGTTCACTAATCTTTGGGGTCTCGGTCCACGAAATGTATTGTTCTTGCAGCACTAACACTGTTTCAAATGTATGATTTACAAGGAAAAAATCAAAATCATGAATCCCTGAAGAAGCCGTAGACCCCCTCCAACGTTTTTAAGTGACGCCGTTGAGCATGTGCAATAATTTTGATTTTGGATACACCAAGCCTATGGAAATACAACCGACCGAAGTAATTCCGTACAACGCGAAATCGGGGATTAGACTGCCCACTGGTGAATCATCAGTAAACAATTGCAAGTTTTGGCTGGGGGTTCAATTCTTTAATCTCCCTTTTTTCTGGGGATCAGAGACACCATTTAACACAGTGTGTCACTAGACCCCGAAAGGTGTACCTATACCAAACGACATGCAAATCCGCAGAGGTGTGGACCAGTGTGACAGACAACAGACAGACGACAAACTACGCTACGGAGAAATAAGTAGATTTAATATTTTTACTCTTCGCGCGCTACGTTCTTAACGTAGCGAAGAGGAGTATATGAAATCAGTGTAATATTGACGACCGACCGACCGACCTACGACCGACCTCTGTTCCTGGAAAAGCCTTCCTGGAAGAACTTCAAACGGCGATATCTCCATAACGGTACGTGCTATATAGACGCATGGTTACTATGAACCACCCATAGGAAGTCGACCCCCGGGAGTCGAATGGTCACGTGACCGATCACGTCACGTGACCTCAAAAGATCAAGGTCGTTACCCCATTATATTTGGGGCGCCATATCTCCGTAACGGTGCCAGATAGACGCATGGGTTGAGTTATAACAAGACAAATGGCAACTAGCGTCATCGACCATTATTGGAATTTTTTCTTCCTCTCAGTTCTTAAAATCGCGCAATATTTTATGAACTTCGGCGAGACAATTTTCAGTTTATTAGTATAATAATTAACGGGTCTCAATTAGACGCCGGCTCTGAAATACAAGCTGAAAGAAACGAAAAAGCTTTTAAAAGAATACAAAAGAAAATGATGCGCGCGAGGAGTACATTAGATTGGTCACAATCTAATAATATTTCTTGTTATAAATGAAATCGTTTGCGCTTGAGCGATTTCGCCTAACAAGTGATTGACTGTTACAGAGTATTTGCATGTTGTTGCGCTCTAATAGACATCATGGATTTTCTTCATCTTACCTCGATATCTTACCTTTGAAAGACCGATGTGACTGTAGAAATAAGCCTAAATCAAAAACGCCAGCTGTATGAAACAAGGCGAAAGATGGACAACTGAATGAACGGCTGTTTGCGGTCGTGCAACAGAATAAATTTACTTTACAAGTAGATTCGAACGCCGACTGTAAGGTCGTCTGAGTATCCCTCACGACAGGTAGGACCTACATGTACAGAGACGTGTCTGTACACAGCGATGACATTAGGCCTAAAAGCTTTCGGTGCAACAGGCCATTTCACTTCACTGCCTACCTGCGTGCATGGATTGTCCGTTTTGCGTGTCACAAACATCGGCCAGTAATGGGGGCATTGCTTGAATTGTTGCAGTGTTATAACATCGAATGCTTATTATAAGCCTACGCACTCAGTTCAACAGCGAACACTGTTCAATTGATTCGCTTTTACTTTCTACTCATTTACTGCATCCAAAAATTAATTTTCAAAGAATGCACTACACTGTAAATTGTATTAAGTCAGTTGTCTTTACCAGGTGGTAGCACCGTCTAGGCGGAGGTCTGTAATCTCTGATAACTTCTAACATTAGGCTAATAATACTATACACCGTGTCTCAAAAACATGCCACTTCCATTTGTTTAATAACTCCGTGAAACAATGGCCGATTTTGATAATTTTTGGCACACAAAATCAAAAAGGTACTTGACGTAAATTATTATAGTTTTACTCACCTTACCTTAATACTGTTTTGCTACACTAGTTTGTGAAATTCAAAAGTCGCAGTTTGTCCCGGGGTCTTGACACAGTGTGTAAAATATCATGCACGCACCGGCTCATCTTCAGCCATGGATTCGTGGCTATAAGCGCACGCACGCAGCGCATCTTGCACATGTTATAACGATTTACAGTCAGACGATGCGCTGACAGTCTGTGCAGACATATCTGTGATCCGTGCGACAGGTAGGTCTGAAGTATATGCAGTAGCACTGTATGTAGTCTATACTGGCCATTACTGAGTGTTCTCTAGTTTATTTATACTAAACAGCTAAAACGGATTAATTTGTAATAATGTGCATGATATCGAACCCTCAGAAGTGGGCTAAATCATTCAACTTAGAACTATAAATCTAGTGCATTTCTCAATAAAAGCGGACGAAAAAAACAACATAATATCAAAATGTTAGAATATCTGTTGATCTTTAGAAAGTACTGTAGTGGATAGCCAAAACCGTCAAAAAAGCCGTGCTGTCACAAGGAAACGGTGCTATTCGCAATCAATTTGGCGAGAAAATCTGAGAACGCGTATTCACGTTTTAAATTTCTGTCAAAGACGATGCTTCGTTTACATTTTTAATGAATCCCGAAAAGTGCATGCATGATGCTCTGTGTAATAGATGGCGTAATAGCACTGTTCAAAGTCATCCAAAGTTGTTCATTTTGGTTTCGATCAAAAACGTATGCAATTTTCTATTAGAGAACAATAACAACAGGTCCACGTGCGTGCAGTGCAGCGTAATAAGTTAGTCATTATGGTGATATTAAACTAAAAACTTTTCTTACGTAAAGACGTTCTCCTGATGAGGGTTTGAGCCTTACAAACTCCTTTGCGTATTATACACCTGTAATATACACTGTGTTCGGAAAAAAGTAATCCCTAGGGCCTAGACATTGTACAATAAAAACAAATCTAAACGAATCTAAACAAAATTTCACGTGTTTAATCCTTACTAAATTGGTGAAACGAGCACCAAATTTTGTTAAAAATATTATTTTAGCAAAGTTTTAAATTGTTGAATACAGATAACAAAATATGTCCGTTACCAATAGGGCGTTACATGATTAAACCCTTCTGTTATTGTACATTTGCGTAATTCCAACAAACAGCATTTTATTCTAGCAAAATTTTACATCAATGCATTATCTAGTGACAATCAAAATGCTACATTTCTGTTAAATCTGCCAAAGTAAACAATAGTTATAGTGGCTTTTGTGAGGTCACCCCAAAACACTTTAGTTGCAGGTCTTTGCAGATGACGTCATGACACAAAGACCTGAAACTGAAGTGTTAAGTGACCTCACAAAAGCCGCTGTAACTATTGTTTGCTCTAACGGATATAATCTGTGTTTAGTACTTTGATTGCCAATAAATGACCTATTGTTGGTGTAAAATTTTGTTAAAATCAGATGTCGTTTGTTGGAGTTAGGCAAACGTACAGTAACAGTGGGGTTTGATTATGTAACGCCATATTGGTAACGAAGATATTTTGCTATCTATATTCAACAGTTAATAACTCCACTAAGAAATAATATTTTTTACGAAATTTTATAATCTCTTCAGCAATTTATTGTAAACTAAGCGTACTTAATTCTATTCAAAATTATTTAAATTTGACATTTTTATTGTACGATATCTAGGGGGTTACTTTTTTCCGAACACAGTGTACATTCGATTGATAATTGCGCGAATTCCATTCCTTCGACTTATGTGGACTTGCTGAACAGCTTGTTATGTTATAGACCAAGTTGTACAAGTTCCGCAGGTAAAGTTTCGACTTTGGACAACTGAGCCGATATTCGTTTGTGTCTATTGCAGATATGTCACCGTGTATTCTGTGAAACGTGCCATCGATAACTGTATACGCCACGGTTGCTGCAGCTGCAACAACATCCATCACTGTGTACACGATGATGGAGGGACGGGCCAGTGCTACGTTTTTGCTGATCCAGATCGTCTTATCGATTGCGATGACATCCGGCATGGTTGTGAGTCGTCCAGAGAACAGTGTTCACGGCAGCGAAAATTACCCGACAGTCAGGCGGCAGCGACGATTTCCGTCATCGGAGCGCACTTATTTTCCGTTCTTGGCCGACCACCCGCGGAACCACGACGGCGGCAGCGGCACTGGGTAAAACACAGGACAATCTGGAGTAACGGCGGCGGCGGCAGTGGCAGGCCGGTGTTCGTGAGGCCGGACTTGCGCTCGGTTGACAACGGTCCGTCGGACCCCGATCAGTATTGGGACTTTGTGCTGGGCAGCGGCACCTTCAGGCGCCGCCGACGCAACCCGAAGTACATCCGGGCACGTCGTGACGTCACTTCCGCAGTCTCCCCGGAAAGTCCCTGGGGGCCAGTGTTCGACGTCCTCGGTCGCCGGGTCAACGTCAAAGATGGGACGAACGTCGCCGACTTCCAGAGAGCGGCAGAAGCTCTTGCAAGGTCACCTGACGTCATCAGTCACGTGACCATTGGACTCGACGTGGGCGGTTTCCTATAGACGGTCAATGATGACCATGTTTCCAGACAGCGGCAGAAGCTGGCGGTGGCTCTTACAAAGGCGAGGCGCCTGTCCGTGCAGATCTGACTAAGAAGACAGACGAGGGGTTCTTTCCGATGACGTCGGGAGGCGAAAACCACGACTTCTACGACTTTCTGTTGGGCGAACACGGGGGACGCTGAACGAACACGCACAGCCTGGCCAGAACGCCAGGGCGCCATATCTCGCAGACGTTTGCGTGTTGTTCGGTGTGTGTTGTAGCTATCGGGGATTGATTTGTCAAGGACAATGACTTGAGAACAAGACAAGACAAGGATAAGGACCAAGAGTTGAGGGTTAAAGACGGGTGAGAAAAAACCTTATGGTCGATGAAGACTAAGACGAAAACTTGCAAGTTGATATACGAGTATAAGGATTTTCGATGACAAAAACTTTCTTCAAGGATAACAACACTTGTTTTTCTGTACAACAAAAAATGTATCATGAAATGCTGCCAGCATTCTTTTCTTTGCATTCTGCAGTTTACGAAATCGCACTTTGTTCATTAGTTAATTTAATCTTTTAGGCCTACTGTTTTCGTGTTTTTACTCATTTTGTAATCAATACCGTGCTACCGGATTACGAACTAGATTTCGCAATTTCTTTCGTCGTTAGCGTTGTTTACTGGCTTCTTATAACGAACAAAATAATCCTAAGTAATTTATATACATTTTTATTACGGGACGTTAGATTGATGGCTAAATTAAGGTTGCACACAAAAAGGTGATCCCGAGGTTCTGGGGTTATATACTTATATTAGAAGGTGAGAAGCAAGAGTGATCGGTAATAAACGAAGCAGAGGAAAAAAGAGACAACAGATGTTGAGCAACGTGAGCGATGAATTATTGAAGAAAGCGACAGAAACACAGAAGCACTTGGAAATTAATGTAGAAGATGGAGGTTATCAACCCGATGCTTGCAGCAGAATATAAGAAGAAAGTGTGGCGGCATCTCTACGAATTTATAGAGTTATAAAAACCACCGAGCAGACTACTGCGCAAGTATAAGTGCATTCCTTGCATCTGCCTGCATGAGAGCGCCCATGCATCCTGTATGTTGGAGATGGTTTGGCTTTAATACGATCTCTAAAGGCGCTACGTGACTTCACTGTTTAAGCTTATTGTTACGTATCCTTGTAGTCTTAGGACTTAACGCCACGCTAAAAATTATTCGTCCTTCATCATCATCATCATCACCTTCGTTCTTCCGCCACTATGCGTGGGGAGCAGACGTCGTTCGAGGCAGTCACAACTCACGGCTTGCCATCTGACACTCGAAAGTCAGTCATCAGCTACAATGCCGGTTAAAGACACACTTGTTTTTATAATCGACAAATTGCAGCGCAGCTCATTGTGGGGTGTCACCGTGTCTGGCTTTTTCACCCTCTTGCCGTTCGCCCCCTGGATGATTCGCGCTCTGTGCCTGGCTGATTCGCCTCCGCACCTTGGACGATTCGCCCCCGTTGTATAATTCGTGCTTAAGTAGACCTATCTTTATCGTTCATAAATGCAGTATTTACGGCTAAAGTTTGCAGGTCATTGTCGGAATTAAGCTATGTCAAAAATTTGCAGACGTGTCTGTCGTAAATTGTAGCTACATGTTTTTCATCTCATATGCCGCTGCTATGGAGCCTAAGATTAACTACCATTTACGTGCTGCGATCACCTATTGTACTAAAATGTTTGTCACATACTGTATAGCGTTAATAAAAGTGATTACTTATCAGTTGTGTCACAATACACTGTAATAAATAGTTGTTGTCTTTCTATGAACAAAATCAAAACAGAAATTATTAGGCCTTGTCTACGTTAGACAAATATTATTCGACGGGGGCGAATCGTCCAAGATGAGGAGTCGAAACAGCCAAAAGGCGAAACGGCAACAGGGCGAAAAAAGCCATAATTCCATTGTGATACTGGCTGTAGAAATAATCTTAGGCGTAAAAAGTCCAGTGCTTCAGTTCACCGCTCGTCCCTAATTTTTCATTGGACTTTTCGAAAATATTGGTACAGTATTTGTTTGCCTTCAAAGTTTTACCGAAACAAATCTGTTGGCATAATGTTATGCTGCAGTAGGATAAGCTGTTGTGTAATATTAGACGGAGTGTCATGGAATGAAGTTTAAAAAAATAAAATGTGTCCCGGCCGTCACTATTTATTTCGCAGACTGTAGCCTAACCGGAAGCACAGGTGTTTTTTAAAAAGACATTATCTGTTTGTCTTCTTATCTATGCGCGTTCGACAGCAGGCCTAAGATTGCGACTATAGTCTGTCCAACATAGTGATTCGCATACTATTATTTGGCACAGAGATATTGTGACTTTGTATACGTAGTAAAGACTTACACTTTTCGACAGAAGTAACCACAGACCAAATGGAAGTAACCAAGTAGGCTGCCGATAAGTAAGTAAGTGGATAGATGGCGTCTTGCAAAGTCTCGAAACGCCACAATGGTTCTGGATGGTATTTATCAGCTATCGGAACAGATGTCTTAACGCCTGCTTGAGTGTGCTGAATGATAGGCCGTTGTCACGTAGAGTAAATAGCAGACTGCTCCACACGGTGGCCCCAAAAAGTAAGTGTTGTATGTTATAACCATGTAGTCCTACTAAGGAACTGACACCAACTGGGGTGTAGTCTATTTTTTCTTATTCGTACAGTATACCAGCTGTGGCAACAGTACTGGTGGCGCTTGGGAAATCACGGCAACACACAGAGGTAGTAGTTGTATTCGTATGTGTAAGTAAGTAAGTAAAGTAAATAAATCTCTTATTATCTGAAACAAACGTAAACGCAAAAACATAACAGAACTGCAAAAACTTAAAAATTACAATGGCGAAAAAAAGAAAGCTTGAAAAACCTTTAAGCACATTAACTGGTGAGGTGAAACTGATGCCCACGTGGGCGTGGGACGCTTGACGTAAGTTTTTCTCCTCAGTTAGTACACTAGAGAGCTCGTATGCCGTATCAAATTTTGTTGAAAAGATCCCGGACAACATTATCAAAAAGCTCAGATACTGTTGTAATATTAACTGAAAAACTATAACAATGTGCAGGTAGAAAACAATTGGTGTGATTGCCTTTTTGGCTTATAAAATCATCCGCAAACACAAATACCCAAAAAAGTTTTGTGTTACACAAGACAATGTAGGCCTATAGTTAACGCGCTTCATTGCTGTAATGATAAACACATTTTCTCAGCACAGTTAAATAGCCTAGGCCATACGTTGTTTTCTGACTCCGTGACGCCTTTTTACGTAATTTTAAGTTAAAAAAATAAAAACGAAAACAAAGCATAAACAACGGTACAAAAACAACGTGGAATTTGGAACTTTGGTTTAGTTTTATCGTGCTTGAATGTACGGTAGCCTACGTCGTCTCGACGGGCACGTATTATGGCTGCGTGCGGTGCGTACATGTAGTTGAAATTGGTCTAATATGAACAAATGCGTGCATTTTATTTCATATACAATATGCCCATGGAAACATAAACATTCATAACATACAGACAAACACACGCATACAAAAACACGAACAATAAAAGAATAAAATACTAGCCTAAACAAAAATAACTGACGCATATAGGCCTACAGGGTGGGCCAAAAAATGGCACAAAATTTTTATACGCCAATAACTTTATCAAATATTAACCGATTTTTAAAATTTTTATACTGTCGAAATCAGGAGAAAATTTGTAGGCCTAGTAACACTATTACTAAAGATTTCACCACACCTCAATTGTGTCGCTACACTACCTAGTGAAATATCAGTGTCTTCAAAGCAACGGTTGAAAACAAGGCGATATCTGTAACAAAACATTCTAAAAAAATTAACAACAAAACAACCTGTTTATTGTCTCAGTTATTGTCCAACGTAACTGTAACATCTCCGTTTACACATCAAATGTTCAATGTGTCCGCCTTGCTGCTGTACGATGCACTAAAGCCGGCGACGCCACTGACCAATGGCGCGATTAACCAAACGCTGCGACAGAGCAAACTGTCGCAGCGTTTGGTTAATCGCACTCCAGAATTGTCGTGAATTGTCAACATTGATAAACCATTTATGAAAGAGCCCCCAAAACAGCATAATTGATGAAATTTAAGTTCGGGCTGTTTGGAAGCCACATGTCAGGCTCAATCAACGTTGATCATGCAATTGGTCATTGTCGTCGCCGGTGAGAGTGCGACGTCTGACATTTCACAAGGTAGTGTAACGACATTAATGAGGTGTGGTGGGATCTTTAATTTTAGTGTTACTACTAATTTTTGGTTCATTCCATCAGTGAAAAATTTTTGAAAATCGGTTAATGCTTGATAAAGTTATTGGCATATGAAAAATTTTGTGCCATTTTTTTGGCCCACCCTGTGTATGTGCAATAACAAGAAATAATAAAGCGCCCGACGCAAGTTGTCATAGTCTATCTCTAGTAGTTTCGACCATGATTCATTTTTCAATATGCGTAGCAGTACAAGGTGGCAAAAAATTCACTAATAGCCTTTATTTTGAATTTCTGTGCCTATTTACCGTTTTCATGCTAGATTAGTCGAGAGTAGCAGAAATCGCGCGTTTTGAAAAGGATACACAAATTTAATGCTCTTGTGCGGCGGGCACAAACCTTGAACCTGGGCGGCTAAACACACACTGTAAAAATCTACGTTTAATAGTGGTCTATGTCCAGCTATTTCGGCGCAATTCATTTTTGAAATGTGCGCCGCAGGCTAAATCGTAAACATTTACTAAAACCCTCTATTTTGGGAATTCAAGGTCGTTCAAGGTCATCGATGTCAGTACATCCGGAAAGTTCGTCAGCAGTGTTATCTGCAACCGTTTTAACGCTAGACAAGTCAGTAGCCGTTAAAAACGACTTTTAGAGGGTATTTGTCTTTGACACCCTCGTTCAAGAGAAACCCCCTAACCCAGCGTCACGAAATTTTGTCACCAGAAACTAGAGATCATACGCTATCACACGGTGAAAACTGAAAACCTCGAGTTTTTATCTCACCTGGGCTTGAATTGTTACCGGGTCGTAACGGATAGACGAACAGACGGACAGACAGCATCACGATAGATAATACGCGCTAAGCATAGTGCATAAATTGCACTTAGAGCACTGAATAAAAATAGCGCGTCGCGCACAAACACACCGAGTTGCTTGACACTGACGAAATAAAGTATTCATTGGACACCGCGACCGCGCGATTTCTACTGAAAAATCGCAGGACACATACAGGATGGCCCGCACAAAAAGTATGCTATTGTACTTTGTCCATTACTTAGATTAAGGTCAAAGACACATTGGGCCACACTTCGACGCCAATCTTCTCTAGCTGTCGGCTGCAGATTCTTCAGCCTTTTCCCATGCCAATGGTTTTTTAGTCCTGACGTATATTGTCATTATTCAGTTTTTTTCTCGGTCTGTTTGGCTTGGATAAATATCCGAAAACCAACAATATCTAGGTCTACAGATGAGCAAAAGGTTTAATGGTAAATTTTTTTACAGTATTTAACTAAAATGTTAAAATGAATTATAGGCCTAAGTGTCAAGTACAATGGAAAATATATTGAACATTTTTTTCAAATAGGCCTAATTTGAATAATTTTCGTGTGCATCAATTTTTAGTGTACATTAATGCTAGTCGATGGCTGTATATCTTGCTCAGTTAACTGCACAAGCATTGGGTTTCGATTGCGCGGCCCTGCAAGCTGTGAATTTTACTGAAGAATAAAAACTTACTATGTAAAGTTAAACCTTACTCATATTTATCATTGCAGTTAGACATTTTAAAAATTTGCCATAAACGTTCTGCCTATGTGTGGATTTGTTGTTTTTCAAATGTTTAGCCTATGTTTTACAAGGTACTGTAGCGACATAATAGGTGCGGTGTGCATGCCACTATATTGTATAGGCCTAGCAAATTTCTTACAGCGTTAACTGGTGAAAAATTGTGGAAATTGGTTAATATTTAGCAAACATATGGACAAAATGCAATCAGCTTACTTTTTTGGGCCATCTTGTAGGCTAAAAAATAGCCTCATGATACCGTGATACTGCATTAAAAAAGACAATTGTACCTGATATTTACAGCCAATTTTACGTTCACTTTTACCTGCACGTTGCATAAAACCATATGCTTTGCAATTTAGTCACATATGTCGACCGCATAATATTTACGAGTTACGACTAACATTTGCATGTCAGCCACGAATTAGGCCTAATTATTGTAACCGACATAAGTGATGGATCATATAGTTCCAACTGTCGTTGCTCTGTAACTCCCTAACAGCCAGGTAAGATATCTGCAATAAGATGTTGAACAGAAATTGAATAAAAAATTTCATGCAACATTTTGGCCGATAATTAATTTTTAAGTCAAGCTCTGGGTACGATGTGTGAAAACCGCAGGACACATACATACACATATACTGCCTGTCGTCTGTCTGTAACGCAAACGCATGTATTGTGGCTAAACGGCACGTACGTTTTACCGGAAAACTGTTTGAACAAGTAAATAGAGTCGCTCCACGGCTACCATGTGGTACCAATTCTGTCCCCTACAAATCCCCTATTTCCCCCAAACGAGAGTACTGCATGACTGCGTCCCGAATATTTGCATTGCGAACTGTGGCTAAACCGCTTCAGTTAGCGGCATTGCTACTATTGACAGCCTGTGGGAACTTACCGTACCAATGCTCTATCTGACGGTACCATCGCCGACCCCCTACAGACACCTGTTGTCTTAAAATAGGAGTCCTGGTCCAACATTTGCATGACGCATTACAGCCAAACTGTGGACCTATCAGCGCAATCTCTACTATAATTAGTACGCTACGGACACTTGCAAATGCCCTATCGAATGCTTTCATTACCGACCCTTCCTTACTCCCCGAACAGCAGTAAAGACTGGCCCCTCAATCATTCGCATTTGCCGGCCTTCGGACATCGGCTGCGTACGGTCAGAATTCTCTTGCATGTAACCTACGGTTTATTTTCAAAGTCAAGGCGGCTCCGCCACAAACCTCTTCTAATTCTAAACCTTGGATTCGCCACTGATCCAGGGTCGAAAATTGATGACCTACTTACTTACGGCGTCTGGCTACGCCACTGCGCAGCTGCAGTCAATTAGCTTCCGTTGCATAGCCAACGAAAACAACAACGGAACGTAAACAAAAGTTAGGTCTTTTCGGTGACTGAATTACGTTCTTTTTATTTGGCCGGCGGTGTCGTAAGGCGAATTGTACATTTGTAGTTGTTTTTTATGTCGAAAACTGGCGTGTTTTGCGGTGGTAACTTGCTGAATGTGGTAGCTGTGGTCGTCTGCCTGTCTATCGTATCGCTGTCAGCGGTCGTTAAGGTTGTTTCGATAGTGGTGATTCGGTCTCGCAGTGCATCCCACGTCGGGCGCTATTGCAAAAGTTTCGCACTCGTATCGTAAAGTTAGGCCTAATGTTATTGATGACTGAACGTACTAAGAATTGATGGGGAAAATCTGCCAAATAGTTAGGAGACTTTCATAGAATATTAAACATAATGTATGATTACTATAGCTGCGTTTTAGATGGCCGAACAACCGTGAACAAGTTCAGTGTACCATAGATTAATATATTATAAATATGCTAATAATAATAATACTTTTAATAGTTTTAATACTTTTAGCTAATAGATTTAATTTCTGCTGATGGCACAGCAGACGGAAGATTTGAAAGAGTTTTGTTTTGTTGTATTGTGATAATATACTAGTAAATTTGTTTTCATGCTTCAGCATAGAGTATCGGAAAAAAGGTTATCAACCTGTCCTCAAATTTTAATGATTTAAAAGCGTTTTTGCAAAGATTTACATCTTATGAGTTATTATCTTTAATAAAATTGTTGGGTTTTTTGTTATTTTTTTTGGTCGAAGGAGATTTTTTTACAGTAAAACAGCAAGAATTGGCATAGACATAGCATTATGCCATTCGATAGCCAATGTGACGTCATGTATAATTTTAGCGAAATTCTGTTCGATGTAACGTACTTAATGTACCTTTTTTGATGGTTCAGCGTTGAAGTCTTTGATTTAATCGTTTTAACTTAGCGTCGTTTGAGTTTTTATGCAAGTGAAACAGAATTTGTCAACATCAACATTTGAACTGGAAAACCATTGAATGTCACAAAGTAACGTAATGTATTTACCACCGTGAGCTATAGTAATCATAGTGTGTCAATATTCTACGCTTGTTTAAGTTTGTGTGTTTGATGAAATGTCAGCGATTAAATGTGAAATATATGACCACGTAATGTAGCTAACACTAACCCTAACGCTAAACCCTAACCCCAACCCTAACCAAAATTTTTGCTCACGAGCGATTTAAAGTGCTCCGGTGTTACCAATGGCCGTTATGGTTATTTCTAACACTGGGGCACTTTAAATCGCTTGTGAGTCAAAAAAAATTAAGCAGAAAACCTGCAAATTTTGTTTTAGATATCGACTATTAAGATGAAGTAGTATGCAAAAAAGTAATTCAGAACGCAATGATCTGAGGACAGGTTTTGGTAACCCTTGGCCAGAGTATCTAATTAGCGTATTTTTAGTATACCCGGTACTTAAATCTATGAACAAACACGAACATGTTTAGCATCCAAAATGCAGCTTATAATTGTTAAGGCCACTGCTGTAATTTTTAGCAATTTTGTAATTTATTCATTCATTCCTTTTGGATTGTCATAGCTTAGAATATAATTCAGAAAAATCTTTATTATTATGTGTAAATTTTGGAATTATTTTAAAATTATTGTGTGATTGTATCTGATAGGATTTGCAACTATGGTACATGCTCAAGGGATTTAAAGGTTACAATGAATGAATGAGTTTTCATCCTGCGAATGACAAGTTGTATTTCTCAACAGTGGATTGAAGCGATTACATACAGACAGTTAGAACCCTTATTAACCAAACATCTACAGCTTTCACGGACATGTCTTGTGCAGCATAATATCTGTGTTCTTGCCATTCTCTTGGATAAGGTCAATGTTGGATTAGTGCTGTTTTCATATACTGTACTACTTAATAGTATGCCGTGAGTCCAATGGCTGCGAGCAAAGTATCCACAGAGCAGCCTGCATCAGTATACCCTAATGGTGCCAGTGAAGACCAGGTTGTTACTACCAGTACAGAATCAACTGAAGAAGCAGCCGGTAGCTCACAGAATGGAATGGCTGGCTGTCAGACTGATCGCTTTGGCTTCTGTGGTGGACACCAGTATACCGATCCATCACAGTATGTATAAGCCCAATTTTCTGTATGAAGTTTCAGATTGAACAGTTGAATGGGATACTTTTCTGTTAATAAAAATAGGCTGTAGTATAGGGAGCAGACAGTGGTGTGATGGCATGCCACTTACGTTCATTTTTGTAGCATTTCCCATGCTCATGCACCATTTTTGTAGCTGTTTCCATTAGTTAATTGCCTTTGATTTTCATTTTTCTGTTTGTTATTAGACTGAGTGTTTATTTAGAATTCAGGACTGGATGGAACTTTTAATTTCCACCCATCAAGTTTTCGTTGGGTATCCTCTGGTTGCAAACCATTAGTTGTTGCGTGGTTATAAGATGAAACATGACTGACCTCCAGATTAAGTTTTGTATCATGGGTGTGCATCATATTATAGATTACAAGTTCTCAGAAATGTGTTACTGTAACTTGAACCAACTGGAAACAATTGACAGTAATTATCTGTTTATTGCGCCAAATCTGATTATTTATGGCTAAATTTATTAAAGTAAAAGTGCACATGTTTAATTTTGTATGCATTTGTGCTCTTTATACTATGGTTGTAGACGGACAGGCAGATGTTGATAGCTGTTTATCACTCTCTTGTCTCTCTCCCTCCCCGTAGCTATGATGGGAGGTGGGAGGAAGTGTGTAATTATGTGACACATCTGGCTTCCCAGACACATGTTGTACATTTCAAATTGCTTTCTCCATGCACATGCAATATCTGTCAGTCAAATTACTGTTATACTGCATGTTACTGTTTTAACAATTGTTGACAAATGTCTGGGCATGAAGCCAAGCTGGTGTTTAGTGCTTAATCAGTGCTTAATTGTGGTACCGTAATTTTGTTGACGTATGATATATTTTTATTTCCATGAGACAGATGCCATAACTCACTATAAGTTACCATTAAATTATAATGAAATTCTGTACAAATTAGTAACTAGATGTAGTCTTAAAACTGTGTTGATTAAATTGCACTTAGAGCACTGAATGAAAATAGTTATACCAAGCATTGTTCTTTAAAGAATTAGACAACAGTAAAAGTCTTCTATGAGTCAATTTTTCCTTTTTATATTTATTTGACATTGTTTAACTCTGCACGTCCAAAACCCCATAAAAATGTCAAAATCAAATTAAACCCCAAAGCCATGCCAGGTTGAGCTTTGTTTATAAAGTGCTGAATACTGTGCTGGACAATTGAAAATCAATTTATTGTGTCACATCAGACGCGTTATTATCCGATTGTTCTGCTAATGTGATAGCCAGTGGTTGCTGTTTGCAGTGTTTGGTGCTGTCTGTGGTAATAATAGTTGTTTTGCTGGAGACAGTGCTGTTTTGCTCATTATACCTATTGACATTTGTTCTATTGGCGTGACATCTGTTGCTGTTACGTGATGTCATATCCAGCTGGGTGCATTGGCCTAAGGCAGAAATGACAGCTAATGCCCACAGCAGCATTAGTCCAGCTATGGCCGTTTGACTTGTGGTAAAACTGTTGGGCTTATCAACAACGTTAACTTGCTGTAGCCTACGTTAAGCTGGATTTAACTTATTGGTACTGAACCTGTCACCTAAGGTTAGCTCATCCGGGTGACCTTTTCATGGGTAGATCAAATGAGTACTGTGGATGGTTATGGCCACCATTATGGAAAAAATAGCTTACATCTGCGGCTCTGTCGGTCTTGAAGCTGCAGCAGGTACGGTAAGTATTAAGTAAACAGTTGCACTGCAGCGGCAACTATATGAACGTGATAGACGCAGGCAGGTAGGCTTGTAACTTGCAGCAAGTTTTTTTTGCTGTCTGCAAAGACGTAGGTCTGTTGCATTGGCTTGATCTGTGGCTGATGAATCAGCCTGCACGGGACCGGCGGCATTATGTAGGCTCTAATGAATGCATGCTACCGGTACTCACTAGTGACTTTTGTCCTGGTTGTTGCCGCCGGTTGTTGCACTTGCTGATGATTTTTACTGAGACCACTCAAACCAGTAGCTCCGCTAAATGACTGTAATCGGATCTCTTCTGTGGGCTGTGACTTTTGGACTGGAGAACCTCCATGAGGTCTGCAGTGCAGACAGTAGGAGGAATTAATCGTATGTAAAAGGAACTCACTCTGTTTATTCAGTACAGTGCAGTTATGAAAATTGACACGGTGTTTTTATGCATGTTTTTTATGTTCGTTGGTCGTTTCGTTTCGTGTCCGTGCATTCATGATGCAATTTAACCATACGTTGTCTTAACTGTAGAGCTGTTTTAATAGTTGCTGGTAACCTGCACTAAACTTGCATGCAGTAAAACTGTATTGAAGAGGGACTTTTCTTTCTCTGCTATAGCCTATAAATCACTGAGCTGGTGATAAATTGCTCCACTGTCAGCTGTGCTACTAGGCCTAGTTTAATGCTACTTTTCATTCAGAATCTAGCAGGTCAGGTCCAAGTTCTTTTACTTGCTGGCGAGTAGCGTGTTTTCGGAGGAACTGTATTGTTGTCACTGCCGGCCCACAAGGTGCACTTTTGAACTTTTGTCTAGCCGCGGTATGGTTTATGTTCTGTGAATCTGATCTGAGATTGAATGAGTTTCTTCTTCGTTTTTCTGTCGTTTTGACCATTATGATCAATGAATTATACCACTCCCAAGTAAATCGACGCTTATAACTAGAGCTGTCGAAGCGTTAATTTTTTAACACATGCGTTAACGCGTGAATAACGCATCATCAATATTGCAGATATTATAGGTGGATTACAGCGAGAGGGTGACAGGAATGAAGCCCCCCCCCCGAACGGCACGAACTCGTGCTTGTGTCGCAGGACCGTGAGTGGTGGAACGGCAACAAAACAATTTTAATTGCTTGAATATTATTCGATTGTCAAATAAACGTAGTTTAATGGAATATTGGAACTTCTGCTATGTGCAATTTTGCCTGCAAAGGCCGTCCCCGAAATGACCTATTCTGTGTCGGGTGGGACATTAAATCCTACTCACTCACGCACCCCCGCTTCACAAAATTAACTGAATTGACGTATGTGCATTAATTTTTTTTAACGCACGTTAATTTTTTTAATGTGTTGATGCGTTTAGTTAACGCGTTAATTCGACACTAGTTGTAACGTGAACACCGACGGTCACACATTTCGTTGCGAACTTTTCTCGTTTAAAAAGGGTAAACAATGTTTTTTGTAATTTTCTGTGGCTTTCATTATCCCCTATGCTGCATTTGCAGAGCTATCGTTCTGTGAATTCTGGGCAGCCAAAATTGGGAGATGGGCAAACCCGCCTCCTGCTCCCCCCTTCGGACGTCTCACCTCGTCTCTTCAAAGACATATAAACGCTTTTCGTGTTGATAATGATTTGGAAAAGCAAGCAGATGTTGGCGCTGCGATTGTGCGGCACAAACGACCCGCAGTAATTAAAGCACGTGGGAGGTATTATGTAGAGTTGAAGACGAGGCACTCAGTAGGCAGTCACAGTCAGGGTATAATGGATCCATGTGAAGTGAAAGGCTGGTAACAGCACACAGTGTCGTAGCTGGAGAGGCAAAAAGAGAGAAAGCCGCTCTCCCTACATTTTACTATGTCAGATGGAAAATGTTTAAGAGAGCGCACGCCGACTGCTAAGCACCATTGTGGGGCAGTATGGGTTGAGCTTTTTACTCGCCCCTATTTTTCCTTTTTTTCATCCCTTCCTTTACATTTTTCATTTCTTACCTGTGCTTTTAGCCGACTGTACTTTAGTAGCGGTCGAGCTATTTTTATGGTTGTCCGTCCGTCCGTCCCTCCGTCACCGATGTACAATGGCTAAACGGTGCAAGATAGGGCCTATTGATCATTGATAGGAAGTCGTATATTTTCTTTCGCATGAAATGAAAATCATCGATTTTGGATGACCGTGAAGGTCACTGAAAACCAGTACTGTTGGCTATTTTAGCGACAGCTGGGTTTTTTTGTTTTTTTTAGTTTTCGTTTTTGGGGCTTTACCTTTGAAATCTAACCAACAGGGTGTTTGGGGAGTGCTATAAGCTCTGTAGCAGGTTCAAGAGCTAGGTGCCCGGCTGCCGGTGGCATCTTACGTGTCGAATATTTTTGAATTAACATGGTATGGGGATTGTAGACAAATAGTGAGTGTTGCACTGTTGCTTCATTAGATAAATTTTTGACTGGGTGGGGAACTGGCGATTCCTTGCGTCGCAATGCACTGAATCGGCGTCTATGGCTTAGATATGCCCACCCGTGAAGTTTGCCGCTTAGCGTCCTTTATTCCAGCGTTTATGCTCTGTCCATAAAGACACGTTTGCGATGTGGCAAATAGCATAGGCCTATGCGTGCATGAGGACGGCGACATTATAGGACTTATGCTGCCGGCGGCCGGTATCCAGACGGACAGGGTATTACAGGTTTTATGATGTCGGCGCTTCTTGTCTATGCCTATGTTATGCTCTTGACCAATTGCCTGTTACGTAGCTTATAATCAGGCTCTGTATCAGACGTGACATTCAGAATAGAACGTACCAATTTATTCACCGCGTTGCGTGGTTTGCCAGTGTTAGTGTATTTCGGTACCAGTTTTACAGCCGTTTCATTTAATTATTTCAGTTGGCTGAAAAGGAGATGAGTTCCCGAGCATTGGACCTAGTTGTCTATGCTGAATTTTCTTGTGTGTCATATATAGAGCAGGAGTTCTAATCACGCGCCTCGCTAGCCCCGTATACCCCCCTCGAAGACACCATCTACAGCCGGCAATAAGATGTTCTCTCGGGTCATGATGATTAACTAGACTATTTTTTGTCAGAACTTCAAGTTCAACTGTTGATTGAATCTTAAAACTCTTTTTTACACTGCCTGGAAGATTCGCAGTAACGCGATCGTTAAGATCTCACCGTACCCGAAACATGCCGCTACACTACCTTGTGAACTATAAACGTTAAAGAGTTATCGTGAGCCTACAGGCTTAAGTGTTGGCGATTCGAACGGTGGACGTTTTGAACACCAATGTTATGAAGCTAGTGATACAAATAGCAGTGACGTGCAGTGTTTAAAATGTTCCGTTAGTAGCAGTTTTGTGAGATGTTAGGCGCTCTATAACTTGTTGACTGGTAATTTAGCGCTTTTTGTACTACGTGCACAGTAAAAAGTTTTTACTAACAAGAAATTTGAGCTAATGCTCACGAGACGAGCGAAAGCCTATAGCAGTTCCGGTTCAGTGTATTAGCTGAAAATTGGGGTGTTCACGCTAAGTTAATGTACAAAATACCAAATTCTTTATCTGGATCGCATAACGATAGTTCCATGCAGCTGACGGTGAAAATTTGGTAATCCTAGCTTGCACCGCTTTTGACTGATCCACCCGTGTGACGGACGGACGGACGGACAGACAGACAGAATTGCGATGGCTAAGACGCGCTTACAGCAGTAGCTGCTTTGGCGCGTAAAAACGGTAGTGAAAGTGGCACTCGCGGGCCAGCAGGTGTTCTGTTTGTTAAACGGTGAGGTGTCGACGGGCTTATCTCTGGAGCGATTTATGGAGGTACGTTTGGCGTCGTCTTGACGATTGCTACTGACGCTGAGCACGTAGCAACGTCGCTGATAGTGTGTTATCGCTGCTAGTTCTCTTGGGGCGCTCGGCGCGCTATTTGTTATGTATAAGCTGCTAAGCTCGTTATCCGCCCCGTACGATACCAGCATTGCTAATGGACGTCTTTGTAGGCCTAGCTGCTATTGTGTTCCAATTGTGTATCGGTTTACGGTTTAGTGTCTGTAATATCGGCTGCAAACAACTAATAATTGTTAACTCATGAAGCTCAGGTCAACTCAGCCTCCTCCCCGGCAGGGCGCGGGAAACGCTAGTATTCAATGCGTGAAGGTTTGGTACGTCTGACTGGGGCTGTTGGTAGTGGTATGTCTGCGTTCTGCACCGCGTCCAGTTGTGCGCTGGCGCTGATGATAACGGTTCCATATCTGCAATGAGGTTTGGCTGTCATTTGCGGTGCAACTTTTGACTGTGGATTCCGACCTTTAAATCCACTTTCAGCACTCTAGTCTATAGTATACACCCTACCGAAGTATACAACTCACATATTTAAGAGCGTATACTGTGTAATTGTTCAGAATACTGAAAGAATTCAGGGATAATTGAATGTGTACTAGTCTGAGCTGTTGTCCATTTCTTCTGTTTGCTGCGGACAACAAGTCAAGTCCTGTAACATTCTGTACTGTATCTTTATATGTGAGGAGGTGGACTCGTTCTGGGTCTTCAATTTTTGTGCTCTTTACTGTATAATTTGTTTTGGATTTGCTGTAGACTTGATTTGTTGCACAATATGTTGTACAACAAATGCACCACATGCAGATCGAAGCAAGTGGAATGTGGCTTCATCGAGCAAGTAAGAATGCAGCAGCATGGGCGGTAGTTGCACTGGTCTCGTGCACAGTGCATGCAGGCAAAGTGGATTGGATGTGTTAAACATTCTGTCACACTAAGATTTGCAAATGCAAACCCTTGCGTCCAGTGCCAGGGTCTCGGCAAGCCAAGGTGATAATATTTCCTGGTTTGACATCTGCTAACTGAATAAAAGATGCGCGCGCCAGACAGGCCGGCTTCGTGATATTGGCCTTCAGTAGTACGTTGAATAGCCTATGGCTGTCATTGCACCTCTGATGGCTGGACAGGTGTTTTTGATGCTCGTCGGCTGGCTTCGCTCACACCGCACTGGCGACGTATAAATGGGTTTTGACTGATTGCTGATATAATGTTGAATTACTATAGTGTATGTATGGTGTAGCGCCGTGTAATAGCTATATACTGCATATCCGTCATTCTGCCTGTCGCGCGTTTATTACGCCATGGACTCTTCGGGGTGATCAGATGAACAACATTGTAGGCGTACATTACGGCAACCGTGAAATACGTGTCTTATATCACTGTCTTAAGTGGCATTTTTGAACCCAAAATTAAGCTATCATTATCATTCATACAAGTTGTGATGCAACTCCATTTGGGCGGGTGGCCGGCTTTGCTAAAGTTCATCGCCCTTAAACAGCTAGCTGTTAGTATGTCAGTGGTACTGGTAGCAGGGCCCATTGTTACGCTGTTACTTTTCTTCTCTAGCGGTGGCCGCCGTAACCATCGCCAGTACTCATTACGCCCGTATCCACGGAGGGATGGCCACCGCCAGGCTGAGTTGGTATCTTGACTAAATACCAAGACGTGAATGGTCACCCATCTCAGTAGTAACCCGGCTCAACGTAGACTAACTTCATTGATGTGTTCAGCGATATTACCACTATAGCGCGGACTGTCATACGTGTGCGACTATCTCCTGGTTCTCCGACGAAGGTCGTCGTCAGCTGTGTTCTGCCAACTCAAGGATCTACAGCAGCTATGGAGACAGACGTTCCGCTGCTGCATGCCCTAGGCTGTGGAACAACCTTCCAGCTCATCTGAGACAAACTGACATCAACTTTGAACAGTTTAAGCAGCTGCAAACGAGTAACGAGAGACTTTTGTTCAGGTGTTGAGATGTCGGTGCGTTGTGGCTAGCTGTTAAACTGCGCTTTTACTTACTTGCTTACTTACTTACTTAATATATAATGTATTTGGCAGGGAGCAGCGGATGCCGATGGCAGTGCTGCGTAAACGTGAAGTGAAGTGGTTGGAAATGTTGGAGAACTGGGAGAAATTTATGAGCAAGCGATTCCGCAAGGTTTGTTCTGGTTGCTGCACCATTCAACAGTATCTCTATACAGTTACACTTCCTTCATGTCTCTGGAATATCTGTTGCTGTTATAACGCCGCCTCTGTATGGGCGTCAAACGTTGCTCATCCTCAGAAAGTGTAATTTTGTTCCATGGCTGGGGTTAAGGCGGGGAGCGTTTCCCCATGTCCATAGCTCTGCGATGGTTTTGTACACAAGTAAGTCCGGCCAAATTTGGTTATTATTTTACGGGATGCAGTAATTATTTTGAAGTACCATCGTTATCAAAATAACCATTTAACATTTGTTAAAAATAAAGAGAAAGCTAGAAAACGTTAAACACGCTTTTTTTGTTAAAAAAAACAATATAAAAAGAAAATGTTTTGCAGCTTATATTACGGCACTGTGGTTGTACGGTTGTAGGTAAAGGAGCGGTGTCGTAAAGGTATCCCGCCATCAGTGCGAGCTCGGGCGTGGCAGTACCTGTGTGGTGGCAAGTACCTGCTTGATAGCAATCCAGGTAGGTTTGACGCATACCTGGCTGAGACGGGAAACCCACAGTGTGTTGAGGAGATTCGCAAAGATCTTCACCGCCAGTTCCCACTGCATGAACTGTTTATGGCTCGCGGTGGACACGGGTGAGATTTTTGATCTAGTTCAACTGAGTGGCTTGGTAGCCTAAAAGCGCGTACAGAGCGACGTAACTGAACTGAACTGAACTGACATGGTTTAGTTTGTGATGAACTGACCAGTGGGCAAGCAGTAATGCATTACGGTAGACGCCATCTAAGGGCGTCGATGTCTACGTGACTATGCGCACATATGCATTAACCAATGACCAATGGGCACGCCCTGCTCACCCATGGGTCAGTTGGTCAAAAACTAAATCGTGTCAGTTCATTTCAGTTCAGTTACGTCGCTCTGTACGCACCTTAACAGTTAGGACGTTGGACTTAAGATTGATAATTCGTGGGTTCAACTCCCCATCGGGTTGCTGTGAAGTGGTTACTGCTTGGATGGGTGACTGTATGCAGACAAGTAAACCATCTCTGTATATAACCAACCACCCAGATCAACTCAGCCTTCTGTCCTTCTGGGGTAGGTAAATCGAGTACCGGTGTAGTGTAAAATGCGTCGCACCAGAAAATAATTCCCACATGCAGTAGTACGGGTTAGGGTTAAGATAAGGGATAAGGTTAAGGTTATGGTTATGGTTAGGGTTAGGGGTAGGGTTAGGGTTATGGTTAGTTACATCATGAGAATATGGAGGTGGGAAGAATTTTCCAGGTGCGACAAATTTTCCACGACACCAGCCTGTCTGGCTGGAATTAAGGTGGGCATGTTTGTATTGGGTAGCATGAAACAATGTGTCAGTCTGTGTGATCCCATATGTCAGGTGATGCTCCATAGCTCTGAGGTGGGTTCCCATGAAGAGCTGTGCACACATCTTTAACTTTTTCTTCTAATAATATAGCATAATTGTTTGTACCATTCAAAAGTCAGTGCTGAGTTTTGGTACTTGATAGTGATGGTCAGCTGACAGATTCAAATGAATCTGGTCTTCCTGCTACAGAATTACCCAGAGGTTTCTCACATGTACCCAGTCTAACCTGGAGAAACTCGAGAAAAAATGAAAAGTAGGGTAGTTGAAGAACAAAATTAGTAGTGCTGCATATCAATTGCAGTTAACATGCGATTAGTGCGTTAAGATGTTTTTAATGTTCAGATCCATTCATTATGATTACAAATTTAGTCACATTGTACTTACTCGGCACCTGCAGTCTGGAATTTTGTGCACACGAAAAGTGAAAATTTTGTGCTTACTCATTGCTTATTGCATATGTGCATGACTGAACAGTATAACTGAAGTCGTGTTAACAATTTTGGACTTTGTTTGTCAGTATTAGTAGCAAACTAGCACACAAGCGTATGTGTGGATATAATTACAACTTATTTTTGCTGTTTTGTTTTTCATTAATTAGTTTATGGTCAATCACAATTAAATTTTTAATCATTTAGCAGCGCTAAAAGTAGCAGAATAGACTACTAGTAATACTAGTGGTGCAGGCATTGCATTCTTTTACCATTATTGTATATGCATTGTAGGTTAGACTTACTTTGTACTGAGTAGAGTAGAGGCTTTTTTTACGGTATCTTTTTTAGTGTTTTTTATGTGTTTTTAACTGTACTTCTATATGAAATATGTACATGTATGTTTGATTTAGTCAGGAGGATTTGTTCCGGATTTTAAAGGCGTACTCGATTCACAATACGACGGACGGTTACTGTCAGGCACAGGCTCCAATAGCCGCAGTACTTCTGATGCATATGCCAGCTGAGCAGGCGTTCTGGTGCCTCGTCTCCATCTGTGAAAAATACTTGCCCGGATATTACAGCGCAGGCCTGGTGAGTCACTCCTTACTGGTTCTTATTTAATCAGTCAGTTAATGGTTTTTATCATTGTGAATGTCCTAATAGGCCACATTACAAGTCGTGTGCCCGTCCATTCATCTCTCAAAATGCCGAATAGCTTCTTGTTTCTATTCACCGGGTGACAGCAGCAATTTGCAGTTGCATGTTTTGGCTGGGGTCAATTTCCCCTTTCCCTACAGGTCAGGGACCCCATTTTTGTCATTTTTAACCCAACAAATGTTTGGTCTGCCAAATAGCAGAATGGTTTAAGCACAGTTGACAAATATGACAGACGACGGACCACACTGCAAATAAATATTGACTGCACTGCAAGAAGTGATTCCATATAACAACAAGAAATATTATTAGATTAGGACCAATCTAATGTAGTACGCCTTGCGCACATCATTTTTTGTATTCTTTTAAAAGCTTTTTTGTTTCTTTCGGCTTGTATTAGAGACCCGCCGTCTAATTAAGACCCGCTTAATATTATACTAATAGTGACTGGCGTCAAGGTCGTTATTGGAAATTGTCTCCCGGAAGTTCATAAAACATTGCCCGATTTTAGGAATTGAGAGAAAAAAATTTCCAATAATGGTCGATGATGCTAGTTGCCATTTGTCTTGTTATACCTCAACGCATGCATCTGTCTGGCACCGTTACGGAGATATGGCGCCTCAAAGATAATGGGGTCACGACCGTGACTTTTGGGGGTCTTGTCCATTTGACTCCCGGGGGTCGACTTCCTATGGGTGATCCATAGAGATCATGCGCCTATCTTGCACCGTTATGGAGATATGGCCATTTGAAGTTCTTCCAAGAAGGCTCTTCCAGGAACAGAGGTCGGTCGTCGGTCGGTCAGTCCTCAATATTACACTGATTCCATATACTCCTCTTCATTACGTTAGGAATGTAGCATGCGAGGAGTAAAAAATACAAGAAGATATTGCATGTTTTTGTTGTTGTAGGAGGCGCTGCAGATTGATGGTGAAGTCTTGTTTGGCTTGCTGAAGCACACACTGCCACAGACCTACAAACATCTTGTGTGTATCTCATTAGTTTATATATAACATATGTGGTGATTTGTGAATTTTATGCATGTCTTGTAGACTAGTGCAGTGGTTTGACATTGGTGTTGTTGGTCTGGGGTCAATGCCAGAAGTTAAAACCATCTTGAGCACACACTTTGTGACCATAGTTCATGCTTAAGTGCTGCATTGTTACTGGTTGGGTGACGAGAATAAAATCTGGCATCTAGAAAGTTGGCCAGATGTAGAAAGTATGAGCACTGCCTTTATCTGATTCCACTCTGTTGGCAGTCAGCCAAGCAGCTATAAACCCAGCCCTGCAATAGGTTGCCATCGTTTTTCATTAGGCCGGCAGTTGCCAACTGATGGGCTCACTGTCTATAAGAAAAATTGTCATAGTGGGATGTATTTTGGTGGAATGTACCAAAGACTGGCTACGAAGAAGATGGATCCAGGACGTCATTGATTTTACTGATCTCTGATATTGATTAGTTTCCATATTCGTGTGCCTAATTCGTTACTTATTTATTTATTATACATGTTTTTCACACACATTGAGTCATTCGCTGTAATAATGAAGAATCGCAAGCGTGAGAAAGTCATGAGTTACTGTAGGAAAGCATGACCGATGGTACAGAGCAAATTTAAGCCTATTTTCAAATGTACCAATAGTTACAGTTAAGTTAATTGGCTATGTCAGGGCAGTTAGTAGACACTGGTACAGTGTTGGTTGTAGAAGCGGCAGAAGGTTGAGCCGATTCTCTACATGACCGAGTGGTTCATGTGCGTCTACAGTCGCACGTTGCCTTGGTCATCGGTGCTTCGAATGTGGGATATGTTTCTCTGTGAAGGTGTGTTCAGCAGGATAGTTTGTGTTCACCGAGTTCTAGTAGAAAAGCTATCACAAACGTGCTGTAGTTGACACTGTAGAATCCTTCTAAACAGTTCAGTTTTTGATGTCGTCGCATACAGGAAACATGCAATAAATTTGTTATTTAATAGCCCATCTTACCTGCAGTGTGTCATTTTGTGAAATATTTTCTTTGTGTCGGTGAAAGAATGTGTAAAATTGGCCAATATTTGATGGATTTCAATGTATGACATTACTCGCAAGAGGATCTGTACATTATGGAAAGAAGAAGAAGAAGAAATATGGCAAAGTTTTAGTGACGTGTTATGTATTGACTTATTGTGTAGTAATATAATAGTGGCAGTGACAGCAGAAGCATCGGCTGTATTTATTGGAGACTAGGAGTAATGGACTATGCTTTTGTAAAATAAATGTGAGAATATATGTGCAGGTGTGAAGGTGATGTTTCGGATAGCCCTTGTGTTGTTCAAGCATGTTCTCGGTCGATCTGAGCAGCTTGCTGAATGTCCATCTATGTATGAAACGATGGAAAAACTTCACAAGATTCCCGCTGCTTACATGCAGGAAGAATTTCTTGTCCAGGAGGTTTGCCAGACTTGTTAAATTGTTAAATTGCATTTGAGAGTTGATATATAAGATGAAAATATAACAGTACTGAAAAACAGGTTACTGAAAGTTTGCACATAGTGCTTAAATGATTTTCTTCTTATTCGGAATATGTGCCAACTTCAGTATGTTGAAGATTCCGGCACAGTAAAACATAAACGTAAAGTTCTTTCCGAGCCTTACAGCCCATAGGGCGGTGCTGATCTCTGTTTCCAAAGGCCCTCAGCCAGACACCAGATTTTACACTGCAAGACCATTGATATGGGGCCAGTGTATCACGCGGTGTGTCTGTTTACGTCCCAGCGGTGAAGCCGGTACCAAATTATACTGTTTGGCACAGTAAGCACAGTAGGTTACTGAATACTGTTGAATATACTGTATTTGGTTTGGGGTGACAATTTTTACAGACACATTGTGTAATATTTATCACATATTTTCCCAACTCTTTTGATACTGTTAGAATTTAAGGCAGGTGAAACTAAAAGAGCCGCCAGAGAGCACAAACCTCCAGCAGTGATAGTGATATGTCAGCTTTTACGATTGTGCCCTATCTCACTGTGGTAAAGAATCCTTCAATTATATCATGGATCCAGATGACCACCAAAATCTTACCACCATCTCTAAGTTGGGCCAAGCCTAACCTTCTCGAAAAATTTCAGCCAAATCCATTTGTAACTTTTTGTGTAATCCTGGTAACAAACAAAACAACACATAAATGCCAAGCGTCACATAACCTTCTTGGCGGAGGTAAATATCATGCTGCGTTGTATTTTTTATGCACAGTGTGCACGGCTAATGATCACTGAAAGAGAAATGGAACGTGAGCATCAGGCTCAACTGGCGCGGTGGAAAGCCGCTAAAGATGCCAAGAACAAGCCTCCAAACAGCGGGAAAAAGTCATCCGCGAAGAAGTCAAACCGAAACAAATCACCATCTGACAGCTGATAGATCAAAGCTTTGCCATGACTGACCATATTTGTGATGTAATAGAGAATTGTGTATGATCTGACACAATAACGCTAAGATAAGTATGACTGAGTTACTGCGACTGCATTTATAATGTGTATGTATCATTACGTGGTTTTTGTTATTGTTTGGAATTCTTGGTAATTTGTCTGTTAATAGCATGGAAAATTTGTAAGTATGTATACTTGTAACCTGCTCAGTCAAACAAAGATGTCACAGGATGCTACAGTCTTAATCAAACAGAAACGTTTTCGGTAGTTGTGCTTTAAACTTTAAACTGTTCGAAGCTTGTGTTATGCTGTTGGAGTTTTATCATCGAATTAATAGGAGGTTACAGAGATGAGCGGGGATTGAAGGGGACCACGGGTAAAATGCGAAATTTTTGTGATGCCAGAAGCATAACCCCCATGGAACTAAAAGTATTAAATACAGATGACTGACCCGTTCTGGCTCCTGCATTTAGATTTCGATATGAAAAGCTGGTTTGATGAATCTTTTATTAGTCATTTCAGAAGAAGCTAAAGAATACTCTGTAAGAGCTAGAAACAAGAACCCTATTAAGGGCTTATTATTGTTTGTGGTTTACTGGTTAGGGTCGACCTGTGTTTAATTCCAGCTGTGATTGATATGATTCACCAGATGTCTCACATTCCCAGCCCTTGCATTAGGTCGTGCATTGTAGTAAAGGATATCCTTTTTGTGCGACTAAATTTTGCCTTGCAGACTATTTTACGCCTATGCTGCACTACATTCTACATTCAGGTTTTGTTTATCTGGCTAATTTTTCCGGAGTTAATTCAGGTTAGGCCAGGTGTCAGAGAGATAATATTTGGGTATTGTTGTATGTATTAGAGTGTGTTTTTCTTCAGTCCGAATGCCATTACTGTGATTTAACCAGTGGCGTCAAGGCAAATCAAGGCATTCAAATTTCCATATACATTAGTTTGGTGAAACAGTTATGTACACAGCGTGCAAAATGCTAAATTCTTGTTTCATAGTCTGCCTTCAGTGCTTTCATGGTGTTAACAGGCTGGGTCACAGAAAGAGCCGATGGGCAGCTGGCTGGTAAAAGATACTGCCATAAGAGAAGCCTAATCTGGAGTAATTCCAGAGTGATGGGCTTGTTAAACGGTAAGCCGCATGTGTTTCATGTGTGATATTTTGAACTGGCGTCATGCAAACTCCAAGAAAAACATTCCAATGCGCAAGGGCTCAATAGTTCCAGTAGTTTCTGCTATTAGCTGCTGTGGTATAATAGAAATTCCATGCATTTATTAGTCGTACGCCATGTGTAGCTTGTGTATAATGCTTGGAGCCTGTGGCATAGCTAGAAGTTTGCAGGGTGAGCTTATAAAAAATCAGGGTAAAGAGAAATCTGTGATTGGTTGGCTTGGGTATTCCCCTGTCGCCTGCTGATCTATGAGATATTTTTAGTGTCATTAGCCAAAACAGTTTGGGAGCAGCTGAGCAAGCATATTCACACTTGCATTACTGCTAATAAAAAAAATTTGCTGTTGAAAATCTGGGCAGCAATTTCTGCATACTGGCTATACCGTTGTTTGCAGCATGTGCCAGGCATATACATGTTGTGTTGATGTGCTGTCATTTATTAGTTTGTTTTGTTGTTTTTGTTTTCCATTGTAAATACGGGCTACCACGTTGCTGTTGCTATCTGTGTAAAGCAGCTGTGTGACATCTTTAAACTATTTATTCCTTGTTGCCTTGAATTAGTAGTCGAGCCATACTCACAACTATGATGTGATGAAATGTTGTTAGAGTATGAAAGCACCACATCACGAGTTGAGGCTAATTTCTTAGGCAGGCAGTTGATTTTGGCAATTTATTCAATAATCTAAACGTTATGTACATACAATTTTATTTGTCCAAGAGTAGATGTGCTATGAATAAGCCAGGCAGCAAGGCAGTCTAGCTTGGTGTTAAAGATATAATTAGGCTTCAAAGGATTTTGCCGCCAATAATGCCATTTTCGTTTGTCAAAAAGTGCAAATTTTGTCACTTTTTTGCCATTAGAAAATAGGGCCTTTTCGGCAGTAACTGCTGTTAACTTATTCTATTAAGTTTTGCCAAAACTGTTTCGAGGCTTCTGGCTTCCACTTTTCGTTTGTCAAAACATGCAAATTTTGTCAAAACGTTTTACAATGACAGTGAGCTTATTTCGCACACTTGCGGCTATGAAGACAGCTGAATAAGCTGAATAACAGTGCAGTGCACAGTCCATAAATGCCACAAATCCCGAATTTTGCCATTTTTTTTGCCATCCAAAATTGAATGCTTGTTACCATAAATAGCCTCCAGAAGACTTTGCCACAAAAAATGCCATTATTCATTTGTCAGAAAGTGAAAATTTCGTCAAAAGTCAATATTTTCGTTACGATCACCAGTATTTGTCATTTTGTCAGATTTTTGTCAAAAACCTAGATATAACCTATATAGATATAACCTAGATGAAGCCTAGATATAACCAACCAACATTGGCACATTTAAAAATATTGTGATGGTTAAATCATACCAAGGCTGACCATCTTAAAAGTTGCAGACAATGCTAGTGTTGTTGAGGGTGTTTTTGTGTTATATGTGTGAGTATGGCCTTAGAAAGTCCATGTTATGCAGTGTAGAAAATGGTAGCTACAAGTTGCTTGCCTTTAAGTCGTGCTTTGTTTAGTGTTATATTGCTGTGTTTCTGCGACAGATAGGATAAGCTGTTAGCTCTCTATCTGGAATTTTGGATTTGTAAATTGTGAATATTTTGTGCATATTTATTTTTAGCACCTAGGTGTTAGCTTTCGATGGCTTGCTTTAACTAGGATGACGGATTTCGTACTCGTACATTCTTGAGTTGTGTGATTTTTATGTAGTCGTTTGCAACGTGCTGTGTCTTGCCACTTGATTATATTTTGCTTCTTCTGGAATGCCACTGTCACCTGTATATTTAGCGTAATTCGTTGGTTGTGTCTCCCGCGCAGAAGAGGGGATCCAGCCAAAATTGTTGCAAATCTGCGGGGATTTTTCCACACTGAGCAGTGACTAGGAGATGACTATTTTAAGCAGAATTTTTGAGACTACAAGCCATTTGTCGCAAGGCCAGGATAAACAGGAAGTGCAGCCGAAAGATAAGTCGTTAGCGTTATTAACTGTTGCAGTGCTTGGGGTAGTGGATTTGTGTTGGAACTGGACTGGTTAAGCTGGCGATATTAATCAAATTACCAGTATCTACAGCGATGCAGAATAGCCTAGCACAGATGTAAATCGAACACTGAATCCACTTCTTGCCACTCCACCATGGGAAAACACTGGATGTCTGCATCAATTAGTCACTTTGCATTGCCGTAACTACCGTCTGTCGTTAGTTGATGATGTTAAAACTTTGTTATTGTTTATTTGCTCAGCAGTCTTCGTTACTGCATGTCAATAATAATCATTATACGTACTGTACGTCTGTTTATTAATCGGTGACCCAAATTTTGTATTTTTGGTAAAAAAAATTTCCAACAGTAAATTTAGGTGGGGGAATTGCCCCCTGCCCCTGGCAATCTTTAAGTCATACTGATAGCATTTCAAAACTGGAGACTGTAACTAAACCATCTCACCTTAAATCTGTTGGCACATTACCTTGTAAAATTTGGATTGTCGGATAGGAGAAATTGAGGATAATGTGTCACTCATTACGTGAGAATCCAGGGTCTGACAGTCATTATCAGTGTAATGGGATTTTCTTTGCTATCTGAGATCATATGTCATTATACACTGTGTCTCAAAAAAAAGCATGTGACTACATTTTTGGCAATAACTGGAACAATGAATGTCCGATTATAATAATTTTTGGCACACTTATTAATGAGACTATATGT
>Ga0056128_1000269_pt1 | contig 41087 bp, 22 predicted proteins | sample WorMetLIZISLAND2_FD_71113 | JGI IMG/M metagenome (GOLD analysis project Ga0056128, IMG submission 71113) | Marine gutless worms symbiont microbial communities from Max Planck institute for Marine Microbiology, Germany - Olavius geniculatus... ... | reverse complement strand
CCCATATCTCCGTAACGGTGCAAGATAGATGCATGGTTACAATGGACCACCAATAGGAAACCACATATGCCGAGTCCAATGGTCACGTGACCGATGACGTCACGTGACCCTTAAAGATCAAAAATTGTGACTCCATAATATTTAAAGTTCAGTGTCTTCATGGCCGTGGAAAGCAGATGGTTTATAATTGATTATCAACATAATTGTAATAAAACAGCAAATATAATTGTACAAAACGTCAGTTTATACACTTGTTAACCGCGACATGCAATGACTGACACATCGAAAACAGCACAAATCATAAAAAGGTGATATCACTCACCATCACATCGCCTAACTGTCAATGTGCTGTTGAATAATATCACCTTTTTATGATTTGTGCTGTTTTCGATGTGTCAGTCATTGCATGTCGCCGTTAACAAGTGTATAAACTAATGTTTTGTACATTTATCTCCGTAACGGTGCGGGATAAAGCTTAGGTTACTATTAATCACTAATAGGAAGTCGTACACTCGCTCTCGATTGGCGCCTAATTTAATGACCTTTGATGACCTTAAACGACAAAATAAAGTTTTATGGATTTTTGGGCGTCTTCGGACTGCGAGACACATTTCGAGAGCGAATTGTGCCGAAACCAATTGAAATAAACCGAAACAGCCTGCGTATGAAACTTTCAGCATTAAACTTAGTTTTCACTTTCTTGTTCACATTTCGCCCCCCCCCCGCGTTCAAGGAATTTTCCGTACGGGGGCGTCAAACTTCAATACACTCTTCAAAATACTCGCATTCGGCCACTTAAACGGCAGCATCCACGCGAGACGGTGGCGCCATCTGGCGTATGTAAATACATCGTATCCAATCATCCAATGTTAGTTGCTGAGATCGATGAGCTTAGATTTGTTCGCAGTGGGCTTTCAAACATGCAACGCTGTTGTGCGTTCCGTTTGTGTTAGCAGGACTTTTCTTGTTTCCAGCTAATAATCTTCCTCGGCCGATCGCAGCAAAACTATGCCACATGATAAAAAGTGGGTGTTATTTTTTTAAGTTAAGCCCAAGGATTTGGCGGTTTTTTCCTGAGCTTAATTTTTTTCGGAAACCTAGGACAACAAAGTCCATAAATTTGGAGTCAAACGTCTTCAAAAAGAAACAAGATATCGACAACAGGAAAACGGCGTTACATACTGCAATCCCTCAAGTGTAATTAAGCGACATAATCTGATGAACTTAAACTGTTTAGCAAACGGAAGCAAAAAGGATTGGACTCTTGAGACGTAGAGCGGCAATTGTTTTGTGCGGTGCATTGCTAGTTGTTTTTTAATTGTTGTGCGTATAGAGGAGCGACCATTGTCTATGAAGGCCCGTGCTTTCAAGTCCAACCTAGGCCTATAGAACCCGAGCTTCCGATTCCGGTTCCAGAACTTCCGATCAAGAAGAAATCCGGCGCGAAAGGTTTTTTACGCGCGAAAGCAGTACTGTTTTTAGCGCGTCATGGCCATCGCAATTCTGTCTGTCCGTGGATCCGTCAAAACGGTGCAGGATAGGATCACCAAATTTTTACCGTCGGCTGCGTGGAAGACTCTAGTTTTAGCAACCGTAAAGAGTTTCCATAAATTCGACAGGAATCACCTTAAACGATGGCGCTAAATGAAAGGGTGGTGGAAAAAATCTGCGATTTTTAGCCAATAAGTCGCTGTATCTCAATAACGGTGCGAGTTAGGGCCTAGGTTACTATACGTAATTAATCACTAATAAGAAGTCGTACTGGCTCTCGATTGCCACCAAATTCAATGACCTTGGATGACCTTGAACTCGAAAATAGGGATTTTTTAGATCTTTTGGCGATATCGAGCTCCGAGATACATTTAGATAAACATAGAAAAGCTGCGTATAAAATTTTCAGCATTGAACGTAAATTTTAAAGGTGTTAGTCTCGATTTTTTATGTTTAAGTTAAACTGCGCATGAGGACATCAAAAGCGGTACCCCGGTAAAAGTCATTATTTTTATTATTGTTGTTATTTTATCGTTGTTTGCCAGTCTTACGTCAAAACGGTTGCACATAGTTATGAGCATGCTACCTATCACAACAAGCATTAGTAACGAGTTTTTCAGTCGAATCAACATCGATGACTTTGAAAAACCCTAAACTTCCAAAATAAGGCGTTTTATTGATTTTTGCGATCTTCGGTTGCAGCGCACATTCAAAGAATGAACTGCGACGAAATGGCTGGAGATAGACTGACAGTTTGCGAGCAGGAACTGCTATAGGCTTTCGCGCGTCTCGTGAGCATTAGCTCATTTTTTGTAGAAATAACTCTCTGCTAACGAAGATAGTAATAGGCGAACAGGCTACATGCGTGGATAACTAATATTTTGACTTAAGTACATGTTTTTTTCATAGGTTATCTGTTAGAGAAGTTAGCGTTATCTTCTGTCGACTTTTTTACTTGTTGTGGTTTATGCTGTTTGTTGACAAACCTTTTACTCGTTCATTTATTAACTGAATCTTTGTGGCACTTTTGTGATTCTGTATCATTCATTAATAGAATGAGTTTGTGTTACATATGCTACAGGGTCTGTAGTGTCAGGTCCGCATCGTCGTGATGTGATGGAATGTGAGTGTCCCCTTATTCCTACAATTTATGATCCCGTCTGTGCAATACTGAACGACGAAGTGCTTGAATACGACAACGCTTGTGCTGCCAAATGCGCGTATGTCTCAGTTGTTTTATTTGCCTGTTATTGTTGTTTCGGAAACATTTTATTATTACGTTACCGCAGAAGCCGTGATGCCCGTGTGTAGCAGTTCTAATTTTGAACAAAACAAATTTGCTGACAACTTATAGTATATTACTTTTTCGTTGGTCGATGAGTTTTTTTGCTGTAAAAAAGAAAACAAAAACTAGCACGCAATTTACAAACAGCCCATGACATTTTGCCTTTTCTCTGTTTACCTAACTGCGAACGTAAAAACAAACAATTTAATTTTGCTGCTGATAGGCATTTAACCAAGTTTTTTTAAGTTTTGTTAGCTTTTAATCTGTAAGGTTTATCGCTTGATATTATGCCAAACTTTGCCGCACGATCAAAAATGAGCGTCGTTAGAAAACAGGGTCCAAAAATACGGAAACCTGTTTTTTTTAAAAAGGCAACGAAAATTCTGAATTTGACACGATTTAGGGGTTATCAAATTTTGATCGCGGGCTGCGAAAGTTTTCCGGAGGATCGAAAATGAGTGTCGTTTTTTAAAAAAACTAAAGCCAAAAATTTGGAGGCACTTTTATAATTTTTCAAAATGGCAGCGTAACAGAAGTCGAAAATTCGACACGATTTTGGAGTCATTAGATTTAGATTTTGAATGCTTTCGGAAAAAAAAATAAAATATCGACAATCGAAAAACGGCGTTACAAGCTGCAATTTCTCGTGTGTATAGCGTCATAATTTTAGTGAACTTCAGCAAACGGAAGCGAAAAGGATTGAACTCTTGAGACTTAAGAGCTGCTATTGCGCTGTGCAGTGCCTGGTCCAGTTGTGTTTTTCTGCTGTGCTTATATAGAGGAGCAACCATTGTATACGAAGGCCCGTGCTACCAAGTCCAACCTCTGGAGCCCGACCTTCCGATTCCAATTCCAGGTCCGATTCCTGTCGCCAAGAAATCCGACGAGAATCCGCGGTGGAATGAACCTTTCCTGAAGAAGATCGCCAAGAAACGTTCGCACTCAGCGCTGAAGAAGTCTTGGAAGACAAAGAAGACTGCGTCGGCTATCTAACGGGTTACGTTGTCACTACTAAGTAGTGTATAGCTGTTTTTGTGCCAAAATATTGATGTCGCTCTAGCCTTAGCGATTTCGCGTACAGCTACCATTTTCTCCGTAGAGTGGTCCGCCGTCTGTCTTTCGTCTGTCTGTCTTGCGAGGAAACGAACTTATTAGCTTGTCTCGTTTATTTTTCGCATTAAATACGCATTTGTTGTATTTTTCGATTATATTGTGTCAATTACTAAATTAGCTGTCTTTTTACTATATTGTGCCGACTATAAATAACTAAATAATGACAATGTGTTTGCTAATAGTTTGTTATTTACTGAAGTGTTTTCTGCCATTCTGTGCGAATAAATGCGTTCATGGTTATTAAATAACGTTTAGCTCAAGACGTAGCTACAATAAACAGCCAATTAGAGCAGCCTGTATAACTCTTTAATGGGGCGTTTACACGATTCAGCAAACTTTTTGCAAACTTCCAGCAAACTTCCAGCAAACGTCCAGCAAACGTAGAGTGGTCCGCCGTCTGTCTGTCGTCTGTCACATTTTGCTTAAATTGCTCGACAAATTTACATGCATTTACACTTGCCAAGGACGTATCGTATCCGATTTCCAGAAAAAAATATGGCAGTCAAACGTTCAATAACCAAAATATGCAAGTTTAAATTGCTGCTGGCACTAGCGAATAGAAATTGAGGAGTTGTGTGGAACGGTAAGAACGATTTTGCCTCTCTGTGAAAGACTTCGGACTATGCATTTTGGCCGCTATTTGCTGTCAGTTTGTTTGTTTATTTTTACTTGTTTGCCGGCTAAATTAGTCAATTTTGATAAAATTGTAATGAAATTTTGTCCGTCTGTCACATTTGCATGGCCCCGCAGATAACATTACATTGAACAGGAACATCGGCAACACCACGGGAAGGGAAAAATGCCCTTTATACACACAGTCACCGAATCCTTATTCTTTAACTAGTATAATAGTTATACCGTGCAGCATTCAACATTCTGTAAAATTTTTGTAGAATCAAATAATCTTAAGTTTGTTTATTGGTAAAAATGGCGTATGCACGTTTCGTATTTGCATGTAAACTCCCTATAAGTTATACGTACACAGTGCCTGAATAGGCCCTGCGATCTTTCTAAGAGGCAGTATTATGGCTTCATTTCGACCGTCTGTCCGTCCGTCAGTTCGAGTGTCGTTTGTCGGTAATCCGTTTCTCCGTCGCATACTCGCTCATAACTCGAAAACTAAAAGGCGCAGAAAAATTTATTAAAATTGTTGTAAACGCTCCACAAAGCAGGAGTAATCTATAGTCAATGTGCCAATTTTAGCGCAAGATATGATATATCACAACTCATAATTTTTAACTCAAAACATCAAAAGTTAGGCGGTCGGCTGCACAATATGTCAACACCTATGGCTGTCATAGTTTTAATGTAAATTTTGATGTAATTTAATTAAGAATATTATAACCAAACATATGATCAAAGCTCAAACCGCTATATGCCGAGCGAACAACTTTTCAGTGATATACAATATTAGTGGCTAGTAAAGTATTATTTGTTAAAATTGCAGTATCAGACCGCTACCCCGTGGTTCCATCTGTATCGGTTTGACCTTAGTTTGCTACAAAATTCGTCGTCTGCATCGGCTACATATTCGTCGAATCAGTCGACAGAGCGTCAAGCAGTACAACATAGTACGGTCGGCCTTTCTTAGCGACAGCTATATTTTTTAATCCAAGTGGATGAAAATAATTTTCGGCTGGCATCTGGACTATACGGAAATTATCACAGAGCAGAACTATCACTATTATTATTCTATTTAAAACATGCAGTAATTTGCTCAAACCAAGTGTAAACTGTTTCAGCCTGTTAGAAAAATCAAGCTGTTAATAACTCACAAATAAATACATTTTTATAGTTTGGACGCTTAGTTTTATCTAAAGAATGAGTTCTCATAAATGTGATTTTAAAAAAATCAAATAGGCCTATCGGTAATTTCGGCGGATTTGCTGCGGACAAAATTGACGTCAAATTCGGCTACCAGATTTGGCTAAGCTTACACTCGCGTAGTTAATTTTTCGGCTAGCACGGCTGACATTCGGCAGCTAATGTCTAGTTACATATCAGATCAACAGTCATCTATGTAAGACAACGGTAAGCTTATAGGTTGTTCACGCGATCCAGCAAATGTCCAGCATTAGCACGTGTATTTTGAATACATTTGCTGGAAGATTGCTGGACGTTTGCTTGATCGTGTAAACACCCCATTACTGTGCTTAGACCTAATCACAACTTGTGAGCTCTGCGTCAAAACCGGATATTTCAACAGTCAGACACTATTAGCACTTACCTATACGGGTCAAGATTTATGACTACCACACATTATTTAACCCTTTCGGGGCCTAATTATTCAGCATTTAACCCACCATGTACGTAGTGCAAAAGCGGTATTGCCACCTCAGTGGACCGTCCGTCTGTCCATGCGTGTGTCCGTCAGTTTGAAACGTTGATATAACGGCGGACGTAATATAAGTTACGCGGTGACTATTTTTGCGGCAGTCGTACAATTAGCCACCTGCCATATGGAATCGACACAGGTAAATGTTTTTCGTTTTAATCCGAGCCAGAAAAGCCGGTACTCGATTTGCCTACCCCAAAGGGACGAAAATCTGAGTAGACCTTGGTGGTTAGTTATTATACTGAGATGGTGTAGGTTATTTGTACGGCGGTCGATTATATTCAATAGGCGGCGGCACTAGCATCGCTCGATAGCGTTAGCATTATGCGTAAAAATTACGGTTAATATTAGGATTAGGGTTTACGGTTAGGGTTGCGATTAGGGTTACCGTATTTCAAAGAATTATCTGACGCTAGATGGTCACCCAAACTACGGCTGTAACATTGATCGTAAATTGCGGGCAAACATTACAGTTGCCGACTGGAATTGGACGCAACCCATGATACCCGGCTAGGGTTGAGGTCGAAAATTGGCCGGCTGCCCCAAAAGCGTGTCTCTGCGGCGGTACGACGAGCACCCGCCGCAGAGACACGACCTTAGTCGGTGCTCGTACGTATCGGCTAAGGTCGCTTTTCTGACTCGCATCCACTAAATTTGCTGCCTCATAAATTACACGAACAGGTCAGCTTGCGTGGGAAACTGCGAACAATTAAGACATAAATAAACCAATTAAAAGCGCAAGCGCTACCGACCGTTTACTAGATTCCTATATAGGCCTAGGCCTAGGCCTATATAGCGGCATATAGGGGCCTTGCTCTATCCTGGTGTCATTATTTTCAAGTCCGATATGGCAGCTCTAACGGTGATCGCTCTCGTCTGCTTTATCGGTGAGTTAATTTTTCCATTTGGCATAATTATATATTGTTTACCATCCGGGTTGATTGGGACGATCATATGTCTCGTGCTGCATTGTGCACCGCAGCAGAAAAAAAATAATTAGAAGAACATACAAAATTAGCTACAATAAATAGCTACGATGTCTTAGATAGCAAAGGAATCGACTGACTTAGAATGCCTTTTATGAAACACCGTGTACACGACATATTATGTAGTGTAGTATAATTGTTGGCGAATGGATGGCCGCGCCATATGTCGGCACTGGGCCGAAACAGTTTACCGCAAAAGTGGGTGTATCATGCCAGTGTAATAGTACCCCGTTTACACGATCAAACAAACATCGAGCAATCATCGAGAAAACATCCAGCAAATGCATTCAAAATACACGTGCACGACGTGTGCTCTAATTGCTCGATGCTTGTTCGACGTTTGCTTGATGATTGCTTAATGTTTGCTTGATTGTATAAACGGAGTATAACGAGGCATACATAACACGCATTACAGGGTGGACCAAAAACCTGACCTGTTTGTAGTGTTTGAGCGTTGATAACTCAGCAATGGTTACCCGTAGAAAGGCGTGTAATATGTCGGAAGTTTTAGAATGTTGTAGACAAAAAGGGCCGAACTTGCATAGCAAATCGTTTAAATATTCTTTGCCTAATTTGCCTAAATTTTCATTACCCCTGAAATTAAGCATTTGCCTGCACTCCCATGTGCCCAAGTTCATTGAACTCAAAAACTCTGCCAAAAAACGACATTTAAATTCTGTGAATTATTTAGTGTGGGGACATTGCAACAGACAGCATAGTCACAAAATCTCAGTAACTGACCAGCTAGAACGTGTGCTAATCGAATGCTGGGCTCAGCTGATCCTGAAGACATTGACTACAGCGATCGATCAGCTGCCTAAAAGGACTGATGACGGTTATGAATGCAAAAGCTGGGCCACTGCCTATGTCGAATTTCATCTAAACTCAACGTATGTGTTAATGATTGTTGATATTTCACTGTATGCTAAATGAAAATCAACTGAAGTTCATGCGTTACTGCCAATTTAGCATGATTTTAGGGGTGGGACAGATTTGTGTAAATCAGCAAAAAATATATTTATGGTGAGACATGTAAGCTGTACACTTTTTCTGTACCCAATTTTAAAACTTTTGGCATATTAGCCGCATTTCCATCAATAAACATCGCTAAGTTATAAAAGCTCAAATATCCATGTTAAATCTATGTGTTACAGTCAAATTTGGCAAAATTTCGGGGTGACGAATATTTATGCAAATTAGACAAAGAATATTTAAATGCTTTAATATGCAAATTTGTCATTTATTTTTTACAACATTCTAAAACTTTTGACGTATAACACGTCTTTTTACCACTAACAATCGCTGAGTTATCAACGCTCAAACAGCTACGGTTTTTTTGGCCCGCCCTGTAGATTGTGTTAAAACGTACTTATTTCACGAGTGTGTGATCGACGGTGAGTTCTGCCTAAGAATGGGTGCTGTACACAAACCCAAGCCACGTTTCAGTCATCACGCTGAAGTGGAGTGAGATTGTGTGCAGTTTTAACACCCCAGACACTGCTGCGAAAGACAGCTGCGACAGAACTGGGTCGTGAAATATGGAATGAGTTTGATGTTTGACGTTACAGAGTGTGCGCTATCGGCTCATCTGCGTCAAATGCAACCGCCGCCAGCGCCGCCACCAGATCTACCGACAATCGACGATATTCCGGTGTTGAACCAGCTGCCAGTGATCGACCCGCTGCCTTTCGACCCTGACCAGCGGCCCGACGAGGCCCCACCCCCTGCTCCAGTCGTGCTTCCCGTGGTCAAGAGCAGCGCAAATGTGGGAGAAAAGTTCGCGAAGAAAAGTCGACGTCGTCGTTCGCATCACCACGTTATTAATTTGATCGATCTCCCCGATCTTCCGTCGATTGACATCCCGGATCTGCCGTCAATTGACATCTCTGACTTTCCTCGTCCTCGTCCGCCTCCGCCTCGCCCGCCCACACCTCCTCCCTACTTGCCTCCTGCTAAAGTTTCCCGTGACCAGTTCTCACGTGACAAGGATGCAACAGCAACAGCTCTGTCGCGCGAGAGTCGGCGTCCGTTCTCACCGTTCAACGCAGTCAAGAGATTCGGCAAAACGGAGAAGACGGAGAAAAAGAAGAAATCGTTGTTGAAAGAGCGTTGTACGTCACCGCATTGCAGTTACGTAACAGCACTATTGCTGTTTTTATCGTTATTAAAACACAGCCGATAGCAAAATGCTAAAAGGCAAAAATAGGTTGCAGAAAAAGTAATCCTAATATAACAAGAAATTTGAGCTAATGCTCACGAGACGCGCGAAAGCTTATAGCAGTTCCGGTTCAGTAGTTTAGCTGAAAATTGGAATGTTCACGCTAAGTTAATATACAAATACGAAATTCTCTATCTGGACCGCATAACGATCGTTTTGTGGCGCCACCTTGTGAATAATATAGACTTGCGTCGCAGTCCGAAATCACCTAAAAATCTATAGAAAAAACCTATTTTGGCGTTCAAGGTCATTCAAGGTCATTGAATTTGACGCAAATCGAGAGACAGTGTACGACTTCCTATTAGTGATTAATAGTAACCTAGGCCCTATCTCGCACCGTTACTGAGATACAGCGACTTATTGGCCAAAAATCGCAAATTTTGCTCACCCCCTCTAATTTGGCGCCTTCGTTCGGGGTGACCCCCCTTCGAATTTATGGAAAAGCTTTACGGTTCCTGAAACTAGAGTCTTCCGCGCAGCCGATGGTGAAGATTTGGTGATCCTAGCTTGCACCGTTTTGTCTGATCCACCCGTGTGCCAGACGGAAAGACAGACAGACAGACAGACAGACAGACAGAATTGCGACGGCTAAGACGCGCTGAAAGCAGTAGCTGCTTTCGCGCGTAATAGCGACGTTTAATTGATGGTAAGAGTGCTGTTAAAGAAGATTGCATTTCCCGCTGTAGAGTTAGTGAAGAAATTCGTCAAAGTTAAGCAGATGGAGAAAAAGAAAAAAATAATTAAAAAATTGTTGTAAACCACTAGAATCCAAGCTAAAAATGATGGAAAAACTGGAAAGTAAAACGCAAAGCATCTGGGAATCATGCTTCAAAATGTCTTGCTTTACATGAGATTACGGCTTAATTCGAAAAAATAGGCCAGGGGCCAGCTAAGCAATTATCGTGTTTTGCGCTGTTATAATAAACGTTTATTAGTTATTTATTTATTGTTATTATTATTCAGCAAAGAAATCTGACAAGATGGAAAAAAAATCATTTAAAGAGCGTTGTGGCCCACCAAGATGCAGCTGCGCAATGGCGTTATTATTATTATTTTTGTTATTTTGTTATTACCCCAGTAGCGAAGATCCCGGGGTTAAAAATGGAGTCTTTACTTACGGCTGACTCAAAAGCGACTGGCGCGAAAATTTGGCTGTTAGCCAGCTGCCTGTACTTGGCGTTTTTGTTACTAGCTGCCTTGGTGCTTCGTTCAAATTATAACAAAAATGTTTTGACGATCGAAGTTGTATAGGCCTAGTAATGCTGAAGCAAAGAGTAAAACAGTGTCTAGAGTTCATTAAAAGTGAAACACAAAACGCTTGAAAAACATTTGCGAAAACGTATTTTTTTCAAACGAAAGTCCGGCCTACGTCAGCCAGTTAAACAAAAATTCTTTTTTGCAGACGTATTTGTGATGAACGTTTATTAACCTAATTACTTGTTTATTTATTTTATTTGTGCGGGAAAACGATTCTATTCTAACGTTTTACATGACTTTGCACTTGTCAATAAACTCGTCATGTTGTTTCTATTTCATTGCAGGTATGATTTTCCGCGTTTTTATTTGCATTAAATTGCATATTCGTTACTGTGTGTTGTGCAGAATAAAGACAAGGCAAACCAAGCACTTGATGATGCTGATGACGTCATAATGATCTCATGATGACGTCACCGTTCTGCTGCTCCTGCAGTGCTTTATGCTTGTAGATTAACACTGTTAGTTTTCCCTTCGCTGCGTATAGGCTAGCTTCGCTATAGCGTGCAGCTGTTAGCTTTACATTTAAAGATAAACAGTGAAAACGATGTTCGCACAAGTTTCAAAAATTATTAAAGTTGGTGGAAATTTGACGAAGTTATGACAAAAACAATTCTGACTGTTTTTGAGACACGGTGTATTATGACACAGAGCAAAAGAAATAAAAGTTGGGCCAAAAATCCAGTGCTTCCGGTTGCAGTCTGGTTGGAAGTAGGGACGGAAAATAAATATTATTTTTTAAATGTTTTCTCATGATTTCTTTGCGTAATATTGCACAACAACTCATAAAACAAACTCACACGTGATTATGAAAACAAGAGTAAAAATGCTGCAGCATAACAGATTAGATGCTAATAGTTTTGTTTTAGTAAAACTGGGGAAAAACAAAAAAAAACTGCACCAATATTATTGCGGGTGCAATACAAATTTTAGGAAGTGACGATTGTAGGGATGGACGGAAACCGAAATCACCGAACTTATTCCATGCCGAAAAACACAAAGTTCGCGTTATTTAAACACCCATTCGGGCGACAATAGTTGTGTACAGTTTGATCGAGTCTTAAGCTGATTCCAGACAAAACAGATTCTATCAATAAAAATGCTGTTTTAATGCTTTCTAGTGCACTTTCGTGTTTCAGATGGTCATTGTAATAAAGTTCCGCCTTTTAGCTAAACAAATAATTTTGGCCCATATATGATGGTTACGATGATGTCACACGAAACAGATTTTCGTCGACGTCAACGGCAAAAGGTTAACTCGTAAACGATCTTGTCTGACATCAGCTTTAGAATAATGATACGAGTAATAATCGTCTAAGACGCCAGTGTATCACAAATTGCTGTTTGTTAGCGACAACGTTCAACTTTTGTAAAATATTCTTCAAGTAGCGCATATCAGACGAAACAAAAAAAACAAAAACAATACGGCAGCCTCAGCCATTTCGTTTAATAGCCAGTTCACATTTATAGACGACGCCGCGCGAATCAACTGAACGGTCGAGTTGAGTCGTTTCGGCGTCGTAGGTGTGAACTGGCCTTCAGTCGAAGCCAATCACCAATCAGCAGCCCGGATGGGTTCACCGTGACGTCACTCGGTGGGCGGTGATGACGTCATCGCGGGATTCCCTGCGAGGTGTTCCCCGGCTTCCAGTTCGCCAATCACCGTCGTTACATGTCTGGCGTCGTTTTCTCGCAACGCGGCCGCCGTTTTGACTCGCAGAAGACGCACGTAGGTTTTGTATCGCTTCAACTGTTTTACACAAGGCACAACTGAAGCTATAATTAGAAATACTGATAACTATATATAGAAGCGATCAGAGATCTCAAAACTTCGTCGAGAACAGTGCCGCCACCTGGCGAGCACAAAAGACTCAAAACAGTACTTGTATTATGGACTAAAAATCCGTTACCAAAGTTTCGAGTAGCTAACAAAGCAACAGATCTTGTCACATAACAAATTTCTGCAGCAGGAGCGTCGTTTAGGGAGAAGAGCTAAAAGTGTCTATAAATCTAAAAAATTTATGATTTTATTTTTTCTCGTAAATTGTACCTATGTTACTGCTGCAAGAACAATAGCCTACCTTACTTAGACTGAGACCCCTATTGATTAGAAATCCCTTCCCAATGATGTACTAAAATGACTACACTGTTCTGCAGTAAATGTAAAATTTATACGTCGTTATATAGCTCTTTACGGGAAACCGAAACCCATCGCAGAAGTTGGCAGAAGTACTTGTAGGCTACGTAGCGTCACCTGCGATATGCGATCCCACAGCGTCACCTGGCTCTTCACACAGGTGAACACGTCCCGCTCTATCCCAAACCAGGCAGACCGGTACTCGATTTACCTATAGTCCAAAAGAATAGAAGGCTGAGTTGACCTTGGTGTTGGTTGTATACCGAGATGGTTTACCTCCGCAGTTGAACCCACAACTTCTTGATCTTAAATTTAACGCCTTACCGTTATGCAACCAAGCCACAAATAGATTCACCGCAGCATATAGCTTCAGAGGCGCTAACGGTCAGAGATTACAGTACAGAGGACAGCGACAGACATTTATGACTGCAGCAGAAAAAAAATTCTCATCACTTCGAATTTGACGTAGCTCTCCAGCTTGCAGAAGTCCTGCAGTTGTCGAGCCTGCACGTCGCGCTCAGGCGGGTTCTTTCGCAGTTCCGACAACTCGCGCTCATAGCGAGATACCATCAATTCATGCTGACTGATCTGCTCTCGCTGTACAAATGTACGCTGCCGTGGTTAGAGAACGCAGCGGCGTCTGAACCTAGGCGGAATGACGTAGGCTACGTTGTGTCATAGAAAATGTTCGGGAAAGCTAAAATCTAAAGTCTAAAAATCACTAAAACTTTGCAACAGCACGCGCATCATTATTTACTAATTATACATAAAAGTCTTGCAGTACTGCAAATAAAATCAATTTGGCTCGCCTTGGCCAAAAATACAACATTTGTGGCATAGGTCAATATTTCGAGTTTTGTCTCTAAAATGCATGAAAAGCATGATAAGAATAAAAAGGACGAATGACAAGAGAGAAAAAAGAAAGGAGATGAAAAGATGAAAAGACACAAGAGGGCGCTGAAAATGCAAGACTAAAAATGTAGCACAAGAAATGCAGGGCCGTAAAATGCGAAACTGGACCCGGTTGGGGGCTCTGGGAGAATAGCGTCGTCAGGGCGGTATTGGGGGGGAATAAACGTCCTTGAGAGAACGTCAGGTCAGAACATGCTACAACAGCAGACGTCGCAATAGTCGACATCGCCAAAAAAACTAAAAGTGACGACGTGAACAATTTCTAGCTTGATGAAGCTTTCACGGAGAAACTTTTCGCGAAGCTGTCAACGAAAATAGCAGTTGAAAATACACGGAGGTCCGGGAACTTTTATCAATTAGTCAATCAATTCTTTATTTCAAGCATAGATGTAAAACATTTTTATGTTTTTTATTTAAAAACAAGTTTTTTATGTTTTATATTTTGTTCATGTTTTAAAAAAATTAATGCTTTTTTGTTTTATTTTTAATGTCGCGTTTTTGTTCTTATTAAAACATAAACGTTCAAAATTACAAATATGATGCTTTTTATGGGCAAATTACGTTAAGCCCTGTTTTTAATCTGTACCGTAGTCACCGTATAACATTCAGTATATGTCGGTCTTTACTCTTGACAAATGTTTTCAGCATGTTATTGTGCTAATTTCTGCCAAATGTAGTTTAATAATCTTGTGCATGTTTTACATGTTTTTATAAAAGTAGAAAACAAGCTTTTATGTTTTTTATTTGAAAATTAATGTTTTTAACATCTGTGATTTCAGGCAGGTATGGGTTTGAGACCAGCATTTACAAGGCCCAAGGCCAGGCCAGCGACCTTCGAGGCCAAATGTAAACCCAAGGGCAGATCTTTTCGCGGTCCATACCAAAGCCATGATTTTTTTGTTTTCAAGCTGACCACATTCCTGGTTTAAACCCGTATAAAACAGAGTAACAAAGAGACAAACGAAAACCAACATACAGATGGACAGAACTGCAATGAAAACAGACCAGATTAAGCGTAGTGGTCGTGACGGCCGTCACATTACGGCGCAAACAGCGCCGGAAACTGTTAGCTCTGACGTCATCACGGAACACCGGCGGCGAGTAGAACGCAGCGATGAGGTTGATTGCTTCGATCCAATCGTCACACTCCCTGACGTCACTGCAAACAGATAGTATAACAAAACGACATTAATATATCGACGGCAGAATGGCAAAACACCGTATCTACAGTTGTTTATGGCAAAATATGCTAAATACAAACTACACAATTTTTCCAAAGCGCAACTTGAATATTCATTTCGTTACAATAGTACAGTAAAGCAAGCAAATCTGAATGTTATTTATTAACAAACTTCACACGAATATTAAAAACACTGGGGAAATAGTCTGAAAAATGTACTGCGTAGAAAGTTTTTTCCAATTTGCTTAAAATGTCATCGGTAACAGGCAGAACGTTTTGCCAGTTTAGTTTACCCTCGATATTAAACTAAACGTTTATTGTCTTTTAACCTCAGCAATACAAACTCCTACAATGTGTCCGAAAAAAGCAGAGCCTACAGTTTTCCCTGAATAACTTTAACAAATGTAGACGTATATTTACAATTTTTGACAGACATTATCCCGATGATACGTTTTACTAAGACATACACAACTTGCTTTCAAAATTTACTTATCAATACGGAGTGTTGACGTAATTGTGACGTCATCGGCCACCTAGTGTGCAATGTAACAAAGTGCCATGTAAATCACCGCATAATACGTTGGTCCAGCGCCGACATCGACGTTACTAGTTAGAGTTTTTCACTTGCACACTTTGCAATGTATTAGCCTACCTGGTTTGAATAAGATACTGGGCCAGGTCGGCAGTCTGCAGCCGGAACACGTGCTTCTTCTTGGTGTAATCTGAAGCTTTGGTCGACAACGCGTGCTGCAGCTGTATCGTATTTGTGCACAGCGTAGACCGCTTGTAACAGTTCTCGTCAGTGTACAGGTAAAGTGCCGTGTCGCGCAATACCATGTAGTACATCTTCCAACATCGCTTGCCCAACGGCGCTTCACACCAAACAACCAACGATTCATTACTTACTTACTTAGTTATCAACCTGTTCTTGCAATATCTGTTCGCTGATTCAAAAACTGCGAAAAGGTAGGCCTACAATAAGTGAAACTGACAGATGAATGGTACAACGTTGTGTAATGTTTTTATCCCGTAATTTTACCCTTAAACTCCATCTCGCAAGGAAACAGACGTCAAAGATACGTCGAGCGGTCGGTTTAAAAATAACGGCGATTTGAAGTGAGTAAGTAAGTAAGCAAAGAAGGAAGGAAAAATAAAAGTAAAACACGTAAATGTGTGTGTGTGCTATGCGGTTACTTACTTTTCCGTCCGTCCGGTTCGACGCAACACTTGCGCATAATGTAACCGGCGCTTAACTGTTGTGTGGTCTGCGCATAATGTAACCTTTCTTGAACGCTGCTATTGCGCTGATCTGTTTCATTGCCTGCACACATACAGATAGTGATGCACGTAATGCTACCGATGTATTACAACTCGGCCTGGCCATCCTTTCGTGGGCAGGCACAATAAGTACCAGCAAAAGCTGAGACGTAAACAGGTACACCGCGCGATGCATCAGTCTCTTATCCGTCCATGGTCTCGCAGTGTAAGCTGCTGTCTGACTGAGGGCTAAGGAAACGGAGATCAGCGACGCCTTATATGGGCCTTAAGGCTGGGGATAAACTTTACGTTTTTCTGCACAGCAGTGTTATAACTGGCGAACCTAGTTCTAGGTCTAAGTAATGAGAAGCAAGAAAATTCGTCGTCACTACATCTAATGCCGGCATGATATGCGATCGTTTTTAAATACAGAAATTCTCAGGCGTTGACAGTGAATTAGGTCACCACATGCGACAGATTCAAAGGTTTCAAGGTTTAAAGGATACAGCTTTTCATCGAAAACCCATTTCATAGCTACGGAGCGTCGACTGCCATATGGGATCACACAGTGTTACAGGGATGTTTTCTCGGTCGAGACGTCGCGATCTCGAGACGGTCTCGAGACGTACTAAGGTCTCGTTTCGGTCTCGGAGCAATATGTCTCGGTCTCGGCCCAGTAGGTCTCGTCTCGGGTCTCGAGAGTCTCAGGAGCTTTAAGGTCTCGGCCAGCGTCTCGGGAGCTGCAGTCTCGTCTCGGTCTCAGCTCAGAAGGTCTCGTGCACATCCCTGCAGTGTTACCTGACATCCGACACAGGTGAACGCGTCCCGCCTTAACCCGAGCCAGATAGGCCACTACTCGATTTACCTATCCATACTGGCTGTATACATACGTTTACTTACGTATACCCAGTTTATACAATGTAGCTAGATCGACAAGCGCTGCAAGCACACACCAAGCATTTATCAAGCCAACTCGATGTGTGCTTGACAGGTGCTAAACGAGCTACGCCATTGCAATCTATACACTTGATCCAGCTTGATGAGTGTTTGATGTGTCGACGAGCCAGCTTCATTGTGTAAACTTGAGGTGCTACTTACTTACATCGCGGTATTTGGACTGTCGCGCGGTAAAACTCGGTACGTTATTTTTCCGAAACAGCCCATCACTAGTGTGGCGCAGCTGTCTGTTCGTTCGGTATCTCCGGAGGCTGACATCGCCCGGCGCCCGTCGCTTATAACGTATTAATGAGGCAATTAGCTGGCGACTTTACATCGCATCGCCCTACACTCCCAACGCCGTCATCTTCCGCGGTGTCTTGGGATGTTCGCCCAAAGCCATCTGGCAATTTGTGCATAGTTGCTGCTATATATACGCCTGTTGAATATCTAACCAGAGCAACATGCAGACGCAAGCCGTAAGCGCATATAAAAGCCGTGCCGTACTTGGAAACAGTGCAAGACAACGTCACACGAATAGCCATTATATGGCCTTGGCCGTGACGGGGCACTTTTGCGCATGTTGAGGTCATTAATCGTTGTGGTCGTCACACTTTTAGCACGAAGTTACACTATTAGTGGATGTTCACAACGGTTCAGGGTTAAAAAATGGGTGAGCGAAAAGTTGCAATTATTCGACAGAAATTGGAAAATTTGTAGCCGCAGATTGTGTACATTTGGACGAAAATGTTCCGACTGAAAGAAAATTGTTCAACAAAATGAAAGTTTAAAATTTAGAAGACAACACTGCTTTTTGTCCTCTTCTTCCCCGTCTAGACGCCATTCGATGTTCACGTCTGAAGTTTTAAAAAACGTGCTTTAATTTTGTATTTTACGCAATTTGTCCTCGAAACTGCATTAAAAGTGGAAGAAATGCAGCGAATGCCCACCTCTAGACCCCCATGCACTGGGGTAGACTCCCAACACTCGTTTGATGCTTCACACTTTTCAATGTTTCACAGTTTTTTTATTAATTTTGATTTGTTTTAAAAAACCTACCTGAGGTCGTGAGTTAGAGTTTGAACTGTTGTTGCTGCTGCTGCTGCCGTTGTTGTTTGTGTTGGTTGCTAATGGCGACGGCACGCGATTGGACGACGGCGGGCATGACGTCAGCGCTTGCGTCATACACGTGTCAGTAGAACTCGCCTGCGGATTGGCTGTCGACCCAGTAGGCGTGTCTGAATCGTCGCACCTGTTATGCAAATTAATAGACATTTGATAAACATATAGGTAAGTATATGAATATATTCAATGTTGCAAAAAATATGTGTCAATTTTTCGCCTATATTGAACATTGAGGCTATATATTCTACGCTTGTTGGATAACATTGATTACAAACGGCGATTTAGAAAGTTCAAAAACTTTCCAGTACAATGAAAGACAGAAAATTAAAAACTTAGTAGCCTAACAGTGTTTGTATAACATAGACGTAATAGTCAGACAAAACTGAGTGGCGCGTTTCGGAAGTGAAAGCGAAAGCGAAAGCGTATGTAAACCACACCAAGCATGTGTTGCATATATTTTCACCTATATCAGCTAAAATAAGAAAAAAAATTAACCAAGTCGTCGTCTATACTTACGTGTCGTAGGGAAGCGGCAAATGCTTGAGAGATATGTAAATAGATTTCAGGACTTCGCGCGGAAAGTCTTCGCCGTTGTTGAGACGCGACAGATTGGTGATGAACTCGCACAGAGTCATCTTGCGCTGACCGCTGTTCTTCTGATTGATTGAGTCACAAACAGACAAACAAATAAATACAAACGTTAACGACATTTACACAAGAAAAACGCGTGCTGTCACAGGGACATCGCGCAATGCCGCGATTATTTTCATGCGTTAACAAGCATCAGCTAGCATCTGCAAACATTACAGCTAATAGTTTGGGGTTATCTTAGGTCAATTTTTCGAAATATGCACGTTTTGTACGTAATGGTCGTTCGAGATTTGGTTTATCAAATGAAGACGTTCGGGGGCGTCTATCCCCCTTTGGGCACACTACGCAAGCCCCCTCCAATGTCTAACCCTCTCAGGGTTATTACCTCAAACTTAGTCAAACGCTGCATTCCCCCTGAACTACAGATGACGCCATCCGTGCTCATAGAAAATTTACCAAAGGAGCAAAAGATTCAAGCGTCGCCGCGTCTAGGTCTAAAAGTTGTAAAGTTATTCGCTATTTTTGAGACTCAGATGTAACTTAGGAAATCTAAGCCACAGCGTGGCAGTTACGCTACGTTTCCCTCGTATTCTTTTCCTTGGATGGTGCTCCGCATGCAACCCATATGCATCTCTATAGTGGAGCCTCGGCTTAAAACGTCACATTTTAAGAAATACGTCGATAATCCCTATTTTGCCGTCGACAAAAAGATGCACAAGAAAGCAAAAAGCAGTATCCATGTGGTCTCTATCTGTCCGCTTGCTGGTTCGCTTCTTGGCGAATCGACTGGCTCGACGCTTTTTACACACCAGACAAGACGCATCAATCACTGTCGATGATTACATTAAGTCGATGCCGTCCTTATAGGCGTCTCGCTGAACGACGTCACTAATATGCAAGCGCAAATATGTTCCCAGATGTAATAAGTAGTAAGTAACAAGAACGCATATTATAACATGTTCCCAATGTATAGATAGCGAGCAAACACCGCCGTATACCGGCCTCAATATTAGCATGTCTCTGCCGACTCTGTGACTCAAAGATATTATTTTTTTAAAGAATGACATTAATTAGACCAGAATTTTTTTCACGTTTGGTGAAGGAACAAGAGAGTCTTTACTTCGGTCCGACTTTCTGTTTGTCTGCACTCCGAACAATTACTCATTAGAAATTTTTAAGCAGGCGCTATATAAGTTGATATTTTGCTTACTTACTTATTTACATATTTTACATACTAATAATATTATAAACGAATTTCAGTAGATTTTTATAAGGGCAGAGAGCGTGCTTCAAGGATTGATCGATTAGATTTTGCTGGCGATCCGAGTCCGGATTACTGATACATACCTAATAATTAGTTTTAAAATATAAATCATTCATTAGTTCTATTTACTACTGCCATTCCGATATAGACAGTCAAGAATAAAACATAGTCCTTGACGGAGAGTTGCAATAAATTTAATCAATAAGTCAAGTAAAAGTAAAGTAAAGTAAAGTAAAAGTAAATAGTCACGTTTTTGTTCGGCCTTTCGATCTGTTGCTATCAAATTTGGCACCTACACAACGTACGTGCACTAAAAGCTGTCGAATGTGGACACAGGTTGTCAGTGATTGAATTGCCGGAGGGGGTTGGGGTGGGGGATGAATACCCAACTGTTTTCTTAACTTCCGTACACACTGTCAAATTATGCACTGGGGCGTCAGCTAGCCTATATGCTATAGGCCTATACATACGATTTGAATAAAAATTTTGGTCAGGCTCCGATCATCGAAAAGTTCAACCCCTAGTTAATTATTCAAACGTTACATGTTGTACAGAAAAAAGCAAAAAACAGCTGTAGTTTTGTGTCGGCGTGTATGTAGCTAGCTAAAGATTGCGGACGAACCTGTGTGTTGAGGTTTGCATTGAGAAGTAACATTGCGCAGACGAGCGTGTGACAACAGTCTGACAACACATAGACACAGAAACAAATACATTACTGGCCAAACTCCATCCACCGCTAGTTGATTCGTTGTCGATTTGCTACGACACGTTGCAGAAATCGGCTAAAATTAAAGGTTTCTAGCAAATGGACAGAAATGGCACAACAATTATAGGTTTATTAAACTAAAAACATTTCGGCCTAGTGCGTGGTCGTCCGGCTAGTTGCGCAATCCTAAATAACTTTAAAACTCATATTTAATTTTTTCAACTAAAAATTGGAAAGTCAAATACCTCTGCCTTTCATAACTTTTACATTATTTTGGTTTTCTCTGTTTTTATGTTTCCGAGTAGCCTACATAGGACTTAAAAGTCTGACAAACGGACAAAATCCAGGAACGCAGCTTACTACGATTGTCGGATACATGAAAGTCGAAAGCCCACAACTTGTTGTAATAGGGTGTTTACACGATCGGGCAAACATCGAGCAGATAGCTCGACGTTCTATGGTAATTAGCATGCTAATTAGAATGGCGGGCGGGCTGTAATTGGAAGGCCTATATAACACGTGATCAGCTGTGGGCTAAGAGCCTAAGCCTAGGCCTACAATTGAGCCGGGGTTCCAATAGACCTGCTTGAGCCATCTCGATGTTTGCTCGATCGTGTAAACACCCTATAAGACTCGTTGTCCAACAAGTCTTTGAAAAAAATTCGAAAAAGTGGAGTCCGAGTATAACGGCACATGGCGATGTCGGCACAATGTCGCCAGTATGACACGGATGCGTCTGAACTGTCCGCTCGGCTCGGCTCTATAGAATATGTGCCGACGGTCGGCGGAATGGATGTGACGTGATCCATTTGGGAGGTGTTCGGACAACAGTCGCTCGCAAACTCGAATCCGCGTGCTTATTGGATGACTACGCAAATCTGCTGCACCACCAAAACATTAATAATGTAATTTTGCGTTTTTTTTCGATTTTTCATTATATTAACTTGCAATTGGCAAATTGCTATGTTGCATTTGTCTGTCATTGCCAATGACGTTTAAACGTTAAAAAATAAGTGATTACTTACTCACTCATTTACTAATTTTTACTTACTTACATTTGCTATTTTTTTATTTCGCAGTAGCACTGGCAGCCAACTGCCTGTCTTTAGCACTATGTCTGCTGTGGTATAACGGGTGCACTCAAACAAACGACAGTAGGCCTTATTTTGTAGGCTATAGGCCTACGACCGACCGCCGACGACCGTAGAATAAGAGTGTTAAACAACTACTTGGCCTAATTTACTGTCAACACCTAAGACCCTCTGCACAAGGACGGACGGCCGAATACATGTTTTATGCATCAGAAATTAGTGTCCATAAAGTGGAATGAGCTCGCAAAAGATCGAAGTCTGTACTAGAGTCGCCCGGCGCGCCTGAGCCGGCTGGGCGATGCGCAATCTACCAGCCGTCGTGTGCGCGAGCTGTGCATCATTTTTCCAGCTTTTCGGCCTTGACCTTTGACCGTTGAACTAAAAATATGGAACACCGGCTAATCCTGCCCTGGAAAAATTCACGTCACAGCACGTCAATTTTTTGACGCGTGTGTCGGCTATGCCCTCTTGTTTCCGAATTACAAGCTCATCCGAACGGACGGGGCAAAGGACGTGCTGCAAAAGTATTTTAAAGCATTTTGCACCACGGAAACCTCATCTGGTGATACTAGGTTTTGTACTATTTTTTCTTAAATTATAGCTGTCAAAAAGAGATTAAAAAATATCAGGGAAAATGGAGTTCTGGTGTGTCCCCCTCGACTACACCACGGTGCCGCATAACGTCGAATCTCTAAAAATCTCGCGGGAAAAATCCATCCGCGATGGGTCCAGCGGAATCGCGGATCGACGGCGGACGAGAGTTCGCGTGCCGGTGCCGCACACCGCCTATCTGCGAACGCCGGGCGAGTCTTTCAGCGCTGTGGTCATAAAAGCGACGGCGACAAATTGCGACTCGGAGTCGGACGGACTAAACTGACCAGTCCGCCACGGACTGACTCCGCGTGAATATGCACCGAGCTTTGGTCCAACTGATAGGCATAGGGTTCAGCCGGAGCCATTGATCCGTTTGCCCGGGCGCTGACATTTATACCCCGTTTACACGATCGAGCAAACATCAAGCTGGTTCGTCCAGCTAACATATAGCAGCTCGTCGAGCTAGCTCGTCGAGACAGCTTGATCGTGTAAACGGGGTATTAGAAACAACCGTGGGTGAAGGGACCCTTCTGTCAGTGGCGTCCATGGACGTGGCTTGGGAAGGGGGAGGGCAATTTTGGAAAATATTTATCTTGATGAAAAATGTATCTTAAAGTGCAAAGTTTTGGGCTAAAAATCCCCATTTCGAAAAAAAACATTTTGGAGCAGAATTTAAAATTCTAAGCACGCGTTATCTCCTTTATCGGAAATTACGTGCTGTTGTCTGTCCGAAAATACTTTTCTAACACACGACCCGCTGCTTCCGTTCCCTTTAATATCTCCTCCGTTAAAAAACATTTATGATCTATAAAAAGATATTAAGACTACATCTGCCTATCGTTTGCCTATTCGTTTATTTGTATTCCTACCTTCCCCTTTCTTTTTTGTCCCTTTTTATTCATTAAACTATTGCAGAATAATTTAAATTACACACAATTGTCATAGACGTAGAAACGAACAACATACGTTACAGTAATAAAAAGCCCCAGCTGTTGCTAAGGTTGGCCGACCGTCTATATTTAAAGGATAACCTACGACGTACAGTTTAGCCACAATACGTGCGTCACAGACGATGACGACAGACGACACATTGTGCCAAAAACTCGACCTAACGGTCGGCCAAAAATAAAACTGCAAGCCATCTTACACGTGTTCTAGCAAAACAGTAAGGACACTTTCTCTGCATGAAAAAATGGGGACCAGCGTCGTTGCCCCTTTTACCCATGCCCTACAAGCTTCTGACCGTATAGCCCTATGAAGTGAGCGTCTATTTATGTGCGTTTCCATGAACGTGGCTGCGGACGCAGATAGCCTAATGGCTGCAGCGTTTAGTGTCGACATTCCTTCCTGGCTGGTCCCTTCAGGTGACTGATATTAATGTGAGGTTACCGAGAACGCACAGTACGTTCGCGTCCGTCATATGCAGCTATGATAATTTTGACCGGCGACAAACACGACTGTAAGCGCATGGGATGGGTAGACATGGCGATTAAACCCCAAACTCCACTTACAGTTGTGTCAGTGTGGACTTGTCGTGCACGTACTAGATACTGCACTGCAGCTGGAGTGCGTAAGCGATTGCACAGTACGTGTCTGCTTATACCACTCCAGACAGTGCGGTATCGTTCTTAAACCAGTGCGAACCGAGCGAGGTTCAAACTGTAAACCAGTGACCGTTCAACGAAAGACACGCAACGCATGCTACGGAGCGTCACCTGCCGCATGGGATCACATAGTACTACGTGCCACCCGTCACAGGTAAGAATGTCCCGCCGTAATCTCAGCCAGGCAGGCCGGTACTCGATTTACCTATTTCGGAAGGATGAAAGGCTGAGTTGGCTATGCTATTGGTTATATACCGATATGGTTTACCTGTCCGCAGATAGTCAAACATCAAAGTAGTAACCACCTAATAGCGATCCGACCTCGAGTCGAACCCACGACCTTATGATTGCAAGTCCGACACCTTTAGGCCACCAAGCGACCAGCAAGTTACACAAGTTGTTATACACCAAATAAACGACAAATCGAAATAATGGCATAGGCGTGGGCACATAAACGTATATATGCAAACTCAATGAGGAATCAATGTGGAAAATTATCATCGATGTTTCTGATGTCAGTTCCGGACTATTGCTGCATGTAAACGAGACAGACCCATCGTTAAAAATGCATCGAACGTCATAAATGCGCCAAATGCGCGCTGCGGGGTATTAATTGTGACCGTAAATTAATGCGGTCTGCAAATTAATATTATCGACTGAAAGCGGTTACGTAGTGGCGATGACGATTCCTAGCGAATACTCGGCACTAATCGCTGATTATGTAGATTCGACAAGGCAAAAACAAAGCTAACAAAACCGAGATATTTCGGGCTTTTAAGTTTTTTAGGTTTTGGGCTTATTAGAGTTTTAAAAAGTTTTTTCGAGATTTTGTGTTTTAAATTTTGTGTATAGAGAAGACCAGACATAAAATAAAAACCCAGAAAGATCATCTTAAAAGCTTACAGTATTAATTCTTCTTGTTGCATTGTTTTGTTAAGTAAACGACGTGACATCAAAACTCAAGAATTACTATGAAGTCAATATGAAATTTTCAAATATGCTTATATTATTAACTGCATGAAAAAAATGCAATGTAAACTATTAACAATTAAAGTTTTCAAAAATTTAAACACCAAGGTTATTATTTCGAACAAAATTTTCAGCCTTAACCTTACCTCAAGGGTGCATCGGCAGGCTGTTACAGCTGACCGGCGCTGAGGCCGTATCACTTCGGCCCAATGCGCATGATTTTTCAGCCTTTGTATATAGATTTAATGACATGGCAGACTACAGACCTTCGGACTGGTGCGGGGTCGGGTTACACTGGTGAAATCGGTGCGAGAAATGCGCAAGTAGTCTATCACATTCCTGAGAGTCGCCGGAGACCGTCAGATGGCGCAGGAAGCGTCGCAAGCCTACGTCCAAAGGCTCGTCGGTGAAGTCGAAATATTTCAGAAACTCTTCACCCACAAGTTGCGAAAAACTATTTCTGCAGTGCACACAGTATTAGCAACGTAAATATTACTTTTAAATATTTGTTTATTATGTTATAAAAGCCTTATTGCAAATGTGCCAGAGACAAATAATATTATTATTAACATCAGGTTATTTGACATAAATAATTGTATTTTAAAACATACCCGCTAAAAGCCAATTAAAAATAACGAACGCCAGGATACAACTGTTGACCATACGGTGGTCTTCAAAATAACAAAGTCAGCTCACGCCTGCTTGCAAAAAACATCTATACAAGTTGCACAAATGTTTGGTGTTTCGTGTTATAAGTGCAAATATAAAACAATGTTTTAAAATTTAAAAAAAATGTGCGTGTTTACACTGTGAAATAAAACACAAAACGTTTGCAAAATTTTTCCGCTAGTGTTTTACATTTTGCCCAGAACGCGAACAACTCGCTAAATATTTTAGAAACAATTATTAGTCAAGTATTTTCAACAGTTTACGCAAATGCAATTTAAATTTTATAAAACGTATAGCCCAATTTTTATGTTTTAATCTAGCAGGATCGGATAATAAAGATGTTTCATTCGTTTATGTAACCACAGCTTAAGCCGTTAGTTAATTCGACTGACTTTTTGCTGAGGTGAGGTGAAACGTCGCACTTCCGGAAGCCGTCGAGATAGTAGAGTCGTTTAGCCAGACGAGCGGCAGACGGTCTGTCCGCGTCCTTGAGACACGTTCGACCTTGAACTTCACCTTGAAGGTCACCTTGAAGGTCAGCATCATCGTCATCCTCGTCACCGTTGCAACACGTCGCTCCATCTTTGCCCAGTTTTACTTCCGTGACGCCGCCATCTTGTTCGTCAACGTCTGTTAGGGATAACGCTGTTTGTTGATGTTCTTTGACGGCACGGAACAGTTCTGGTACTACTGATGTCGGCTTTTCCGGTTCACTAGAAAAAGAGCTAAAATCATTAGCGAAACTGGGTGGTGCAGGTTCTACCATGCCTTCCGATGTTTTATTGTCTTCTGGTGTGATTACTAAAATAATTTGCTTTGCGGATTTCAGTTCCAGGGATTCCACGGTTCTAGACCAATGCAAAGTCTGATTGTAAAACGAAGTAAGCTAACATTTGTTTCATGAGTTTATGAAGCTCTCTTCTGGTGTGGTTACTGGAACGATCTGCTCGCCGGATCCCATCAGTTCGACGGTCTCGACGCTGCCGTCCAGGTCGGACGTCCTCGACAGAACGCTCTCGCGGTAGTGCAGCGCGTCTACGGACGACGCAAGGTTGTCGTCGATGTCTATGTCAACACAGATCATATCCGACAGTTCGTAGTAGTTCTCTTGACTGCGGCAGCTGCGTACCACCCCAGACGTGAGGCACGCGGCCGGGTTCGGACCGACCAGCGACAGCGTTTTGCTGCAGATCTGTTCAGTACTTCGACTAAGCAACTCACGGTCGCTGCCGCCAGCCGTCTCGGCGCCGTCCTGGTCGACCACGCGCGTCGTAAGACCACCCATAGACATCAGAGACCACCTACATAGATATTAGACCACACCCCGTAGATACGAAAAGACCACACACGAAGACCACCCATAGAGACGCAGTCGAAGCTGTACCTGGCTCGCGAGTCCGAAGACTTTTCGTACAGATACAGCAACAATTCGTCGTCGTCCTCACCCATATCAGCGCCGGACCCGCCAACACCACGACGAACCCCGCCAGATGGCGTGCGCAATCGATCCGTAACTAAACGTTTTCGTTCTACCATTTCTTCTGGTGTGCTCATTAGTACATTCCACCGTCGCCGGATTTTAGCCCGATCGTTTCCAGTCTTCCGGACAGATCTGGTTTACCGAAAGAAGTACTTCGTAGTACTGTGTTGTTCTACCAGTTCTTCTGGGGATTCCGAAGTCAGCTAGTGTAATTACTGAAACATCCCGGTCTCCGGATTTTACACGTCACATTTCCAGACAAATTCAAAGTTCTGAAAAGTGAACTTTGTTGTTCTACCATTTCTTCGTGTGTTTTGAAGTCATCTGGTGTTGTAGCTACTAATCTACATTGGCGTGCATAATCGATCCGTCGCCATTTCGTCAGTCGCCATTATGCTGTTCTCCCCGTCCGGTCGATGTAATAATCTTTACCGCGTTAACCAATATTGACCGGCCGGGCACTGTTACACCAGTGACAGCAGCGACACAGAGGACTATAATAGCGTCGGGCAGTTATTTGCTGGCTTCATCTCGCTGTTCTGGTTAGTGTCAATCCTCCCCACGGTGGTACGGTCATCGTGACATTTTTGCGAAGCTGACGGAGATCGCACGTGACAGATTATTTCTTTCCTTCGCTTTAACGATTCCGTTCGGCGCTGTTTTTTCTGTCTTTATTACCGCTTGAAACAACTCCTGAAACGTTAGCTTATTTCCGGCGCCAAATGGACCCGGTCACAGCAACAGTCGCTACAAAACAAACGGACGCGCGCACACATTAGGTTCAGCATTTTCTTACCGCACCTTGCCATTCAAGGCGACGTAGCCTATTGCTATTGTAAATAGCTTGTCTGTCTTTTTTGACCGTTCGTTTGTCTGTAACGTTTATTTATTTTAATAGCCAGATAAATTGGGTTACCTAAAAAGCAGCTACATAAGTAATTGGAGCCGAATTCCAGCAAAAGCAACATCTTATGCTATAGAGAAACTTTTTTCAAGTTTCGAGCACAATACATATAGCAAATTTGTGGCGTGTGATACAAGCAGATGAATGTCTAAATTATTGAAAAGTGCAGCTGTGGGTTCTGGCAGTCTCCATAATGATAGATAAGGTAACCAGGTACACGATTTCGTGTTACGTTAGCGTAATAAACGACGATGAAAACGACGATGATGACGACAAGTTATTAAATTGTGGTCAATGTGGCAGATTTGCCATCGCACCGTCAGCACTGTGACAATAGCACTTCGTTTAATATCCGCCATGCACCATTAACCCGTTATAACTAACTACCCGTCGGTAACTTTGACTCATGCCGTACTGCGAACATAAAACGTCCATGGGGTTTCGTTCGCGGTTAATGTTCCGAACACCGGCAAGACCGATCATTGGTTCGCGTCATAAATACTGATACGCTTCATGGGGTGTTTACACGATCCAGCAAACGTCCAGCAAACTTCCAGCAAATGTATTCAAAATACACGTGCTAATGCTGGACGTTTGCTGGATCGTGTAAACGCCCTATCACTTCACTCGTTTATAATTTTGCCATTTTCTCGGCCATCCGTCCGTCCGTCTGTCTGTCTGGGATGCCTAGCTTTTTGACTCGTTTATTGGATATGCGCTAAGGACAGATATTTACTGGGGCAAAGACACAGCCGCTAATGCCGAATGATTCTGTTTTCGAAAGCAAACGTTTTGCTAGTATTCGAACATTTGTTCCATTTTGTCGAAATTAATGGGCATTTGTTGCGAAAGCTTTCTCGGGCTCTTGAATTTAGCCTATTTCGTTAAAATGAAGAACAAAAACTGTGTGCACATAGTTTACCTTTTCATGCAGTTTTCTTAAGCCACGTCTAAGGTCATCTTACAGAAGACCATCTTTATTCTGCACCAGTTCCACAGTTTTCGAAATATTTCCGCAACGAGCGTATACTTTGTATTGAATTGCGCAATGGCCAGCAAACGTAAAAAAATAACAACTAAATTAAAAAATGATAAAACGATCGCCGAAACATGCAGAAAAACGCACGTTTGTTTCCAGTAAATTCTGCTGTTCGCACGCAATGTGTTTTCGTGCTGTCTAGTGCATAGCGTATAATGAAGTCTGAGTACAGACTGTATTTGTACGCGACGGTCGGGTGTGGGACAGGAGGACAGGGCCTCGCACACTCTCTCACTCTTTCGCTCTTCGCGGGCCGAGTGTGTAATGTACTGACTGTTACTACAGCATCCCCCGGAGACAAAACGACGACGACGACGCGGCGGTGTGATGCTATCTGTAGTGTTTCTGTCTTGATATTCGCGGACGCACAAAGAGTGCTTTCATGCCGAATGGCACCTCATTCTGTCCAGCCGTGTTTTACCTTCATCGGGATGCATGAGTGTGACAGACAGACGGACAGACACGGACGGACAGAGAGACCGCATCAATGTATTGTTGTCGCTATAGTGCATTTCTTTGCCAATGAGAGTGTTACTTAGAAACACTTAAGTCCCCCTGTAAAATGAGATCTCGCTTCACCTAGCAGTATCGTCGGGGTGCAGGAGTGTGACGAACAGACATACACACGAACAGACAGACAGACAGACACGCAGACGGACGGACGACACACGTAACGGCGTGATGCTATCTGTACATTTCCGTAGGACGCGAGAGCGTGTCGCCGTGCCGGGGACAACAGAGTGGAATGGACCACCGCCGAATATTCACAGCTGATATGTCAAACGCTATCGGTCCTGACGTGACGTCACCGCGGGGAACGCGAAGAAAATGAGCGATCGATCAGTTGTATCGATTAGACGATTCTGTTGTCACCAGCGTTTGCCTGTGTTTGTGTGTTTGTATGTATGTGTTTAAAGACTTGATGTTATGTCATTGTTTCACTGGTGTTTGAAATGTGTGCTGCTATTGCTCATTATCAAAATTTCGTGGCCTCGATCGGCATTGCACATATTCTTCCACCAGTGCATGAGAGATTTGCAATAGGCCTAAACGTCAATACAAATCATTTTACTTCAGGATTAGATTCAGACATGTGGTGGAGTTGGTCAATAAACGCCAATACTCATGCCGTCAGAAAACTGTGTTGTCTGAAATTTTTTTTCCAAAAATACCATTCATTGTTTTAGCTGAAAATCCACTCATTAATGGGGAAAATGCAAGTAGGAGCATTTATAATTGCTTCTGTCAGAAACCCTTGCATATGCCTGTCTGTAGATTGCAATTTTTGCTCCCATTATTTTCAACCGATGAGACCAATTTCGATACTTCGCACATTACATTTTTTTGTGTAACTAACCTACCTATCTAAAAAATAGGCTAGTTGTGTTAGATTGGGTTTGGAACTGATTGCTATACAGTTACTCGGGTGTTACCAGAATAGCCATAGTTCACATTAGTTCATTATTTCCACCAAGCGAATGGAGATTGTGTTCATCAGATTGTGCGTCTGTCTGTCTGTCTGTCTGTGTTGAGCAGGGGTTGAATGCCACTAGCTCCAAAAAAGGTTGAAGGTATATGGACTTCAAATTTGGTGCGCATGTTCCCAGAGACAGTCCATTATGCACCTTGACAACCTCTAGAACCCTACTAAACAGGACCAGTCTTAGCCAATGAGCGGCCCGGTTCCAGCTGTGCATGAGTAAGATGAAAGTCAACCCTTTCGCCTTTTCCCTTCCGTGCTTCTCTCTTTTTCCCTCCTCCTGTTTTCGCATCCCTGGCCCTTTTCTTCTTCTTTTCCTCCAGTCCAACATCCGACTGTTGAAATCTACGTTTAATGCAAAAAAAATTTGCATACAGATTGTTTTGGTTTAAATTTAGTGATTTCGGTGCAATTCACTCGTAAAGTGGTGGTCACAGCCCGAAATCGGTTGCAGTACAAAAATAGCTACAATAAAGTCAATATTGCAAATATATGTGCGAGGGGCTCTCAGTCGCTCTCACGCCTCAGGGCCAGCGAAGAAACCATGGCAACAAAGATGGTTCGTGGACTAAAGGCCGTTCCATATGAAGAACGATTTAAGGCCCTCGGATTGTATATAGGCCCTCGGATTGTATTCGCTCCAGCAACGAACTTTGAACGAAGGCTCCGAGGTGATCTGATTGAGGTTTTCAAAATAATGACCGATAGGGAAAAGATAGACAAAATATTTAATGTCAGTTCTTCACACGCTCAGTATCCAGTCATCAGAGAGACCGCAGTCTGAAACTCTACAATCCACAGCCAACCCGACAGGTCCGGCAGAATTTCTTCAGCCAACGAATTATTGATAGGCCTAAGTGGAATAAATTGCCAAGTCATATTGTCGAGTCGACTTCGGTCAACATGTTCAAGAACAGACTGGATGATCACTGAAACGATGTGGGCACTAAAAGCTGACTCCCTTCACCAGCCCATCTACCTACAAGTAACAAGTAAAGTAAGTTTTGATTAATCGTTTAACAAATTAAACCGTAGGAGCATCTCTAACACTAATATGATTTTACTGTGAAAGTCTGCTTTTGCTTTGTTTGTGTTGTGTTTTGATCGGCGTTTCCGGTTAAAATTCACTTTCTTCTTTGTTTAAACAAGTGATCTACGTTTAGTGGTCAGTGGTTTACTAAAGATATATCATGACGGATGATTGGAAATTGAAGACATCGCTGGTCGATGGACGGGAAAGAGCGAATGAAAGGTTTGTAGACTCGCAGTCGCAGTAGTCGATATAGGCCCGTCCGTCCACACTCCACAGAATATATGTATATACATATATACACTATGTCCGGCAAAAAACTGACCTCTAGATATCATGCCATAAAAATTTCAAATCTGAACGAATTTGAATAAATTTTTGTGCACTTAATCCCCAATAAATTTCTGAAGTGAGTGCAAAATTTCGTTGAAAAATATTATTTCTGAGCAAAATTATTAATTGTTGAATGTCGATAACATAATATATGTCTGTTACCCATATGAGTTTTTCCGCATTCTGCATTCCGCAAAATTCAAATAAAATCAAATGATCAACTTCGCGCAGGCTTAGGCTTATAATTTGAGTCTCGAATCAGCCTAACTTTTGAAACGCTTTGAAATCTGTTAATTCACGAGCGTATGCCGGCATATCACACAAGAATGCAAGGTCAACTCAAGTAATCCACAAATGATTCCTGACGCGGCATGACCAACTGCCGTGATAGCACGGTCACAGATGGCTACAGAAATCAACTCAAATAGGCCGACTGAGAAAAGGGTTTCTGCAGCGTCGAGGGTCAAGTCGTCGGATTAGGTAATGCGCACTTGCTGAGCTCAGGTAAATATTGCTAACTCTCACTATCTCTGATGACTTTGTGCATGATGTTAGGCGTTTTAGGAGATAACTATGAACTTTATAAGAAATATTTGCATCAAGAAGATATTAGAGGTAAAATGGCTAGGTAAAAAATACAACGTGGGTCACTTATTAGCCTGATACTAAGTCAAGTTAACGTAGGTTTACCAAAACAACGATAAAAATTAGCCTACTATCTCCTCCTGTAAGGCACAATGAGGCTTTTGTTCATGGTGGTCGAGCGCTCTGTAGGATTGTACACCTATTCAGTTGACATAACTCAACAACACTCAGCATGTTCGGAGTTGAAAAGGAGGGCTTTAACGCCAATGCCCAAAATTCTGGGGGTCTGTATCTGAAGAAAATCGGAAGCAGAAATCGCGATCGTGATGGGCCAACCGTGTGATAAAGAAACCTACTCACCACAAGAAAATAACCGCCATATCGACAATAATGGGATTTTCAGTTTTTGGCATTGAGTCAAAGGCTGTAAGTGCAAAACGGGATCACACACCCCGTACACTGAGCGATTCCGGGTCTCGATGCCTACCACTTAACTGAGTCACGTGTTACATTCAGGGATAACTTGTCTACCATGTCACGCACCAAGAAATTTTTTTGGTCGCTTGCAGATTTTCGTGGAGAATTTTTTCAAAAAAAGTCGAAAAATGTCGAAAAAATGGGGTTAACTTTGGGGGGGGGCAATTTTCCAGACCTGGACTAAAATTTCAACATTTTGACCCATGCATGCAGTATCGGGGTGAATTGCCGATGACTTGGTGCATAAAACACAATGATTTATCCCATACGTTCTGAGAAATGTTGTAAAAAGTTTGCGTGTATACACAATGTGTAAACATGTGTAAACAAAACATAAATTACACCATATCTCAGAAACCATTTGGAATTTATTTAAGTAATTTGGCACACTGAAGGAGCATTTCACAGAGAGTCTCCCTACCTGAACTGAACTTTCTGCACAGTTCCCAAGATTAATTATGATTTTTAGAACAAAAAGTGAAAATAGGCCATAGTGCAAAATTCTTTCATTAGATTTCGATAATTTGTTCACGAGATATATCACTAGGTGTTTTTATCGATCTGCATTGTTTTATGGCAAAAGTGTCGCAAAAGCACTGGTAAGTTTTGAGATCTGAAAAAAGTGTAAGTTTTCCTATATAATGGAATCAGCTGACACTTCTTCACAAGAACATTCTTCGCAATTTTAATTCCGCAAAATACACCTTACTCTACAAAGAATTTCCGCAGGTGAAATTCTGCAAGATACACTTTTTCGAAATTCCGCATTCGCAATCCGCATTTTGCAAGGTACAACTTCCCACCAGTATGGTGTTACATATGTAAACCCATGTTCGTTTGCGTAACTTTAACAAACAACATCTGATTCTGTCAAAATTTTACATCAACTAGAAATATGTTCTGTGGAACGAGGTATCTGTCTCATTGCCACGCTATATAGCCTAGCAGCTGCATATAAGGAGGGCGAGTGCAAACAGGGCGCAATTATCTTTCACTGGGGCTGAGTTATAGTCAAATTTTGTCCCAAAATTTGTTGCTATGGCAACAGGGGTCAGCAGAGGAGAAATTTAAATGACACCATCGGATAGCCTGGTTCCGAAAATAGGGGTAGGTGCAAACAGCACGCAATTGTTTTTTACGAATCTCCGTTGGCTGTAGTGCAAAATTTTGCAACTTTTGAGTGGTTGCTATGGCAACAGTGGTCAATAGTGAGTAAACTTAATGACACCATTAGATTGCCTGACCCCAAAATAGGGGGTAGGTAAACACAGCATGCAAGTATCTTTTACGTGTACCGAGTTATACTGCTTTGAAGTCCCCGTAGGTCGTAATGCAAATTTTTAAAAATTGGGGTAAAATATTGGAAGGAGTTATTAGATTTTTATCCCAAACAAACTCGATCTTACATTTTGGGCTTCCAATCGCTGTGCAAAATTTCATCAAAATCGAATCAAAATTGCCGCCGTAGGAGTGTTTACAGACGGAATAACAGAATGACACTGTGACAGAAGTGATTTTATAATCTGTTCCACATGCTATGCTATAGCAATGCAACAGATAACAATTCATCATCTATTGGCAATCAAGGAGCCAAATTTCAATTTAATCTGTCTATTCAAACAATAGTTACAGCAACTTTTGTGAGATCACCTCAAAATGTGAAGTGTCTATTATTAGGCAACCGTTTGTTTAATCCTGACAGTGTCCACGGCTTGCTGGGAAATTCTGTAATAAACTTTTTATTGCCATACTCTTTCTTTTGCCTTAACAGTTTAAGTAAAACATGATCGTCTGCAGAAAACATCATTTTGTAATTTTTTTTACGTTATTTTGATTGCGTCAACAAACGTCACTTCCGCTTGAGCGACTGCAGCATGTAATGCCATATTGGTAACGAAGATATTTTGTTATCGGTATTCAACATTTGATAATGTTGGTAAGAAGTAATATTTTTCAACGAAATTCAGCAATCACTTCAGGAATTTATTGGGGATTAGGTGTACAAGTCGGAACAGTAGCACAGTAGATTGACAAGACTGTGTGAACAGAAATGTTTTGAGTTCACAGTGGAACTGTGATAGCGTGCTGCACACAGTAATGTCCGGTGGCAAGCTGTTCCATAACCAAGCACCTGCGGCAACGAAGGCTCATCACCAACAGTTGCACATGTTCATAGGCTGTGTGTCTGACAAATTACTTGATTCACATGTGACTTGTCAGAAGAAATTCAGCCTCAGTGTCAAACTTTTAAAAGATGGTGTCCTAACAAAACTTGGACCAACAAAACTGGGAACAACAAAACCTGGAAGGCAATATAGGCTTAGGTTTAGGAAATAAGGTTAAGGATAGGGTTGTGGTTAGGGATTATAGATTAGTGATAGGGATAGAGTTAAAGTTAGGGTTAAGGTTAAGATTCATGTAGTGGGATACTTTTGACGTTACATGTTTTGTCGGTCCAGGTTTTGACAGAGAACCCCTTATGATACATTAATTTTCTTAGAAGATGTTACTGAATGTAGCATCCAACGCAATGGGAAGTTTATGCATTTGACATGTAATCAACATTGCTGACTACGATGTATGTTTTTTGTAGGTTGATGCGTCAGCTTGCTGATGTAAACATTCAGCCAAGTGTCGGTATGTTGGCTTTGTATGATGTCTTACGTTGCTGTTGATAGTGAACTAATGTGTTCACTCTACATTTTTTCATGTATGTGTCATCATGTGCACTGTAAGCATGTCAAATACTGACTTGAGCATATGTGGGGTGCTTATCTGCCTTTCTTTGGCCGTTGAGCCCATAGGTGTATAGAATACAGTCTGAGATGCATGGCCAGTGTGACGCCAGATTTAGGGTTACCTTCTCAGCCACACAGCATCAGTGGTCACTATAAAGTGATACTGCTTGGTGACATGTGAACAACTTGCCCAGGGTTGTTACCTAGCAGTGCACCGGCCGGCAGTTGAAGTCACGACCTCTGGATCATGAGTCCAATGCCTAAAAACCACTAAGCCACCAAGTCACCAAAAAGCAGTAATCGCAATTATGATTAAAGACAGTAATTTCTAAATCTAATGTAAACCATTAGAAATTTATGCAGTTGGTGCATAATTGCATGTGTACAGCGTAGCATTGGGTGGTTTATGATAATTTCAGTGACTTAAACTTAGTTGTGTGCTAGTTAAGCTACTTGCTGAGTATTCAGGTAATAAGTTACTCACATAGCACAGTCCTACTGCTAAGTACTGATTCACACCTGTGCTTTTAAGTGGCTTAGTTTTGAGACATTTCTTCACACGTTATTTCCTTCAGCATCACACAGTTACTCTGATTGTCTTGATTTTGTTTGCATGTGCTGCATACCGTACAGGTGAAAGTTCATTTGAGGTGAAGATTGAAGCTAATAGCAATAATATTACTGAGCATCCACATGATAACAAGCCAACTATACAATCTATAGGTTAGTGTGTGACAGGAATCATGGTATTGTGTGATTATGTGCATGTATAGCTTTACACACTGTTGTCTCAAAAAAAACATTTCCGGCATTTTTGACTGTAACTTGAAAACCAATTACCAGATTTTAGTAATTTTTGGTACAGATATTTCTGGCACAACTTGACATCAAATGGCGGTTCAGTTACCCAACTCACCCAATGTATGCTTTTGCACTACCTAGGAAAAGCAGATCAAGCGAAATGTGTGTTAAAATAAAGAAAAACCTAAAAAAACTTTCCCAACATTATCGATCGTACCTTGAATAAAGATTAGCAGATTTTAATAATTTTTGGCAGAAATATTTCTGACACAACTGGCTATGAAATAAGTGTTTTAGTTTTCACCTCATCCAGCGTCTGCTTTTGCACTACCTAGGGAAAGTAGACCAGGCATAAGACGTTAAAATGAATGGAAAAACGTCAATAAATTCTATCTGTCCTAATTTGTGGGCCCCAGCAGCAGGTCTTTTACAAGGTTTGACTGTCATGCAGCAGCGCGTCTGCCAGATGAAGTTTAGGAATGTTTGCAAAGCCATAAGTGACTGGTAGAGTCTGTATTGGTCTGGAGCAGAACATTATCGATACTGCTGTTAAGTGAATGGAGAAAGCGTCTCCTTGCTTGTGTTCGGATAGTGGGCCAACACTTCAAGCAATTTTACTGTAGGCAGTTGAAAAATGGACAACTAAATAAAGTGTCAGCCAAAGTGTCAGAAATATGAACAAAATGTGTTTTACACGTTATGTTAATTAAGCAATCATATCGCATTGGATAAAAAGTGATATTTTGCTGGTTGTGCTTTCCCCAGGTAGTGCAGATACAAACGTTGGGTGAGGTGGAAAACAGAATAGTCATTTGATGGCAAGTTGTGTCAGGAATATTTGTACCAAAAATTATCAAAATCTAGTAATTGGTTTTCCAAGTTACAGTCAAAAATGTTGGGGATGTTTTTTGAGACACAGTGTATATCAGTGAAGCTTGTAATCAAAAGGTGCTTTTTTATAACTTCCAGACTCCTAGCAATTGATAAAAGTGGTCCAGATTTTCTGTACTAGAACTAGAGACTTTAATCTTAAATGCTTTTTTGAGTCTTAATGTAGTTGGCTTGTTCATTTTAGTGCAGAATTATAATTTTGTCTACACAAGGTTGTTTGCTGGTCATTTTCTTCCTTCCTTCAGATAGCTGATTCAGTGGTTTTGTAAATGCTTTGGACAACTGACTGAGCAGATTTGTAAAGTTTGCACAGTTTGTCTTGGTTTTTTAAAGACCAAAACCAAAGCAAGTTTTTGTTTTCTGCATACTCCTACTTTGCAGACACTGATGTGTTCCCACAATATTTATCACCTGGTATTTTTACTCAGTTGGACCAGAATAAAAATTTCGCTAACAAAACGACTTTCAGCCATTGTAAGATGACCAGCTCAGCTTTTATTCAGATGTAGGATTTTGGTAGTTTGAGCATCCTTTTAGTCTATTTGCAGCTGGGAATTAGCACCGGACTCTAACGAAAGAGCTTATAGCAATTGAGTAGATTGAATAGATTTCACACAGCCTAATAGACGACTGCTTAGTGACCCAGATGTGAAGTTAAAACCATTTTTGCAGTAGTCTGTCCCGAGATTATAAACACTTCTTTTTTATCTTATTGTATTCTACACATATATAGAGATGGTATTTTTGCAACACGATGTTGTCTTACATTTAACTTTCTATAGTGTCTCACATTGCACTCTGTTATGCAGGTGAAAGTTCATTTGAGGTGAAGATTGAAGCTGATAGTAATGATATCGCTGAGCATCCACATGATGACAAGCCAAGACCATATGTGTGTACAGTGTGTGACAAACGGTTTAGAAGGAAAGGAAGTTTGACACAGCACAGACAAATACATAATGTAGACAAGTTGTATTCATGTACTCAGTGTGAGAAGCGGTTTGCTACACAGAAGTATTTGAGAGAACACATGAATGTTCACAACAGGAAGTATAAGTGCACTGAATGTGGAAAGTGTTTTAGCAGAAAGCAGGAGCTGATGACACACATACGAATTCATTCTGGAGAGAAACCATTTGAATGTACTGTTTGTGGCGAACGATTTACAACATCTGGCGATCTTGCTAAACACAGCAGAATTCACATTGGAGAGAAACCACACAAATGCCCTGAGTGTGACAAGGCATTTAGTCAGTCTGGAAGTCTAACCACTCACATGAGAGTCCACACGGGAGACAAACCATACAAGTGTTCACTGTGTGACAAAAGTTTCAGCCAATCCAGCAACTTGCAGACACACAAACGTCATGCACACAGCAACAGAAGACCTTATGACTGTTGTTACTGTGGGAAGCGGTTTAAAAGTAGCTGTGAACTGAAGCGCCATGTTTATACTCACACTGGTGCAAAGCCGTACTCATGTAGACACTGTTCAGAGTGTTTTACACATCGCATCCAACTCAAGGCACATCTGCTGAAGTCACACAATGAAGGTACTTGGTTCTCGTGTCACATTTGTCAGAAGAAATTCAGCCGCAGTAGTAACCTTAAGGTACATTTACATCGTCATGAAGGTGTGAAGCCGTATGTTTGTGATGAATGTTCAGAGAGTTTCGTTACAGCAGGCAATATGAAACGTCATCAGCTGAAACACTCGGATTATAAGCAGTTTTGCTGCGGCTCATGTGGTGAATATTTCAAGCACAAAGAATGTGTGGTAAGACACATCAAGAGGTGTTCTGTTAAACTGGGATATGTCAATATCTTTACCAGACAAGATTGATACAGAGAACAAACAATATGTGGACAATTGCTTGTTGGACACGGGACAGAGTTGCTACTGTTGACTTGTCAGTGAGATTCACACTCGGATTCAAACAGTTGCTACTCATTGTGTTTTTGAGCATTAGATGTTTTTTATCCAGTGAACAGTGTACATGTGTTTATTTTATGTTTTCAGTTATTTGATATGTCACATGTGTATGCAATATTTCTTGAATGTTTACATTTGGTACCAGGCTAAACTGGACTATCTTTGGACATGTTGTCGTCATAAACAAAATTAGTTTATTAAATAGTGGTTTTGGTTGTTTTATAGTTTGGCACTTTTTGGGCTGCTTTGTGTATGCTGGTGATATAATTTTGTTGTCACCACTTGCATGCAAATTGTGGTGTATGTTGGGTAAATGCACACAATATGGTGTTGAGCATAATATTCTTTTCAATTCTAAGAAAAGTCTTTGTGCAATCGCTGGTCGAAACCTGATTATGTTAATTTACTGTGTTTGTACCAGTCACCTTTATCCAAACGAGTCGATTTTTTTAGGTACCTAGGTATCTATTTTAGAGTTGAAGATGCGCTAATAGTGGACTATGGTGTTGCTAGAAGGAGGTTCTGTTCTGCATGTAATACCTTATTTCAGCGAGCAAAATATTATACTGAGTTTGTTAAATTACAGTTAGTCAAGTCGCTCTGCGTACCTCTAATTACATGCTGCATTGGTGTCTAAAACTGTCTAAAAATACTTTGCATCGATTGTATGTATGCTACAATGATATTTATTGGAAGATCTTTAGTTACAAGAGAAGAGAATCAGTGAAGGAAATTGAGTATTTCTGTGGTGGCTTGCCTTTTGAATATTTGTACGAGTTATATCCGTGGAATTTCTGTTTTAACATGTTTAGCAAGAATACGTACTTGGACTGTGTTCTGAAATAGTTTAACTGTGACAATAATTTCGTGCAATACTTTCAGCATAAGTACAAGCCAAAGAACAGTATTAGATTTCACATGAAATCATGGGCGTTGGAAGTGTTTGAAAGTTGGGGGAGCAAGCTGTGGCCGGGGCCATGGCGAGCGCGTGGAGCGCGAGCCTATAACGGGGGTCTAGGGGCCTAGCCCCCAGCGGGGTCCAGGGGCAGAGCCCCCGGTGGGAGGTCAGGGGGGGCTTCGCCCTGAAGCTGAAAGCTTTTTGGTTCTTGAAGTCCCACGGAGCGGCAAAACTTATCCCGTTGTCAGTTGGTAGTTTTTAGGGACATAGTACAGGTTTACTCCCAAAATTTAGTGTCTATGGTTCAAATTGGGTGTGCCGTCCAAAAATGAATAGATTTTTACGAAACGAGCAGCTTGACGGCAAGTACAATACAAATACGATAGATGACATGCCACGGAAGTGCTTTCTGTTGGACTTTTTCGGTGGCATTGGCGTAATTCCGCCTATTCCTACAAATGTTACCGTGGCTTGGTCTGTCGGTCCCTGGCAGTAGTAAATTGGTGAACTTTGGAGAACACTCTGAATTGGATCCAAAGAGGGCAATCCCGATTTCGATGCATCTGCTTTTTCTTGTGTCATTTGTAATCTTCAAATGCACATTGTCATAATTTTTGTCTTATATCACGTGTGTTGTTGTTTACTTTTGTAGCCGTCTTCCAGCTGATCCAAAGTATCTGGATGTATTAAAGACCCGAGTCCATTTCATTCTCTGCCATCTCTTAAATTTGATAACAGATTACTATTTTGGCAGTTCCAGCTCTTCAATTATTGGGACTGT
>Ga0056128_1000268_pt1 | contig 41092 bp, 29 predicted proteins | sample WorMetLIZISLAND2_FD_71113 | JGI IMG/M metagenome (GOLD analysis project Ga0056128, IMG submission 71113) | Marine gutless worms symbiont microbial communities from Max Planck institute for Marine Microbiology, Germany - Olavius geniculatus... ... | reverse complement strand
GCAACGTCATAGTCAGAAGTTACAGCAGATGTTCAAAGTGCTGTCCCTTTACTCGAACACAGGCCCGGAGACGTCTTCTCCATTCGTCGATTGCGTCATCGACAACGGTCTGCCGTAGGCTCGACCGGACCTCCACCAAGCGCTGCTTCAGTTCATCCACAGCTGGTACCCCGTTTTATGAAATATCGTAAGCCCACAACACACTACGTTATTGAGCACCTTTTGACGATTTTTTCAGCTAATCGTTATTGTTATTAGGCACAGTTTGTTGGAATTATTTCAAAACGTAATAGGGGTCCGGTTTTTTTTGAGACAGTGTAGCTAATGAGGACAACATGCATGAGGCAACATGCATCACTATGCAGGCTCTGTACTGTTACGAAGGGGTGGGATATGAGAGGTGAAACAGATTGATCTTCAGACAGGTTGACCGGTAGGCAATCACAGAAGTTGTGGAGGTGGCGTGATTATGCAGACTGTTTCAGACATGAGCAGCAGTGAGCAGATAAGCTCATTTGTCGACAGCAGATGGTCAGGCGTGGCTGACGATGAAGACGAGCCAACAATACTTTTTATTTTACTTAAGATAGGTTTGCTTGTGTTCATTTTTTTCAATATACATCATTGATGCTTTTATCTAACTGGCTTATGTTTGCTGGACTTACTACTGCTGTTACTGGCATTTTTAAGATTTTTATTTAATTTTTATTTAATCAGTCAGATTTTTTCTTGAATCACCATTGTTTGAGCTGGATCACCAAAAATGAATGTTCAGAATTATCAGAGCAGGACTTGACGGGTTGGATATTGTACTTAAAGCATTGGATTTACTTGTTATCATTTTAGTAGTGTATTTTGCACTCTGTATCTCCTGTTGTGTTTCCAGGCTTTTCATGGAAGAACTAGTCAATTACATTCATCGCTTTCCTTTGTCGGAAAAATCTGCATTCTGGAAAGATGAGCAAATACAGAAGTGAGTGGCTGTCGTATTTGTAGTCTTTATAACCAACAGTTTGTTCAGGCTGTAAATAATGAATGTGATAGGCCATGCTGTTGACCACAGAAAGTGGAGAGTTTTTAGTAATTTAAATCACAAAGTTGCTACATTTGCAAAGTTTTCCGATAAAGCAGCAGTGGCATTCTAACAACAATTACAGTGCTGCTGCTGTCATTTGCATGTTTGGTATGTAATCCTGTCTTAGTTATTGTACTGGTCTGCTTGTTGGGGGCCCAGGTGGGGTGCATTCATTTGTTTCGGTGTAGTCTAATGTGGCAAGTTATGCTTCGTAGCAATGAGATTTAAACTGAGTCTGCTATAAACACATTTTTTTACATTTTTGGTCTTTTCTATAAACATTTGTGTATTCACGCAGGAACAAATATGTCTAACTTTCTACCAGACTGTCCTCAGTCAGCTGTCACTTACTTAGTTGAATGCTACTGTTCACACGTGTGACTGAGTTTTCTTGCACTAATGACGGTTATTTTTCGACGACATTAAACTGCCCATGACTGTGTTACAGAATGTTGCCTGCATGTCCACTGAGGGATGCGGTCGCACCACAGACATGGCGGAAATGCTACAGTTTATACGCAGTTCAGTCTTGCCTCAGCCGAGTTGATATTGTGTCTTTCAATGAGTCTAAGGTGTGTAATGCTACATCGGTGTCGTGCCAGTTAGACGATAAACAGTGGCTTAGTCTCTTGATTGTTCTGTGATTAGAACAAATGAACATGCTGGCCTAGTGATGTGGCCATCCAGTGGCATCCACCTTGGTAATTACTCACGAAATGTGGCATGCAACCCTTATCCTAAGCTTGAGCTCTGGTAACAGTTTGGTGGCAATCTTATCTGAGTGGTTCAGAGAGCAGCCTAATGCCTTAGCATTGTGAAGTAGCATATGTTCATCGTCATCATTGTTGTCATTTATTTGTCGCTGCCGGTTATAGACTGATTAGTGTGTAATGCATGATGGCACTAGCAGGACAACGAAGCAGCAGGTTCAAATTTGAACCAATCTGGAAAAACATGCTGCTTAATCGGTCGCATAGTCACGTACCATGCTGTGAAATTGTTTGATTTGTTCGATATATTCACATGCTTCTAGTGGGTGAGTAGTGCATGAATGTGATTCTGTGCATCCAGGATGTCTTCGGTTCACTGCAGGCCACGGCTGTCAGTTCAGGATACTGCATCGGCAGCTGCAACTGGGTGCTGCAGTCTGCACACGAGAAAGTAACCTCTTCTCTGAATACTGAAGCAAAAGAATTGTTGAAATCAGTTTGTGTTTGCCATAGTGGTGGTTGAATTGTGTTGGTTTTTTGAATCACAGTTTGCTACTGCATTGGGACAGATAGAAATGCTTTCCCATGCTTTGTCTTTAGTCATCTCCAGTCCATTAGTGGCTTGTAGGCTGCAGTGATGCACTCTGAATCATCTTTCTTCAATCTCCATTCATATTTGTTATCTGATTTCCTTAGTCTTCAGTCTGGCCCAAGAAGTAGCATCATCCATTCTTGCTGTTTTCAGTATATGCAGGGTGTTCAATAAATTCTAGGACTGTTCTTCTGAGTAAGCTCACAGTGACAGTTGAAAACCAAAACTATTATGAAGTTGTACGGCCACTATTGTACATCACTTACTGTGGTTTCATTTATGACGTCATTGTGACGTCATTATTATTAAGATATAAATGATGGCCATTGATGTTTGGCATACTCAGAGAAAAATTCTTGTCGCAGATGGCATAGAAAGTGCTGAAATTTATTGTATATTATCTGTAGTAATTAGCAGTAACACTTTATCACATTTGAAAGTATTTGAATAGTTCACTCGCTTTTGCAGCGATCATCAGTCAGTTAGTGATGATGTCAGTGTTGGAGCACTTCATATGGCAAAAATGGTCAGCTGCAGACAAAGCATTTTTTAGTTTACTTGGAGAGTTGTTATCTCGTACTTTTTGCTTGAAGGACATACTGTGAATGAACAATATTACCAGGCATTATTGTCTGATTGATTATGACTAGCAGTTTGCAGCACTTGACCAGGTTTGCTGCAGAAAGGTGTCATTCTTTAAAATGGCAGTGCCCCACTGTGCAATAGGCCCATTAGACAGTTGAGAAAATTGAAGAGATGGGCTGGGAACTGCTACAGCATTTGCCATACAGTCCAGACTTTGCTGCAAGTAATTTTCATTTGTTTGGACCACAGAGTGAATCACTTGGACACATTAAGTTCAAGAACGATGATGTTCTACAGCATCATGTCCAGAAATTTCTACAGGTGCCAGCAAAAACTTAATGCTACAGTTTCCAGCCGACTTGTAGAACAGTGGGAACTCTGCAGTGAACTGCAGTGAGAATGTGTTGAAAAGTAACATAACTGTCAGAAATGTGCGATTCACTGTCGTATCAAGGATGTAGTCTTGGAATTCATTGAACACCACTCATAATTGGCTACAATGCTTATGATTTATGGCTTTGAAGCCATACAACTTTTCACAGTCTAGTGACTGATTTATAAAATCTTGGTTTGCTTATTTGTGTGAATTTATCTCTATGATTGTGTTCATTGGATTCATCTGCGCAAGTTATTGCAGGATTATACAGTATGCTCTACGCGGTGTTTCATAAAAAAGGCACTTTTTTCTTTTTTTCATAATTCAGTCAAATGATGATCAATTTGCACAAAAGTTTCACCAGATGTAGCCAAAAAAATACTAATTCAAACCATTTGGACAAAATATGGCTATTAGTTAAATAGTCTTTGCTAGTCATGATGTAATGCTGACTCGTAGTGTGCCACATCATAGTGTGCCGCGAGTACAAACTGGCTTGTCGCAACTTGAGTCAGTGGCGAACTTTATCTGGTTCATTGATGACAAACTGTTGAAGTTTTAACATTGTAGTCACAAAAATGCCCAGAACGATCGCTTTTACACACTTGTGGGTATAGCTCAACTTTTACACCTTCCAGCAAGACAGTGCACCAGCATGCACCGCATGCGAGATGGTTGAGTTTTGGGATTGCGAGATGCCTGATTTTATGTTTTTATGTCCCCATGTTGCTTAGTGCTGGTACGATGAACATTCTTCATCAGTGAACAAGATAAAGTTCACCGTCGAAACAAGGTAGCAACTGACAGAACCAGTTGAGACGAGCCAGTTTGTACTCACGACACATTATGACGTCAGCATTACATCACAACTAGCAAAGAATATTTGACTAACGGCCACATTTTGTTGCAATTTTTTGAATTAGTATTTTTTCAGCTACATCTGGTAAAAGTTTCATGCAAATTGATCACCATTTGACTGAGTTATAAAATAAACAAAAAGGGTGCTTTTTTATGAAACACCGTGCATGCAGATGCAGTAATGAAAAGAACTTACAATCTGTATGAATTTGCTTTTGTCAGTTTTGTGGAACAACATTTTTTGTGGTGGGGGGGGTCATAAATGTTGTAGATAATCTATGTCAGTGCATCATCAACTTTGACAACACATCCAAAGGTATGTTGCCAGTAAATGAGTTATGTTTAGTTTAAAACAGCTTTTATATAAGCTTTGTTTTGGTCATTAGGAATTACATGCCAGTTTGGTTCTGATAAAAGTTAAGGGTATGTTACAGGAATCAATCTCAGAGCTATGGAGTGTCACTGTATGGAATCATGCAGTGTTAACTGCTACCTGACACAAGTGAATGAGTTGCATCTCAACTTCGCCAAACGTGCACTGCCTTGCACTCATTTTATCAACGCTACAGAGATATGTGGCTAAGATGACCTTGGTCTTTGTTATATGCCTAGATGATCTACCTTTTCCCTTCAAGTAGTAACTATTTCATAGCAACCCGACTGGGAGTTATACCCTCGACCGCTTAATCATTGAATTCTGATGCCCTTCTGTTATGCCACCAGCCACTTGTGATTAGAGATGTTTGAAATGAAGATTTTGAAAAAGTTTTATGTGTAAACTGCAGTCTGTTGTGTGTAATCTCATCTCTTTTACAGTTTGGAGGATAACGGGGAAGATTATTAGAACTACCACTGCTTACACATATGCACATTTAATGGGAGAGATTTTACAATTTTAGGTCATGGTCGTTGTTTGTGTTTTGTGTTATACTGTAAAGGTTAAACTTTGTGTTTCATTAATGTAAAAGTTAAATTTTTTGTTTCGTTATTATGTGTATTTGCAATTTTGCCTGGAAAGGCCGTCCGCGAAATGACCTATACTGTGTCAGGTGGGATGTTAAACCCTACTCACTCACTCACTCGAAGCACTTCTGGCCATGAGTCCATCTCATGTAAGAATTCTTAGCTGGCAAGGGCTGTTTGAGGTATATCACCAGTTGGCATTGCATGCGTTTGTAGCCAATGGAACAGTTGCCTCTGAAAAATGCCGATGTGCTGATACTTGCCTCACTGACACAAACGCCTACAACCAACCCTGATGCAATGATTGGAGAGTTCTGTGTCAATGCTGGTAGATAATACTGTATTGTTTTCATCAAATTTGTTGTCTTTGTGTTTAAAATTTTTGTTAAATTTGGAAAAATTGGCCGGTTTAAACGAAAATCGAAAGTTGTAGTAATGGTAGTAATTGACTGTATTGAATATTGCCTATTATGCTTACAGCATACGCTCAGTTAGTGATTAGCAGTATAACGTTAAATGTTACAGCGGTACTAAAACTCCATTGTTGTTTTTTAAAATTTGTCTTTGTTACTTTTTTAATTGATGACATTATCACTGGAATTCTGAGCTGCCAATTATTTTGGAGATGCATTTTTTCATCCTCATGCACCATGCTTAATCTGTTTTCTGGATGGATGGGACATAAGTCATCTAAACCAGGCTTTTATTTACATCTTGATAAATAGCTTCAGCTTGTGTGTGTGAATCTTTTTTCGATTAATATCATGCTTCTGTAGTTTCTACTTACTGTTCAGGTGTTCGAGTCATCAGTTTGATTTTGCTTTTGTTTTTTTTGGTTGTTTTTTTTTAAAAATTTTTACTACCAGTGCAAGTGACTGTGACCTGTAACCTGTAATATGTTGAGTAGGGTGTAAAACTCTACTTACTCATTCACACGCTTATTTTTCTCAAGTCAGAAGCAGTTTATGTGCAGTTATAGCGTCTGTTGGCTTGGTATTGTAACGGTAGCTTGTCGGACTGGTGGTCACTGTTTTGGCCAGTCCACTGCCAGGTAACAAGTTTGGGGCAAGTTGTTTACATGCATTTGCCTCTGTCACTAAGCAGTATAATTTGGCCTAATCACGAGGAAGGTAACCGAGTATATGGAAGAGCTCACTGGCAGCTTAGGTGTTCGAAACGGAGATGAGCACCAACTCTATGGTCACAGAGCTGTGAGAGGGTGGGTGCTGCTGACTACGATTGACTTTACCTTATAATCGGAACTTATTTGCTTGTGCCATGCTGTGCCCAGCGACAACACTGAAGAATGGCGGCAACTTGCTGATACCGTGCAGTCCATCCGGCATCGTCTATGACTTGTTTGAATGTCTCTCAAGTCATCTGGACAACTGTTGTCTCAGTCACGTGCCGATGTACTTCATTTCACCAGTTGCCGACAGCAGTCTTGCTTACTCCAACATCTATGCCGAATGGTAGCCAGCCTCAGCTTTCAAGTGCAAGTCTGAATATTAGTTGTATGTTTTCTAGTGCTGGGTAAAATAGCAACTAATCATACAACTAATCCTTAAAGAAATTTAAGGATTGATGGAATTTTAACTGTTAAATTTTTTATTAAATTTACTCCACTGAGAGAATATTATTAAGTGGGTAATGGGGACAAGCATCTGAAGTTATCTTGATCAACGTCGCTGTTAATTGTTGTGTACATTAGGTTGTCATCTGCAAAGCAATCAAAAGTTTACTTGCCGGATTTTCCATTTCCCCATGCCGAGGTAATATTTATTGTTGTATTCAATCATAGCACGTAATGCTAGCAGCAGAAGCAGCGTTGCCTTATCGTTGTCATTATTGTCATCATTAGCATCATGAATATATGTGAAATAAATCAGTCTTTGAGCAGTTTTTTTAATTAGAACTGCCATTACTGTTAATTACATATTCACATATATAATGACAAGTTCTTAAAATTTTAGGTTTAGGTCGTTTTGTTGTGCTTTGTGTTTCTATAAAAGTTAAACTTTCTGTTTCATTATTATATGTACAGTGCACTGTGTCTCAAAAAAACATCCCGAACATTTTTGATTGTAACTTGAAGAAGGATTATATGATTTTAATAATTTTTGGTAAGAATATTCCTGAGACAACTGGCCATCAAATCATTATGTAGTTCCCACCTCACCCATCGTATGTTTCTGCACTACTTGGGGAAATCAGAACCAACGAAATATTGCATTTTTACCTAAAGTGGTATTATTACTTAATGTGAATAATGCACAAAAACACATTTTGTTTACATTTTTTGACACTTTGGCTGACACTTTATCCAACTGTTTCACTTTTCAGCTGCTTGCAATATAATTGATCGAAATGTTGGCCAGTTGTGCAATCACAAACATGGAGACAATTTCTCCATTCATTGACAGCAGTATCGATAATGTTATGCTCCAGACGAATCCAGACTTTACCAGTTGCTTCTTGAATTTATAAACATTCTTTAACGTCATATGGTAGACATACTGCTGCATGACAGTCAAATCTTGTAATCAACTGGCTCTTGGGGGCCACAGATCAGAATAGACTGAATTTATCGACATTTTTTTATCATTTTAATGCGTATTTTGCTTCGTCTGATTTCCCCAGGTAGTGCAGAAGCAGACATTGGGTGAGGTGGGAACTTAAACAGTTATTTAATAGCCAGTTGTGTCAGAAATATGTACGCCAAAAATTATTGAAATCTGTTAATCAGGCTTCAAGTTACGGTCAATAATGTTGTGGATGTTTTTTCACATTTTTTGCATATTTTTACACATATTTCGCTTGGTTTCTTTCCCGAGGTAGTGCAGAAGCTGACATTGGATGAGGTGAAAAACTGAATGGCCATTTAATGGCAGGTTGTATCAGGAATATTCGCACCAAAAGTCATGAGAATCTGATAGTTTTTGTTCAAGTTAGAATTGAAAATGTCTGGGATGTTTTTTTTGAGACACAGCGTAAGTGCATGTTGCCTGGAAAGGCCGTCCCTGAAATGACTTACACTGTGTCGAGTGGGACATTAAACCCTACTCACTCACTCGCTCAGTTTGAGCAGTTTTTGCCACAAATCTTGTGAGTAAATGACATCTTTTTGTGACTGTCAGGTGCGATATTCTTGTGTTGCATCATGTGTCTGTATATTTGCAGTTGGTGAAGTGCAACCGGTTGCGACATTTTGCAAGCATTCAAGGTTGTATAATATATCAGCAACAAAATATCAACTTTGCTCTGTAGTAGCTTATGTTGTCTAAGTGGCTAATTGAGACTATGATATTTCTGCCAGCTATACTGTGGGTTCAGTCGTGTTTGGTAAATGATTAATGAAATTTTAATTGTCAAATTGGTCAAAGAAAATACTAGTGTTCTGATAGCAAGGTAATTGTGAGGTAGAATGTACAAGAAGCTGTTGTAATTAGTGAGAAAGTTTGCAAGTTAACATATTTGGAACATTGCACAGATGTCAATTTAGTATAGTTGTCTTGGATACATTATAATGTTGTTAGTGCATTTTGCAGTGTCTTTTTCACAGTTCATTATTACACTAAATTGGCAGGTAAGTAAGTAACTGAGTTCTTACAGCTAGCACATAAGTAAAAGTAAGTCACAGTATGCAGCCACTTTAATAGAAGGCAGTTGATGGCATGTCGATGTCAATGTCAGTCAATACGGTATTGAATTAATACGGTGCAATATCATGAAGCGTCTCAATTGTGCTGAGTAGACTAAAATCTCGCAACAAGTGCAGTTCTTCGTCCATGCCCAAAGCTACTACTGCAGTGCGATGGATCACGGAGATTTCTGATACTGAGTTTGAAGCCATTGTCCCCCAACAAAGAAGGCGTGTATACGGTGTATCCATTTCGTTAGTTATCACTGAATACTAAGCATGTCATATTGTAATTCACTTAAGTCATTCATAAAGAATTTGGTCAGCTTCTAAGCATTGTGTTGTCTGCAGGTGGTTTCAACGTAGCGATGCGTAACCCATGCGTGGTGTTCACCGGTCATCCGTCGTTGCGCTTCGGTGATGTTGTACATTTCATGGAACTCTGGCGTGCCAACTCAAACAATGCTGTCATATTTACTGGTATTCTATCACTTTATGAAAGCTATATCATTAAATCATAATTTTCAGTTGTTAAGAAAATAACTGAGTAGGCCCTAGAAGATGGTGGCAAAGCAACTAGAGGATGAAAGCACCTATAAAATGCTAAGACTTGCTAAGTGGCATCACAGGCAATGATTACGAGAACACGAAGCGAGAAGCTGAAGATAAAAGCAGCTAGCAGAAAAGATTGTCGTAAATCTGCTATTTAGCTGAAGTAGAGATGAAACAGAAGAAGAAAATGACATTGAATATTAGTGTATATTACTGCTGTTGCATGGGTTAATTGCATTGTGCTCTGCTGCTGTTATTGCTTTAGGATGCATTTTAAGCTTATCACTAGTTTTGATTTATTGCTCAACTGGCCAGTTTTTTTATAGTTATTCCAGGTTAAGCTGAGTCTCCAAAAGTGAAAGTGGTAGAGCCTTTAGTCACCTTAAGAGCATATTTACCGACATTTTAGTCTAGGAATGTACATCGTAGATTGTGAGAGTGTTATATTTATATATTTATATAGTGAATAATAATATTCAGCTAGTAAACTGGATTTTGTGCTTTTTCAGAGCCAGATTTTCTTTACAATGAAGCTCTGTTACCATATCAGCCTCTTGCTATGAAGGTAAGTGTCTATTTTTGTCAATTGTCTGATATGATCATTTGTTGTAATTAAAACTGCTTGATATAATTTTTATTCACTATAGCGTTTTTACTCTTTTATCACACAACAATTATCGAGTGCACTTATTGAATAAACATGTATGCTCAGGACTGCTGGTTTTTGTTATTGATTTTTGATTATGGGGAAATATAACATATACCAGTATTAAAAATTGCTGGTAGTTAAATTAACAGCTAGTCTTATTTTTAGAGAATTTTAGAGAAACATAAGAATTTAACTTTGCCATCCTGTTAACTTTTGCTTTTCTGTTCATAGGTTCGAGTCAAGAGAGCTCTATGAGGGGAGGCTCACTTGTAACAGAAATAACGAATACAGGACAAATAATTAACAGGACAAAGTTAGCATTAGAGTGGGGGCCTGTAGTATTTGCTAGATTTGCTGGGAGTTATTTGGTTGAAATGTTATCAGGTGTTCTACTGTCCTATTGATACGTCGCTGAGTTTTGCACAAGCGAATAAACTGGTACGTGAACTGGTGCCAGGTCATGTAGTTGTCTCATGCCAGTATACTGTGCCACCGCCGTTCTGCTCACAACGTCAAGATCTTGTCATTGATTGTGTAAGTGCAACATCCTCACACTGTGACTTCTATCGGTGAATCGAGTTGACAACTCTTTTTAGTGGAATGCCCAATGCAGTGGAATATATTGACAAAAGGCAAAATTTTTGACAATAGTACCGATGATAAAAAAATCATTCATTGCTGCCAATTTAATGCCAAACTGATGCCACAATTGAGTTTAACTGACAAACTCGAAGAGTAGTGCCAACATTCCAAACTAAAATTTTTACAGCCACATTTCTTGGAAGTGCCAAATGTGACTTACTTGGAATTTTGAAATGCTATTCGGCAGCCCTTTCAATGCATCAGTGAAATTCACCAGTTAATTAAAAGATAAGTGGCCTTTTCCAATTATTTGCACTGTGATATTGATTGCAGTTCTTTTATTTTATGAATGCTGCATTTCTACGAAGTTAGAAAGTTGTTGATTACTTTTCATCTTCATGTTAGTTTCTTTTTTGTGTTTTTTTACTAGATTGAGTAATTGATTGTATATTATTGTGATATCATGATTTGTGACATTGTGACATGCGACATTCGAATGTTTAAATTTTATACAATTTTTGTTTTCACTGATTGAATTTCAATAGGTGTTTTACATTGCACATGGCTGTTATCGTGTGCCAGGATATACCAACGTTCGTCTATTCTGGTAGCGATGTTATTGCGTTGCCTGTAAAGCGACAGTTTGAGCGAGTTGAGCTATCTCCACAGGTAACCTTCTGTCGTTTTTTCTTTGCAAGACCTGGTTTAAATTTTTATTGCTTGGTATCATGTCATTTTCCTAATAGGCTGCATTACAGTTCTTGTCTGTTTGTCTGTAGCTTAAAATTGTCTAATCAATGCAAGAAAACCAAAGTTGTGTGAATTTTTTTCAGTTCAGTTCAGTTGCTGGCTGCAAGAGTTACCACTGTGCTGTTTTTCAGTCTGAAAGTCAAAATTAGGATATCTCAGCTGGCCATGTGATCATTACTGCTGCTGCTGCTGCTGCTGTTGTATTCTGCCCTATGGGCAGGTTCACGTTCTCCATTGACACCAACTTGCCTGCTTTTGTGCCAGCTCCTTGAGTTGTGCATAATCCATGTCCTCATCACTTGTTTCCAGTAGCCAACTCTGTAGCATTTCTTTCTTTCAGTCTTCCTCTTTCCTTCTTCCCTGGCAGTCGACCTTCCAGCACTGTCTTCACCAAAGAACCATGACGTAGCACATGTCCCAACCATCTCTTCCATCTATTTTTCAAATTGTCCATGAGTTCTTTTTTTGCTCCAACTTTTTTTAGTACTTTATCGTTTTTTGTGCTCTGTTCAAGATATCTTTAACATGCAACACCATATCCACATTTTAAATGCTTCAATCCTTCTTTTGCAGGGTCCATGTCTCACTTCCATACAGTGCTATACTCCATACGAATACTTTGACTGTGTGTTTTTTCAGCTGGAGACTGAGAGATCCACACATGAGATCTTTTTTTTCTTGTTGAAAGCTTTCTTTGCCAATGCAGTGCGACGTCTTACTTCACATTCACTTCTGCAGTCCTCGTTCACCATACTTCCAAGGTAGCAGAACTGTGTGACTGACTCCAATTCTTTATCATTGACCATTATTCTCAACTTCCTGCTCTTTCTCCTGGGCATTCGCATAACTTTGGTCTTTTTCACATTTATCCACCTGTTGTATTTCTCTGATGTCTGTCACTGCTGGCCCGACATATTTTTATAGTTTGATTTAGCATTTTTTTGGTTGTTATTCTAAACATTTATAAATCTTGAGTTGTTTTATATATGTGTTTGGACACTTGGTCAGCTTGCTGGGAAGGTTGAGCCAAAAGAGATTCAGCCGGGAGTTGGAGTTGCGATGCTGTCTGGCTTACTGGTCGCCAATGACAATCAATACACATTACAGGTGAATGCTGCATGTGTTGTTTAGCATATGAGAAGTAAGTTAACATATAACAGTATTAAAAATTGCTGGTAGTTGAATTAACAGCTGGTCTTATTTTTTAGAGAAACATAATATGTCACAGAATATTGTCATGTGTTCCTGTGGTCTGTGGTTCTCTTTATGTTTTTATGCATTTTCACTCTGATTTTACCAGCGGTTATATTCCCTTCATTTTATTTATTTATTTATTCTTTTTTTTCTTGTATGGTATGAGAGCCATGGACATAATAATGGCGTTTGATTATAACCCACATGGCAGACGTTGTATGTATGAAATGTGAAACATCAGGAGTCTGCGGATGACAAAAATCGAGAGATAAGTTCGTCACTGCCGGCTGTGCGCAGTGCTGCAAAGTGTGTTTACGGTGCTCTTGATGTGCTAGACTTTGTCAGTCGACTGAAACAGGTCTGTCAGCACTATAGATTAGGCATAGACCACGTACTTTGATTCAGTTACTATGATATTTGTTTATGTATTTAGACTATTTAGTTTCATATCAGTAAAAGCTGGATAGATATTATGTGGTTATTTTATTAGGTAGCATTACAGGTTTTGCCAGTTTGTCTATCTGCTAATCTTTCTGTTCCATACAGGCACCTGACTCAAGAACAATAAACGTTAAAAAACTTTATTAGTGTGGAGAACTGATGTGTCACTTTCCAGCTCAGAAGCAGGGATGTGCACGAGACTTTCTGAGCCGAGACCGAGACGAGACCCGAGACCCATGTCTCCAAGACCAAGACGAGACCGAGACGTTCAAAATTTTGTCCGAGACAAGACCGAGACGAGACGTTGCAGCATCTGAGACGCTGGCCAAGACCTTGTCTCAAGAGTCTCGGGAGCTTCAACGCCTCGCCAAGACGTTTTCTGTGACGTGTGGTGAAACACATTGACAATGAAAAAAAAATTATACAGATTAATTAATTTGCACCTTGGTAAGCACTTTCTACTTGTGATATTGTGGGTTTTTGCACTTTATTTTGATAATTATCACTAAATAATTAACAACTTGCACCATAAAGAATTGCAACATGTCTACAGCACTGCGGTTGCGGTTTACCCTAGCTACGGCATAGCAACGGCACATCGGCACTCTAGAATGCTGTTTATTTATCCATTAATTAATTTATTCAGCAAAAAGACCACAAAAGCAGATATAACACAAATGTAACATATCTAGATCACAAGTATAATTGAATTTAACGCCTTATAAGTTGATACGAATGAGTTTGTTGCTGTGGTTAGGGTGCGATCGTATGTTTACTGTAGCAGCAAGACATCGCCACCAAAAAATGCGATTTATTCATCTATTTGTTAATTTATCGAGCACAATGAAAACGTAAAACGAATATAGTAGAAATCTAACATATTCAGATCATCAGTATAATTGCATTAAAAGTCTTATAATTCGATACAAGGCAGTTTTTTGGACAGGATAAGATTCGAATCGGACAATTTTTGGCAACAATAGTATCACGGAAAATTTTATTGTCTGGTGTGCATGTGTAACCACGAGTTGAACCGAGATCAAAATTTGATCGGTGGTCAGATGGCAGTTCAGAATTGAACAGAGATCAACGCTTGAACCGCTTTGGTGCAGTGCAATTTATGGTTGAACTAAGTTCAAATTCAGATTCAAAGTTGAATGACGTTGGTGCAACACGCCCTAAGCCACAAATGTCATGCTGGAATTAGTATCGCTCTAACTGCAGTCTACAGTATGCACGGCGCGCGCATGCACAAAACATCTCAACGAGACGCAATGGCCTGAGACTCGAGACGAGACCTACTAGGCCGAGACCGAGACATATTGCTCCGAGACCAAGACGAGACCTGAGATGCATCGGTCCGAGACCAAGACGTTGAGGATTTTGTCCAAGACGAGACCAAGACAAGACATTAGTACGTCTCAGGACCGTCTCGAGACTGAGACCTCTCGACCAAGACCACATCAGAATAGCGCCTGTTGGAATAGTGTCTGTCAGAATAGAGTCTGCCTCCCACTATGACTAATGATAGACAGCATCTGCATCTGTCTGCCTTTCAAGCTGAGCACACAATTATACAAGTCAATATTTTCCTTCTGTTATTCAGTGTGTTACCTTATATTTTTTATGAGTCGTTCATTCTGCAATTTTATTATTATTTTTTGTAGACGTATGGCCCATGTCAGTTGATCTGCATTACGCTGTTTGTGAAATGTTTCGGTTTGTTTTGTGCAGAAAGGCCTTACAGCGCGTGTAGAAACGATAGCTGAAGGACACGTTATCATTGAACTGGTGAGAAATAGCAACTTCTCTATTGGACGTTAATTGATCTATTATGTTATGAGTCTAGATGTGTTTTTGTTTGTTTTCTTATTTTTATTACTGTTGTATAGGAATGAGTGGAAATTCGGTGTGCAGGTGGCGTGACTATTTCTTAGGTGAAATCGAGCCTGTAGTGCAAAGGAAGAGCAGGCACCCGTCAAGCCAGAAGTTGCACTTGCCTCTACCTACGATTCACCGGGGGAAGCACCAGTCAGCTTTTGCATTTTATCGCAAAACTTTGGGGTCAGCAGACTACTGGGCGACAGACCACTTAGGCGACAGACGTTTGGGCGACAGGTTGGGACGTGTGGGCGACACAATGTAAGACTTCTGGGCGACAAAAATATTTTAAACGAATTGTAAAGTACAGGCCTATGCACAAGTTGAACATTGATAAGCATCACGTGGAGAATATTTAGTTAGTGCAAGCGCTCGAGACCCAAGTTTAGGCCTACTTATGTATGAGCCTAAATACGACTGCTGTAAATTTAAATCAGACCAAACATCACCCAAAATAAGCGTAGATCATAAAATTGTGGTTCCTTGCAACTTCTTTGATTCAATCGACAGACCAAGCATTGCACTCCACTCGGCTTCTTTAAGCACATGTTAAAAGTAGACAATCAATGGCACCTGATATTTGCCACATACGCTGCTGTCAAGATTGCTGCTAAGGCTAAACTGTTTTCATTGATGGGACTTTTGAAATTGTAAGAAAACCATTTAACGAACACGTTTTAATTTATGATTACATTTCTACATTAACTCTAGCGACAGTTGCTACCTCCAGTTTACTGCAGTCAGTCCAATATTATCTTCTTTGAAAATAAACTATTTAGTTGCTAACCAACAAATAATAATTAATCTACTGTTTTTACTAAAAGTATTTAATCAATTATAATACTGATCTAACTGAAATAAATTAATTGAACTAGCCTATTATTTACTGAGTTTTAGTTGCCTGTCACGAGATACTGCTTCCGCCAAGATGATAACCTGGTACCAGAACGCTAAAAGTCACAGACTATAACTTATATTTTTTTACTTTTGCTAAATAAACGACATTTGTTGCCCAGATGTCTGTCGCCCACACATCTCAAGTGCATTCACCCATGTCACCCATACGTCTGTCGCCTAGGTGGTCTATCGCCCAGTTGTCCGCACTCCAACTTTGGTCTTTTGTTTATGACTTACTCTAGGTTAAGGCACGTCCTACTAGAGTGATTTTTTGCATTGCAATTGTTACAGCAATGCTTTTTATAAGCAACTGTAGAAAACGTTGTCGTGATAGTAATTATTGTGTTATTGTTTGTGTAGCCAAACAGCAGCGCGTTGATTCGCGTGGAGAACGGTTTGACGCACGTCATATGTCAGGGCGGAGAATCGCTCAGAGCTTCACTGCGTGATACACTACTTCAGTGCCTCAGACAGTTACCGTGATGATCTTAAGAGACAAGCTGAAAACTGTATGTGCCAGTTAGTGACCGTGGCAGACTGGCTGAATATTGTGACATGCTGCTACAGTGTCTGCGACAGTTGCTAGGATGACTCTGACACTAGTCTGACAGACAGGCTGAATACTCTATGATATGGTCAAAGTGGGATTGAAAGGGGGTTGAAGTCTTTCCCTTTTCTTCCCATCTCTTCCCTGCCCCTTCAAAGTAGGCCCCCTAAATACATGTGTGTACAGCTAGGGGTCTGGGGCAGCACTGTGAAAAGCAGAAGTCAAATTTTGTGCACTTTAGCCTTAAAATGTGACACTTAGTGGCAACAGTTTTTACTACTTTTTTGAGAACTATTGATCACAGTGTATGACACGTGACCTTATCCGCACTTCAGATTCTTCACATTGTGAAAGACCTAACGTGCGTTATAAACCTAGTATAATAATAATAATAATAATAATAATAATGCATTTTTTTTCTAATTGTGTTTAGTAATAATCTGGTGGAACAACCGTACAGACTGGAAAATAGGAAGTGGGGAAATGCAGTACCCCTGTGTTTCCCCTTACTTTGACCACTTGTTGTGTATGATTGTTAATAACTTCAAAATACTGGCCATATATTGTCACATGCCACTACAGAGTCTCAGACAGTTGCCATCATCATAGTTGTAATCACTGTTTATGAATTTTTTTTTATTTCCAACTTTATATAAATGTTGAACGGTTAGTGTGAAAATAATGGTGAGTCAATCTATAAACATGCAAAAATTGAACCCTTAGTGATGAAATGATAATCAATTTTGTATTTAGATTTACTTACTTGTGTGTGATAACAAAATTTGACGCATTTATGAAAATAGGCCTACTGTCCTGAAGCAATGAGTTTGGTCAGCTGTAGGTTAAGTAAAAGGAGGGTTTTGTTTTTATTCAACTTTTTCAAACGTTTCAAAGAAGTTTAATCATAAAAACACGTTTTTGACGTTTTTAGTATTTATTCTTAATGTTTAATACATAGTTATATGGTCTTGATTGTTAGCGACCATGACAGACAGGCTGACTAAGCGTATTGTATGGTCTGATAAAGATTGCAGTTGGCATCAAACCAGCGAAGATGTCGGTTTAGTGCCAACATAATGTGCAGCCATCCTGCACTGCACTGCACAGCCTTGTCACTAACTATGAACTTTGACCTTTTGAAAATTATTGACTCACCATTTACTTCTTCCCTGGGGGACGTCTACGTCATTTTTACGCTTTTCTATTTTCAGTTAGGAGCCTGTTCAGAACAGATGGACGTCACAGACGTACGGACGACAACCGTGATGCGGCCTGTCACAGCGGCCTCGTAACAGCATAGTTCTGATCACCGAGTCACATTTTGTGAAGAAAGTGCCTGGCTGTGTTGCCAGTCATTTTATCTGACATTTGCACAAAAAGAAGAACTTTGTTTTTTTGCAACAGTTGCTACATCTGAGAAAACTCGAATTCGTAATTGTCATTTGTGATAGATTTCAGTGTATCATAATAACTTTATTGCATTTTTGTATATTGTGATTTCAAAACAAAGTGTAAAACATTCAAAAAAATTACGAGCACGATTTTCCATTTATTCCCTACTTCTTCGAATATTAGGTCAAAATGACAGCAGCGATGATGCACGAAAGGATGGCTGTAGCTCGTTCCGGAAGTTTACAAACAGGAGCGAAGCTGCAAATGCCACTCTGCTGCGTTGTTTGGAAATCATCAAAAATTTATCACTGATATTGTGACCGATGACTTATGCAGAGCGCGTCTTCGGTAGCCCACTTCATCGGCGCCTCTCAGCAGTTCTTGCAGATTGTTGAAAAACAGATGAACCTGTATTACAAATTACTGTCAATGCGTTTGATACTTGAAGGCAATGAAAATTTGTATGTCATTCTACAGGATGTCAAAAAAACTGACCCTACTTGTTAGGATTAGGCCTATCAGGCGGACGATTTAATCGCCTGATTGAATAGGTTCACACAAACTATTAATTCGCAACAGTTGTGAATAAAGCCTCGATGTCGTGCTACTGTGCTAAACAAGGACCAAAAAAAATTTGGCAAAAGGTGGAATTTCTGCAGCAAGTCCGCACAACTAGGCCTACTCCTCTTTATTTGCCAGGTGGCAGCGTTGGATTGACGGCTGCAATTTGCGATTATTTTTTTAAAATAACACTAGCACAGTTTTTTTCAGACACGTGCATCTCCTCCACACTGAGTCTTCTGGAATCACGGCTGTCGTCCTTTAACTCGTAGGTGAGCGGGAATGTGTTTCAAGTTCTCATTTCCTCTTATTCCTGTACCAGCATTCCCATTGAATTTTTCAGGTTTTTTCTTCAAATCATTTCCATTTCCGTATAAATTCTCACTGCCAATTTGAATTCCTGCCCATTCACATTTCTGAACGTGATCAAATACAGACGACGCAGTGTTAGCAGGTCGACACATTACAACAATGAATTCATACTCGGTAGGGTAACGCGTGCGTACGGTCGGCCAACCCTAGCGACAGCTGGGTTTTTGTTTTGAGACACGGTGTAGGCCTATCTGTAAATTACTATATGATATGCATCAGGTAATGCGGGAATTTCTTTAAAAGCAGAATTTCTATTTCCGTTGGCTCGATTTCCATTCCTATTCCCATCAGCTCAGCTCGATAGGCCTAGTTCCCATTCCCATGGCATATGGCATACGCACCTTGGACCTATGGGTCCCATGGGAATTCCCATCATGTGTTTACATCTAGTTCATAGTCAACATTACCTTGTCTAGCTGTTGTATTGGATCGGCCTTCTTTAGGTGAAGTGGACGCATTGATTTCCTCGTATTGCTCTCGACCATCCGGTAGATGTTGGTCGTAACACTGCAACGGCCAATACACTGCATCAGCAGCTGTTACATAGCCTACCATTGTCTGTTGTCCACAAAAATGGAAATTTACTTTTTGATCAACTGATGTCAACTGCGCAGTTTTAACCGTAAATAAATTTTCTCACTAAGAAATTGTTTAGTGGTGGCCATAACTATCACCAATATTTCTTTTTGCTATTCAGGGATGGATGGCCAGGCTGAGTCGGCCCGGTTGGCTTGGTCCAGTGCAGTAGGTTAACTTTTTTCATGCGACTAACGATAATACCGCTAGACTAAAAGAAAACGAGCAGCAGCTGTAGAGTGAGACTCACGCGACAATGTTGCCGAACATGATGGTTTTGGCGGCCAGCTCGGCGTCGAGTCTGACGAGTGCTATCTCGGCGTCAACAACTCGCGAATGAGCGCGGTCGAAGCGAGCGTGCATCTCCGCGAGGTCAGTGTTGTGATGCAGCGCTCGGCTGTTGTGACTCTGCACCAACGCAGCAACAACTGAGTTTTCTGGTCGTAACTGCAGCAGGTTAACCACTCCGGAGGCATGGAAGGCTGAGTTGACTTAGGTGGTTGTTTATTTTCGAAATGGTTTTAGCTGTCCGCATGCAGACTGTCAGCGATCCAAGTATTAACGATCGGTTAGCAGTTGTAACACAGTATAAAAACTTTTTAAAATGGAGAAAGCGGTTTCTCTGCTCATTCATCGAGAAATTCCTGTATACAGTAGCTGCCAAAACAACAGCCTATGTCAACGTACCTCTGTTATTTCGTACAAGTACTTTTTGTGATCTTTCAGAAGTTCTTCGTTTCTCAGCTGCTTCTTATGCAAATCCTAACGTAACACATCAGGATCAGAACATTATCAAGTGCGTATACGAGCAGCAAAGCGAAGCTATGCCTACTTCGCCTGATACTTTGATAATTTACCACTTTGATTTTTAGCCGACCGTACTCAAGTAACGGTTGAGCTATTGTTATGGTTGTCGTCCGTCCGTCCGTCTGTCTGTCTGCCTGTCCGTCCGTCGTCCGTAACGAATGCATTGTGGCTAAGCGTTAGGTCGTTGAGGAAAACTTTTTACACGAATAATTAACCATGTGCCTTAAATTTAGGCACACAAAATTTCAGCGATCTAGTGCAAGGGGAACATTTTCAAAATGTGGGTTGATTGAAGGGGTAGGAAATTCAACGGAAAACTGGCCATATCTCGAAAACGGTGAGAGATAGACCCAGGTTACTATTAATCACTAATATGAAAGTGGCATATTGGCTTTCAAATGACATAAAAATCATCGACCTTGGATGACTTTAAAGGTCACTGACAACCAGTACGATCGGCTATTCTAGCGACAGCTGGGTTTCTTGTTTTTTGACGCTAAAATCGTAAATGACCCTTTAGCGTTAAATACAGCTAGAGCGCAAAGATTCTTCTCCATAGCCAATAGTAGGCCTAACCAATACGCATTAGAATCGGTTTAGATTTTCGCAAAGCGTTCTTTGTTCTTTCATCAACACCGACTGTTTGGAGACGATTTTGTGACTCATCCGAATTGAGCGGTCAGCGCTCCGCACTGTTTGTTTTCCTGGCCTTCAGTGTGTGACGTGTGAAACAACTTGGCAGCTCGCAAACAAATTTCTTCTTCTTCTTCTTCTTCTTCTTTCGATTGAGTAATAGGGTTTAGGCTATTAGACAATATGCTTTAAGTCGCCCCAAAAAGTCATCGCTTTTCGATAGTGCTTGCTGGGCGCTTTTGTGAACTTTGTGGAGCGCTTTACAAAATCTATTCTGCAAAAGGATTGACTGATTTGATCGACTGATTGACCTCGTAGAGCTGTTTGAGCGTGTGATAGCGAGAGATGATGCTGCGAATGTCGATGAACTCGGAGGTCGTTGACATGACCTGCATCAGAAACTTTTCAAAGATGCTTTGCTTTGACAACTGGTCGACCAGACGCGCTCGATGTTGCTCCATCTGCTTAAGCTCCGACCGTAATCTATGCGCATTATCTTGTTCATTTAGTTGATTTATCTATTTGAATCAGATTAGCCTACTGGGATTCAATAAAAAAAAAGAAAAGAAGCAGCTTCTGACAGACACGGATGGCATCGAAGTTTGGATGTGGCCCAATGTGTCCACATGCCTGCGGGATGAATCGAGATCAAGGTCAAGTTTTTTTTTATTATTTACCACAGCGTCCCAGTTAAATGGTTAGGTATCAGTGACGTACCGTTCAATTTCTTTGTCTCGCACTTTGCACATGTCTTGGTTATCTTTCGCCTTCTTTAGCGCCCGAGTGCGTCTCCGTTCGTTGTCCTTAACACGAAATATTCAACATCGGTTACCTACTGCCTTGTAAACTCAAAAAACGTTAGTCTAAATGTTTCTTATGCTGTTGATATTTAAAATTAACATATTTCAAAACTAAATTTTAAAATAGATCTTTTCTAGTTAGCCATGTCGCTACAGACTACAGAAACTGACCAGGCCTCTGCATGGTGCGAGACAACGTGAAAAATTAGTGAGACATTGGAAAATTAGTTAGTGGAGTCTTCGTCTTTGCAAATGCATCCACCGATCACAATAAGTAAATTACTGTTTTACTATTTCAACAGCGGCTAAAAAAATACACCGCTAAATTCTACAGCCACACAAGCATGCACACAATGCAGAAAAAAAAATTAGCAGGTGCACAACTGCACATTGACTGAGATCAAAATACATGCTTTATATCGGTGTTAATAATGTCATTACAATTAACGTGTGTTTGAGTATTCATTAATACGTAGCCTACAACGATTGATTTGTCGTGCTCCAGTATCGTTCTCTTCAGCCGCAGTTCTGCACTCTGCAGGTGTTCCCGTCGCTGACGAAGGTTGTCCATCTTCATCTCGAAATCCTTTACACAGACATGTGCATAGTCGGGTTACAGCAGTCTGCGTGGTTCATATATGTTTCCTAATTTTTTATTGTCGGTTCTGCAAGCGGTTCTCGTACGTTCGTCGCCAGATCATTAGATTGTTTGTTGGACTTACGTGTACATCGGAAGATCGGCTGCATCGATTTTTCTTTTCCATTTAAAAAAATAATTTTTGGCCTAATTTTGTGCAGCAGACCAAACAGCACAGTCATGGCAGCAATCTGTACGCTCTGCTACCACGGCAGTCCGCTTGTGTGCCACTTTTTTAGCGTACCGATCGTTATGCAATTTACAGCGTGAAAGTCGTTGATGCATACAGTTTAGATAACGCCTGTAATCAGTTAATCAATAAACCACTGAAAACACTCGCAGAAAGTGCTTATTAGTGTACAAAATTAGATGTAAAACCCTACTCCAATGTAGGGGCCTAACAAATAATATTTGCATGAGTTTCAATCGATTTTATGTACTTTTTCCTCTTAGTAAAACTCCGGATGCAGAATGACTTTATTGTTTGCAGTTGAGCTTATTGACTGACTAGCTGTTTGACTGATTGATAATAGCCTAATACTTAGAGACTAGAGACTAAGGACGTCTCTCGTGGCAACGCGGCAGGTGTGAACACTCCCTGCGATAGCTTGCGTGACTAAAGTGCTGCTGCATCTGCCAGTAATGATTACTGTTCTCAGCTAGGATGCGCGCCTGAATCATTAATACGCAATGATCACGTCTAACACCGAACTTGCCAATCTGCGATATGCCAGCGCCGTCTCCGTGCAAATCGATATTTTATATAACACTTCACACCACTGTACAGTGTACATAGTACACTATCGAAGACGCGACCGTGAATTTTCTTTTTCAATGTTTTGGCATTTATGAGATACAAATTGTAACAACATTTTTTTTTAAATTACACTTAGCCGTCACCTACAACTGCGATAAAAGTATTATAAACTGAAACAAAAACGTAATGCAGTCTACTTTTATCTTATACAAACGTTTGTTTTTGTTCGACTGCACTTTAACGAATAAGACTAATTCTACTGCACGCAAAACTATTGGAAACACATTATGAAAAATATGCCGCTTTTGCGACAAATTTAGCTATAAATCTTCCTTATTCGTATATATTTTAGTGCCCTCACACAATATGGAATTAAGCCTATTGGTCTTTTCTGCTTCGGTAAAATTGCATTAGCTGGGTCAAGTATAGCTCATCAATGGCGGATCCGAAAATTTGTAATAGGTAGGGCGTAAGTGTAAAGGGTAGAGTCTGGGAAGGGGGCTATGCTCCCTCCATAGAAAATTTTCAAAATTTTTATGCAACAATAGTGCATTTTCGCATCCGGTTAATAGGAGAGGGGCGGCCGCCCACCCCCGCCCCCTTGAATCCGCCACTTTAGCTCATATTCGGACAACGTAAAATCACGACAGAAAATCTCACAAAATAATACATGTAGACTTCATTGACAGGACGTTTTGCCCAGTTGACGATTCGCCTCTTTTTCTAGATGTTTTACGTTTGCCCATTAAAAATTGCATACGCCTGCGAAACAAAGACGGACGGACAGCGAAAACGACGCACGAAGACGACGTCCTCGCCGTCTGTCCTTTGTCGTCGTCTCCGTCGATCTTCTTCATCATCTTTGCCACATTGTCCGTTTTCGCCGTCGTTTGCAACTTTTGATAAACGAAACGCCCTGAACAAGAAGCGAATTAACGTTCTAAGGGCGAAACGCGAAAAGGGCGAAACGTCCGTAATTCCAGGCGTCTACCTGTTTCTTGACGGCGAGCAGGTGACTGAGATGCTTTGACTGATGTTGAAGATCGACCAGACGCTGGACGGCTTCCGAGCGTCGATCACGCGAAGACGACATTTTACTCACTTCAGTCGAGAACACCATCTGTTTCTCCTCATCCTCATCTTCTTCTTCTTCTTGTTCTCCTTGCTGCTGCTGCTGCTGCTGCTGCTGATGATGATGATGATGATGATGATGATGTCTGCGCCGCGCATGTCCGCTGCCACACACAGGCTGCTACCCAGCGGCGTTAAAAAATAGAACAGGAAGTTGCCATTTTCTGCCAGACACTACAAATTCTCGACAGAAGAGATTGCCGTGCTCAAAATTTTAATTTTCCTCCTGATTTTTTTCGAAATTGGTGCTTTTCAGCTCCCAATTTTGTATTATTGGACAAATAGTTTCCGACAAAAAAATTTGCGACAGCCAAAAATTTATGGGGAGGGGACAGCTGCTCCTCTATCTCCCCCTGGCACTACGCCACTGTGACATTGTCCAAGTACGTCTCCGCTTACTGATGTCGCAGATTTTAGTACATGCCAGAGCACGTCAGTGATGTCTACCAGACCAAAATCCAGAAGCAAGACCGTGCAAAAACAAAAACTAGTGCAGCTGCAGAACGATTAAACATTTCAATCGCAACTAATCGCACACGAATTAAGAAATAACATAACAACAAACAGACAAGCAACCCCCATATTGCGGCCTATTTGTGTTGCAAGATAATGTCGAGCTTAACCAAACAACTTTATTTTTGTCAGCCCCTGCTGCTCTATACCTTTGTTGTCTCAACGGTTGGGCGCTTCCGCCATGGCGACGCTGCACCTCACTGTCTGTCGTAGCACGACCGTTGCCCAAGTCATCGCTAGATGCCGCAGACCTTCACATCGCATAGACAATCACAATGCATAATGTAGGTCTACAGAGCGACCCGATGAAGTAGGCCCCGGCGTTTTTGTCATAATTATGTCAAATATTGAGTTATTTACAAAATTTCATCACTAATATACGATAGCATATATTGTCAACTAAGTGCTTATTGAAGATCCATCCATCACCTCGAACGTGTCGTCGTTACACTAAGCCTATATCTTGTGACTGAAATCTATTCAGCTTTAGAATAACCGAATAATTATTGAGTTACAAGATCACTACCGTATGACTTTTATTTCACGACGCGATTACATGTACGATGTGATCTTATCATGCAGCGACGTGGTTAGTAAAACAGTTTAAGAAATTGGCAACGATTTGAAGAAGTTACGAATGTACTGTGTGAAAGTAAGCGGCTTATCTCTTTGGTTATGACCAACCGGTATATGCTAAGATATAGGCTGAGCTATAGGCTACTGTGGCTACACTTTACATGATGAAATTAAAGCCATCTTAACTAATATTTGACATGTGATTGCATTGTTGGTGACTACTTTATAATTGCTTACAACGTACTTGTAAGTTTATTAGGCTACTTTATCAGCGAAGCAGTGTGTGTTGCTTGATTTGTGTTGTAATGTTAACAAAACAGTTTGTATGGTTTTTAATCCTAAGGACAAGTCTAAAGTAGTGTGTAATAATTTTGTGTGTTTTAGTGTAGATGGTAAACCAATGCAGTTTGTTACTGAATTTAAGTACTTAGGTCATGTTATTACTTGTTCTTTATCTCATGATAAGGATTTACAGCGTGAAATGCGTAATATGTATATAAGAACAAATACTCTTCTGTGTAGATTTGGTAAGTGTTCTAAGAAAGTCAAGGTTAGGTTATTTAGGTCTTACTGTTTATGTATGTATGGTACTGCATTGTCTTTTTTTACCACTTTTATTGCTTTTATTATTTTACCCGTGTACTATGGACGTTTTCTGTCTGAAATAAACTTGATTGATTGATTGATCGATCGATTGAAATAATTCTGAAAATCGTCAAGGTTGACACATTTATAAAACTATTAAACTTGGCAGCTAACTTATTTATAAAGCACGTAATATACGAATTTAAAGTGATTACAAAAAACCAGTTGTCGTCAGGGAAGTCGAGCTACAGCCTACACAGTTTCTGTTGCAGTACTGACCTTCAAGGTCATCCAAAGTCCATGACTTTCATCTCATTTGAAAGAAAGTATGCGATTTCTTATTAGTGATCAATAGCAAGCTTATTGTTACGTGTCCTTGTAGTCTTAGGACTTAACGCCACACTAAAGTTTATTCGTCCTTCATCAACCTTGGCGCAATCTCTTACCGTTTAGCCACAATAGCGCGTACCGGCCTTCAAGGTCATCTAACGTCGATAATAATTTTCATTTCAACTGAAAGAATATATGCTACTTTCTACTAGTAATTAATAGTAATTTTGGCCCTATTTCTCACTGTTTCCGAAATATAGCAAGTTTTTTGTTGAAAAACGCACGTTTTCCCTAGGGCCTATACCCTTCTCCACTCAACCCCAAATTTAAAAATGTTTCCTTTGTACTGCATCCCCCAAATTTTGTACGCTGATAGCCTCAACACCATTGCGCCAAGGTTAATTATTATTGCAAAAGATTTCCCCTACAACCTAACGCTTAGCAAGTCGCATAAACCAGAGATGTAAAAAACGTTCCAAGAAAAATAAAAAAAACGTTAAAAAACGTAAAAAACGTGGCAAGAATAAAAAACGTTTAAAAACGTTGAATAAAAAACGTTGGCCATAATTTGTTCACCTTCTTGCCTAATGCCTAATGTTGTAAGTGCAGTATACCTGGAATTATAGTTTAGATAGAGAGAACTTCATTCAATTTCAATTTAGTTGTGATGTCATAAAACCATAGCATTAAACTAACTAAATATACTGATTAACAAAACTTTTTATTTAGTACATTTGGACTAACATCACTATGATCTATTAATTTATTTCTGTCGTCCCAAAAGTGCTATACCAAGCCTTAATGGTATTATCAATGCACGTTTTTTAAATAAAAAAACTTTCAGCAAAATAAAAAACGTTAAAATACGTAAAAAAACGTGGCAAGAATAAAAAACGTAAAAAAACGTTTTTTACATCTATGGCATAAACCCTTTCACATGACACAAAAATCATTTGCTGGCCTTCCGACACCCGCGTACGCTTGTCCCTCCCTAGCGAAAGCTGGACTTATTAATTATGGCCTATCACGTGTGTGCCGCTGTGTTCTTGAATAAGTCGGTCTGTGTCTTTTACATAGGAATTTAGGAAAGTTTACAACGGAGTAATAATACCTACTTATGTGTAGGCTATACTTACCGCAGATAGCGATTAAAGTCCTCTTCTGGCATATCCATTTTGATTTTTGACACAGGCCTGTATGGCTAATATCCAACGTTAAACTATAGTGGATGTCACTGTTTTACACAAAATTCGTAGTCTTACGTTCGAACAGTGGATCGCTGTAAGCCAAACGTCAGTTTGCAGTATCTATGGTTATTATTTATTCATTATTTTATCGCCAAGAGATTTTTGGCGGACCGTATACTAACGATCGCGCTTTTGCTACAAGGTTCGCTCTGTTTGTTGTCTGTGACGCATGTGGGCCCTATTGTGGCTAAACGGTACATCTTAGCGGACATATTCGAGTGAAGTTGCCAATTGTACATGGCCAAACCCCTTCAGTCAGCGGCATGGTTACTACTGCCAGTTTATAAGAACTCAACAATTTCTTATCCGACGACACCATCGCCGACCTTGTACTTACTGATTGAATGGCGCGTTACGTCAGACTGTATCAGCTGCAATGGTTACAATTATCCAGGAATGTTAATGAGGCCAGCTAGCCTCATTAACAGCTGCCTAAGGCCGAGGCCACAATTGTTGAGGCCGAGGCAAGACACCTTAAAGAACAACTAATTGTGTATGAACTATGAATATCAAGACGTAGATTTGTCTTAACTTATTCAGTTCAATATTCAAAGTCATAGCAGTCATTGCAAGTCAGAAACACGAGTTCTTTAGGTAAATCCGTTTGTCTTAACTTCTGAATATTAATTAACGCCATGTACGCTGTCAATTTTCGAGGCCACGATGCCAATTTTTATGAGGCCGATGAGGCCAGATGCCATGAGACAGAGGCGAGGCCAGATACTGCGAGGTCGAAGCCGAATAATTTGGTCTTAAGGCCACACAAGCCTTGATGCCTCAACATCTCTGCAATTATTACACACTACAGACATTTGCAATTGCAATGCCCTATCTAATGCATCTACTGCCGAAGCCGAATACCGACACTCATCGACCCCATTTCTCCGAACAGAGGTACAGAACTGACCATTCATTGCTCATTCATACGGCTGTTACGCGCCTTTTACTTTGGTAATTGCACTTCTCCGGTACTACTGCGCAATACTGTTGCCACGGTTTATACTCGATACCCGCGATACGCGATACTTTTTGTGGTACTTACCGGGGACAAAAATTTAGAGTACCGCCCATCACTACTTTCAGCTTGTCAGTTAAGTTATTGAATATTCTTTGATATTATAACTTCTTTGAGATATCCCTGTGGTTTTTAAAAAATGTTTGTAGGTTTTTTTGCATTAGTTTTAAAACGTAAAGAACGAGCAGGAACATACTCAAGTTACGTTGCCAACATTACTTGTAGGATTGACGTAAAATTAGTAGAATAATAGTAGGATAATTATGTAGAGGCTTCGTTTGGCACTTGCAAAATGTTGATATCAGCACATGGCTCCGTGTAATAAGACGTGACGACTTATAGTAGGCTTATTTCCCGCGAAAATTGGTCCCCTGCGGTGTTTTGTCACCATTTCCATAATCATGAGGAAATTTGGTGCTATAATTTTTTTGCACGGTGATACGTTCAGATCGCCGATCTGAGAATCTTGGACAAAAATGATAAATTCAGATCGGCGATCTGACAAGTGTGCAAAAATTGATACGTTCAGATTAGATATCTGAACACTCCAAGGCGTGTTGCCATGACGGCATGTGTCTGCGGTGATACAAGCGTCTGGTGTTCGTACCGCCACAGACACATGCCATTACGGTAGCTGGCTAACTGACGGCCTCAATCCAGTTGCCTCCAAGACCTGATGATGTTGTGTCAGCATGCAGTGTTAGTAGTTTCAAGATACGTTTAGATTTGTTCTGGCGTGGTTTTAGTTTGTATTATGATTATAAATCCGCCATCTAGTACCGGAAGTCAATGTAAAAACAGTATTAGTTTAGTTTTTGTTGATATTCGTGTTGAAGTTATCTACTTCAGACGGAAATAGAGACCTTTGGCCTGCTTCCGGATATCCATTGATGATGATGATGATGATGATAACTAATGTTACACCCTTAATAGGGTGTGGGTAATATGTGTCTGGTGTGTCTAGGTGCGTCTAGTGCAGTTAAGGTCAGGATAATCGTTAAAGACAGAATCAGGGATAGGGTTACGTTCAAGATCAGCGTCAGGGCTAAGGTTTGAGTTGTGAGAGTTAGGGTCAGTTATGTTATTTTGCGTAAAAATAACAGACACACTGGAGCCATGTCTGTTATGTTTAGGGCAGGTATTGCTTGATTTTGAGTAAGGGAAAAATGATATCAGTAGGGTTAGAGGTAGGGATAGAGTATATACTAATGTTAAGTGTTTGATTTGGTAAGACCTACATATGCTACTAGTTGCATACGCACTTAGATGCACTAGACGCACCAGATGCATTTTACCCACACCCCCTTTAATATGGGTGTCCATCTATCATCATGTAATTCTATCAAATACACTAACCATAACCCTAAACCTAAGCCCAACCATAACCAAACCCTAACACTAACCATAGTTCTAACCCTAATAAAATGATGATAATTAATCGTAATGCATTACGTATAGCACTATGACCCCTCGCAAATCTGTTTGCTCAGGCACCTGGCACAGTGACACATTCAGATCAGCGGTCTGGGGCAGTATGCATAACAACGTTGTAACTTTACTTCCAAACTAAAATCGATTTACGTCAGACATGGTGCTAAGTCGGTATGCATAACGATGACGTAGCACTAGTCAGATGCCTATGTCCAAACTAACGCTAGTTGCTCCAGCAACCTGTCGTAAATATTTAGTCGGTCGTTGTCAATTTAAACTAATGTCGCTAGGGAGAAGCTGCAATCACGTCATGCGTCGTATACCCGCCTTCTGACGAGTCAGTTACACTATTGAAACTAATTGCAGTATTAAAAGTTGATGAGTAAAACTTTTAGCGTTCGATAATCTTCATTTATTCACATAGTGCATTTTTACTTAGCCCATGGAGCTGCAACTAAGCTCGAGCATGCCCGAGACTGCAGCGGACGACAAGTCAGGCCATATCTATTTTTAGCTGCAGGCCGGCTGAGGCACAGTGAGTTTAGCCAGGAAATTTCAGAGTCAAACTACCTGATATCAACTACGTCGGTAGTAGTTAGTCGCTCGCTAAGACAGCATTTTGCATGCCATCAAATGTAACTTTCTAGTTTGGAAGTAGTTAGTCACGACGTAGGCCTTGCGTCCAAACTAATCTACGACGTTGTTATGTACATTGCCGCTGACAATCTTGGACCAGAATTGATACCTTCAGATCAGCGATTTGAAAGATGTGTAAAAATTGATAGTTTAGATCGCTGATCTGAATGTATAATTAACGAATTATTTTACCAGCACCATCAAATTTTTTTGACTTTATGCAAATTTTTTGTTTATGATTGTTTTTTCTTTTGAAAATGGTTGAATGTTGAACTTGTAGATTTTATTCCTTGTTTATTCTTGATGCGCAACATTATCCAAGTCTTGGCATGTGTACCTTAATCGAAAAAGACGACGACTGCAGGGATGTAGATGCATTGTGAATGGATTTGTGTGCAGGTAGATACATGATGGATGGACAAGGTGATGGTATCCGCTACACTGGTGCTTGTATGGGTGTGTTTGGCCTAAAGAGCTGGGCTCCACTGCGGGAGCCTGGGATGCCAGCAACAGCTGCATCTGTTGTTAATTCTGTCAGCCAGCCAATGAGCACTGTGCATTCTGTCATCATTCAACCAATGAGTGTGACACATTCTGCCATGATTCGGCCAATGAATGCTGCACCCATTCAGCCTCAACCAGTGCAGTCGTCAGCCACTGGTGGTCGTATGGGTGCGTTTGGCCTGGAGAGCTGGGCTCCACCGCGGGAGCTTGGGACGCTGGCCACAGCTGCGTCTGTTGTTAATTCTGTCAGCCAGCCAATGAGCACTGGACATTCTGCCATGATTCAGCCAATGAACGCTGCACCCATTCAGCCTCAACCAGTCCAGTCGTCAGCCACTGGTGCTTGTATGGGTGCGTTTGGCCTGGAGAGCTGGGCTCCACCGCGGGAGCTTGGGACGCTGGCCACAGCTGCGTCTGTTGTTAATTCTGTCAGCCAGCCAATGAGCACTGCACATTCTGCCATGATTCAGCCAGTGAACGCTGCACCCATACAGCCTCAACCAGTGCAGTCATTGGCACATTATAGCATGCGTGCTGAACCTCTGACTAACCATGCTGTCAGCAACTCGGAGAAAAACTCACGTGGGTTATTAGTCCGTCTGGAAACAATAGTTTTCTTAGCAGACTTATGTTTTACTGCAGATGTTTTGTTCGTTTTATTTTTTTTGCCTCGGGATCCTCGAGCTGCATTTATGCCACATGACTTTGCTACTGGGTGAATTTAAATTCCCGAAATTTTTTCTCCAATCAGACTTTCGGCGCTGGGCAGACTGAAATTGGGCTTTGCCCCAAATTTTTAGTTTGTCATGTTTTCATGCCTGTTTGAGTTAGAGCTGTTTGGTAGTTAATTTTTCTACTTGCTACCATACAGTTGCATGATTACTTATTTTGACTGTGCATTAAGTGCTGTCTTGACGTGTTTTAACATCATATGACAGAAGACTGTTTTGCTGCTGAACATAGGATTGTGTTGCGACCACAATTTCTACCTGTGGGTATTGCTACCACTAAAGCATCTAGCAGTCTGTGTTCTGCCAGCTCATTTTGATGGGCCCAGTCAGTAAATAACTATTAAACAATCGATGTAATTATAGGTGTGGATAGAGAAGCAACATGCACTTCCATAGTTTTTGTCATTTTTAGTTATTGTGTTGATTTTTAATCACAATTAATCTGTTATGATTAAACACCTGTGAGAATGAATGTATGTTAACTGTGCAACTCTTGTCTGAGGTACCATGTGCGCAGTGTGTCATAAAAGCAGAATTAAAGCCAAAGGTTTTACGAGAAAGCTAGCTACTGCATTTACTAGTAACTCAGCCATACATTAGTCCTACTGCGGGGTGGGTAAGTTGCATACTGGCCTTCTGGCTGGGGTTAAGGTGGGACATGTTCACCTGTGTTGAGTGGCAGATAACATCTTGTGTGATTCTGTATAGCAGGTGATGCTATACACATCTTTTAAACATTTTAAACAAAGTTGTGCTGTAGACTAAGTGTGTAATAGTATGTAATCATTTTGTAATACTGATGTATAACGTCAACTGGTTGTGTGCATCTAGTGCCTGCTCCACCAGCAAGACAGCGCCTGGTTGCCAAGTATGCATATGACGCCAACGTGAACTCTCCACTCGGCCAGAATGCTGAGCTTGATTTGTGTGCTGCTGATAAAATGAAAATGATTGCCACACATCCCAGTCAAGAGTTATGGTGGCTTGTTGAAATGGATGACGGAAGACGTGGCTATGTGCCCTCAACCTATGTGATGGTTTGTTTTTTATTTCTAACTGCTAGTTGCATTCATGTTTATTATCTCCGCCAAGATGAATGTAGTGAACACTGGCGGACATTAAGTAATCACTTTTTCTGTTTGTGTGTCTGACAGTGTCTGTGCACACGATTACTCATAATCATTGCATCAACAGCGCATGCAGCAATGCTGGAATCAACTGTTATTACTTTTCCCCTTTTCCCTGCCATGAAGCGGCCCTCTTCTTTTCCCTCCCCTTTTTTATTTACCCTTGACCATGACCAAATGCTTTTTGCCATGGCAATGAAATTCGAGACAAAATTGGCTATAACTCGGCTTATATTTAAAGAGAAGCTTCGAGATCTTTGTGTCAATCCGGGGGTTTTGGGGAATAGGCTATCGAATGAGGTGAATGTAATTCATCCACGACTTACCCTTGTTGCCATGGCAATGACATTTGTAGAATTTGGCCAAAAATTAATAGAAGTGTAGTAATGGTAGTAGTAGTAGTAGTAGTATTGTTTCTTGGCAGAGATATGCCTTCTAGTTTGCTATGCTTTGGTAATGAATTGCTGGATTGACAGTGCTGTCTTGTATGTAGTAATAACAACTGTGCAACCAAAAATGGTAATTTGAGAATTGGTATAGAGCTTAAACTGGATAAATTTTAGAGGCCAGACTGTAAATTGTGGTTTTCTGTAGCTGCAGTACGATGCTGTTTATGTACAAGTGATGTACCGGTAATATATTTGACATTTTGCAGCCATCGGCCTGGAGCTGCACAACTCTAATCCTGTTTTTTAAAACACTTTTTGAACTTAAAATTGGCTCACCAATTCCTCTTACCCTTGAGAAGATTATTTTGGTTTTTCTGTGCCTTTTTGCTTTCAATTACGGGACAGAGAGACTGATGACCTAGACTAATACAGCCTGTTAGGATGACCCTGCAATAATATCGTACTAATACAGGCTGTATGACATAACAGATGTTTGTTTGCAGGCGTTTGATGATAAGGTGACTTCTCTGCCGTGGCTGGCTAATCGTCCTGTTGAGCCCCTTCCGCCAGTCTCCACCCAGCGTAAGCTCAGTTGTCCTGTTTTATAACCATTCCATTTCATATACTTCAACCCACTGTCTCTCACAGCAGTGACTGGAGTTTATGACTGTTAATCTCTCTCCGGTCAAGCATGATGATTGAAATGATTTGACGTATGTCTCGCATCTATTTATAACACACCTCCCAGGCAAAGCTGCAGAACACAGCATCTATCGGAGTTGTGAAATGAGCTGTTCTCATGCAGTATACAGTTTATTAAGCCTCATCACACTCGCTTAATACACTCTGAACTGTGTTGAAACATACACTTAACTCATATATTGATAGTAGTTGATGCAGCTGTACAGCTGCATTTACGGTTAGTAAATATTAAATGTGTCAGTGTCATGCCTAAAGTAAAATGTGAAACTGAAATTATAATATTGTTGCTGCAGAGTGCATATAGCACTTGCAAAGGCAAACATTTGCCAGAGGCTGAGAGTGCATGCTTATATCAGTGTTGTCCCATTCTCTGATTTTGCATATCGTTTAGTGTCACTACATCAGGCATGTGTACAATTGTACATGGCATTGTTACAGAAAATGAGCAAGTTTCTGGATCTGAATTTGCATCACCCCAATTCTGATGAGTCGCATTTATGATGTAGTCTTATCCCTGGATGACACAACAAATTCTTGGGGAAATGCCAAGTTCATTGGCTTCTTGAAAACATGCCCAGATTTGATGATAGATTTTAACTTATTTGGGGAATTTTATCACAGGACCAGTTTATAACTGGCTTGTTTACTATTCTTAGTTTCTTTTTTGCATATGTTTTCACTTTCTGTTTTTACTTTAGGTAGTTTTTTGTGCTAATTTTTGACACGAAAATAAGTGTGACATGTACTTCATCGTAAGTGAGTTTACAAACAATGCCTTTAAATAATTTCTACACTGCATGTTGCAATTTGTGTTGTTACCAGCTTACAAGCCATACAAGTCAGCTTATGACAAGGATAGCAGCAGCATGCAGGCAAAGCCTCAGTATTACTGTGAGGTTTGCCAGAAGCAGCTGAATGGCCCACAGCCATACAATGCTCACATGAATAGCAAGGCTCATCGCGAGGAAGTTGAATTGGCTGCAGAGTTTGCTAGGGCCTAGTTGCAGTCGTCCATAGTTGGATTTCTAGTCAGATTGACATTTGACAACTGACGCGGGTTACACAGGGTCACGATGATTATTAACCACTGTTACTGTGTAACTTCCCATGTAAATGTGTTTTATGTTGCTGAGTTTCGTTTTAGTGTTTTTATGCGCAAGAGCTAGCTAGCTAGTAGCTATAGCGCGTATTAGCTATGGTAATTCTGTCCGCCTGTCTGTCTGTCCTGATGTCACGACCCGGTACCGTTCTAAGACCAGGTAACATAGAGACTTTGGGTTTTCACCACATGATAGCCTAGAGTGTCTAGTATTTTGTGACAAAATTTCATGCCACTGGGTGAAGGGGTCACTCCGAACGAGAGTGAGAAAGAGGGGCATGCACAAGCCTGACTAGTACACCTTGCGTACTCATAAGTCTACAGCGTTTGCCAGAGGGCGCCCCACAACTAATTGTTAATAATGCGATGGAGATGGAGATCAGTAGTATATTAACTTAGCGTGAACACCCAAATTTTTAGCCAAACCACTGAACGGATTTGGACCGCTGGAATCCTTATCCAACTAGCCTTCCATTGGTGCTGGATTCGCATATCCAGACTTAGTGGAAAATGTGAATCTTGACTAAGTAGGTAGCAAAGGGGTGTGTCACCTTTCAGAAAATATCATATATTTAGTCAAAGTATGCATATTAGAACAAAGGGTGAGAAATACTAAATATCGCATTTATTAGTGTGATATATAGGGATTTTGGTGATATATAGTTTTTATGGAAACCTAAAGAAAAAATATGACAACGATCATCGGCAATCGATTACAAGGCACCTGTACATAATTGGGGGTCTCATAGAAAGGGGGATAAGAAAAGGTTAAGGTTCCTTTTTGGCTATATCTTAATAACTACCATACCGATTACTGCAGTGTTGATGGCTACTGAAAGAGGAAAGGACTATATTTGTAGTAATAGGTATTAGAATTTCTAAAATGGAACTTGGATTTTATAGGAAGGTTTCAAGTTGTGGGTACCCTGTCTTAGCGGTAACCTAAGGTAAGATGGTGTTGAATGACGTGGTTTTTTGGTGAAATTTGGCTATATTATCATAACAAGCAATGGTGACGTGCTTGTTAAAGGTATTAATGGTGTCAACATCGATGACCTTGCATGACCTTGAACTAGGAAAATAGAGGATCTTTAGTGATTTTGTGCGATTTTTGGCTGCAGAAGAGTGAAGTGCGACAAAATGGATGGAGATAAACAGATATTAGCTGCGAACAGGAACTGCGATAAGCTCTCGCGCATCTCATGAGCATTAGCTTAGATTTCTTGTTTAATTACTTCAGTTACTTTTTTGCACTTGAACTTTTGCTTTGAGCAACAGAGCACAAATGAGTAGCTGACCGAACTGAATCTTCGTTGCTGTGTGTACATTCATTATTGGCCTGGTGTTTTGGCCTGTTCTTATGCTACTTGACTTGTTAATTTTTAGTATACAGTGACTGCATTTGCATACTTATACAAACTGATTTAGTTCCTTTGTTCCGTAATCGTTGACGGCATGTGTATTTTGTCTAGCTATATGTTGAACCGTTTGGTGCTGTATGCAGTGTTTTATCTTGGTCCCGATCGTGTGCTGAGAAAAAGTATTGTTTGCGTCGCTGCCACTAGGATTTGAAACGTATTCTGTGATAAATTGTTTTACAAACACTTCCAAGCCTATGGAATCGTTGAGACTTTTCTTGGTGGCTGGTTAGTAATTGTTGCACTGATGTTTTCCGCAGAAAATTAACTGAACATTTCTGTCTAACTGTTTGTAATTTTTAACAATTCTGTGGCAAGGCAACAGTGTGTTGAACTATGTTGGTGGGTTTCGGTGCCCTATGTTTTGTGAGCTTGTGTTCACCGAGGCTTCTCAGGAAGAAACTTTTGTGTTGTGCACTGAGTAACTGCAACTGCACCTGATGTTATTTGTTTTAATTACATAACAACAGTTGTCTGTGTTGTTTTAGAACACACTTGTTCAGAACAAGAACCTTATGCAGTACATTCATCAAAACATTTAATGGAAACTGTTTTCTTGTTACATGTTATTAGTCAGCTGACAACAAAGTAATAGCAAACTATGATTACTATTTTATACCAGCATAATAGTGCTGCCGCTATCAACTACTTTACTAGTAGACTAGTTGTAGACTATATGATTGATTTTGTCAACCTAATTGTTGTGACGGACAAAATTACTGAAAGTTTCCTGCCAGCATACAAAAAACATAATTTGCAATTTCGGGCATCAAGTTAGCTTGTTATACACTGTGCCCCAAAAAGTGTCACACTTTGTCATTGTCCATATCTTCACGAAATATTAACAGATTTCCACAATTTTTTACTGGCACACTCCATGGAAAATTTGCAATTAAGTAGTTATTAAATATCTGACCACACCTTAACTGCATTGCTACACTACCGTGTGAAATATGTTTTCAAAAATTACTATAATTGAAATAAATGTATCGCAGAAACTTATCTTTTAAAACAGTTTTGTAATAATTTGCATACTGAAATTGTTATGTTTTCGATACACAGCCAGTGGTTGTAAACAAACACTAACAATATTATTGTAAATAATGGTTTTTAGTGTGGTGGCAAAATACTGGCATTGTAACATGCCATTTAGCAACAAAGACAAAGCAGTGATTAAAAACTTATACTAGTTAAAGAAGACAGTTTGCATGAGGATACTGGCGAAATTTTTGAAGACAAACTGGAAAGGAAATGACTGGGCATTCAACTAAAAAGATTCAGGAAACGTGCAGCACCGACTGAAGGCACGAGGCTGCAGACCAAAATGTGTCCATAAAAGAAGAGATTGAGACCATTGTGGATAAACTGCTAGGCCTAATGAACCAGGTAGACCAGAAAGAAACACATTGTTCAACACACTGCATACCCAAAAAGATTGTTCTAACACAAAATAGCATCTTACAGATCATTTACTTAGTCTGAAGCGTCTTGTTCGTTTACCAATATGCTTGTTGCCTATTGCTTATTTTTGTTACATTTATATTTTACAAGGTAATGTAGCGACGCAGTTAAGGTGTGGTGAGATGTTCAGTAATTACTTTAATGCCACTAGTCCAGACAGCATGTGCTAGAGAAAGAATTTTGAAAATCAGTTAATATTTCGTAAAGATAAAGAAATGACAACTTCTGATGCTTTTTGGGGACACACTCAGACACAAGTGTAGATTCCTTACAGCACTGTATTATCGTTTCAACTTTTACCCCTTAAGATTGTCATTTTCTGTATATGGCATAGACAAAACAAATAATGATACCAAATTCAATGTTATATTAACATGTCCACTCGGTGTTACTATTTAAAGTCAAATATTAGGGCAAAATATAGGGAAGGGATCATCGGATTTTCAACCCAAACAAACTCGACATTACTTTTTGGGCCCCAAATCACCGTACAAAATAACATAAAAATCAAATAAAAATTTTTGCCTTAAGAGCACGTATGGATGGACAGGCAGACTGACAAACAGACGAAACTGATTATAGAATCTGTCCCATGCTATGGTATAGCAATAATAAACGAACAAATCACATATTCATATGCAAGTACACTGTTTACATCAGAGAATGATCACATGATGTATCAGTGATGTAATGTAGCGTTTGTCTGTCAGTCTATTTGTAAAAGCCATTCATTTTACTTTTAACCCGAGATAAGGCACTTGGATAACACAGTTTCCAGCAATACATACATATAACCAACTAATACAATTGAAGACGTTGGTCCAGTGCCGACATACTATTTGGCTATTCACCTAGTTATTATGCACTGCGCAAGTCTCGCCACGGCCTTTGACATTTCACATTCTGAACTGGAAATCGGCATACAAGTCACTCATGCCCTGGGGAGTGCCGGAGGTGAGGGAATGCTCACGCCAATCTTTTATGTATGTGACAGACAGATGGGCAAGATGACCCATAATGCGGCCTCTTAACTCAAACTAACAACTCAAAAGCATTATAATATGTACACATCATCATCATCATGTAAGTGCACGTTGACAAATTAATATACAACTTGAATTACTGGTAACAACTGAAAGCATAATAATATGGCCATGCACAATACACAATGTAACCAATTAATATACAACTCAGAATTATATGGTAGCAACTTAAACGAGTGCACGGCGAACAAATAGGACTAGAAAAACAGACAGCCTACGGAATGTCAGTCTGTGAGCATGCCAAAGACAGAGTCGACGTCCCCATTGCATACCATCAGCAAATCTTGAAGCTCTTCCCGGGAATGGTTAGGAAATGCTGAGCACAGGAGATCCAGCGAAGATGAAGAATCGTTGTCACAACTCGCCTCAGACTGGTCTCCTTCAGGTTCTACGCATGTGCCAAGTAGCAAAACACTGTGCAGTATCAGTATCACCCTTTGATGCAATATTGTTATCGTCGTCATTAAATAGACCCAAAATACATGAAAACAACAAGCCCAGCTGTCACTAGGGATGACGTGCTACAGCCTATATAGTTCATGTTGCAGTACTGACCTTCAAGGTTGATGATTTTCATCTAATCTAAAATGGCATATGCCACTTCCTATTAGTTTTTAATAGTAACCTGATATGGGCAGTTTACCATTGAAAATGCACATTTTTCCTACCCTGTGCCATTCAACTCCAAATTTGAAAATGTTCCCCCTTGCATTGCATCCCCCAAATTTTGTACCTAAAGAGCCTAATTATTCCTGTAAAAAGTCTTGCCCTAACGCCTACCCGTTAGCCACAATACATCTGTTACGAACAGACGGACGGACAGACACACTACAGCATAGCTGTTGCACATCAAAAACACTTTAAAACAAAATTAGCAAGACAAACAGCACATACAATAGCCTTAATTAATTGCCTACCAGAAAGATTACTACCACTGCTAGTTTTCATTTCTGATTAACTGGCTTTCTTTTCTGCTGATTATGAAAAGACTTCAACTGCTTATTTCTCGTTGATTAAATCATGCATGACAATTGGGATTCAAGAATAGCCAAAAAGCCCTGACAAAATGCGAAAAGCTATTACTGGTATGTATGTGCAAAACTAACATTTTAGCAGATCATAATTCTACACCAACAACACTAAGCACACCATACACTTAACTATGACAGTGCCAATGTAAAAAAGTTCTTATGACACTGTTACTAATGTTCCGGTTACCCAAATCAGTACATTTATATTGATGAAGAATTTTTTTGCACAAGAATTAACAATACACTATAAAAACTGCATGCAGCTTAAAGCACTGCCCGATGCAGCAAAAATGGAAGACAAAAAGAAATTGACAATTAAGTATTTGTGGCAACTGTTAAAAGTATAATACCTAATTTAATCTGATCCAATCGAGATTTGATATGCATTAGTGCCATTATCACAGATATGAATCAGAAGTGTTATTAGAGCGCTGAATCATCCTGGGAGGCATACGCTAAAATTACCAAATCGGCTTTAAACATAGAATAGATTTTAACAGAATAACAGGAGAATGTGTGTATTTACCCTGACTGTCACTTGAGGTAACAGCTGTTGCTGCAGCAGCTTCACGACTGACTGTAGAAAGCTTTGACTTGTTCTCAAACCGATTGAGAAAATCATTCATCTTCCTAAAATAACACAGCAAATGCATAACATACACAAATGTAGACAAAAGCAAGAATGCTCGTATATAAACCTCCTCTTTTGCAAACGTTCCCAAATTTAATGTGACTAAAGCCAACTGCTTTATATGCCATATAGCCTTAAGTCTAACCTTCTCTCAGTCTCCATCATCACTTCACCTACTCTCAAACAGCTTTTCGTTTACCATGTCGAAACCGCCATAATATGATCCTGCTATCTGATAAGCTGACTGTCACTGTTAAGGGGATGTCAGACAAATGACAAAATCGGCCGATTTTATCTACCGACAAAATCGCCCGACAAAAATCTGTCGTACGTCACGCAAAAATCGCCCGATTTTGTCGGCCGACAAATCACCCGATTTTGTCGGCCAAGATAGAGCACGTTCTATCTTCGACGATTTTGTCGGCCAACTTTTTGTATATCGGACAACAAATTTTGTTTGTTTACAATGGAAGATGAATATTTATTTTAGTTATTTATTGTGTTTGTTAGAGTCATATCACCAGACAGAGTGACAGAACTGTTCCACATAACAGCAGGTGTACTTCAGGGTGACACATTGGCTCCATTCCTTTTCATCATCGTCTTGGATCATGCTATGCGACAAGCGATATCAGGAAGAGAGGAGGAGCTTGGTTTCACCATAC
>Ga0056128_1000267_pt1 | contig 41156 bp, 19 predicted proteins | sample WorMetLIZISLAND2_FD_71113 | JGI IMG/M metagenome (GOLD analysis project Ga0056128, IMG submission 71113) | Marine gutless worms symbiont microbial communities from Max Planck institute for Marine Microbiology, Germany - Olavius geniculatus... ... | reverse complement strand
CCATCTAAGGTTACCCAAATGATTTTTGCTGTTTTAGAGGACTGATATCATCACATCGTCCTTACACACAGTTGTAAACTGGTAAGTTTTTTACATATATTAGTGATTAATAGTAACCTAAGCCCTATCTCGCACCGTTGTTGAGATACAGCGATTTATTGGCTAAAAATCGCACATTTTGCCCACCCCCTCTTATTTAGCGCCCTCGTTCGGGGTGACCCTCTTCGAGTTTATGGAAAAGCTTAACGGTTTCTGAAACTAGAGTCTTTTACGCCACGCAGCCGATAGTAAAAATTTGGTGATCGTAGCTTGCGCCGTTTTTGACTGATCCACCCGTGTGACAGACAGACAGACGGACAGAGAGACGGACGGACAGAATTGGGATGGCTAAAATGCGCTGAAAGCAGTAGCTGCTTTCGCGCGTAAAAAATTAGAACCAGAAGCAGTATTTTTATCATCTTACCGTTAATTGTAAGCCTAATAGTAATAACACTAGTAAATAACATTTTTCGTTAACTTTTCCCTTTGTTGCAACTCATCGTACCGATAGTCTGAATTACAGTCGTGCTTGACCCTGTAATCGAAATATGTTTTTCGTTTCCGTTTGTGAAACACGAGCACCTGCTCCAGACGCTGTTTGTGGAGTCTGTTTTCATTTGGTTCGCGAATAGACCAAGAAATTTGAGCTAATGCTCACGAGACGCGCGAAAGCCTATGGCAGTTCCGGTTCAGTAGTTTAGCTGAAAATTGGGGTGTTCACACTAAGTTAATATACAAGTACCAAATTCTCTATCTGGATCACATAACGATAGTTTCGTTGCGCCACCTTGTGAATGATATAGACTTGTGTCGCAGCCCGAAATCGCCAAAAAATTTATAAAACCCCCTATTTTGGCGTTTAAGGTCATTCAAAGTCATTGAATTCGGCGCCAATCGAGAGCCGGTGTACGACTTCCTATTAGTGATTAATAGTAACCTAGGCCCTATCTCGCACCGTTACTGAGATACAGCGACTTATTGGCCAAAAATCGCAAATTTTTCCCACCCCCTCTTATTTAGCGCCCTCGTTCGGGGTGACCCCCTTCGAATTTATAGAAAAGCTTTACGGTTTCTAAAACTAAAATCTTCCAGGCACCCGACGGTGAAGATTTGGTGATTCTAGCTTGCGCCGCTTTTGACTAATTCACCCGTGTGTCAGACGGACGGACGGACAGAATTGCGATGGCTAAGTCGCGCTGAAAGCAGTAGCTGCTTTCGCGCGTAAAAAGCAATAAAATAGTGAAGCCTGCGGTGGTCCGATATATCAACAACGTTATATAGCCCTATGCAGTGAAAACACAGTGTGATAATTATGATGACGACGATGATAATTGTCACAGTCTCACAGGTGATAATTTAGACGTATATATCACGTGTATACAGGGTGTAATAAACGCTGCTCCGTTGGCGTACATCCTGCCCGCACTGTGCGTCCTCAAGCTACAACAAGAGCGTATAGCTCAGTGGAGGAATCTCCCGTGTATCCTCACAGCGCTATTCGGCGTCAGTATCTCGCTCATTGGCTTCGTCCTGGCCGTTGTTGAGATAGCTGCTGGTCTGCCAGGCTGCAGTCACGGTCGCGACCTGCCATATTGTCACAATCAAGCCGCCGCTGAACTGCTGCTGGGAGGTAAAAACGCGAGCGGCCCTGCTAACTGGTACCCGCAGCCGATGATGTGGCGAGAAGACGGATCATAATTAGGCCTGAAAAAAATTCCTCCTGTGCTTCCGTTTGCAGTCCGGCGAAAAAGCATGGCCGGGCGAATATTTTATGTATGTATTAATTTTTTTATTTTACGACATTTCGTGTAAGCTTAATCTTAGGATACCGCAGCTCATAAAAATACAGTGACACAGACTAGCTGCAGTCAGTTTTGTTTCGGTAAAACTTTGAAAGCAAGCAAAATACTGCATCAGTATGTTTATAATGTCAGGTCAGGTAGAAATTTTGCAGACGGAGGTTTTCTACAAAAGAACGGCAGCACTGGAATTTTTTTACGTTTAGTGGATGTGAGTTAAGTTGTTGGATATTGTTTTTTACCACTGTGTTGTGTGCGTTTTTTTTCAGTCGCCAATAACTTGTATTTTTCATTTTCGTTTCATGCAGCGCACATCTATCTGGACGATTGTGTCGCCTAGCTGACTTTGTTACATGCAACATTCCGTGCACGTGGTGCATTAAGGCGCTGTACAACATATTAGCTTCGTTCCTTCGTCATTCGACAAAGGCCGTCTGATCTTGATCGGTAGTAATTACGTCAAAAGTGTTTCTAATCATTGTCGATCATAAAGCCATGATTAAAACTACGATATGACACTACAACACGAAACTATGGAAACACATGCCAGCTCAGTGCCGACAGGTTATTCGGCCGTCCCGTCTGACCTTTGAGCCCTTGAGCTGATCGACTCAGCTCGGCGAATTCAATCGACCTCACTCTGTAAGCACGCTGGCCAAGTTGATCTTAACCAACTGCAGTCGTGGTAGCGTGAGTGTGAGTTTCCAAAGGTCTAGCCGGTTGTGCGCCATAATGACAACTCGTTACGACTTTTCAACATCTACAGATCTGCCAGCTTGTCGCTGTTTTCCGCTCGTTGTTCACGTGTTTCACATAAATACTATACAGAGTGGCTAAATGAACAGTAAGCCCGTCTGCTGTTGTCAAAACTGCATTAAATATTGACCCAGTGCCGTCCAGGGTCACAGCGGGGCCCGGAAAAGCATTCTCGCAGAGCTTTTCTGGGGAGAAATTTTTGAATTTTTTTTTAAATGGCGCACTTTGGTGTACTTTATATTTTTGAGCGACGGCGGGGCCCCCAAACGTCGCGGGACCCGGGGTAACTTATCCCTCTACTTCCTTCTCGACGGGCTTGGCCTGAATTGACCCATTTTTTCCGACTGTACTTAAGTAACGGCCGAGCTTCTGGTACGGTTGTCGTCCGTCCGTCTGTGTCTGTCTGTCGTCCGTAACGGATGTAGCCTGGCTAACAAGTAGTTCTTACGAGAAAAATTTTACACGAATAATTAGCTATGTGTCTCAAACCTAGGCGTCCAAAATTTCAGCGATCTAGTGTAAAAGGAACATTTTCAAATTTGGGGTTGAATGAAAGGGAGTAGGAAAAATGTGCGTTTTTCAACGGAAAGTGGCCATATCTCGGAAACGGTGAAAGATTACGGCTAAGGTACTAATCATTTATAGGAAGTGGCATACGTTCTTTTAGACGAAATTAAAATCATCGACCTTGGATGACTTTGAAGGTCACTGACAACCAGTACGGTCGCCTATCCTAGCGACAGCTGGGCTTCTTGTACAAATTATTGTTTACCGATATACTATATCTGCAGTAAATTAAGTGATCAGCAAAGATCCCATTGCACCTTAAATGCGTCTTTACACTACCTTGTGAAATCAAGTCAGCTAACTTGCAAGGCTAATTTTAAGCTTCTCCGTTTTTCGATGCAATTGTTTGTGTATTTCAAGTTCACCACTGGCGTGGCTAGTGAAAGAATTATGAAAATTGGTTGTTATACTTTGTACTGTTATGGGCTTACTTTTAATAGACCACTTTGTATAATATTTTTTTGCATTTGGTTTTGCTGTACATTTCGTATTTAGCGGCATTATGCTGGATTTTGTTACTTCTGTGTTGACCCGGCCGGAGTTAATAATTAAGATTTCGATGCCAGTAGAGTAATTAGCCAGTAGCCATTTAGTGTACGTTAATTATATGCGTCGTTCGTCTTATATTTTCGGTTTTGCTCAATTTCATTGCCTATCGTTATTGTTGTCGTTTTGTGATTTTGCAGTCGCTCGCCATTCCGCGTTGTTTCTGTATGTGGCATGTTTAGATAGGCCTCATGCGTGAGGCACAGGGTATTTGTCCGGCAGCCGTCTTTGACGGCAAAGCCAATACGTACGAGCACCGTACCGGCTAAGGCCATTCGCCGCAGACACAAGCCCTTACGGCAGCCGGCCAACTGACGATGTCAACCTTAGCAGCTAGGATATCACGGGCAGCGCCAGTCGGCAAGTTGAATGCTTGCCTACAATACACTTGGATTTATGACTAATGTTACAAGCTTAATTTCGGTGTCCATCTATCGTCACATAAATATCCGAAATACGCTAACCCTAACCCCAACCCTATACCCAAACCCATTACTAACCATACTTTTTGTTGCAATATTATACCGGCTGCCGGATATATAGCCAGTGCGAATGTGTAAAGAGAGAAAGCTGGATTGGCCTTATCCATATAAGTCTAACCTAAGCGACATAGATCTAATTTTCAGTATTATTTAGTGACGCTACTTACAGAGCCTACTAGTGAATGAAAATGTAGGCCTATTAAAGAATTTTCGTTCAGTTTGCAGCGGTTCTGTAATATACACGTTAGACAAGTTTTTTTTTGCTTTTTGTCTTGTTTTTCGCATTTTTTACTTATTTTTTGCCCGAATTTTCCGTCGTTTTGCCCGAATTTTTCACCGCGTTTTTGCCCGAATCTGGGAGGGGCCCTGACCCCCGGCTTCTACGCCCATGTAGGTCTACGGGCAGGTGAACTATCTCGCACGTAACCAGCCACCAGCCTTCCATTCCTGTGGGGAGGCCTAAATCGCGTAGGTTACCGGCTGAATTGGCTAGTCTTGGCTGGGGTTAAGGTGAACATCTTCACCTGTGTCTGCATGGTGGCTGTGCGTTCCCTATGACCAAATTCTCAGATCACTGTTTTTTCTTAGCAATTGCGTGTACACGAATTAGTCTAGAGTTATTCGTCATTGTCGCATAGGCTTATATATCCACGCATAACCGTCTATTTTGCTTACCGCGTATTCAGGGAATATAATTGTCCCTGCTGAATATTATTCGCGTTACTTCATTATATTTTACTACACGTAAGAAAAAGCATATTACATGTTCGTACATTGCTAACAACCCGTACACGTTGTGCGCAAAAAACAGTCGTCTTTGAACGACGTCGTGTTGCATGCGCCCTGTATATACGACGATACGATATTGACTGTACCAAGGCGTTATTTTCCCCCATGTAGCAACGCGTAATATTATCTACAAGGGTTGTTCCATAAATAAGTTACAAAACGGACTCATTCTGTTAGTTTTCCAAATATAAAAAAAATCTGAAATATACGTTTTATAGGGAATTTTATTATAAACATATGTGGAAACACAGCCTATCTGTGTATTGCTTTTTCATCAGTAATCTATCATAACTCGCAAGTGATAAACAGCATAGCAATGAGAAAAACGAATAAACTTAACAACGTTATGTCACCTCTTTAAATGTTAAACATTAAAGTTTCTATTTTCAACATATATCGTCCGAGTTCGTTCAAACATTTTGTCTAATGTGTCTTGAATATCCGATGCAAAGAACGATGCTGGCCACTGTTCAAGCTACTGACGAACGACTGATTGCACCTGGGTATATGACACAAATTTTTGCCCACCTAGCATTTTCTTACACCAAACATGTATTGGTGGTTTCGTAAAACACACGTCGCCATACACTAAAGTAAATTGCATTGTATTTGCTTTTTAAGTTTATTTTCCCACAAAAAACGAAGAGTAGCATGTTGTTCATCAGGGGACAAATTTAATGGTAACGTTACCAAATTTAATGTCTCTAAACGACGTCACAGGGAAGTCATCGCAAAAAACTCACACGTAATAACCAGAATTAAATTCCCTACAAAATGTATATTTGGGATATTTTTTCTATTTGAAAAACTAACAGAATACTGCTGTTTTGTAACTGATTTATGGAACGACCCTCGTATTATTATTTTTTGCGCGTTTGTTCAGCAGGAGTAGTTAACTAGTTGTGAGTAGAGAGAATAATTTATTTAACTGTTGGTTCCTGTAGCTAATGTCAGTAGTCGGCGCTTGAAAAAATAGCAACTAATTAACAGTCGTCGTTGCCAAATATATTTGATTTTTTTCCAGCCGATCGTCTTGTCCATTGTTTCACCGCAGGGACAGAGACAGAATGTCAATAACTGACAGGCTTACACACGAAGATGACACTGGCACACCAGTATCATGTTAAATTACGGTCCGGAGACTAGAGTGGGATAATTGAGCGTTAAACAAACTGAACCGAACAGTGCCATTTACTCAGACACAGAAGCTATTGCAAAATGAAATTCCAAACATTTGTGGACAGAGAACAAATTTAGGCCTATAGGCTTGCGCTAACAGCCTAAACAGGCAAATAAAACCGTAGGCCCAAGCCTGCTTTAAAGATCAGGCGTCGTGGTGGGTGGGCAGGGGACAGTTTTAGCCTGTCGTAAAATGTTTCTCTTGTCAGACAATTTTCTTCCAACAAATACAGAATTTGTGACTGAAAATCCCCCGTTTTAATTAAACGTGATGGAAAAATAGGCACAAATTATCACCTCTGTTGGAAATTTGCAGCTGTCTCTCGGAAAATTACAACTTGCCGCTAAACAGGCTAAAGGACGACCGAATGAAGACAACACGGGCAGCTGAGTGACACGGTAGTTTTTTTCTACAAAAATACACTGTCATCCACTCTCTTGTACACAGAGAGACATTCTGATCATACATACTATGTCATATACAACGCAACGCAATACTCGTGTCAGAACTACATTAAATATACGCATTATGTGTGGTGGAAAGACAAAACCACCGTCGTACGGCCGTCCTAATAGGTCGCATTACGTGAGTGGCCCGTCCGACCGTTTGTGAGTCGCCTGAAGACTCCTGACTCGGAAATAATTAAGAGGCGCAGAAACACCGAAAGTGGTATGAACGTTCCCCCAGGACAAGAGCAACCGGCGTGCTAATATTTGGCACAAAAGGTCAAAGGTCAGACGGACGGCCGCATATTACGTCGGCACATTGTTTTACAGTGACACTGTCACAGCCACCATGTTCAATCGTCAGTCATATCAAACGTATTGGTGAACAGACAATAACAACAACTATGACACATATTAAATTAAACACTTCTATATACACATGCAGGCGCGTAGTAGTTAGGAATTTTAAAGGGACAGAATTCCGAAGCACAAGGAACCTGTGCGAGCGGCATGCTGGTCATTCCCCTTTTCACAACACGGGATATGAGAATTGGCCGTACTCCACTTACCCGTGCCCCACGATAACTCAGTCACTGTAAACAGTTTAGATACGACTCAACAAGTTAATTATACTAATTAATGTACATAACTAATTAAACATAATTTCCTAGTCACGAACAGACTAACGACACATCAATATTATATTCTAGAGCTGTCAAATTGTTATTTTTTTAAATAACGGATCATTAACATTGCTGATATTGTAGGTGGACTACATCCAGCGAGTGAGTAAAATGAAGCCCACGAAGTCGTGCCTGTGTTACAGGACCGTGTCAGTAGTGATGGAATGGCAACAAAACAATTTTTAATTACGTGAATATTACACGATCATCAAATAAACGTAGTTTAATGGAATACCGGAAGTCCTGCTTCACAGAATTAAATAAATGTACGTAGTGCTTTATTTTTTTAATGTGCATTAATTTTTTTAACATTTGTTATTCTTTAATGCGCTAACGCGTTTCTAACGTGTTAATTCGACAGCTCTATTATATACGAAAAAAACATCAAACCAACTATAAAACTATGGCTGACCTCGCTAATTACAGAAAATAGCCCAATAAAAAGAAAGCCCCACAATTCTGACACTAGACTATAATAAAAATTATCACAAAATATCACAAAATGTCCTGCAAAGCATACCGGTATGACCTTTCTCAGAAAAGAAGCGCCGCCCTGGCTTTCAGGTGGCCTAGGAAGTGTCGGTATGCCATACAGGTCCATACCATTCCAATTCGAGTCCTGCCAGTATCCATGTTCTGACAGCTGTGTCCGGCCAAGGGCTGAGGAGACGGCGATCAGCGCTCGTTGACGGGCCACGTGGTTCGCGAAGGATTTTGCGATTTTTTACTGACGAGAGCCCGCTTCCCAGCTGTCAAACGTACCACTTTAACCACAGCTCACAACACAACGAGCAAGTTGTCAAGTAACAACGCTAGCACCTAACATATAACATAATCAATCACCTAAGAACAAATTAAACAAAAATCACAGCCAAGTTCACACACTGTGCCAACGCATCAGACGATCCTCAAACAACCACAACTACATTTATACACTTATGACTTTCTGCAATTCAAATCAATCAGATATGTTTGGAAATATAAAACCAATTTGTTCAGAAATAAAAAATGACCCTTCCCCCCCTTCATACACGTTTATCCTTAATTTTCCCTCATCTGCCAGTGATTATCAGTACAGCATTATACAATAATAACACATAAATGATAAACAATAAAAGTCAATTTATGTGACTAACTTATGTTCATTCTGCTTTGCAGTTTGAAAAAACCAAAAAAACTCAGACTCTGAAAGTATAATACTAAAATCTAGTTTTTAAAGAATCAATTCGACAGTGCAATGTATTTTTGCCTGCAATTACACAGGACAATATATCCAGGACGCTGTTGTGGCGTCACGGCAGCGGGTGGGGGGAGAGAGCACGGAGGCAGTCACCTGTCCCCCCGCCGCCGAAAAATAGCCTGTTGAAAAATTTTCTTCTTGTCAGAAAATTTATACAAACTATGGGGGCTAAAAATCCTGTTTAGGAGAGTTGAGAAGAAAACTGACATTTTGAGTACCCACATCAAATCTGTCGGAAATTTGTAGCTGTCATAAAATTTTAACTGACGCCGTCGCTGGTAACAGTAACACAAAAAACAGCTGTTAGGACGACAACGGCAACAGCTTAGTCTGCGCAGTCACCGAAAACAGCAAAATATGCACGCAGCAACAGCAGCAGCACATCAAATCTAGTTTCTGCTGAGAAAAATAGCGTTGCGACAATGGCATGTATTGCTACCAGAAGAACCACGTTTCAAATGACAATATTAAAACAAGATATCATGTTCAGCGGTGTAATCTTAAAACAGAAGTGGCAGTATACCTGGAGTTCAGTGGCATAAGGCAAAATTTTGCTTGAACTTCTGCATGTTTGCTTATCGTATTCAGAAACTGCAATATGCACAAAAATACTCATCATAAAATAAAAATTTAAGTTGGAGTATTATTTCAGTTTATCCTCGCTAAAAGCAGACTTCATTTATTTACATTGAAACTATGCTATTACAAGATAAATATGCTCACAGTTATGGTGGAGAAGCTATGTGCTTATTTAGTTTATCAAATTTTTAAAATATGTATACCCACTTCCAACTATCTTACAAACACCTTTTATCTGCTAGTGCTGTAATAAAAAATATTTCGTTTTTTTACTAGAGTAGACGGCATTAAGTGCACGAAAAGCTAAAAAATGGTTGGTCAAATGGTCAAGATATCAAACATTTCTAACAGATGACAATTATGGCTCCAACAAACAGACTAGAAAGACAATTCACTAGCAGTTCAGGACCGAAAAAAATATCAACTTAAAACAGTTCCATATGTAAAATATATTCTGCTCACATTTGCCAGCAAACAAATAGTACTGATATATGAGGAACGCTGTTTTGTAACTTATTCATCAAACGACCCATGTAATAGCACAGGAATTTAATAAACAATTATGGAAATTCATGGATCAAACTGAAATCTAATGTTACAAGAAAACTACTGCAACTACACACTGGAACTGTGATAACACAATGTACAATGAAATATTATGACAAATCTAGCATAACTTTTCCGGCCTCAGCAAGTTTATATTATGTACATTAACATATGCAGCGAGTTATCTGGCGACAGGTTTCTATTGCAAATAAAGACTAATATTTATCATCAAATTCATCAAAATATTCCCCAACCGTTGTTGCAGAGAAAAGATCGACCCTGACATGTACAAACTAAAATAGCAAACCCACCATTAGCATCACAAATTCACACAACAGTTTGCTTCTTTTAACAGCACTCAAGTACATTACAAACAAATACAAGAACGTAACGTATTCAAGCCACACAGCATAAATAAACAATCAATGTCAGTGGAATGTTTCATAAAATAACTGGCCAGACTTGCAACTACACTGTGTCTCAAAAAAACCCCGACATTATCAGAAAAAACTGATTTTCAACCAGAGTGGTTTAATCATGGAATTCACTACCTCAATTTGTTGTCATCTGCTAATCTCTAAACATTTGAAATATGAATCAAGATTAAACAAAATGTGGTCACAGTAGCCTGTTCATTCCTGTCATCAGGAAAAGCTCCGACTCTGATCATAAAGATCCGAACATAAAAAAGCTTAATATCTTCCAAAATTCACCGATAACGATGATGAAGATGACGACGACCTGAATAAGAATTACCAGATTTTGACAATTTTTGCTACAAATATTCCTAACATAATTGGTCATCTGACAATCTGATAAAATCATTAAACCTACTTCGGGTTTCAAGGGATCCTTTTTTAAGACACAGTAAATACAAACAACAAAACAACATGATAAAATATATGGAAGCCACACTAAATATCAACATCAGTTGATTCAATTTGCTCTACACCAAAAATTATGAACAATTCCACATTCGTCCAATTCATCACTTACAACAACTGTTTAATACCGTAGCAAGATAATTATTGCCAATTACAACAACGTAAATGCCCCATCCTCAAAGTTCTGCAAAATGATAAACTCTGAAGAATTGTAACTCATTCGTAACATCAGTTATTACAGGTGATGACATAAATATTTTTACTTACCATGTATAACACAAAAATTCATCTTCGGTACAGTGACCATAACAAAGTCCAATTCTTACACTAGAAAATGGTCTTAGTGGGTTGGTCGGCACATGTTCATTCATCAACAAAGTGTCAGTTTACTGCACAACGAAGACAATGTGACAGTCTACAGCGATTCACAAAACAAGAGGTTACCCTGATTAAGGGTGCGTTCACACTTTCATGCATCTGACTCCGAGTTTCCATTCATGAGTTACTTACCACTTGTACAAGCTTCATCCGTATGAGTGACAGCGTTCATGGTCACCAAACTCGTCATTATTATTTGAATGCTGATTAGCGTGTATCTGGAATACGTGCAACTTGATGCAAACTTGTGTTTTACTGTTGACTATAACCCATATGGAAATACTCAAGACTTGCACTCGTGTCAGCATAAAAGAACCCTAAGATTAGATGCGTTTTTCATCAGCTAACAGGGCGTGTCTGTTCTACCAGACTCCGTCTCTATTGCCTTATTTGGACGCTCATTATTCAACTAGGTCAACCACTAATGCGATCTGCCTACCGAGATAAAACTGTGGTCGTAGTCATTCTACGGTAGTCTCGTGACTCTGTGGTGGGCATGTCTGTTGTTGTTTTAGTTTTTATCATTGAACTAAGCCTAAATATTATATAATAATTACATATAATATTTAGTTCAATGGTTTTTATCGTGTGTAACATTGAACTGGATTAAGATATTCAATTATCTCTGTGCGTTAAACCAAGTTCGTTTTTCGTGAATATGCAAATGAACATGACGTCAGCAGCGAACAGCCCCGCCCCGTTAGCTGATGAAAAACGCAGCTATTATGTACAAACAGCACGTGACTTGGTAGTGCAATGTTCAGTGCATTAGACTAGTGATCGCAAGGTCTCTAGTTCGATGCCTGGCTGTTCCACTGTCATGTAACAACTCTGGGCAAGTTGTTCGCTAACACATGCCTCTGTCATCAAGCAGTATACTTTGGTACCAGTCTAACCACTGAGAAAGTAATAACAGTTCGTGGGAAAGGTGCGGCCTACCACCCGTATAATAAAGCCGAGTTTGCACTCACTGCCCACTTCAGGCCAGCAAACAGAGATGAGCACCGACCATATGACTGCAGAGCTGTGAGAAAGCAATGTTGACTATGGGAGTGACTTCACCTTTTTCTTACTTAACACTTACTGATTCAAAAATAACCGCACAACCGCCGATTGCAAAGTGGTATGAAACTGTGATCACAAACTGGGAAATGTGTTGTCCATAACACAACATAAACCTCTACAGCTGTGAAATGAGATTACTGAAACTACAACAACAGGCATCCACCTACTGCCAGCAACAGTCGCTGTTTTAAATTATCATATACAGATATACAGAGAAAGACTATGCGTCATGATAATCAGTTTTAGCAAATGTCAATAGACCTATTATTTATAGGCCAAAATGGTCTGAACCACCAAAACTTCTATGCAAGTGTCACTGGAATAAGCCGCAACACCTGTACAGCAAGGGCAGTAGTTGCTGCCCCAATTACAGCATCTGGGCACCAGCTCCCCATCCCCAGATCTGAGTCACAATAAAATAAAAATGCTAGAGCTGTCAAAGCATTAATTTTTTAACGCATGCTTTAATGCATTAATAACACATCATCAATAGTGCTGGGGTGCTGAATGTGCAGGACCTGAAAATGACGTACCACAAAGAACAATCACTGGAAATTGCAATACCTGGAAAATGCCGGACCAAATCGCACCCTGTCATCCGAATATTATTATTATTTACAGTAGTAATGAATGATGAAACGGGACAACAGTTTAATTACATGAATTTATTCAATTGCCAAATATCCGCAGTTTAATGAAATGTTGGAGCTTCTGCTTCACAGAATTTAGTACATTTGCTAATGCGTGTTGATTTTTTTAACACACATTAATTTTTCTAAAGCACATTAATTTATGGACATGTTAATGCGTTAATTTGACAGCTCTGAAAAATGCATGCAGTACGAATGTCATGCACACGATATGTAAGACCTGCGATCGTGGGTTTATCAGTTGGTCTGTATATCTATAAACCTATCTTGAGCAAACTATAGCAGTGTCCTGCAGAACTGCATCAAACTGCCTAGTAGTTGGGCTGTCTCCTCAGATCTCACTGTTGCTAGGAAAGTTTATGAGTTACAAAACTCCCCCGAACCCCACCCCTTTGACGCTTTTAGCGGCTAGCATCCACAAAATTTGCCGCTGCTAAAAGGGAGAGGTGTTGCGGCCAACGATGACTGGCCAGTTTACGGCAAACGTTGAGAGAGTTTATCAGCTGCAGGCTCGCACTTCACAACATACAAATATCACTGGTGGGTGAAATGCCAGTAATCACCACACCGGTATGTGGGAACAGCATATAACAATGTGAAGCTGTGAATCACAACACTGGCAATGCATACACATCATACACATATGCACACAGACATACATACTGGCCACTTCACAGTAGTACAATGTACACAGACTGCTCTACTGACAATGCAGAGCACCGACACGAAATGCAGGAATAAAACGATCTGCTGCCTCACGCCATAGGCATTCTGTACCTTTCGCTCACTCAGAACTCCCATTTCAAACTTAAACACACAGCAGCTGGCCATGGCCTCATGATGATAAGCCTAGGCCATTCAGCTTTTGGCCACATGGCCTCAACAGTGGCCTCATCTACTGCTGGCCTTGACAACTTCTCTCGTGATCCCCATTTCTTCACTTCTTGCACAGTTGTCGCTACCCTTACCTATTTCTCTGTCGGATATTTTCTGTTTGTGAACACAAAAGACAGATGATGACTGCTGTTGTTTTCCGGTGGCATTCTGATGTGAAGCTCATAATGTTGTCTCGAATCATAACAATAAAGCACAGATCTCTTCTGTTCTACATTTCTTCAATCCTTGCATAGTACACGAGCTACCGCTAGCTTTTCTTTTCTCACTATCCTGCATTTTCTGCTCGTCATCCTAACTTATCTTAACTATCCTAACTTATGAAACACTATACTACATCACACATTATCGTTTTCTGGTGGCAGTCTTTGATTCGTGAAGTGTAGATGTTGTGGCGGGCCGGCCGGTTGATCGGTCGCTGCGGTGTAGTCGCGGTGACCGGGCATGTATCTTGTGAAATGTGTCTGGAAAACAGCGGTCCGTGAAGATGGTCTCCAGAACTCCCTCTAGGATGATGTAAGCAAGCCGACGGTTGAGTCGTTGGTGCTGAAACATGTTGAAGACAAGCATCACTCCCTGACGTGTCGTCTCCGAACCAATCAGATGACGCAGCTCTTCTGCCAATAACAATCACGTTAAAAAATCATTCTGTAAAAAACTTTAGCCTCCCAAACCTTCCACTGGTAGAAAACTAAATAACTGATCCAGTGCCTTTGTATTTTAGGATGTTAGGGCACTACAGAAATTGTACTATCATTATTAACCTTGACCTTTGACCTTTTAAGCTGAAAATTTGCACACAAGATACATTGTGCCTCTTGTTTTCATATGATAGGCAATTATGAGACAGACTGACAGATAGACAGATGAACCTGTAAACCGGTAATGCGATGTATTAAAATGACTGCATTAACCATAACCCTAACCTTAAAATAAGTGATTTAAAATCAAACAACTACATTTATTTATTAATTTTTTCCAGTTATGGCAATTGCTGTTGTCTTCTCAGCATGATTTCCATTCACCACTGGAAAAGGGCAAGACAAATCAATAAAATGAGATGAGGGATGGATCCCAACAAATTTGTCCTATCTATGACAATTTGTTCGGTGTGGCAACATCTATGGGCAAATTCCAATAATGCAGTGTACTATAAAACTTTTGAAAACTTTTATTTCACCATGGCAGCAGCAACGCAAATACACATATGAAGCAAGCCAAGAAAAACAAAAATAGAACAACAAAGCACAGAGTAAAATAAAAAAGAGAAAAAAAGAAAAAAAAACTACAAACTAATCACAACTAAAACCTTGATGCAATGCAGCAAAAAATGCACAGTCAAAAATATTATGCTACCAATGTGATACAGAAACTAAGAACTAGAAGAAACCTGAAAGGCTGCCAAAGAGTTTGGCCTTGCAGACGACCCGGGTCCTCATGCGAGTGTTGTGATCACTTGGACTGCGAGGTTCTCTCAACGTTCCACTCGGCCAGTAAGTATCACTGTAAAAGCAAACACAACACATCATCAGCTGATAGGTACGCAGCACACTCCAAACAGCATGGTACACACAGGCACTGTCTGGGTGAGTAGTTTCTTAATGACACATCAGCACGAAATAGGCCATTCAGTGCCATAAGGCACCGTGTGGGTCCCAGGAGATGTAAAATAAGCCCGATCCTGGAAAGGATAAACGTCACCTAAACCAACTGCGGAATTTTACATCATTAGATGTGTGTGTTTGTGCACGTGTGAATATTTTGTTTGTCAGTGCTTCTGCGTGTACAAGCAATTCAAGGTTTTGCGTTAATATTTTTTTATCTTTGTTGTCAGTTCCAGTGCAAGTGATCACCTGGAAAGACTCATCTTGAACAAAATGCAATTCTAACGTGTCGAACGGGACTCAACTCAACTCACTCAAAGGCCAAGTCTGTTGTGTAAAAGCACTGGAGAGTAAAAAGTAGTCATATCATAAACTGGAATCGATCAAATATCTTAAACCTGTGCCACTGCTGCCAACAGGTGAACATAACAGTGTCAGCTTATGCCCCATCTCCTAATGGCAAAAAAATCCTAGATAATCCAAAATCCACAAGAAAATCCCAATTGCCAACAAAATCTAACAACTTCCTTTACAGCCATGGTCAACTACTTCGAAAAACGTCATCAAAATCTGTTCACAAGTTTTTCAGTTATCTCGGATACAATGCTGTCAGTTGACCTATTACACGAGTATATACAGTAATACTATTGGTGCTGCTTTTATTTTTTGTTTTGCCAAACATTTTCAGGCCAAGCCCCAGCAGCAAAAATTTAGACAGTATGGAAATGCAGATTTTGAATAAAAATATCAGACCAAATATTCTGGAAACGAACAATGCAGACGCTGCCAGACAGTTGCTTGATACAGACCGAAAAAGTTTGATGTACTCGGCTACTTGGTCCGATGAAGTGAAATGCAACACGTAATCCACGATTTTACTGCAACAGCATTTTAAACACAAATTCACTGCTAGCCGTTGGCAACGAGACTGCCGGAAAAACGAATGAAAACAAAGACTATGAAATATTAATACATATATTATGACGTATTATTTTACATATCTCGGACATGCATGCTTGGGTATCAACATTTGAAACTCACTACAACAGATTAACTCTGAGGCCAACTCAGCCTTCCATCCCTACAGGGAAGACAAACCAAGTATCAGCCTACTTGGATGGGGTTAAAATGGGGCACGATCACGTGTGACGAGTGGCAGGTAACACTGATTCCATGTGGTAGGTGATGCTCCGTAACCTTGAGATTGCACAAAGAGCTATCTATACATGCCTCAAACTTTTCAACCTTTGATAAAAATGCATAAGACAGAAAAGAAAAATCCGAAATTTGGCTGACCGATTAATGCTGTCACCAAACATGGTTTTGGCAATTTGCTGGAGAATGGCAACGATTCGTCTACGAAGCCACTGATTGCGACTCTTCAAGTCGAACACTTCATCCATCAGCAGAAGCATTATATGCAGCGGAATGCTGTCTTCATCGCCCTGGCAATCACAACATAAAGTAAGTAGAAAAGTAAGCAGGTGAGAAAACTTAAGAGAATGCAATTCATCAGTTACTCGCAGTGCACTGTAATCTCAACACCTCAACAAAAATGTTTTCAAAAGCCATTTCAACTGTTCATAGTTACCAGGTAATTTCAGTTTGTCTCAGATAAACTGGAATGCTGTTCCAGTCCAGCCACCAAGGTCAACTCAGCCTTCCATCCCTCTGTTGCGGGTAAATCGAGTACTGGTCTGCACGGTTGGGATTGAAGTAAAATGCATTTACGTATGTCGGGGGGGGTGGAGGGGGGTAGGTAACACTGTGCGATTCGATATGCCAAGTGATACTCCATACTTCTGCAATGGCTTCCATGAGCACACCTTTAGTCTATTTCTGCCAATTAACTTAAGCCACTGTTAATGATGCATGGTGACAAACTGACATGTGGGAGTTTAGTACCTCAGCATCCAGTGAAGCGCTCACTTTGCCACATTCCAGCAGCTCGGCTTTGATCGCAGGAGCCATGCCGCTCACCTGAACATACAACAACCATAGACAGTCATAGATTGGTACTAAATTCCAAACAGTTTACCTAATGTGGACATGAGTACCTGTAGTAAGTTTGAAAAAATATGCCAGTTAAAGTCAGGGTGAAAGATGGTGTTAACCAGTTTTGTGGTAACTTTACAGTACAACAAATTAGTAACAAATCATACAGTGTCCTGACCAAGATAGAAAATGGGGCTTAAATGTGCAAATGAAGTCACTGTGGTAACTGCAGATTTTGGAAGAAACCAGCAAAGATGTCAGCCCTGTGCCAACATTATATGCAGCCATCCACCTGGCTATAAGCAACCACAAATTGTACTGAACAATCCTAATCCTAACTCTAAACTGACACCTCTGGAACTATAAAATGGCATACAAGTTACTTCTGCCCCGAAGAAAGTTCTGACTAATTATGGTTTTCTACACCTCTTAGTTTTCAAGTTAGGTGCCCGTAGAGAACAGAAAAGCAAACGGACGAACAGGCAATATCTGTAATGTGGCCTGTTAAGACATCTGCACAAAAACAAGTAAGCATGGGACAACTCTTTGAGTGGTAAACAAATGACTGCAGACCATACAGGGAGCACAGACTGGTACAGCAGCAGCAGCTACATGCAGGAGGCTGGACAGTAACTAACAAACAGCACGACAACTAATCACCGATCGTATCACACATGCCACAGTATCAGGTTGCCCCGTATCATTACACCAGTGTTTTTCAACCTTTTTGCTGCAGCGGAACCCTACATAAGTGTGACGATCACTCACGGAACCCCATGCATTTATGCAATGATCCGTAAGTCCAGCGACGTTAGTGTAATATTATTTAGCAATTTCATTTCACCTGTAACCAAAAACACCTTACGAGGCAATCACCAACGACACACAAATTGTCACTGGATTTTTTAAACGTTTTTACGTCCACAGACAGTTCAAGGAGTCTGGACCCCCCCAGTCAGTTGCGCTGATGGGCGAAGCTCTTAATATTTTTCAAGCAGAATTTTTCAAGGAATTAAAGTCTCTCAATAAATGGACACACGATTTATTAACACTAGCACTAATTCGTTAGTGTTTATTGATCAATGCAAATATTTTAACATTGTTAACAACAATAATTGCAACATGTATACAGCTAGAAGTGCTAATTTGGAACTAAGCATTCAGTGCGTAGTACTTCTATGGCTTGGTCTGATGTAATTTCAAATGCTGAGTTATTTTTTGCTGACCAGCCGCAGAACCCTTAGCAGAGCCCGCGGAACCCCTGGGTTCCACGGAACCCCAGTTGAAAAATCACTGCATTACACATTATCATGTACAATGACTGCTTTCTCAGCGTGAAAAGTGTCCTTAGCAGCCGTTCATATTGTTCAAAGTTAACGTAATTCATCTCAGCTAAACTGGAAGGTTGTTCCATCATTTGGCTGTTATTGTTTATCCACATGCTCCAAAAACTTCTGATCATCACCAATAAAATGAAAGGCTGTATTGTATCTGTCACTGACCAAACTGTAATGCACAACTATAAGCTGACAGCCAAATCCATAGCCACAATATAAAGCACATTTGGCAACCAACACCAAAGTTGATAATCAACCAGCAGTAAGGTAACGACAAGGTACAACAGTTACACAGCCACTGCAACAGTCATAGACACCAGGGAGCAAGGCCCGGTCTCTCATTCTCAACCAATACGCTAACAAAGAAAATGTTCCTGGAATGACTAATCGGCCATCAAATGTCCACCGACTTAAAGTGGCCAATTTCAGCTAGTTAAATGCTGGCCAATTGGTTAACTTTGAGATTCCACAAAATGGCACGAAAATAAAGTTGGTATTTTCAGATGACTATTAAAAGGTTTGTGAAAGACTGCAACACTAAGCAATTCATTCGAAGCACTCATGAATAAAGTTTCTAATACAAAATCATTAAACCAAGCTAAGAGCCCTACATCACATGTTGCCAGTGACTTGCCTGTTTACATAACCACGTAATCACCATAGACCTATAACAGCGATGATCTCAAAGCAGTTGCAGTTAACTCTCCAGTTACATAACAGACTTGCTCAAAAATGCATCTAAAGTCAAACATTCAGTCACCATTAACTGACGGTTAACCATGAAGCGGCCCTCCATTTATGTAATTAGCGGCCTGGAAGCACTGCAGACGACCCCCAATAAAGTACAGGCTGGTCGGCCAGTCACAGATAAATTTGTTTTACATATTTTAAATTTGAAAATTGCATCTAGCAGTGAAGTTTTCGTTATTTTTATGCAATGCTTCGTGGTCGATAGGGGAAGTCAAACTCGTCAAACCTCCCGTGGCTACAAACTTGATTAACCAAATGAATGAGAAACCAGCCATAAGCAATGCATTCAAAAGAGACAGTTTCACTACATCAAGAGCCCAACTGACAAGACAACAGATAACCGTCCATCCGTCCACTGGCTTACACTGGAATGATACCTGCTCTGGCAGTGTTAGTGTCGACAATATGCTGTGAAACATTGTCTGCATCATGAATACATACATACAACGTTAAACTACTACTTAACGTCCATGCTTATGACTAACCGATGATCATGTAATGTACCGTTGTACTTGAGCAACATGGCCCAAAGAGCAGCACTAATCTCTTGTTTCCTTATCCCTCAGCCAGACACCAGCTTACAATGGCGAATGGGGCAGTGCACTGCACAGTACACCAAGCTCCCACTGATAGACCTATTCAATGCGCCAAACCATGGACAGATGGCCAGGCAAAGTTGACCTTGGTGGCTGGTTACATAACCAAATGATTTAGCCATCTGCAGACGGTCAACCATCCAAATACTGATTAAGCCCGATTTACAATGCGTGAAAATCTCTAGGTGTGCAAACCAGGCAAAAACAGTACGGATTCTCATGCATCATCACAGATAAAGGATTTTGAATAAGTGTCAATACCAATTATGTCAAATATTCGTGAAAATTAATGCTCATCACTGTGCAATAAGTTGTCATTGTTGTTGATAAGTAGAGCTGTCAAGGCGTTAATTTTTTAATGCATTAATTAACGCGTAAATTAACGCACCCAGTCCCGTCGAGATGGAGAGTAGGAGGTAAATTACCCTGGGCCCGAGACGTTTATGGGACCCGCCTGTACAATATAGAAAGTTAGAAAAATGAAAAAAAAGTTTTAAAAACACATATAATTTTTATTTTTTAAATGTATTTAGACTATTTACTATTTAGCTATTACAGTATTTTATTTTGTGACACACCATGCGGTTCCCAAGAGGCGACGGTTCTGTCAACATCGAGTCGTAAAGTCCTATGCACGTCACAGAGTTGTCGTGTACCCTACACAACGGTCCTGTCAACGTCATTGCGTAGTGTCGACGTCGAAGCGTAGTGCCGTATGCTTGTTATCCGGTTTTCGACGTTTAAGCATAGTGTTTTGTCAACGTTGTGGCTTAGTATCGTAGTGTCGTATTCAAGGCATCCGGTTACCGCTATGTGACGCTCCTGTCAACGTCGAGGTGTAGAGTCGTATGCACGCCATAGGGTTTCTGCTATGCGACTGTCCTGGCGACGTCATTGCGTCGTGTCCTTTGCATGCCATTTGACTGTCACGTTGCGGAAACCAAATGGAATGCAATCGACATTACGACATGTGCGTTGATTTTTTAACGCGCGTTAATTTATTAACACATTAATTAACGCATCAACTGTGACAGCTCTATTGATAAGCCAATATAGCCAACGTCTGCTCACTCACTCTAGCAATCAAACACAGTCGGGGGAAAGCCAGTGCTGTGCTCTGTTGAACAGTTCTATTTTCAGCTCAAGAAAGAATGAGATTAAGAATGTGCACTTGCACAGCGGTGCAGGCAGTGAGTTCCATGTGGATGGTTCTGCGATGGCAAAGCTGCGAGGACCGAAGCAGGTTGTGAATGTGACCAGAACAGCAGCTAAACACAGACAGAAAGCAGACAAATCATCAATAACTGAAGAGAAGAACACTTACGCCCTTGACATTGAGCATTTTGCCGACGCCATCGAGCATGTTGTTAGGAATGCTTCGGAAGCCACCGGAGACACGTGCAACGCCATCAGCAAAGTTGTCTGGCATCGACCGCACCATGTTACTCACGTTACGCACTGATGATCGCAGAGGATTCACAAATGTGTCCATCTGTTTGCACGTACACACACTGTAGTCGAAGAATCAGCACACAATACTTGATAACACATTCTATAGTACTGCAAAGTACCTGGTGGTCCAATACCGGTATTAGTCACTGAAGCAGAATGCGAATTTCACTATAATGCAGAATGCAACACGGAACCAAAAGTGTGCATTATACCTTATTTATTCACCACACGTGACTGTTTTAATCAATGGTTATTATGTACTTTCTATAAACATTGTAATGTACCATTGTACCCACAGTCATTTATTGTGCAATGGGGACATTATAAATTTTATATATGATATGATATGATCCCCACCGTGGTCAGCCATCTTGACGTGGTGGTGGGGCTTTGCACCGATGACCCGAAAGATTTCTAAAATCTGAAGGTGAGGAGCTAACTAAGAGCTGACCAAACCCGTGAGAGCAGATTGCTACACGTTACCAGTGCTTTGTGCTGGTTTCAGCTTCACAGTCGTTTACGGCTTTACAGCCGCTACCTGTAACATTGTGGTTACATTCGGGGACGCACATTAGGCCAAGCTGATACGGCCTCAGCGCTGGGCAGGTGTAAAAGCCTGTCCACCCCGGAGGTAAGGTAAGGTAAGAATGATATGATATGACAAACAGAACATCTGACGGCACAGCTGTACTGGAAATCTCTATCAACCGCTAAAACATCCACAACAGCAGCAAGCAACACTAATCAGCTGACCTTTCTAGCTAGGTTACTCTTGCCAGGCTCCCAGTGCATGTGTTCCAGGAACTGCTGAACAAGGTCTATAAGGCCACGATGAGTGTTGAGCAGACTTGGACTCAGCAGCGTCTGTAGAAACACGCATTCCACACAGCAACAACTATACTATCGGCTTGACCAATTCAACTGTAAATATACATGCAAGACAGCACAAGTGTCATCAAAATCTTTGGCAAAATTAACGTATCATCAAAATTCTTCTACTGTAACACGCAGCTGAAAATATGCAATGTAATGACCACCAAACCGTAACGGTGATGCTATACTACACTGTAAAATACGTATGTCTGAAAAAAATGCCGTAAATGTTCTAAGCTAAGTCGGCATCTTGATGAAAAATATTAGAACACGAACAACAAAGAATGCAAGCACGAAACACACGGAGCTGTGTTGTTGCAGACAGCATACCTGAAGATACGTGTTGAGACCAATCTTTCTTTTCTCAAGAAACTCTTTGTTCATGTTATCAAAAGCCCGTTTGCTTGGCAGGACCAATCCAGACAATGTGTCATACTGCAAATGCAAAGCACAATTCAACCAGATCAACAGCAATCTATCTCTGCTGTGTGCCAAATTCCATCAGAGCATATTTTGCATGCAAAATTTTAATCACTTTTCATCTGCATCAGTCAATTTTCATATAAACCAGTTGTTGGTTATGGAGTCCTTGATTTTGAAAATGTGACATTCCAAAAAACCCGAACACAACTGGCAATTTTAACTCTGAACTTTTATCACATTTATCAACTCTCTTTCAAAACACGTAGTCATGGAGCTATTTGCAGAACCTGTGACTTGTTATGTTTTCATTGTTTTCACTGACGTACAGCACATTACCAGTAATAATTAGAGAAATAACACCAAAATACTTAATAAAATTTTTAAACAATAAAAGAGAATGACGATAATAATATTTCAACAACTACAGGATTATTACTCTTGACTTTTGCTTCACTGGTCAATTTACTGGATGTTAAAGTCATACCTCAAGATAATTCTCAAACAAACAACATCAGGGCATAAAAAATTAACATTAAATGATATTAGCTGACACTTGTTACACCAAAAACAAAACTTGCATGACTGTAATAACAAGAAATTTCAGCTAATGCTCACGAGACGCACGAAAGCCTATAGCAGTTCCTGTTCGCAAACTGTCAGTCTATCTCCAGCCATTTCATTGCAGTTCATTCTTGGAGTGTGTGCTGCAGCCAAAAATCGCAAAAATCAATAAAAACCCCTTATTTTGGAAGTTCAGGGTCTTTCAAAATCATCGATGTTGATACAACTGAAAGGGTTGCCACTAGTGCTTGTTGTGATAGGCAGCAACCGTTTTCACGAAAGACTGGCCAACTACGGCCAACAACGACTTTTACGGGGTACCACTCTTTGATACCTTCATGCGCAGATTTCCTTAAACCTAGAAAATTGAGATATGGACTGCCAAAATCTATGTTCAATGCTGAAAATTTCATATGCAGCTTGTCCATGTCTATCTCAATTGATTTCGGCACACTTCGCTCTTGAAATGTGTCTCACAGCCCAAAATCGCCAAAAATAATCCATTAAACCGCTCTCGTAGCATTCAAGGTCATCCAAGGTCACTGAATTCAGTGGCAATCGAGAGCCAGTGTACGACTTCCTACGAGTGATTAATAGTAACCTAGGCCCTATCTTGCACCGTTAAAGAGATACAGTGACTTATTGGCTAAAAAGTCATAAATTTTTCCCACTCACCTCTCATTTGGAGCCCTCATTCGGGGTAACCCCCATCGAATTTATGGAAAAGCTTTACGGCTCCTGAAACTAGAGTCTTCCAGGCAGCCGACGGTGAAGATTCAGTAATCCTAGCATGCACTGTTTTTGACTGATCCACCCGTGTGACACGCAGATGGACAGACAGAATTGCGATGGCTAAGACGCGCTGAAAGCAGCAGCTGCTCTCGCGCGTAAAAAAACATCATCACTACCATCAATACAGAGATGAGAATAACATGACATATTCAGAGCAATATCCTCACCTTCTCCTGTAGCAGCATGTGAAAGTCGTGGAAGTCGCTATAACGCCTACAGACGTTCCAGTTCTCAGCGTTCTGACTGCCAGAACACTGCCTGGATACGCTGATGAGATACACTGTATACTTGACACCGTGCTCCATACACGGACCTGTCAGACAGTGCGCCATAGCTTCATAAGAAAGTCAGTATATGAGCAGTTTCTTAATGACAGATCAGCACAATACGGATCATTCAGTGCCATAAACAGTAGTTATTTTGTGTGCTAATAAAAATGATTAAAAAACATAATAAGCTAATGTAAGAGCAACAATATTTACAATGGTAGAGGTCAGTATCTTCAATAAAAACAAGTATATGCTGAGATGACGTATTCAAAAAGTTCTTTTGATGTACCAACTCCGAGACATCTTTGACATGCAGCACTAAAACAGGTACAGTCTATCGAAATATGCTTTCCTGGTTGTTGACCCACAGACGTGGAATGACCTGCCGGACTATGTGACATCTGCCAAGTCATTATCCAGCTTCCACCAGAGATTAAAACATAACATAGCTGTTTACAAAATCCTTTTCTGACTATTTCCTGAACCGGACTCCATCTGACCTGTCTCTAGTGAACCTAGCAGTAGTTTTTATTATTACCCAGGCCACTTGGATACTGACCGGACTGAGAGATGTGAGCGGAGAGTGTGAAAGTGTTTCGGAGTGGTGGCTGAGAGCTGCTGACTGTTGCTGTAGCATCAGCTGATGGCAACCGATCCGATGCTAATGATGATGCACTCATCAGCTCAGCCTCGTCCAACAACTGCATACATCATTACATACAAAAAAAGAAAAGACGCTGAAAAACTTGCTGGCCAACCTGCCAGTGTTTGATCAGCCAGCCGTAAGTAAACACATATGCGAGACACAAGTAATTTCTGAAGGTTTTCGGCATCCAAAGACCTTAATCTTTTACTTTTGTACTGAAAACTGGTACATTCGTTACCACTATCAACATTATTTCACTAACGCAGTTAGCAATCCCACCGTAGTGTGCCACCTGGCCGTGGTGCAGAGACTTAAGGCTCTGATGACTCAAAAGATTTCTAAAATCCGTAAGCCAGGAGTCAACCAAAAGCACACCAATTTTATATGAACCATACTGTACATTTCATCTGTGCTCAGGTACTAGTATTTTTAGCCTTAATGCCAATTTCCGCTTCACAGCCGTTTATGGCTCACAGCTGTTATCTACGACTTCACAGCCATTTACGTAACCTTCGTTTGCTTCAACTTTCTGGGGATGTGCAATTGCGCATTGGGCCAAACTGATGTGGCCTCAGCCCTGGGTAAGTGAAACAGCCTGCCCGCCCCTAGGTAAAGCACTTAGCAATCTCCTTCCACTGAGGGTCAGTGAGTGAGTGAGTATGGTTTAACATCCCGCCCAAAACATTATAGGTCACTTCGGGGACGGCCTTTCCAGGCAGAATGCACACAAACACATAACAATGGAACACTAAGTTTAACCATTACAAAAACACAAAACAAGCTAAAACCAAAATTGTAAGAACTCCATTTTACGTGTGCATATGTAATTAATAGCAATGGTAGTTCTAATAATCTTCCCTGTTATCCACCAAACAGTCATTAATCTCAGAATGCTGTCTATTGGAGGACAGGGGCCTCTGAGGGTCAGGAATGCTCTTTAACCAAATGTGTCAAGCAAACCCCCCACGTGTACCCACCAAATGACATCGAAGTGAATCAAAACATTTAAGCAAAGGGCAGAGATGTTCGACCTAATAACATAAAGTGCTATAACTGCATGTAAATTTAAGAAAAAAATAATCATCATCGTAATACCCCTTGTTGTTCGACACTTGAGCTTGTGGAAGAGCATCCTAAAATATACAATTAAAGAACAATTTAAGCATGAATTTAACAAACTGAGAAATAATACAAAACATCTGACAAGTTAACATCATTTAACAACGTGTTTAATAAAAGCAAAAATTTCTTTTTACAACATCAGTAATTAGTGACAGTGGCAATACATGCATCTGTGCTTGAAGTCAGTAGCTTATTCCTGCTTATAATGTATTATGCATGCTTATGTTATCTAAACCGTGTCTCAACAAGAAATTTGAGCTTATGCTCACAAGATGCGCGAAAGCCTATAGCAGTTCCGGTTCAGTAGTTTAGCTAAAAATTGGGGTGTTCACGCTAAGATAATATACAAATACCAATTTCTCCATCTGGATCGCATAACGATTGTTCCGTGGCGCCACCTTGTGTAAGATATAGACTTGTGTCCCAGCCCGAAATCGCCAAAAAATCCATAAAACCCCCCATTTTGGTGTTCAAGGTCATTGAATTCGGAGCCAATCGAGAGCCAGTGTACGACTTCCTATTAGTGGTTAATAGTCACCTAGGCCCTATCTCGCACCGTTACTGAGATCCAGCGACTTATTGGCCAAAAATCGCAAATTTTGTCAACCCCCTCTCATTTAGTGCCCTCGTTCGGGGTGACCCCCTTTGAATTTATGGAAAAGCTTTACGGTTCCTGAAACTAGAGTCTTCCAGGCAGCTGAAGGTGAAGATGTGGTAATCCTAGCTTAGACCGTTTTTGACTGATCCACCCGTGTGACAGACAGACGGACAGACAGAACTGCGATGGCTAAGATGCGCTGAAAGCAGTAGCTGTAAAAAAACAGTCAAAATTGTTTTTGTCATAACTTCATCAAATTTCAACCAACAATAATTTATGGCACAAAGATTGCCAAGACGATGGAATTATGTAAGGTTTGCCCATTTGCTACCTCACCTAATTTATTTCTACGCAATACCGTGTGAAACACAGATGCTCCAAATTGTTACATTACGCGGTGGTTATTTGTATCGGATTGCTTACTTTGCATCATCAATTCAGCAGAGAGTGCCACGTGGTTTAATAATTTTATGATATTAAATACTTTATGGTAAAAACAGGAGACAACAAAATATCTGACTGATTGGCTTAAATAAAGTCTTATCAATAAGTGAATGCCGTTTGATCAGTCGTTTGTTGATTTTGCTATCAGCCAATGGCTTTGCATCTAAGCCATTGTCTTTGTATGCGGGGCCCACTTTGGACATAAATTCTGATGATTTGCAACTGAGTTGTTATACAAACTTATAATTCTGCTAAGTAATTTACATTGGGATTTATTTTGTGCATAATTAAGTTGTTACAGCGTTTACTTGAAAAATAACTCAGGGTTATGCACGAATTTAGAACATTTATGTTTCACATGGTAGTGCGTTGACATAAATTAGGTGAGGTGAAAAATAAGTGCACTTTGCACGATTTCATCGTCTTGGCCATCTTTGTGCCAAAAATTATCAAATTTACTAAACATTTGACAAAGTTGTGGAAAAAAAACAACTTTGACTGTTTTTTTCTGAGACAGGGTGCATAATCCAACTCCAGTACCTACATTTCTGAAGTTGATATGGTATTTTAGAATTTATTTTATTCATTTTTGCATTACTTAGGCCTAGTTTAATTTGCTGTTAAGCGCTGCAATCTAGTACTGTAACAGTGCTATGGAAAACATTGTTGTAATTATAATCATAATTTGTAAACCAGCAATGTTTGTTTAGATGCACGAAAAATTTTGTTTAGTTTTATTGATTTTCGTTTTCATTTACAAAATCACAGAAGATTCTAATTTAGTAAAGACATGATCATGAGATGACAATAAGAATATGCATAGGCTGAGTTAGGCTCAACAACAAACTCGTTTTATACATCAGCAGGAAAACATAAAAAATTGAAGTTCCCTATGACATATCTGGAACTAAATACCATTTTTTTCGATATGTGTACTTCACCATAAGTTACCTCTTTCAAACGCCACCTCTAAACATTTTCCTCTGCTCTGCTTCTTTCTAATTCTGCCACGTGCCACCAGCGACTGCCCGCCCCTCGATTCTGTCAATTTGACATTTTCTAACATTTTATGTATGCTATAAATATTGATTATGCCTATGAGTACAACAACACAGACCATTCTGATATATATCTGAGGTAGTGTCCATAGGCTTTTCAATGGTAGCGTCTTGAAGCAAGTCGAGCTCGGCTAGTAACTTTATGTACAACTTGCTCTTCTTGAATGACTCAAAGTACCGTGGGTCTTCTTGCAACTCATCCCACACCTACAAAGCAACAACAGCATTGTTATTATTAGATATTTATTTCAAAACTGTACAAAAATATTATAAATATATTAAAATTTTATCTACTTATTTTACGTTATTTATTTCACTGAGTTATCAAATGTAAACCGATCTCAAAAAAATTAACCAAACATTGACTGATTTCCGAATTTTTTTTCACTGGCACACTCCGTGGACAACCTGCAATAAAATAGATGTTGAATATTCCACCAAACCACAGTATAACACAATCCAATGCATCAGAAATGCATAATCAGAAACATTAGTATTATCAGTACAATTTCCACACATCACACCTAGTCAGCCATGGTGAATCAATCACATTTTGATGACATAAATTAATTAGGAAAATCACAAAAGCAAAGATGAAAATATAACATCAAAAGATCACCTTGGCTTGGACGGCATCAAATACCGACTCAGAGACATTGCCTTGGTCCAGTTTATCTGATATGTCTTTGACGAGAACTTCGTCTGTCTGAACTCTTGGTGACGCCTGCAGAGAACATAGTAAACTAAACAACTTACACAACTAAGATGCAACAGCATTTGATGCACATATGCAGTGCATTCCATGCATTTTGCAAATTGATATATTGTACTAAAACGCAGCAAAATCTGACCTACATAGAATCGAGACACGTTGAGCAATAGCCAAATAACTGAAATGATCGATTACATCTATGTGTTGACCCATAGACCATGGTGTTAAATTTCGTGGAAATCCATTCACAAAAAGCTGCCACAAAATAAAATTTCTTTTAGATTTCTTCTAGATTTACACATGATAGATAAGTAGACGGCAGACTGTATCATATAATATAAGACCTTGTCGGACAGATACTGGTTGAACAGCGTGACGGCAGCTTCACGAAGCATCTCAAGATCAATGCGGTCCAAGTCATCACTGCCGGTAGCCAGGTATGCTGCCGATATCTGCTGCTCAGCCGACACACGGAAACCCTGCCAACAATAACAACGATACTGACAACACTTATAGTGCTTTCATCATGGCACAGCCACTGCCAGAGTTCAACCGGTTCACGTGATGAATGTAGCATGAGTGCCAGAGTCAGTAAGTGAGTAAGCAGTGTTTAACGTCCCACCAAACACAGTATAGGTCATTTCGGGGACAGCCTTTGCAGGCAAAATTGCACATACACATAATAACGAAACAAAAAGTTTAACCAGATGGCTGCCAACATTTGGACCAAGCCCATCAACCACAGTGACCTTCGCCATTGCCATTTACTAAGCCAGAAAGCTGACACTCGATGTAATGTAGCAACACATGCACATGCAATCCTTGTCAATGAGATGTAACAATGTCCAACAGATGTAAATACTGAACCAATATAAAATAAGTGAGTGAGTAGGGTTTTACGTCCTGCCCGACACAATATAAGTCGCTTTGAGGATGGCCTTTCCAGGCAAAATGCATATACACAATAATAACGAAACAAAAAGTTTAACCTTTACAGAAAATTTAACCTTTATGAAACACAAAACCAAAAAACAACCTTAACCTAAAATTGTAAGAACTGCCAATTCTAAGCGTGCATATGTAACTAACAGTAATGGCAGTTTTAACAATCTTCCCTCAGTGTGGGTGGATCACTGACCAAGGTCATAATACTGCTAATGACTACATAATCACAACTCAATTAACATGCTATATGTGGATGTGAAGTTCAGTTGCCAAGAAATATACCTCAACAGCTAGGTAGAAGTAGACATAACGATCGGCACCAATACCATGCATGAACTCTGACAACAAACACAAAACATAAATAGAGCTGTCAAAGCGATAATTTTTTAAATGCATTAAAAGGTAAAAAAGGTAAAGATCGTCAATTTGTATAGCGCATCGTCGTGTATACACGCCTCTAATGCACTTTGGTCACTAACGAGTGCCGCCAGCCGCCACGTGCAGCCTGCAGACACAGGCTAGCGCAGCGGCCAGGCCAGGCAGCCCCAGTCAGCTGTACCAAGGTCCCCACCTTCTGTAACCCATATAATGGGTTACTACTCATTTAACCGACCCCGGCGGGATGGCAGGCTGAGTTGGCCTTGTTGGTTGAATGATAGGGGACGCTTTTACCACAAAGTGGATACATGGCCATCCATCAGTCTAGCGCAGGATAGAGAAAGTTCGCCGACCAGGACCGACCTTCTAACCACTATGCTACACCACCAACATACTGCATTAATTTTTTAAACACATTAACCACCATGTTATTAACGCACCCAGGCCCATCGAAAGGGAGAGCAGAGGGGTAAGTTACCCTAAGCCTAAGATGTTTGGGGGGCTCCGCCTGTAGAATATAGAAAGTTAGAAACACATTTTTAAACATCAACAACAACTGACATCTTAGCTAGCATAAAAATCTATTAGCCTGTTGTCAAAATAATTATTTATTTACAGCAGCGATAGAATGGCAACTACAGTTTAGCTACTTGAATTCATCTGATTGTCAAATGACCACAGTTATACGGAATATTGGAACTTTTGCTTCACAAAATTTAGTAAATTAACATAAATTTACATATGTGCGTTAATTTTTTTAACACACGTTAATTGATTTATGCATTAACGCGTTAATTAATGCATTAGTTTGACAGCTCTAAACGTAAACCATTATCCTATTCATTACTTACATCTACCAGAATACACACATTATACCTGCAAAACATGGTCATATTTGATCCAACAAGATAATAAAGTTTCAGCACATAAATGCATAATCATATCTCATCAGCAAAGTTGTGCTACATCAATCTGGGTTGGCCACCCGAAAGGAAACTCAGCATGGCCATCCAGAGGCATAATGAGTACTGCATGCAAGATGTAGAACAGTAAAGTCATTCCTGAGCCGAAAGACCCAGAGAGCAGTACTGATATAAACTACATTTAGCACAATAACATGTTAAAAACAAAAACCTACCATTTGCGAAGACGGAAAACCGAAATGTACTGAATGTTATTATGTAACCGTAATTATGGTACAGATCGAAAACAGGACTAAATGCAATTTGCATCAAATTTGTAACTTTGTACATTTATTTTTAATAGGAACAAAAACATGGCATTGAAAATAGAACAAAAAACATAAAAACCCATTAAAAAATAACAAAAATAAAAAACACGTTCGTACACTTTTATAAAAAAACATAAAGAATGTTTTTAACATCTATGATGTTAACCACTATGCTAAGCATTCACGATGAGAACAATGCAAATGACAAACATACCAATGAAGTATGAGAGTGCAATGTTGTTTGTGAAGAGGACATCAAACTTGAGTGAATACAGTTCCTGTCCTGGTGCTAGTACAAATTCCACCTCCTAAAATAACACCACCACTCCGCCATACACCTATCCACCATACACCTAATGACATCAACACTTCGCATATCAGCAGTTGTCCATTCCGGTACACAAGTTATGCCAATGGAGAACCCTTTCCAACTACTATTAATAACCATAAATAAGTGACTAATGAATTTTTCTTCTATTTAATCTATGCATCATGTAACAGGGCATAACAATTATAACAGATGATAAAATAATAACGCAATAAAACAGCCAAAACAAAGGCAAACATAGAGACTAGGGCAAATAACAAAACATTTCACCTGTTGTTGACGATATTGTGAGAAAATTAAAAAAAACTGTCAACAGAGTGCATTTTTCAGTGTTTTAATGTTTGTTGTTGACTAACATACACATTTACTTGCTATTTCATTTCATAACGAGATAAATATATTCAAGTGGCATTCTGAAGAACCAGTAGTCAAAATGTTTCGCCAGAAAAATGTAGATACGATGTCATTCTCTCCTCAACAGACCTGAACTGATCCATTTGCTCAATCCGAAGGAAATGCAGTCAAAAAAAATTAAATAAATGGAACTAGAACGTACACCAGGCAGAACGTAATCAGTATTAGCAACGCCATCATTAAGCTGTTGTTGCCGTGTATCACAGACACTTCGGACGTACTGTAGACTAGACAGCTGCTGCTTGATCAGCGTGTCTACACATCATCATCACATGAACACACACTCACTGTAAGAAAAGGTGAATTGAAGGCGTATGTGGCTTAGTAAGAGCACTAAGGCATATGACTTGAAATCACAAGAAATTTATGCTAATACTCATGAGACAGGCAAAAGCCTATAGCAGTTCCGGCTCAGTAGTTTAGCTGAAAATTGGGGTGTTCACGCTAAGTTAATAAACAAATACCAAATTCTCTATCTGGATCACATAACAATAGTTACGTGGCGCCACTTGTGAATAATATAGACTTGTGTCGCAGCCTGAAATCGCCAAAAAATTCATAAAACCTCCTATTTTGGCGTTCAAGGTCATTAAATTCGGCGCCGATCGAGAGCCAGTGAACGACTTCCTATTAGTGATTAACAGTAACCTAGGCCTATCTCGCACCGTTACTGAGATACAGCGACTTATTGGCCAAAAATTGCAAATTTTGCCCACCCCCTCTCATTTAGTGCCCTGGTTCGGGGTGACCCCCTTTGAATTTATGGAAAAGCTTTACGGTTCCTGAAACTAGAGTCTTCCAGGTAGCAGATGGTAAAGATTTGATGATCCTAGCTTGCACTGTTTTTGACTGATCCACCCATGTGACGGACAGACAGAATTGCGATGGCTAAAACGTGCTGAAAGCAGTAGCTGCTTTCGCGCGTAAAAAGGTCACAGGTTCGACTACAAGTCGGCTTGCTGTTAAGTGGTAGTACTTGGATGGGTGACTGTCTGTGGACAGCTAAACCAACTAAAAACTCATCTCAGCCAGGTATACTAAGCTTTAAATCCCTGCAGGGTAAGTAAAATATGTACCATCCTGTGTGGCTGGAGTTAAGGTGGGGTCTGTGTTGGGGGTGCGAACTCATATGACAAGTGACACTGTGCTTCCTTTTTAACCCTTTTACCTCCTATTGGTAAAAAAATTCCAGATGACCAAAAATTCATCAAAAAACACCATACTGCCACCGAAAACTAATCAGTTCCTTCGTGGGCCAACCGTCCAAAAATTTCAGCACAATCCAGTTCACAACTTTAGTTATCTTGCCCAAAGACAGAACGGTAACAACAACTCAATGTAGTGTGCGGTCAGATGACATACCGTCATCATCGCCAGTGTCTCTGGACCGAAGTCTTGCTATCTCCAGATCGACCCTCTCTTTGACTGCTTGCAGCTCATCGGCATTGTCCGAGGTCTTGAGTATTGTCAGGAAAGATTCGCTGTTGAACATTGCCTCCTTGCACTGCACAGCACACACCTAACGCATGTCATCAGCTCGTGACAGAGCTGTACAAAAAAATTATGAATCACAAAATTAACCATTAACAACTCTATTGCGCACATAATGCAATTTTAATTGTTAAATTTTCCATTAGTCACATCACTAAGAGAGCATTATAACATGCAACAGTAAGAACGTTGTAAAATTTGTAAAAAATCCCACAGATTCCCATAATTAGCCAGTTGTGGGGGATGTCTGGAGTTTATCAAGGCTGGCTTACAAGCCCGCAGTGCAGCCTAAATCTATGGAACCTGTTGGCTGCTCTGCCCACATGAACAAGTAATATGAGCAAAGCTCATGAAATGCGCAACATCCCATAGCAACTTCTGTTCGCAGGTTGTCCTGGTCTCTCTCCATCCATTTCGTTGCAATTTACTCTTGAAGTGTGCGCTGCAGCTGAAAATTGCAAAATCACTGAAACATCCTATTTTGAACGTTCAAAGTCGTTCAAGGTCATCAATGTTGAACTACTTAAAAGCTTGTCGGCAGTTATTGTTACGGTAAGCAGCAAGACTGTCCATCTGCAAGCACTAGATGAGTCAAGAGCGATAAAATAACAACCTTTTAGGGAGGGGACCCCTATTTGATGCTTACGTGCGAACTGCGGAGGCTTCCTTGAACCTAGGGGATGGGACTTGGACTGCTAAAATCAATGATTAATTCTAAAAATTCCATAGGCAGTTATCTTGGTCTATCTCAAACCATTTTGACGCAGTTTACCCTCAAAATGTGTGTTGCAGCCCGAAGTCATGAAAAAATACTAAAATCCCCTATTTGAAGGTTCAAGGTCGTTGATCTTGATGTCAATCAAAAAGGCATGGGACTTCCTATTAGTAATTAATAGTAATCTAGGCCCTATCTCACACCATTTCTGAAATACGGTGACATTGGCGCAAAACTGTTAATTTTATGTACCCCCTCTCATTTAGCATCCTCGATCAGGTTGACTCCTTTCGAATTATGGGAAACCTTGACAGATCCTAAAACTAGAGTCTTTGTGGGAGTCCACGGGATAGCTTCCACCGTTTTCATACAATCGCAGAGTGTGATAGACGAACAGACAGACACACAGATGGACGTCCAGGCCATGGCTAAAATGCACAAAGCATTACGTGCTGTCGCACGTAAAAACTAGAAACTGGTAAAAACCAAAACAGAGCACTGACTGGCCATGTGATGGTTTGATTGATAAAGTCAGGACTTGAGACACGATGAATGCTTGGAATGACGATTGTGTTCACCAGTACCTCCTGCAAACAGTGCAGAACAAATCACACAGACACATCACAAACAATACCATCCTCTGGTGCTCTCATGGCTGTGCCGAGGGAAAGCTGGTAAGAAGTCCCCTAAAAACAACTCCCAAGCAGATCGAGCAAAATCAGAAGTAACACTGAAAAATTGTCCGGCTGTGTAGAAGTCAAAAGCAGATTACAGAACTTATAAACTCGTCAACCATCCTCACATTCCTGGAAACAGCTTACCTTGAAGTATTTCAGAGCTACTGCCTCGACAAATCCATTTCTTACTTTAGTGACACAATACATCAGCAAAGGTTTCAAAGTCACAACATGCAAGATGTAGAAACTATTCTTCAAAAAACTGGAAATAGCAAGACAAAAAACCTACACCAAGTAGTCTAACATTACCTATGAGAACTGTATATGCTGTAGCAAGAGTGGGTAATCTTACACGAATGATAAATCGGACAACGGTGCTGTGAAAGTCTTCAGCGGGTAACAATAAAAACATCAGCACCTCTAGCACTTCTTGCAGGTATTCTGCACATCACAGCAGCGATACACATCAGAATTCAGCAGTCTCACCTTACCACCGTGATAAAAACTGCGAGGGTCAAAAAAATAATAATCATCATCATCATCATCTTCATCATTTGTTAGACAGATCACCATAATAAAAACAACATGAATGAAACATGCAATAATATAAAAAACAAAAGTACTAAAATGCAAAAATAAACGTTCTGACAGCGGCCTAGCAATTAGCAAGGCTCTAAGATGCCCTGGTTCAGGAATAACTTCGGTGGTATCAGCTGCAAGGTCCAAAGGGCCACAGCCTGAAACCAGAAGAAAATAATTCTATTAAATAAGACAAACAACGTATGTAAATTAAAAGTCTTTCCCTAGCTATAAAACCAATAGGGCAGCACTAATCTCCTGTTTCCTTATCCCTCAGCCAGACACAAGCTTACACTGTAAGATTACAAATACAAGGCTAGTGAATATATGAACAAAAGTGTGCCTGTTTATGTCCCAGCTTTCATGGCTACTTATGGCACTGAACCATGGAGGAATGGCCAGGCTGAGTTGACCTGGGTGGCTCACTGGTTAAATACTGAAATGGTTTGCCTGTCTGCCATCCAAACACTAACAAAGCCTGGCACTGATTAACTTTGCTGATCAGACACCACATGCTAACCACTACACAAGTGGTCACATAATCCAAATACTAACAAATCAATCACTCACGGTGCTCATCAGTGTCTGAGAGGCAGATCTGATCCCGGCATATCATATTGTTCTCCATCTCTGTCTCCAGGTCAAAGAAAACCGACTCCAGATCAACTGGAGGCTTTGTTTCTACAGCACAATAATAGATGCATCAATTTCACACTGATAGCACTGATAACACAAAACCCAACATTTACTGAACATAACCTGATGTAAATGTACACTTCTCTAAATAAACAGAAAGAAAAAACAACAGTCTCGAGCACTGATGACACTGTACATTCACAGCACTGTGAAATTCCCAAGGAAAATTCTCGGACATTTCAACCATGCCATGTAACACACACTAACACTAAAGTATAACATAAAATGTAAGGGCAATTTAACAGAATAATACTGAAATGCAAAGTTCCAAAAATGCACCATCGAAAATATTACAGATACACTGTTGTTATCATAAACACAAATTTACCAATAAACAGTTTTCCCTGATCAGATTTCTCATGGTAATACACAGACATCAATTCCCTGACAAATGACAACTTCCTGTTTTTTCAGACATGTGGTGTCAAGCTATGAGCTAAGAAAACATAGACCCATGGGTCTTTGGCTCAGGAAGAACTTTGCGTTTTTAATTCACTTCACTTTTTTTAATGTCAGCATGTTATAACAACATGCCAGCAGTTTAACAGTCGACCACGTGACCTTGACTGATATGATGCACTTTGACTCTTCTGCTTAAATTACAAAATCTATAAAAACTCTTACTCATTCACTCACTCACGTCTTAATCAGTCAATCGGTATAGAAGAATTTACCATCTTTACGATGTTCAATGACTTTGGCGAGCGAGCGTCGGTACAGCCGGATGTGTGATGCAAAATCGTCAACTAGCCGAGTTGTGAGATACGGAGTCAGATCAACGTCCTTCGCCCTGAACAACCAGACAACTTCATTTCAACAGCTCACATTTTGTGTCAGTTGACTAGGATGACATGCTCAGTCCACACATATTTGCTTGACACTTAACACGAGAAAAATAAACTCAGAAGAGAAAGAAAAAATCATGTATAGACAGATAAGTCCACTTCATGGCAGCTTATCCCACTTTTCAGCATTAAGCCAGCGAGAGTAAAACCCAATTAAGTTAGCATGTAACCTAAGTTGGCAGAATGACTGGTGCTACTAACAGCCAGTGCCTTTAACCCAGTGGGTCAGTATGCCAGCAGTCCTGTTACAAAGAACTTGTCATTTCTTTCTTAGTGGTGGCAATCACCAGTACTCGTTTGCCTACCCACCGAGGAACGGCCAGGCTCAGTTGGTCCAAGTGACATGATCAAATATAAAGAAGAAATTTGAGCCAATGCTCATGAGATGTGCGAAAACCTAGAGCAGTTCCAGTTCACGCAAAGTTAATATGCAAATACCAAATTCTCTATCTGGATCGCAAAACGATAGTAGCGTGGTGCCACCTTGTGAATGATAGACTTGTGTCGCAGCCCGAAATCTCCCCAAAAATCCATAAAGCCCCCTATTTTGGCGTTCAAGATCATTCAAAGTCATTGAATTCGGCGCCAATCGAGAGCCAGTGTACGACTTCCTATTAGTAATTAATAGTAACCTAGGCCCTATCTCGTACCGTTACTGAGATACAGCGACCTATTGGCCAAAAATCGCAAATTTTGCCCAACCCTCTCTCATTTAGCACCCTCATTCGGGGTGACCCCCTTTGAATTTATGGAAAAGCTTTACGGTTCCTGAAACTACAGTCTTCCAGACAGCAGATGGTGAAGATTTGGTGATCCTAGCTTGCATCATTTTTGACTGATCCACCCATGTGATGGACAGACAGACAGACAAACAGACAGACGGACAGACAGACAGAATTGTGATGGCTAAGACGTGCTGAAAATAGCTGCTTTCGCGCGTAAAAACTAAAAATGCTGTACTAGTGAGCAGTCACCCATTTCAGTACTAACCCAGCTTAATGTACAGTAACTTCTAAAGTGACCAATAATGTTACAGTTACTGCTAGGCTAAGCTGCCACCAGGATAATAGCCGAAGATACAGATATTAAGATGGGAGGTGATCATTTTATTGCAAAAGTCGGGATGCGAAAGCCAAGATCATTCTGGTTTGACAATATTTCCAGCAAAATGTCACAAGAGCTGGCAGCAAGCCTCGAGACAAAACCTCTCAGAGAATGCAATGATAACTCGCTGCAGCACTTTGCAGACATCATAATGAAATTCTTCGTCGTCACTCAGTCGCTGGTACCACGTCCGCACAAAGTCACGATACGTGTAGTCCAGCACCTAGTCACATACCAAATAACAACCCTAAAACTATCCTCTACACTCAACTGTCTAATTAATGTGCTAATATTTATTTCGCCACTAAAACAGTGCAGCATCAAACACATAAAGGACACACAGTAAAAACAGATTCATACTTGCACACGTACTCATAAACCAAAAAACCACAAAAAAAGCCAAGTTACAGTGTTCGAACATCAATCGCAGTTAAAAAATTATGCTGTTAACAATTTTAATGTCACATTGCTGCAGACTGCTGTTCTCATTTACGACTATTTAGCTTTGCTACTGCCAAAGTATCAACAAAGAGAGAGAAATCAGCAATACTGTTAACCAAAAGTAAAACACCCAAATTATGTCCGTATTTGAAAGTTCAACAATTTGTTCAAAAACCAATAACAAACAGAACGAGATTGGCATAAATAGCTAGAAGGCAATAGCTGTAGCACAGCCTGTAAAAACTAAAATCATTACATGTAGACCAAATGACCTTCTAACATTTGATGACATTACCTGCAACTGCACTGCCTGGGCTTGTCAACAACAACAATTAGATTAAAAGCTTAAAAATTGTGAAAGAAATCATTTTGATGCTAAGGGCATACAAGCAGCAGTTGCTGCATGATGCACATCCAAATTCCGCAGGGGCTTCTGGGAAATGTTCACCAAATTCACCACTCAGGCAAAATTTTTAATTACCAAAAAAAATTCACATACAATAAATTCCATTGTTGAAATATCAACTTCAACTAAGAAAAACTCTATCCATGATGAAAATGATATGTCGGTCAGTGAACATGCTGAACCTCATGCAGAACTTCATCAATAGCCGTTGAGCCTGTCATTCGCTTGTCAAACTTGAATGGCACTTTGTCCTTGTGCACGTCACCAATGACCTGCATCCAGATTCCACAGACAAACTAAACACAAAGTAAGAAATTACCAACAAAGTGCTTACCCACTACATATATCATGTGACACGAAAAAATCACACATGAGTCGCAAGGCCCATAAGGTGGCACTGATCTCTATTTCCTCATCACAAAATTTCACGAAAATCCAATCTGAAATCTTTCTTAGTGATCTGACTGACAAAATCGATCAATCAAAAAATATAACCTATCTTTGCTTCACTTTGTCCCGGTTGTAAATGGACAAAGACCAAAGATACAGTGTAGTGAAATAAGTGAAAATGCAAGCCAGTAAAAGTTACCAGTTTGTCCTTGGCTCGCTCACCCCTAAACCAGTGAAGGACAAATAAGCCATTGAAACAAATTTGCAAACCAGCAGAAGTCATATGTCACCTTTGGAATGCCGACAGATGGAGGAGATCTGCAGCTGCTGTAGCTGACCATCATCCACTTAATCGCTTTCTGATGTGTGTGCTCGTACAGCAGATAAGCCGTTCTGCATTCAACATCAATACCGGCATGTGCATTGGCACAAATGTAGAACAAAAACAAGAACAAGCTCTAAGAAGTTCTCAGGACCTTAATTTGTACTCTTTCTGTATGTTATATGGTTTTTGTAACTCATGTTGTACTGTACTTGCTGGGTTGTCAGTTGTGTAAACCGAATATAATACAACGCAATAAAAGAGAAAAAGATTGACAAATGCATTGTTCTCATCAGTTCAAAATGGCTAACAAAAATCTAATAAATGGCCACTTGAATAGTCTGTATGTGCTCTTCAAGTATGCATCACTGGCCCACCTTTAGATTGGATGTAAATGAAGGACTGGGCAACCCAAACAAAACTGACTCAGAATCGTGGACTGGAGAAAAGCCTGCACCAGGCACTGGCACCCACTAAATTTTTGTCTGGTAATGGCCGAAAAACATAGCCAAAAAAAGAAAGATCGGAAATCAGCTTCGAGGCCACACAGTGTACTGCATGTGATAAGCTAATAAAAAAGTAAAAAAAGAAGTTAAGTGCATGACTGTGTGTGAGTGCTGTAAATGGCAACTGTTACCCAGCGATGAAGGCGGAAACTGCAGCTGATATCCAGAAGCATCCATACAGCCCAAAGCTGGACAGCGACAGAAGACCAGCCAGCAATATCCAGCACACCGATGGAACGTTCACACCCATCTGTCAATTAACATCATATGAATTTCACTGAGGGCCGGTTTCTTCTTCTTCTAGTTAACCATCACTTATCATATAAAATTGTCCAAAGACAGCTGTCATAATTTACCTGGTACGGCCATACCAGGAGAGTCCTGATCTGGCCTAGGACCGAGCGGAGTCAATCCGTAAACAGGTCCATCTGGTAGTTGCGAATCTGAGTATGCAGTCTTCTTTTGAAGGTATCAACACTTTCAGCATCGACAACAGACTGATCTAGGCGGTTCCAACTGGAGATAACGCGTTCGGAGAAGAAATAAAGTCTAACGTCTCTGTTTGTGCAGTGTCTTGCCAATTTGAGGGAATGGCCTCTGGTTTTATCCTGATGAGTAAGCTGAAACAGTGAGTGGAAGGGAGGTTGTGACAAATTCTTGTATACCTTGAAAAGCAGAATGAGGTCAGCTCGATTTCTACGTTCCTCGAGTGTGTTCAGTTTGAGCTTCTTTAGTCCATCCTCATACTTGAAACCTTTGAATTCGGGAATCATCTTGATAAAACGACGCTGGATCCTCTCTATAAGTTGTTTATCTTTCAGGTAGTGTGGTGACCAAGCAGCTGTGCAGTACTCAACATGAGGTCGTACTAGTGTCTTGTAGAGTCTCAGCATATTGTCAGCACTTCTGTAACGAATATTTCTGCCGATCATA